>Ga0335077_10003380_pt1 | contig 19269 bp, 12 predicted proteins | sample Lox_Sample_31_FD_207151 | JGI IMG/M metagenome (GOLD analysis project Ga0335077, IMG submission 207151) | Soil microbial communities from Loxahatchee National Wildlife Refuge, Florida, United States - Lox_Sample_3.1 | ecosystem: Environmental > Terrestrial > Soil > Wetlands | place: USA...
TCGTATTCGCCGGGCGCATAGGTGTCTGGGAGTTCGGCCGTTTCGCCCCCCACCAAGGCGCAGTCGGCCTGATGGCAGGCGCGCGTGACGCCGTCGACCAATTGTTCGACGACGTCGGGATCCATGCGGCCGAGGGCCAGATAGTCGAGGAAGAACAGCGGCTCGGCGCCTTGCGTGAGAATATCGTTCACGCAATGATTCACGAGATCGCCGCCCACTGTGGAATGAATGCCCATGGCCGCGGCAATTTTGAGCTTGGTACCCACGCCGTCTGTGCTGGAAACGAGCACCGGCTCCCGCCAGCGCTTTACGTCCAGGGCAAAAAGCCCGCCGAACGAGCCGATGCCGCCCACCACGCCGCGGGTGAACGTGCGCGTGGCCATGCGGCGGATTCGTTCCTTGGCTTGTTCGGCGCGAGAGATATCCACGCCGGCATCGGCATAGCGCATAGCTTTTCGGCCTATCTCCAGAAACGCGGGCGACAGTTTAACGCTTTATATCTCGAAGGACAAAATTCCCAGGCGAGCGACGGGCGCCGCAAATTACCGACCGCGGTTCCTGTAAGGGTAGTGCGCGCGCCCGGGCGCACTTCGCTACGGGTCAGAACGTCTTCAGCAGGCGGCGCCAGCGCACCAGGTGCGGATGCAGCAATGCGTTGGCGTAAGCGTAGACTCGTTCGCGCACCTGGCCAGGCTGCCAGGCATCTTCGCTCGCCTGCACGGACATATAAATAAATATGGGAGTGCCGATGATGTTGGACTCCGGCACGAAGCCCCAGCCACGGCTATCCCAGGAGTCCTCGCGATTATCTCCGAGGACGAAATAGTGGCGCTCGGGAATGGTCACTGGGCCAAAATTGTCCTGTGGATTCGGCGGGTCGTGGCGATAAGGCTCGCTCAGGGCCTGCCCGTTGACGAACACGCGTCCCTGCCGGATTTCCACCGTATCTCCGGGCATCCCAATCAATCGCTTGATGAAATCTTCTTCGTGGCCTGGGATGGGCGCTTGAAAGATCACCACCTGCTGGCGGTGCGGCTCGCGCCAGAGGCGGATGTGATAGCGCGTGAAAGGCAGGCCAATGTCGTAGCCGAAACGGCTCATGAGCAGATGGTCGCCGATCAGCAGAGTACCCTCCATGGACGCCGAAGGGATCACACGGGCTTGCACCATCGTCCCGGTAATCAGGAAAAATGCCAGCGCCACCCAGATCCAGGAGATCAGTTCGCGAACCAGGTGGTCGCGCAGCGTGGGGGAATTGGTTTTGCCGGACGCGCTCGGGGGAGTTGCGCTTCCGGAAGCAGGCGAAGCCGATTCGCTGCCCGGATTGCTTATGGGTCCAATGCTGCTGGGACCATCGCTCACGGTTCTTTCCTTCCGCTCGAGCTTCCGATGGGGTCCTCGGATTCAGGGACGGGAGCGCCGGCGGGAACGGACACTTCGAGTTGCACGTTTTCGCGGACATACGAGCCGGTGTAGCAGGAGGTACAGAAGCTCGCTTTGGTATCGCCGACGGCCCGGCGCAGGCTTTCCAGGGAAAGATAGCCCACCGAATCGGCATCGAGGAACAGGCGAATCTCTTCGAGCGTTCGAGCGGCGCCGGAAAGATCGGGGCGCTCGCCTTCCGGAAGCCGAGGCCGGATGACGGAGGCATCCGAGGCAAGCAACTCCTCGCGCGTGGGCGTATCGACGCCGTAATAGCAGGGCGAAATCGTGGGCGGGCAACTGATGCGCATATGCACTTCCTTGGCGCCGGCTTCGCGCATCATGCGCACGATCTTGCGACTGGTGGTGCCGCGGACGATGGAGTCGTCCACGAGAACGACACGCTTGCCCTCGAGCAGCGCGCGCACGGGATTGAGCTTCAGTTTGACGCCAAAATCCCGGATGGCCTGCTCGGGCTCGATGAACGTGCGGCCGATGTAGTGATTGCGGATCAGCCCCATGCGGAAGGGCAACCCGGACTCGAGGGAATAGCCGATGGCCGCGGGCACGCCGGAATCCGGCACCGGCACCACGAGATCGGCGTCGGCGGGCTTTTCGCGCGCCAGAAGCCGGCCCATCATTTCGCGGCTGCGGTCCACCGGACGCCCGAAGACCATGCTGTCCGGGCGCGAGAAATAGACGTGTTCGAAGACGCAAAACTGGTGCTGCTTGGGCCCGGTGAAACACAGCGATTCGACGCCGCTGCGAGAGATGCGCACCAGTTCGCCCGGCTCGATTTCACGCACGTACTGAGCGCCGATCAAATCGAAAGCGGTAGTTTCGGAGGCCACCAGCCAGGCGTCGCCGAGACGGCCCAGGGAGAGCGGACGAAAGCCGCGGGGATCGCGGATGGCGTAGAGTTCGTCACGCGTGAGCACCAGCAGCGAGTAGGCGCCTTCGACTTGATTCAGTGCGTCGCCCAGCGCGCCCTGCAGATTGTGGGCCGCGCTGCGAGCCACCAGGTGCACGATCACTTCGGTATCGCTGGTGGTCTGGAAGATGGAGCCGCGGTGCTCGAGGGAGCGGCGCAGCTTGGCGGCATTGGTGAGATTGCCGTTGTGCGCCAGCGCCAGCTTGCCCTTGTTGCAATCGATCACGATGGGCTGCGCGTTGGTCAGCGAAGTATCGCCTGCGGTGGAATAGCGCGTGTGCCCCACGGCCGCGGCGCCGGGAAGGCGCGCCAGCACCTGTGGCTGGAAGATCTCTTGCACCAGGCCCATGCCCTTCTCGATGTGCAGCTTGGCGCCATCGGATGAGACGATGCCGGCCGATTCCTGGCCGCGGTGCTGCAACGCATAGAGTCCCAGATAGGCCAGCTTGGCGGCTTCGGAATGGCCGAAGATGCCGGCGACACCGCAGTGATCGTGGAACCGGTCGTCGTGAAGATGGCTCATGCTTATTTTGATGCTTGTTCGCCGAGAATTGCTCTCTCGATTGCGCCGCTCCAGATCTTGCCGAGTGCGGCGGAGTCGTCCCGTACTATCGTGGCGCCGTTGTGTGTGAGCTGAAACTGCCCGCGCGTGACGCTACCGATCTCCAGCGCGGCAATACCATATTTTGCCGCAAGGGTCAGCAGGCGGGCAAGTGAGGCTCGCGGCAAAGAGACGATGGCGCGGGCGCCGGTTTCGGCGAACAGAGCCAGCTCATCGGGCTCTTCGCTCTGCCAGCGAGCTTCGGCGGCAAGACCGTTCGAGGCGAAGCCGCACTCGGCCAGCGCCACGGCGATGCCGCCGTCGCTGGCGTCGTGCGCCGAGCTGAGAATGCCTTCGGCAGCGAGCGCCACCAGCGCTTCGATCAGGCGCGATTCCGCGGCGAGATCGATGGCGGGCGGAACTCCTCCGACAACACCGGCGACGGTGCGCGCATATTCGGAAGAGGAAAATTCGCGGAGGGCCTCGTGCTCCGCACTGCCGGCATGCTGTTTAGCGGCAGAGGCGAGCGGGCCGCGGCCATCGAGCAGAACGATGGCGTCGCCTTCGTTTCGAAAAGCCATGGTCAATGCGGCGTCCGCCTTTTCGAGAACGCCGAGCACGCCGACAATCGGCGTCGGGTCGATGGACTTGCCGAGCGTGTCGTTATAGAAGCTGACGTTGCCGCCGGTGATGGGGATGGAAAGAGCGCGGCAGGCTTCGGCCATTCCGTCCACGGCTTCGCTGAACTGCCACATGACTTCAGGCTTTTCGGGATTCCCGAAGTTCAGGCAGTTCGTGGCGGCCGAAGGACGGGCGCCCACAGCGGCCACATTGCGCGCGGCCTCCGCGACGGCGTGCATCGCTCCCACGCGCGGATCGAGCGAGCACCAGCGGCCTTTGCCGTCGGTGGCCAGCGCGAGCGCGCGGTGCGTGCCCTTGAGGCGAACGACGGCCGCATCGGCGGCGCCGGGAACGACGGTCGTGTTGGTACGGACCATGTGATCGTACTGCTCGAAGATCCAGCGCTTCGAGGCAATGGCAGGAGCGGCGAGCAACTTCCGGAAATTCGCCGTGAGATCGGCGCCGGAGGGGCCGAGGCGGAAGAGAGTTTCGCGCGACGGCAAAGCTTTCGGCGGCGCGATCTGGCGCTGGTAGACAGGCGCCTGCTCGGCGAGCGCGTCGGCGGGAATCTCCGCGGCAATCTGGCCATGCTGCAAAACGCGCAGCATCCCGTCGGAGGTGACGCGGCCGATTTCGACGGCGTCGAGTCCCCATTTGCGGAAAACGCCCAAGACTTCGGCTTCGCGTCCGCGGTCCGCGACGAGCAGCATGCGTTCCTGCGATTCGCTCAGCATCATTTCATAGGCGGTCATGCCCGTTTCGCGCTGCGGCACGCGATCGAGCTCGATCTCGATGCCCACGCCGCCGCGCGAGGCCATCTCGCAGGAGGAGCTGGTGAGCCCGGCGGCGCCCATATCTTGAATGCCGACGATCGCGCCGGTGGCCATCGCTTCGAGACAGGCCTCGAGCAACAGCTTTTCGAGAAACGGATCGCCGACTTGCACGTTGGGCCGCTTGCGCTGCGACTCCTCGGTGAATTCAGCGGAGGCCAGCAGAGAGGCGCCGTGAATTCCGTCGCGCCCCGTCTTGGCGCCGACGTAAATGACGGGATTGCCTTCGCCTCGGGCCCTGGCAAAGAACAGCTGATCTTTCGGAGCGATGCCCAGGGCGAGTACGTTCACAAGCGGATTCCCGGCGTAACCCGGCTCGAACTCCACTTCGCCGCCCACCGTGGGCACTCCGAAGCAGTTCCCATAAAAGGCGATGCCGCGAACCACGCCATCCACCAGGCGGCGATTGCGCGCGATGACGTCCGGCGCTTCGCCATTCGCGGAAGTAATGGCTCCGAAACGAAGCGAATCGAGAACGGCAACCGGGCGGGCGCCCATGGTGAAGACGTCTCGCAGGATGCCGCCCACGCCCGTCGCCGCACCCTGAAAAGGCTCCACGTAGCTGGGATGATTGTGCGACTCCATCTTGAATACGGCGGCGATGCCGTCGCCGACGTCCACCACGCCGGCATTTTCTCCGGGCCCCTGCAGGACTTGCGGCCCTTTCGTGGGCAGGCGACGCAGATGCACGCGGCTCGACTTGTAGGAGCAGTGCTCGCTCCACATCACAGTGAAGATGCCCAGTTCGGTGAAATTGGGTTCGCGGCCGAGAATCTTCTCGATGCGGGCGTACTCTTCGGGCGTGAGGCCGTGCTCGGCGACGATCTCCGGCGTTACCTTGATTTCCGCCAGCATGGAGGGCGTGCGTGCCGCGTGCGACAAAGGTCTAACTCACAGCCGCGGCGGGTTGCCGCGCCAGGGATTGTACGAGCGAGCGAAAGACGATCAGGCCATCCGTCGAGCCGAGCGCCGCTTCCACGGCTCGCTCCGGGTGCGGCATCATCCCCAGGATATTGCGTTCGCGATTGCAGATGCCGGCAATGGAGTCGAGCGAGCCATTGGGATTTGCAGCGGGGTCGATGCTGCCGTCCGGCGCGCAATAACGAAAAACAATCTGGTCTCGTGCTTTGAGGTCCGCCAGAGTAGCGGCGTCGCAGAAGTAATTTCCTTCGGCATGCGCGATGGGAAGGCGCAGCACCTGGCCGGTGCGCCCGGCAGAAGTGAACGGCGTGGCCGTGGTTTCCACGCGAAGGTGCACGTGGCGGCAGATGAAGCGCAGGCCTTGATTGCGCATCAAAGCGCCGGGAAGAAGCCCGGCTTCGCAGAGAATCTGAAAGCCATTACAAATTCCGAGCACCAGGCCGCCCGAGCGCGCGAAACGCGCGATGGCATTCATCACCGGAGAAAAGCGGGCGATGGCGCCGGTGCGCAGGTAGTCGCCGTAAGAGAATCCACCGGGCAAGATCACGGCATCGAAGCCGGAGAGATCCTGCGATTGGTGCCAGATGAATGCAGCGTGCTGGTGCAGGACTTCGGTGGCGGCATACAGGGCATCGTGATCGCAGTTGGATCCGGGGAATACGACAACACCAATTTTCATTACGCCGCAGCTCCTGGGGAGCAAATAGTATAGCAGTTCGGGCGCGAGCGAGAAGGGCTTTTGGCGCGGTCTGAGGGAAATTTCTCGACAGCACAAGTGGAATCGCGAGCGAGCACGACCGGCGAGTGACTCAGCGGCGAGGGCGCTTGCGGGCGCGGCGGGCGCGCTTTGCGGCGGCGGCGACTTGGCCACGGGAGATGCTCGCGGAGCGGGCCTTGGAACGCTTCGCGGCAGGCTTGCGCTTCACGCTCGCGGCGGTCTCGCGGCGGCGCTTGGCCGCCCAACCTAGCTTATTCACCTGATGGCCTCGAGCGATGGCCAAGGCGTCCGCCGGGACGTTTTTGGTAATCACCGACCCAGCGGCGATATAGGCGCCGTTTCCGACCTTCACGGGCGCAACGAGGGCTGTGTCAGTTCCGATAAAGACGCCGCGGCCGATTGTGGTGGGGTTCTTCCTGACGCCATCGTAATTGCAGGTAATCGTCCCGGCGCCCACGTTGGTTCCGCCGCCGATGCGCGCGTCCCCAAGGTAGCTGAGATGCATGGCCTTGGCGCCTTCTCCCAGGACGGTCTTCTTGAGTTCGACGAAATTGCCGACATGCGCGCGGTCGAGCATGCGCACGGCGGTACGCAGATGCGCGAAGGGCCCGATCTCCGTCTCCGCCGAAAGATGGCTGGAATTCATGACTGAGTAAGGCCGGACGAGAACGTTGTCTTCCATGGTGATGTCGTTCAGGATGCTGCCCGTACGGATGGTGCAGCCCGCGCCGACGCGCGTCTTGCCGAGCAACTGCACGCCGGGCTCGAGCAGCGTGTCCGCCCCGACCGTCACGTCGGAGTCGATCAGTATCGATTCCGGCATCAGCATGCTTACGCCGTCCGCCATGAGTTCCGCGCGCTTGCGGCGGCGGAAAACATCATCCACTCCCGCCAGTTCGGCCCGTGTGTTGCAGCCGAGGACCTCGTTGGCATCAGCCGCGACGAGAGCGCCAACGGATTCACCCTGTGCGCGCAGCATGGCGATGGCATCCGTGAGATAGAGTTCGCGATGGGTATTGTTAGGCCGCAGGCGCGAGAGGCAGGGCCAAAGCTTGGCGAGAGTGAAGGTGTAGATACTGGAGTTGATCTCGTTGACGGCGCGCTGGTCGTCGGTAAGGGCGGAATCTTCGACGATGGCCTCCACGGTGCCATCGTCGCGCCGGAGGATACGCCCGTAGCCTTCGGGGCGTTCCAGGAGAGCGGAAAGGATGGTGGCGGCCGAGAGGCTTTGCCGATGGATGCGAGCCATCTCCGCTATTGTCTCGGCACGCACCAGGGGCGCGTCGCCCGGCAGAACAACCGCATATTTGGCGCGATTGCCCAGCGCGCGGCGGGCCATCAGCATGGCGTGGCCGGTCCCGCGCTGCGGCTCCTGAATGACGATCTGGAGACCCAAAGGTTTGAGAAGGGCGGAAACGTCCTCGGCCTGGTGACCCACCACGGCGACGATCGCGCGCGGCTTGAGGCGTTGGCAGACGCGCACGACGTGTTCGATCAGAGTAAGACCGCCGGCGCGATGCAAGACTTTGGCACGCGAGGACTTCAGGCGCGTTCCCTTGCCGGCAGCAAGAATGACGACGGCGCAATCAGACAGGGTCATGATTATTCGAGTATGCTCCGTTGGTTGGATTCTTTTTACCAAAAAATGTGACTGAAAGAAGCGAAAGATAATGTGTTCTTAGCAACAGGATGCGATGCCCGCTCGGCGGCTTAAGTCTGCTAAGCGGGAATGGCCGACAGGCCGTCGGAGACAGGCTCTTGCTGCGGCATGGCAAGAGTCAGTTGCGTCCAGAGCGACTTATCCGCGAGAAGGCGGGCCACCAATTGCGTGTGCAGGGCGTGGCCGGCCTTATGGGCGACCACACGCGCGAGCAAGGGGCGGCCCAGCAAGGCCAGGTCGCCGATCAAGTCCAGCGTCTTGTGGCGGCCGAATTCGTCCGGATAGCGAAGCTCGCTGTTCATGATGCCGTCGCGCGTCAGAACGATAGCGTTTTCGAGCGAGCCTCCGCGGATCAGGTCCACGGCGCGAAGCTTTTCCAGTTCATCGGCGAAGCCGAAAGTGCGCGCCCGGGCCAGCCGCTCGCTGAACGTTTCGCGATTGACGGCCATCTCAATCTCCTGCCGGCCGATCATGGGATGGGAATAGTCCACCAAGCAATGCACTCGGAACGCGTCGCAGGGATATATGCCGATGTAACGATCGCCGTCGGAGATTTCGAGCTGGCGCAGGACCTTCAGGTAGCGGCGGCGGCGGCGCTGGCGGCGAACGCCGGCCTTGGCCAGCATCTCGATGAACGGCTGCGAGGAGCCGTCGAGTATGGGGACTTCGATGGCATCGATGTCCACGTAAACGTTGTCGATGCCGCAGGCATAAAGCGCCGCGAGCAGGTGTTCCGTGGTGGAGAGAAGCACGCCCTTTTTCATCAGGCTCGTGGCGTAGCTGACGCGGGCCACGTTGCGGCCATGAGCCTCGATTTCAAAATTGTCGAGATCGCTCCTGCGGAATACAATGCCGGTGTCCGGCGGAGCAGGCATCAGGCGAAGGCGGCCAGGGACCGCGGTGTGAAGACCAATTCCGGATGTTTCGACCGGGTGCTCTATGGTCGTCTGGGTAGCCATATAGCTCTTGGAGCATTTAGCAATCCTTTTGGTTGGATTGCAAGGTATTTATATTCATGTGATTACAAAGGCAATACGGCGTTTGTGTGGCAAACATACAACAAAGTGCCGTTTCGCCGTGGTATGCCGGACGCAAAGGCTCGAAAACCCATGTCCTGCCTATTGCCGACTATTGGCGAGGGGCTTGCGGCTTGTGACTGACGATGGCGGCGGCGTAAAATCGATGTAGCTCAAATGGCGTCGCCGTTCCATATTCTTCCCGACCCGCAATTGCCCGACCGTGCCGCTCACGCCCCACAGTGCGGAGGCAGTTTTCCGGAGGCGGGGCTGCATCCCCGCCCTGCCTGGCTGAAGGTGCGCTTCTTCGGCGGCGAGAATTTTCAAGAATTGAAACGCATCATGCGCGGCCTCGAGCTGCACACGGTCTGCGAGAGCGCGCGGTGCCCGAATCAAGGGGAGTGCTGGGAACACCGCACCGCCACGTTCATGATTTTGGGAGATGTGTGTACCCGCGCGTGCGGATTTTGCGCGGTGACGTCGGGGAAGCCAGCCAGCCCGCCGGACGAAGGCGAGCCCGAGCGGGTGGCCCGTGCCGTGGAGTTGATGAATCTGAAATATGCGGTGGTGACCTCCGTGAATCGCGACGACCAGGCCGACGGCGGGGCTGGGATTTTTGCGCGCACCATCGACGCCATCCGGTCGCGCGTTCCGGATTGCAAGGTGGAAGTTCTCATTCCCGATTTTCGCGGAAGCCGTGAAGCCTTAGAGACGGTGGTCGCGGCGCGCCCCGACGTTCTCAATCACAATGTAGAGACGGTGCCGCGCCTTTACAGACAGGTACGGCCGGGCGCTATCTACGGGCGATCACTGGAACTGCTGCGCCGCGCCAGGGAGCAGGCGCCGGGAATGCCCGTGAAAACCGGCATGATGCTGGGCCTCGGCGAGGAGCGACACGAAGTGCTGCAGGCGATGAGTGAGCTCGCGGCGCAGGGAACCAATATCCTGACGCTCGGGCAATATTTGCAGCCGACGCGGGAACATCTGCCTGTAGTGAGGTTTGTGCATCCGCAGGAGTTCGCCGAATACAAGCAGCTCGGACACGAGATGGGTTTTCGTCACGTGGAGTCCGGCCCCTTGGTGCGCTCTTCCTACCATGCCTTCGATCAGGAACAGGCCGCGCGTAACCGCAGCTGATTCGCAAGACAAATTTTCTTGATGAAGACGGAAACGATTCCGGCTTCGCCTATTTCTGCGACGCCGTTTCCGCCGGAATCACCGGCGACACACTGGGCACGCACGCGGAGGCCGCGCCGAAGCAGGTATCTCGCAGGAACAGGGGAGGAGCGGCGCTTGCGGGAAGAGAGTCGGCCAGCTGCGGCACCAGGTTCGTGGCTGACGATTTGAACGCGACAAAGCGCCCATCGGGACTGATGACCGGAGACGAGCTGGGGCCGTTGGCTTCGTCGCCGCCGGGTCCCAGAGAGAGACGAATGATGGCGGGCACGCAGGTGGATGCCGAGCCGAGGCAAGTATCGCGGAGAAAAATGTCGCTCCAACCGTTGGTGTCGCCCTTCACCAAATTGTCGGCTTCGGAAGCGAATACGACAAAGCGGCCGTCAGCACTAACCGAAGGCGAACTACTCGGGCCGTTCGGGTCGGCGCCATTCCATCCGACGGAGACCGGGAAGATTTGCGGCGCGCAGTTGGCGGCGCCAAGGCAGGTGTCGCGCAGGAAAATCTTGGCGATGCCGCCTCCGGGTTCGACGGACCCGTCCGCCGAATCCGCCACCACGGCTTGATAGCGGGGACCCGATTGGATCAGTACGGAAAGCCGGGCCGTGGAGAGCTTGGCCGACGCTCCGCTATCCGCGCCGGTGACAACCGAAGGGCAGCCCGAGGCAGCGCACACAGTGAAAGGCATAAAGTTGGAGATATTGTTTCCGGCGTTGTTGCCTTGCGTGGGTCCGGGCGCGATCACGCCGACGAAGAAAGTTCCCGGCGTGGCGAGAAGAGACGCGGGGATATTCGCTTGCATCTGGTTGGCGCTGATGAAATTGGAGCTGAGGTAGGTGCTGGCGCTGCCGGAACTGTTCCAGGTCACGCTGGAGTCCGCCACAAAGCCGGCGCCGTTCACGGTCACGAGAATGTCCGGGTGACCGGCGGTTGCGGCGCTTGGAGTGATCGACTGTATCGCAGAACTGACCGTGGGCGAGGCGCCGAGGTAGGGGTTGTACTGATTGCAGCCGGGCAAACCAGCCAGAACGCAAAAGGAGGCGATGCCGAGGAAAACCTTGAACGCGCGCGAAGGCCACGCAGTGCGCGTCGAGCAGCAAATCGTGGGAATGAAATCAGCGAGGCGCTGTTGGAGGCATGCTCCGAGCGCGGTGCGTTCTTTCAAGATAGTTCGAGATCTACCCGGCAAGCGAGTTCTTCCTGTGATCACCCGGCAGCGCCAAGGCAAATGCACATGCCTGGGATTCTCTGATTTTCGGGTTGGATGCCCATCGCCGCAGACCTGTTGCTTAATCCCTCTTGTGTGAGCCTGCGGAGATCATCAGCATCTTCCCAGCCCGCTGGCGATACAAAACGCCAATACAGATCCCCAATACAGATCCGAAAGTATAGCAATCAAAACCGTGGAAAGCTGCCGCGGAGGTCAATGACCGGTGCTGATTCCGGCAAAAGCGGTGGCCGACTGCCCAGCCAGGGCTCGCATGTGCCGGTCGCAAAGCGTGTCGCCGGATGACAATTGCTCGGCCTCGCGAAAGCTAGCGGCAGCCTGCTCCCCGCGCCCGAGCTTCGCGAGGATGTCGCCGCGGATCAGCTGAAAAATAGCGTTACGGGGGAACTGATCGATAAGCGGCCCGATAATATCTAAGGCTCGGGCGTAATCGAAATCGTAAGTGCGCAAGTTCTTCGCCAGATAGAACCGGGCCTCCACGCGCAACACGTCCCCCTGATTCATGGCGATTTCGAGTTGGAGGATGCCCTCTTTTTTCGAGCCGCCGGGAATGCGCATGAGGAAGCGGAGCAGGCGGGCGATGGGCGAGAGCGCGTCGGCGAAATAGTTATAGAGGCCGAGCCCGGTGTAGGCGTCCGCCATCTGCGGATCGAGTTGCAGGCAGCGCAGGGCGTGCGCCCGTGCATTAATACCGGCGCGGGCAGTGGCCATGCGCTCGTTGCGCAACGCGACGAACCGCGCCCGCAGCGCCCAGCCCATTTCGGCGTAGAGCTCCATTTCGGCCGAATCGGCCTGCGCGATGCGTGATTCCGCGATGGTGATGATTCTATCCGTGAGGTCGAGATAATCTTGATCGGCGGCGGTACGAGGGCGTTGCCACGCGTCGATGGTGTTCCACTTGACCTCGCAGGCTTCGCAATAGATTTGCCACCAACGCGCTTCAGCTTCCAGGATATAGCCAAGCGGGCTGTCGGGGTCAGAGGACTGGACCTGTCGGAACAGGGGCATGGCCTCTTCGGAACGGCCCGCGTAGAGCAGATCGAGCCCGTGCCGGGCTGACTCCGGCAAATTGAGGGAAGTGGCATGTGCGAGCTGCGGGGAGAGCAAAGCGGCAAGCAAGATCCAGGGAAGCATGGCAAAAGGCCGGGACGCGGCCCTGACGTCCTGGGGCCGCATCTCCTGCCTTTGGGGAGTCTCTTGGGCGGGCAGTGGCCTTTCCCATCCGAGGAGCCAGGCGGCGAAGTAGTACATCACCAAGCATTCCACCGCAAAGGGCGGAAAACCGGCAAAGCCCAGCGCGGGCATCTCGAAGATCTTGCTTCCTTGCATGATGGGGAAAATATAATGCCATTGAGCGGCAGCCCAGAAATTCCAAAACTCCCAAAGCCAGCCGCACACCCAGCCGGAAACAAGAAAGGAAAAGAAACGACCGCGCCGGCCTGAAGCCAGGTCGCCTTCGAAGGAAGGCAGTCCCAGCCGGAAGTTGATGGGATCGAGGAGAAAAATGAATCCCGCCCACACGGCGCCGAAAAGATAGGCTCCCTGCCGGGCCGGCACCAGCACGGGCACGATCAGCAACACCGCCCCTGCGGCCATAAAGACGTTTTGCGTTGCACGCGAGAAGGAGATCGGCCGCGAAGGACGATCCCACCAGCCGAGAGATTCCACGAGATCGGCGGTGAGAAAAATTCCCGGCCAGATCGTGGCGAAAGCCCAGGCATAGGCAAACCAACGTATCGGCAGCGGCAGCTGCCAGCCCCCGGCGTAAGTCCAGTTTGACAGCCGCAGATTATAGGCTTCGAAGATCAGCCAAAGGGGGATGGAAAGCAGGGCGAGGCGCGCGAATTTCCCGGGAGCATCGCGCAGGCGGGAGTGGCCGCGGAGGGCAAAGACGGCGGCGTCGGCAATGAGCACATAGAAGGTCCATGCGATCGGCGTGAAGAAGGTAGCCACGGGTTCAATGCCGCGGAACATCAGAGCTTCGGCAATCACTAAGGAGATCAGCCCGATCCAGCCGTAAGCCGGGAGGGGGTGCGCGCGCCGCCGGAGGAATTCGGCGACAAGTACGGTGACCGTACACGACAGCAGGATCACTCCCAGAATCGCCATACGGCGATGGTATCGCAGGCCCGGCGTTTTGCCGATTGGAGTCTGCTATGCTCTCTATCCAGCGAGAATTTCACATGCTGTTAACGCGCAATCCCGAGATTAGAGCGTGAAAAATGCCGGCGACGAATCCCCAATTCGAACCGGACGAACCCGGGATACCTTCGTCGACCGGCAAACCCGCCATGGCGACGATCCCCGAGGGCTGGTTCGCGATGGGCAGCGAAAACGGGCGCGACGACGAAAAGCCGGAGCGTCGGGTATGGGTGGATCGTTTCGAGTTGGGAATTTATCAGGTGACCCGCGCTGAGTACGCCGAATTCCTTCGCCGGACGCAGCGCGAGGCCCCGCCGTTCTGGGAGGATCCCAATTTTCAAGAGCCGCGGCAGCCGGTAGTGGGGCCGTCATGGTTCGATGCGGTGGCATTTTGCGAGTGGCTGAGCGGAATCTCCGGCCGGAAATATCGCCTCCCTACCGAAGCGGAATGGGAGCGGGCCGCGCGCGGAGGCACCGAAGGACAGCCTTATAGTTGGGGAAATATGCCGCCCGAAGACCTGCCCGATTATGGCAGGCGCTGGAAGAGCGGCCCGGAGATCGTCGGACTTTACGCGCCCAACCCGTACGGGCTATTCAACATGGGCGACAACGTGCACGAATGGTGCGCCGATTGGTACGACGCCGGCTACTATGCGCGCAGTCCTGACCGAAATCCGAAAGGGCCGGAGGGCGGCAGCCGGCGCGCCTCGCGAGGCGGCGCCTGGCGTCACCACATCAAGGTGTCCCGGTGCGCGGCGAGGTCCAGCATTCCTCCGGAATTCAAGTACGCGGATTATGGTTTCCGTGTGGCGCGACCGCTCTGAAATCGCCCCATGGACCAGCCGGCGAACGCACCCCACCCGTGAACGATTGGCCAACAGCCTCCGGGCTGGCCCTCCGCGCACCATCCCCTTCTGCTATCTTCGACCTTCGAGAAAATCGGAGGGCAGATGCGGGAAACATCACAGCTTGAGAGTAACTCCAGCGACTGGCGCGCGGCTGGGCGCGGCAGCGTTCACGCCGGAAAACGCTTGTCGGGCGCTCGGCGCATCGCGCTACTCGCCGTCGTCGCGATGCTGTGCGGCGCAGGCCTGGCGCACGGCCAGAATAAGAAAAACAAGAAAAGCAAGGACCAGGCCGACGATTCTAGCGGCGTGTCCGTGATGTCCGACAACTCCGGGATCGACATGCTCGTTACGCAGATGCTCGGAGCATGGCAAGTGGGCGACGCAGAGGCCATGCGGAAGTTCTATGCGGACGACGTGGTCGTGGTAAGCGGAGGCTGGGAGCCGCCCTTGATCGGATGGGAGAATTACGCGCGCGCTTACCAGGCGCAGATTGCCCGCTCGTCCAAGTCGCGGCTGGAGCGAACCAATTCGTACATCAAAGTGATGGGCGATACGGCTTGGGTCACCTATCAGTGGCAGTACGTCGGCATCGTGGACGGCAGGACGGCGCAGGCCTATGGCCACGCTTCGCTGGTGCTGAAAAGGGCCGGCACGTGGCTCATCGTGCTCAATCACACTTCAGCGATACCCACCGATCAACCGGCCCCGGAGAGTTCCGCAACTCCCAAAGCCGGTGACGCCACCAGTGCGGTCGCAGCCGCCGGCAAGTGAAGCCAGAGGCGCTTCGGCGCCCAATTGCTGAGCCGGCGAACGAGCTATTGGGTGTTGAACCCGATCCACACCCAAAGGCCCGCGCTGGCCACCAGCAATATCCCGGAAAGTATCGCCAGAGCCCAGATCGGCCTGCCGAGGCGATTTAGCTTGGTAACAAGCGCCGCCTGATCGCTGCCCATCATTTCCACTTCGGCCTTGTTCAGGTAAAGCTGATCGTCCTCTCTGTTCGATAGCGTAGCCCGGTAGACCAGCAGGACGACAAGCGCGGTGGTGATCAACCCCCAGGAAAGTAACAGGTAGGCCAATGGACCCGATATATCTCCCATGGTTTCCTCCCTGCGAGAAACGTCAGATGTTGCCGGATTTCCCTAGATGGAACCTCAGATTGAAAACAGTCTCTGCCCTACGCGGGTTCCCCGCGTTGCGCGGATTATAGCACCGCTCCGCCTCGAGGGTGTCAAGCGGCGGAGGCGGCGGAGCGCTTGGTTGCGCGTGTGCCCGAGGCGTCCCGAACCCAGTCGCGCTTTTTGCGAAATGGGGGTGAGGGATCTGCTTTGTCCTTGCCGCGGGGTGGCGGCCCTGCGTTGACAAAGGTGGAAGCGGCGCGCAAAATGATTTTGTTTTCTTGCCTCGGTTGACCCCACGAATGCCCAAGTGGCGGAACTGGCAGACGCGCTAGATTCAGGGTCTAGTGCCGGCAACGGCGTAGGGGTTCGAATCACTTCTTGGGCACCAACAACTCACGGCAGTCGCTGACACCTCGTGGCGTTCGCGCTATTTCCCTCCCTTTGTGACGCTGGCAGTGGCCGGCGAAGCCCGTCGAAAAAAGAAAGGGCCGGACTTCTGTCCGGCCCTTTTGGATATCTGCGAGGCCGCGGATTTGCCGGCCCCGGTTCGATCCGGCTAGAAAGTCAGCCTCAAGCCCAACTGGATCGAGCGCGCAGCGCCGCTGCCAAGTTGGGGGTTGTTGTTGGCCACGTCGGGCGAAAGCAGGGCGGCGCCGAACGTGCTCCCCTGCGTGTATGGGTTGTTCGTCGCCGAAGTGTTGAAATTCCCTGGGTTCGCGTAGGTAGTCGTATTGAAGAGGTTGAAGATCTCGACGCGGAACTCGCCGCTCAGCCTTTCGTTGAACCTGAAGTTCTTCAGCACCGAGAAGTCCACCAAGTGGACAGGATTGCCTCGGAACGTTACGGGCCGGAGGCTCCCATAGGTACCGAGTGCCGGGGGCACCAGGATCGAGCTCCCGTTCACGTAGCAGCCCCAATCGTAAAGGGATGCCAGACCTGTTTGGTTCGTTCCCGACTGATTCAATGCGTTCGCTGCATTCACGCAAGCTGCCGGCAGCGGGGCCAAGGCGGCTTTCGGAGTATGGGCGGCCTGATTCGCCGCGGTGTTCGCATACACGAGCTTGTCCGTGCCCGTGTAGTTTCCGGGGAAGAAGGGAACGCCAGTGCTCCCGAGACCGCTGAAGTCGGACGGGTCGCCGTAGAACAGCCAGCGGTCTCCGCCCTCGCGAACTCCGCTCGGATCGTTGGTCGTGTTTCCCCCCGCGATGTCCCACGGAAGGGGCGCCTGAAGATTGAGGATTCCGTTCATCTTCCAGCCTTCCAGCATCTGGCCGTAGCCCTTCCTGCCAGGCAGGACGTAGTTGGCGGTGAAGGTGAAGCGCTGGCGGATATCGAAGCCGCCATCGCCATAGGCGGATTGAGGAACGTTCACGATCGGGCTGAGCCCGCCGCCACGGTCGGTCCCGCCGGAATCCAGGGCGTGCGCCCAGGTATAACCGGCGGTATAGCCCAATCCGTGCCAGTTCCGCGCTGTGAGGGCCACTTGCATGCCATCGTAGAACGAGTAGTTCATGTTCGTTACGGTCCACACGTAGTTCATGTACGGGAAGCTGTTTACGAGGGGCCGCGCGTTTTGCTGCGCCGTGGCGTTCGTTTTGCAGTTAACTGAGGCTCCGCCAGAGAATGAGGCAAGGCAGCTATTCAAGCTCCCGCTGCCCGCGGCGCTTGTTGTCCCGGTCCATCCCGCGCCGAGCGGCGGATCGTTGAGAGACTCCTGCCCGAGCAGCTTCAGCGCATGATTGCCTACATAGTCCACCGACAATGAAATATTGTTGGTGATCGCGCGCTGAACGCCGAACGACCATTGTTCGACGTAGGCTTCCTTAAGGTTATAGTCCGTCGCCTGCGCTCCGCATTGCCGGTTCGTTCCGCACTTGAGTAGCCCGCTCGTGCTGGAGCTCGGGAAGATATTCCCGCCGTAAAGGCCGCCGCCATTGCAAAGCGCTGTGGGACCGAGAAGGCTGGTGCCCACGCCGTTACATTCGTTCCAGTTGACTTGGCCCACAGCTGCTGCGCCGTTTGGGTTCGGAGCCAGCCCTGTAGCCGTGGCGCCGTAGTTGTTGAGCGTTATCGCAGCGGTCGCCAGCGTCCCAGGCGTGGAGCCCGTAACGGAGGGAGTGCTCGCGTTGCACACGCCCGGCGTCGAGTCCACCACGCCGTTGCAAAGCAGCGCCCCGGCAGGATTGGTATTCAGGCCGGTTGGTGGATTTGTAGAGTTTTGCTGTGAGAGATAGGTCCACATCGGCGGCGTCACGTAGATCAATGTTCCGCCGCCCCGGATGACAGTCTTGCCGTTGCCCATCACGTCATAGGCGAAACCTAGGCGAGGCGCGAAGTTATTTTTATCGGGATTCCACGGCTGTGTGATCGAAGTTCCCACCTGTTGGAATCCATTGACCGGGTCGAAGTTCGCCAGGCGATTGAACTCTTCCTTGATGGCCGTAACGAATTCGTAGCGAATGCCCAGATTCAAAATCAACTTCGGCTTCACTCGCCAGTCATCCTGGAAGAAAAAGTCGTACCAGTCCTGGACCTCATGACGCCGCGGGTTTCCCAGCAAGAGCTTCGAATTGTTGTTGGTTATTACCCCAGCCATGAAATCTTCCAACGCGCCGGTCGCATTGTTGCCGAATGGCGCGCTGCCCCGGCCGTTGCTGAACGTGCCCTGGGCGCCGCTGATGGTGTGATAGAGGCTGCCGCCCCACTTGAAGGTATGCTTTCCCACCAGGCGGGAGACGTCTTCGGTGACGTCCAGGATCGTGTCGGGTCCATAGAACTTCGGGAAACTTCCGCAGCAGCCGATCGTTCCATCGAAACCCGTGATCGTCACCGGCGTCATTCCGCAGTTTGGCGGGCTATTGATCAGCGCGATGGGGTAGGTGGGCGCTCCCGGCGTCCCGGGACAATCGGCCGTCGTGAAACCTTGGGTGAACCGCGTCCAACCGAGACGCAGCTCATTCACCCATGCGGATGAAGGCGTGAACGTCCAGTTGAATCCGGAGGCGTACGAGTAGGCGGATACGTTGGGCACCCAGTATTCTTGCGTGATGGCTGAGGAATTCACCGCCGAGCCCGTATCCTCGCCCGTGAAGAACTTGGCGTTAAATGTGCTCCTGGCGGTGTGCCAGTCGATCTTGCCGAGCCCGGTATTGGTATTGAAGAGGGTCGGGAAATCGTAGATTCCGAGGGCGGTGGGGTTGTTGGGAAAGATTGTAAACGCACCGGGGATGGGCGCGCAGCTGGCGTTCAGCCCCGATAATGCCAGGCTCGTGGGGCTGTTTGGTCTCGGGGCGCCGCCGGAGTTGATTCCGGCGAGGTTGTTCAAGCAAGCCTGAATTACGCTCGCCGTGTTCCCGCCGGGCGTCAGAATGTTCCCCGGAGCCATGGTGGGGAAGCTCTGCTCGACCGGATTGCCGACGTCGTACCGCTGCCCCTCGTAAGACGCGAAGAAGAAAATCTTGTCCTTCTTGATGGGGCCGCCGACGGTGCCTCCGAACTCTTTTAAGTCGACCGGCTGTTTGGGCAGATCGGGATTCACCTGGAACGGGTTGCGCGCATCCAGGGCGTCGGTACGCCCGTAGGCGCTGGCCGTCCCGTGCACGTTATTGGTGCCGGCCTTCAGCGCGATATCCACAATGGCGCCGGGCTTCCATCCGTATTCGGCCTTGGGATTCTGTTGCGTGTTGAACTCCTGAATCGCATCCACTGGCAGAACCGTCGCCGCGTCGCCCGACAAGCTCACCGAATTCACCGTGCTCTGCGCGCTGAAGATCTCGATCGTGGTGATGCCGTCCAGCAGGTAAACGTTGTGCTCCGGGCGCAGCCCGTTGGTCGTCTGCGTCCATGCGCCGCCCCCCGGGAAGATCGTGATGCCCGGCCGCAGTTGCAGCAGGTTCATGAAGTTCCGGCCGTTCAGAGGCAGGTCCTCGATTACGCCGGGCTGCAGCGTTCCGCCCAGCACCGCGTTGGTCGTTTCCACCAGCGGCAGCGCTTCGGTTACCGTGATCTTCTCGGTTTGCTCGCCCGGCTGCAGCGAAAGGTCCACCCGGATCTCCTTGCCGACTTCCAGAACGATATCCGAGCGCTCGATGCTC
>Ga0335077_10003381_pt1 | contig 19268 bp, 11 predicted proteins | sample Lox_Sample_31_FD_207151 | JGI IMG/M metagenome (GOLD analysis project Ga0335077, IMG submission 207151) | Soil microbial communities from Loxahatchee National Wildlife Refuge, Florida, United States - Lox_Sample_3.1 | ecosystem: Environmental > Terrestrial > Soil > Wetlands | place: USA...
ATCAAGGTGTGTTTGGCCATCTTGCCGGTTTGCGAGAGCGTCATCATTTCCCAGAGCTCGTCCATGGTGCCGAAGCCGCCGGGAAACACAATGAGGGCCTTGGAAATTTGGGCGAACCAGAGTTTGCGCATGAAGAAATAGTGGAAGTTGAAGCTCAGTTCGGGACTGATGTACGGGTTGGCGAACTGCTCGTGAGGCAGTTCGATGGAAAGGCCAATGGATTTGCCGCCGGCTTCGTAGGCACCGCGGTTAGCCGCCTCCATGATGCCCGGGCCGCCGCCGGAGCAGACGACGAAGCGGCGGGGGCGGGGACCAAGGGACAGGGCCCAAGTCGTGAGCTTGTGAGAGAGCTGGCGCGCTTCTTCGTAATAGCGCGACATTTCCACCGCGTTCCTGGCTTCGCGAAGTTGATTGCGGTGACGTTTCAGGCGAGCTTCGCTGAGCCTGCCAATACTTTCGTTTTTCAGGCGGTTGTAACGGGCCAGCGCGGTTTCGCGCGATTCGATGCGCGCGGAGCCGAACATGACGATGGTGTCACCAATGCCTTCTTTTTTGAGCTGGGCGAGGGGATGAATATATTCCGCGAGGATACGGATCGGGCGCGCCGGAGTGCTGGTCATAAAGGCGCGGTCTTCGTGAGGTGCTTTGGGCGCGTGCTGGGGCTTGAGCCGTTTTCCGTCGGGCATGAGTCGATCTCCAATAGAAGCGAGGTACGATTGTAGGAAGTGGACGTGCTTCCGGCAACGTCTTTGGGAGGAGATGCGTCGAAAGGAGTACGCGGCAAAGTACACCGTGGGCAGTTATGACTTATAAGTCCTAAGTGGTAAGTAGAAGAAGCAGACAGAAACTGTTGGCACGCGCAGTTTTGTCTTTCTTTCTACCTTTCGCTTATTACTTACAACTTACGACTCGGAACTTCGTACTCGACTACAGCATGAAAATTACTTTTGCGAAATCGAGTTTGGCTCTTGGCGCATTGCTCTTCGCCGCGGGCGCAAACGGGCAGGCGCCGGAAGGGCCGATGACGCCGCAGCCCGGCGTGGAAATTCAGAAAGCGCCGAATATCCGCGTGCGCACGGTGCTGGTGAATACGCCGGTGACGGTGCGCAACGTTAAGGGCGAGATGGTTCACGACCTGGAAGAATCGGACTTTCGGATCACCGACAACGGTGTGCCGCAGAAGATCACACATTTCAATTTAGGCGGAGATCCCATTTCGCTGGTCGTGGTGGTGGAGACGAGCGCGCGAATCGGGCCTATCTTGCCGCAGATCCGCAAATCGGGAATCCTGATTTCGCAGACCGTGACGGGGCCGACCGGTGAAGGCGCCGTGGTTGGATTTGATGATGAGGTGAACACCCTGCTGGATTTTACGAACAGCGCGGACGCGATGGAGAAAACGATGTCCGAGCTGCACGAAGGATCCTATGGTTCAAGGCTGTTTGACGCCATGTCCAAGGCGGTGGAAATGCTGAGCTTGAGGCCGGAGGTGTCCGAAACCGATTTGGGGAGGCGGCGCGTGATGCTGGTGATCGGGGAAGCGCACGATTCGGGAAGCGAAGAGAAGCTGGGCGAAGTGCTGCGGCGTGCGCAACTAGCGAACATCACGATTTACGCCGTAGGAATTTCCGGAGCGAAGGCCGATTTGCAGCGCAAGCCGGAGTATAAAAAGCCGCCAAGCGCCACGCCGGACGGAACATTCGGGATGCCGCCACCGCCCGGGACGGTGCAGACGCCGACGACCGAGGAACAAGCTGCCGAAGCGGGGAGTCCCTTGGCGGCGGTGCTCGCGCTGGCGATATGGACGGTTCAGCATGCAAAGGATAAGGTGACGGCGCATCAATTGGAAATTGCCGCGGCGGCAACCGGCGGGCAACATATTTCGACATGGAAAAACCGCACGATTGAAAAAGTGCTCGATGAGATGGGCGGGGAACTGCACGCGCAGTACACCCTGTCGTATACACCGAGCGGTGACGTAGCGAACGGCTACCACGAGATCAGTGTAACAGTGGACCGGCCGGACCTGAACGTTCGTGCGCGACCAGGGTATTACCTGGCGGGGCCGGGGGGCTGAGTGCGCGCGCGGCAGCTGAGCTGCCGCTTTTGTGGCCAGAGGCAGTCAATTCACCGAAAAAGCGGGCGCAATGCTCCCGCACTCCACAAAAAGGCCGCGCTGCGCGTGGTGGACTTAAGCAAGACGGTTCGTTGATCCAGAGCGGCCCGCCTCCCGCCTCGGAAGGCGGGTCTTACTGACCAGAATCAATCCATTTTCAGGCGATCTGCTGCCAGAAGGCGGATTCGACCGAGCCGACGAGCGCGCCTTTGCGAGCATTCCAGCGCAGGAAGTGCGGTGTGCGCGTGTGGGCAGCGTGGTGTTCGCGACTGGCCCAGACTTCGTGAAAGAGGAACGTGCCGGGCTGATCCGCACCGCGGTGCAGGTCATACTGAAGGCAGCCTTCTTCCTTCCGCGTGGGTCCGACGAGAGCGCGTAGCTCGGCTTCGAGGAGCAGGTGCTGGCCTTCCTTGGCGCGCAATACCACTACAAGGGTCAGGGCACCCTTAGGGAGCTTGGTGACTTTGACACCTCGAGAACTGTGACGAGAACCCCGCAGCGAAGATTTCCTGGTTTTTCGTTTGGGCATATCGGCGGCGATTGTACTCCAATCGCGGGTAATGGCAAGGAGAACCCGCCGCTTCTACTTCTCGGCGTTGGTGCGGCCGGCATTCAGGTTGTCGAAGTTGAGCAGGGTGTTGAGGACGAGGGAGTAGGTACCCTCGGTCTCGCCCCTATAGACAGGATTGATAGAGAACAGGACCACATGGCCGGAGCCGCTGGGGACATCCAGCACGGCGGGGTGCTGAGCGATCTCATCGCCGCCTTCGACCAGGCCGGAAATGAGCAGTTCTTTCGAATCGGCATAGCGCAGGATAACCCGCGCCCGGTTAGCCGGGGGGATGACGCGAGGATTGTTGTGGAGCTGTTCGTCGGTGGGGATGGGGACCTCCCATTGTTCGCGCTCGGGCTCATCGGGGATCTCGGACGCGGGTCGCCCGACGACAAAATCGGGATCGTCCTTGGTGCCGCGTCCCGTGGGCCGTCCACCCGTCTCCGGGCCCAGGCGCCGGCGCCGCGATCCCAGCATGCTGTTGACCGAGAACACCGGACCGTTATCGCAATAGGCCGAGACCTTTTCCTCATAGCCGTAGGCGATGGGGCTGGCGGGGTCGACAAGCCGCATACCGACAATTGCGCCAACAATTTTCATTTTTTCGGAGGAGTTGACGCTGACGCCATTGCCGAGGCCGATGGAAAGAGCAAATTTCGAAGTGTCCGTGGCCGTGAGGAGAACTCCCCCATTTGCGACAAAACTCTTAAGCTTGGCGACGCCATCCCAACCGAGCCCAGGGCGCATGTCCGGTGTAGAGTCATTTTTGCCCACGAGATTCGGTGTTTCGGGCGTGTCCAGCCAGGGGAGCGGATTGCCCCACGAGGTAGGCAGACCCTCAATCACAGTGGCGGGGCTGTTCCAACCGACCGGAGGGAAGACAATCACATCGTACCTGGCGTTGAGATTGGGGATTTTGGCGACGGACTGCGTGCTCATGTAGTCGTAAGGGATTTGCAGAATATCGAGTGCGAGGCGCCACCAACCTTCGTCCTGCGTGCTGATCCAGGTATGGATGTAAGCAATGCGCGGGGCACGAACCGGATGCGTCTTGACACTTGGGGCGGCGCCGAGGGCGACGGCATGGAGGTTTAGCGGTTTTGCGGCCGCGTCTAGATCGGAACGGCTGACGCCACGAATGAGAAAAGTGCCGCGGCCGAATTTGCGGTCACCGACCTGGAAGGGTTCCTCGGCCGCGTCCATCGTCGCGTCCTTCAAGCGGTAACGCAGAGTCGCCAGAGCGGGTTCCGCATGATTTTCGAGGGCGAAGAGCGTGCCTACGCCTTCGACGCCGCCCAGGGGACGCAATTCCGAGACATGCTCCATGGGAACGGTGAGGACTTTCGCGTCGGTAACGCGTGTGACCTGCACGCCGAAAAGCTCACCGAAGGTCCAAGCGGTGTCGTCGTAGGGAGTGGTCTGGGGATCCTTGGGGCTCCAGTATTGGTAGTCGAGCAAGGCGTCCGCCACGCGGGAATACGGCTGGTCCATGCGAATGACGTAGCTACCGGTGGGAAAATCGCGCGTTGTGGGTGCCGGAGGAGTTTTGCTTTTTTCGACCGAGTCCGCGGGCTTGGCAGGTTTCTTTTCCTTCTTCACGGGCAGGGCCACCTGGAAAGCAGCCGTGGCACGGGAAATTTCGACGTGCTGCTTGAGGAGGATGTGCAATAGATCGGCCTGCACGGCGGCGCGGGGTTCGTTCGCGGGAAGAACATAGGCGGCGGGGCCTTCCGCCGAAGGTTTTTGAATGGAGCGCTTGCTTTTTAGATAGAAATTCTTGAGAAACAGGCGTTTGTTCTCATTGAAATAGTGTAGCGAAGTAAGCAGGCCGGTCTCTTCGTAATTGTTGTTGTTCCGTTGGGACCACAGAGTTTTGGGGAGGGGCGGATTGGGACGATACCACGTGCGCGCGTATTCGTCCGGTTCGAGCGTGCGTACCCTCGTGTCGGCGCCGCCATTGCCGAAGGTTTCGTAGAGGCGGCTGATGCCGTTGTGCATGGCCGCGAGAAACATGAGATAGCCGGGGGACCAGGTGTCGAAGTCGCCGTGTGTGAAGACGCCGGGCATGCCGAACCTGGTCATGTCAGCGACGTTGCGGGCACCGATCATCTGCCATTCATCGACGAGGATCGGATCGACCCAGGCGTTGTACGGGCCATCGCCCACGGTGTTGTCATACAGGTAGGGGACGGACTCGTGCAAGTCGTGGAGCACTTGGGCATCCCAGGCGAGGTAGGTGTTCAGGACGTTTTCGGTGAGCTTAAGGGTCATGGCCATGGCATCGCGATTGTTGTCGTGCGCGACGTATTTGCCCCAGTAGATGAGCGGCGGGTAGAGCTCCTTGGGGTGGGCGAGGTGCCACTTGTAGATGTCCACCATGCGGTCGCGGCCATCGACCTCGACGACGGGAGTAATCAGGGTGATGACTCCTTCGCGGATTTCGCGAATATAAGGGCTTTCGTCGACGGCGAGACGGTAGGCAAGTTCCATCAGGGCCGTTGGGGCGCCGGTTTCGGGCGAGTGGATGGTGCCGGTGATGTAGTAAACGGGAACGGCTTCGGCCACGAGTTTGTCCGCTTCGGCGTCATCGAGTTTGATGGTGCGCGGATCGGCGAGCTTGGCGAGGCGCTGGTGATTTTGCTCAAGATTTTTGAGGTTGGTTTCCGAGGAGACCGCCACAGCGATCATCTCGCGGCCTTCTTCGGTGGTGCCGATGGAGAAGACCCTCACGCGGGGAGAAACCTTTTCGAGCAGGCGCAGGTACTTGTGCACGTCTTCGGCATAGGGAAGGATTCCGGGAGCGCCCGCGACATCGCCGAGGACTACTTCCGGCGTAGGAACAGTCTTGGAGGCGGGAAGGTAGTCGACGAGAGGCGATGAGAAGATGGGCTCAGTGGTGTACTTGCGAATCTTGGCCGTGTAGGCCTCGTCGATGGGTTGCTTCGCGTCACGCGCGGGTGGGGTTTCGTTGTCGGCAAGAACGGCGTTGGCAGTAGCGAGTGTGGCGAGAACGAGCAAGATGAATCCCAAGCGGGATGCAGGGTGCATGCAGGGCTCCTTGTGGAGAGAGAACCCGTGATTTTAGCTTAGATTCTCCTCTTGGCTTTAGCTTTCTTCGACGACGAAAATCCCCGGGACTTTCCACGCTAAGAGCCCCTTTTGATCGGCTCGGAGCATCTCACCCAGGATTTCAATTGGGTCATACGGCTGCTTTGACCACGCTATTGCCCGTGATAGAACGCCAGGCAAACGGGTGAAGGGACTTCCACTTCGGAGACCTTCGCGAGCGGGAACGTGAAGACGGGAGGATCAATACGAAAGACGGTGATGGTGTTGGAATGCTGATTTTCGGTGAGAAGGAAGTGGCCTGTGGGATCGATAGCGAAATGGCGGGGTTCCTTGCCGCCAGAGGGAAAGAACGATGCTGGGCCGCCAAGGTCGGCTTTGTCCGGATCTACGAAGGTTATAGCGATACAGTCAAAGCCGCGGTTGCTGACAAGCAGGCATTCCGAGGATTTTCCAACAGGAAGGAGGGCAATTTCTGCTGCATCGTTGCGGCCATGGGAACCCACGGGAAGAGTCGAGAGAGCGCTGCGTCTACGAAGTGCCCCTATGACAGGGTCGTAGGAGAAGCCGGTCACCGTGGAGTCAAGCTCGCTTAGGACGAAGAAGGATTTGCCGCTGCCGGAAAACACAGCGTGTCGCGGCCCGGCCCCGGCAGCCAGCTTGGTGAAGGGCGGGGAGTTCGGAGTGAGCGTGCCTTTGGTGGCATCAAAGCAGTAGCTGAGAATGGCATCGAGGCCAAGATCAGCGACTAGAAGGAAGCGATTGTCGGGAGAAACCTGAACCCAGTGGGCGTGCGGGCCTTCCTGGCGCTTTTTGTTCGGGCCAAGAGTGCCGACATCTTTCACGTTGGCGGTGTGCTCGCCGAGCCTGCCGTCGGGAAGAATCGGAAACACCACGACGTTGCCGGAAGAATAGTTGGCAACGAAGAGATATTTGCCGATTTTGTCGATGGATAGGTGGCAAGGATCTTCGCCAAGAGCAGGTACTTGGTTGAGTTGGTTAAGTTTGGCGGACGTCTCGTCAATGGAGAACGCGGTGATCGTGCTCTGCTTGCCAGACTCGTTCGCGGCATACACAAACCGGCCATTTGGGTGGACGACGAGCCAGGAGGGATTCGGAGTTGTTGCAGCAAGGCCTTTCGGCGTGAGTTTGCCGGTGGCGGCGTCAAAATCGAATGCGTAGATCCCTTTGCTGTCCGTGCTGTTCGTATACGTGCCGACGAACGCAAGGTAGTGGGTGCCAGCAGCGGGCTTTCGCGCAGATCCGACGAAGCGGAGAGGGAGGAAAGAACAGGTTACGAAAAGAAATGTTACCAAGGGACAAGTGATTTTCATGCAAAGTAGTTTAGCGCAGGCGGGAAGAAAGGGTGTGTGATGGTTCGTGCCTTGATTTTGGCTAGTTAGCCCTGCGGCGACCTCAAAAGCGGCGGCGAGCCGCCACACTCCAATAAAAGGCCTGAAATGGCCGCCTCAGAAGGAGGGCCCTTCAAAAGCGCTGCGCTACTTTTTTTCATCGTCACTTTCTTCCTGGATGACGGCGGCGGCGGCGACAGAGTCGTCGTCATCGAGGCGGAGGAGGCGGACGCCCTGGGTGGAACGACCGGCTTCGCGGATTTCGTTGGCGTGCACGCGGATGACCTTGCCGTGTTCAGTAATGATCATGACGTCGGACTCTTCCGTGACCTGGAGCGCGCCGACGACAGAGCCGTTGCGGTCGGTGGTCTTCATGTTGACAACGCCCTTGCCACCGCGCGAGGTGATGCGGTATTCCGCCAACGCGGTGCGCTTGCCATAACCCTTCTCGGCGACGGTCAGCATAAGTGTAGTGAGCGAGTCCTTAATGTGCTCGTTTTCCAGTTCTTCGAGGTTCTGGGAAGTTTGGTTGTATTCCTTGGCAATGATCTGGAAGTCGGGCTGGACCGCGTCCATGCTGACGACGTAATCGTCCTTGTCCAGATCCATGCCGTTCACGCCGCCAGCGTTGCGGCCCATGGGACGCACTTCGGTTTCGCGGAAGAGAATGGCCTGGCCTTCGTGGCTGGCGAGGAAAATCATCTGCTTGCCGTCGGTAAGCTTGGCGCCGATGAGTTCGTCCTTGGGCTCGAGATTGACGGCGATGATGCCGGTGGAACGCGGATTGGAGAATTCGGTGAGCGTGGATTTTTTCACCGTGCCGAATTTCGTGGCCATGAAAACGAAGCGGCCTTCTTCTCCGAGGTTCTTGGCGGAAACCAGGGCGGTGAGCTTCTCGTCTTCCTGGAACTTCACCAAGCTGGAGATGGCTTTTCCGCGCGTGGCCGCCGCGGCTTCGGGAATTTCGTAGACCTTCAGCCAGTAGACGCGGCCCTTGGAGGTGAAGAGCAGGATGTAGCTGTGCGCCGAAGCGATGAAAAGGTGCTCGACGAAGTCCTCTTCCTTCGTGCGCGCGCCGATGCGGCCTTTGCCACCGCGGGACTGATGGCGATAGATGTCAACCGAAGTGCGCTTGACGTAGCCGGCATGGCTCACGGTGATGAGCATGTCCGTGTCCGCGATCAGGTCTTCGAGCTTGATCTCCTCAACTTTGTCGACAATCTGCGTGCGGCGGTCGTCTCCGTAGGTTTTCTGAATTTCCTTGAGCTCGCCGATGATGACGCCCTTCAGCTTTTTTTCACTGGAGAGAATTTCCTCGAGTTCGGCAATTTTCTCGCGGATGGATTTCAATTCCTTGAGAATTTCGTCGATGGAGAGCTGTGTCAGACGGTGGAGTTGCAGTTCCAGGATGGCGTCGATCTGAATGTAGGAGAGGGTGAGGCCACCGGTGCGGCTGGCGCCTTCGATTTCCGGTGCGCCCGGGACGCGGTATTTGCGGCCATCCAGCTTGATGCCTTCGATTTTCCGGGACTTGCCGTTCTCGGTGATGGTGATTTCCTGCTCGCTAAAATACTTGAACAGGTTTTCTTTGGCGTCGGCGCGGCTGGCGCTGCCGCGAATGATGCGAATGACCATGTCGAGTTGGTCGAGCGCGATCTGATAGCCGAGCAAAATGTGCTCGCGCTCGCGGGCTTTCCGCAATTCGTAGCGGGAACGGCGTGTAACCACGTCGCGCCGGTGCTCGATGAACAGGCGGATGAATTCGAGCAGGCCCATCTCTCGCGGTTGGCCGCCAACAATCGCGAGCAGGATCATGCCGAAGGATTCCTGCATTTGGGTGTGCTTGAAGAGATTGTTGAGGATGAGCTGCGATTCTTCGCCGCGCTTCAGCTCGATGACGATGCGCATGCCCTCACGGTCGCTTTCGTCACGCACGTCAGAGATGCCGTCGATCTTCTTGTTGGCGGCGAGCTCGGCGATGCGCTCGATGAGCTTCGCCTTGTTGACCTGGTAGGGAATTTCGGTGATGACGATGTTTTCACGGTCCTTGCTGGCTTCTTCGATGGCAGCTTTGGCACGCATGGTGAAGCTGCCGCGGCCGCTTTTGTAGGCTTGCTCGATGCCTTCGCGGCCGGCGATATAGCCGCCGGTGGGAAAATCGGGGCCGGGGACGTATTTCATCGCCTCTTTCAGCGTGAGATCCGGCTTCTCGATCATGGCGATGGTCGCGTCAATCACTTCGCGAAGATTGTGCGGAGGAATGTTCGTGGCCATGCCGACGGCGATACCGCTGGCGCCATTGACGAGAAGATTGGGAACGCGCGTGGGAAGAACCGTCGGTTCTTTTTCGGTTTCATCGAAGTTGGGGACGAAGTCGACGGTTTCTTTCTCGATGTCGGCAAGGAGCTCCTCGGCGATTTTGGCGAGGCGGGCTTCTGTGTACCGCATGGCCGCCGGCATGTCCCCATCGACAGAGCCGAAATTGCCCTGACCATCGACCAGGGGATAGCGCATGTTGAAGTCCTGCGCCATGCGCACGAGGGCGTCGTAAACGGGCGCGTCACCGTGCGGGTGATATTTGCCGAGGACTTCGCCGACGATCTTGGCGCATTTGCGGTAAGGTTTGGTCGAGGTGAGACCGAGCTCGTACATGCCGAAGAGAATGCGGCGGTGGACCGGTTTTAGACCGTCGCGGACATCGGGAAGCGCACGCCCAATGATTACGCTCATGGCGTAATCGAGGTAGGACTTGCGCATTTCGGCTTCGATGTCTACCGGAAGGAGAATCGATTGGTTTTGTTCGTCGGCCATGTGTCCTCTTCAGGTTGTGTTTGTAGGCCACAACCTATCGTTGAGTCACGCGCTCCAAAACGTAGGCTTTCACCGTGTCAAACGCGTCGGCCGCGTTGCTGAAACGGCGCGGCCCAAAAACGTGCTCCAGCTGTTGCAAGAAAGCCTCCCGGTCTGCTTCGCTCGCAAATGGGATCGCGATTCCCTTTTCGTTATCCGGCGCGGCAGTGGCTGTGGCGCGAAACTCGCTCACGCTCAATCCGCGGAGACCCGGCAAAGTTGTCCAGCCCAACTGGTACATCATCGGTCTTGAACGGCCTAGCCAATCTAAAGATCGGCCACCACAAAATCTTGCTAACAAGGGCGGCAAATTTCTCAAATATCCAGGTTGACGACTTCGAGGGCGTTTTCCTCGATGAACTTGCGGCGGTCTTCGACGTTTTCGCCCATGAGCGTCGTGAAGATTTTCTCGGCTTCCACGACATCTTCCAGTTTCACCTTCAGCAAGGTCCGCGACTCAGCATTCATGGTGGTTTCCCAGAGCTGCGCGGGATTCATTTCGCCCAGCCCCTTGAATCGCGTAATCGTGAAATCCTTCTTGGCGTCTTCCATCACATAAGCGAGGACATCGGTAGCCTTTTCCTTTGTGGCCTTGTCGCCGTTGCGGGCGATGACGAAAGGCGGCTTGTTGAACTGGTCAATCTGTTTCGCGAGTGCGCGAAGACGTTTGTAGTCCGGCAAGGAGGCAAGGGCCCAATTGATCTTCTGGTTGTGCGGCGCGCCGAACTGGATTTCGTACAGGCTGTGCTCTTCGTCGAAGGTTACTTTTCCGTCGAGCTTGAGCTTGGCCTTGTCGATCTCCTTCAAAAGCTTTTCAAGCGCCCTTTTCTCTTCGAATTCAGCTTTCTTGTCCAGGCCGCCTCCGGCGAGGACGGCCACGAGGCCAGCGTCCTTCAGGCGCCGGGCCAGCTTGGCCTGCACCGCGTCGTACTCCTGCACGTTGAGAAGAAACGAAGTCAGGCCGGCGCCCTGAAGCGAAACGCCTTCTTTGGCCTTCACCACGTGGTCTTCCGTGGCGCGCTTCATGAGCTCGCGGGCAAAGTCGCGTTCATCGCGGATGTAGCGTTCGCTTTTGCCGCGCTTGACACGGTAGAGCGGAGGCTGGGCGATGTAGACGTGATCTCGCTCGATGAGTTCCTTCATGTGGCGGAAGAAGAAGGTGAGCAACAGGGTGCGGATGTGTGAGCCGTCGACGTCCGCATCGGTCATGAGAATGATCTTGTGGTAGCGGAGCTTGCCGGCATCGAAGTCGTCCTTGCCGATACCGGTGCCGAGCGCTGTAATGATGGCGCGAATTTCTTCGTGGCCGAGCATTTTGTCGTAGCGCGCCTTCTCGACATTCAGGATCTTGCCCTTGAGCGGCAGAATGGCCTGGTATTTGCGGTCGCGGCCCTGCTTTGCGGAGCCGCCTGCCGATTCGCCCTCGACGATGAAGAGTTCGCAGTGTGCGGGGTCGCGCTCCTGACAATCGGCGAGCTTGCCGGGAAGACCGCTGGAATCCATGGCGGACTTCCGGCGCGTGAGCTCGCGGGCCTTGCGCGCGGCTTCCCGGGCTCGGGCCGCGTCGATACATTTGCCGATAATGCGGCGAGCCACGGTGGAGTGCTTGTCAAACCACTCGCCGAGCTTTTCGTTGACCAGTTGTTCGACGTCGCCCTTGATATCGCTGTTGAGTTTGCCTTTGGTCTGGCCTTCGAATTGAGGCTGCGGCAGGCGAACGCTGACGACGGCGACGAGGCCTTCACGAACGTCGTCGCCGGTGATGCTGACTTCGTCTTTCTGCTCCTTGAGCATGCCGTTGGCGGAAGCGAAATTATTGATCGAACGAGTGAGCGCGGAACGGAAGCCGGAGAGATGCGTGCCGCCATCAACGGTGTTGATCGTGTTGGCAAAGGAGAAGACATTTTCGCCGTAGGTGTCGTTGTACTGCAACGCGATTTCAATTTCGACGTTGCCTTTCTTCCCTTCCATGTAGATCGGCGAATCGTGGAGCGTGGACTTTCCGCGGTTGAGATGCTTGACGAATTCGGCAATGCCGCCGGTAAACCGGAATTCCGCGTTTTTTTCCGTGCGCTCATCGGCCAGCGTGATTTTGAGGCCCTTGTTGAGGAACGCGTATTCACGCAGCCGGGTGGCCAAAATATCATAGCTGAAATCAATCTTCTCGAAGATGGTGGTATCGGGATGGAACGTGACCTTGGTGCCCGTCTTGCGCGTTTTGCCCGTCTGTTTCAGCTTCGAGGTGGGTTTGCCCTTCTCGTACGTCTGCTCCCAAACCGCGCCATCGCGCTGAATCTCGAGTTCGAGCCAGTCCGAGAGGGCATTAACGACGGAAACGCCGACGCCGTGAAGGCCGCCGGAAACTTTGTATGTGTCGCTATCGAACTTGCCGCCGGCATGCAGAACGGTGAGAACCACTTCGGCTGCGGGACGCTTTTCCGTGGCGTGCATGTCGACGGGGATGCCGCGGCCATTGTCGATGACCGTGACAGAATTGTCGGCGTGAACAGTCACGTTCACTTCATCGGCAAAGCCGGCCATTGCTTCGTCAACGGAATTGTCCACGACTTCCCAGACAAGATGGTGCAGACCCATTTCGCCGGTGGATCCGATGTACATGGCGGGACGCAGGCGGACCGCTTCAAGGCCGCCGAGAACTTTGATGGACTTCGCGTCGTACTGATGGCCGCCCTTACCGGTCACGGTTTCTTTGTCGCCCATTTCATCTCCCCTGCGCTGGGCCCGCCATCGCGAGTGAAGCGCGAAAGCCTACATCAAAATCAGCCGCCCGGAACGATCCCCGGCCCAGAACGGGGTTTCCGACGGCGACGGAGCAAGACCAATGTTGGTGAAGCCAGGAAAGGCGTGAAAACGAATCCCATTCGTCGCCTCACCCTTTGACCGCGACCCTGCTGGGCAGAATCGAAGCTCGTAGGGTTCCCGCTTCATCCCGTCCCGCGCTCCGGGACGTGGCGAAGACTTATGATCTCCAGGCCGTTGAGCCAGCCCCTGGCGCAGGGCTGTTGGCGCTCAATCAATCCTGGCGGACGTGTCGATTTGGAGGAAAAAACAGCGAATCGACAACAGCATAAGTGTACTGGAAACGGGGCATTTTCTCAAGGCATCGGGCGTAGCGTGTGGATAAATAACTGTAGTATTTTCTGACTGTTATAACCGCTCGGGGCGGTTTGCTTGGCGCGACGAGTCGGCTGCGTTTTGGAGCGGAATTCGATCTGCCTACTGGCAGGCGTGGGAGTCTCGAGCAGCCACAGAAGTCGCGCAAACACACCTTGCAATCTGGAGTCGCATTGCTCTTCGGTTTCGTTAATCCCGCGGCGAAAGTCCTTGCGCCCCGCGAGCTTTGCCCGAAGAAGTCAAGTCAGATGCGCATGGGCATGATGACGTAGCGGTAGCGGTAACTCTCGTCGGCCAGAGGCCGCATCTGGCCGGCAGATTGTTCGTCCTTCAACTCGATACTGATGGGGCCATCGGCGGCGGCACCGAGGAAATCAAGCATGTAGGTGGAGTTAAAGCCGATGGAGATGGGGTCGCCTTTGAACTCTTTCTCGATGGATTCCTTAGCCTCTCCGTATTCCGGACTAGAAGCAGAGATTTCCACGCCTTCGCCAGAAATCGAAAGTCTGACGGCGTGGGACCGTTGGTCGGCGAGTTGTGAGACGCGGCGAACAGCGTCACTCAATTCGGCGCGCTCAAGCACAACGACTTTGTTATTTTCCCGCGGGAGGACAGCTTCGTAATTCGGGAATTGGCCGGTAAGAATGCGGGAAATCAAGAGACGATGGCCAACCTGGAAAAAAAGGTGGCTCTCGTCCTTCGTGAATTCCATCTGCGCGTCTGAGCCAGCCGTAGCCGAGAGCTTTTCGACTTCGTCCATAGCTTTCTTGGGGATGAGGACACGGACTTCGCCGTTCAGCCCTGCGAGTTTGTGGTCTGTTTCAGCAAGCGCCAAGCGGTGGCCATCGGTTGCGACCATGGCAAGAGTGTCCGGCTTGAGGATTAGCAGGCCACCATTAAGCGTGTAACGAGACTCCTCCATAGAGATGGCGAATTTGGTTTTGCAGATGAGGTTTTCGAGAACTGCCGCGGGGATTTTAACCAGAGTGTGGGGCATAGCAGGAAGCGCGGGGAAGTTCTCCTTGGCCATGCCAACCATCTTGTACTTCTTTTTGTCGCTGACAATTTCAACCCACTGATTTTCCAACAACTTGAACTTGATCTCCCCCTCAGGGAGCAAGCGGACTAACTCCAAGAGTTTCTTGGCGGGAATTGTGCCGGCACCTTCCCGCTTGACCTTGGCGTCACATGAAGTGCGAATACTAAGCTCCAAGTCCGTGGCGGTGATTGCCAAGCGGTTGCCCTTTGCTTCCACCAATAAATTCGAAAGGATAGGGATGGTGGTCTTGCGCTCCACCACACCCTGCGTGGTAGTAAGTTCATTGAGCAGCGCGGACTTTGTTACGCTGAATTCCATGGATTGGCTTTCCTCACGAACAGTACCAGTTGCGGTCATCAGTCTCTCCGGTCCATCTCACCCGTTAGCGTACTGTACTCGTTTTTTTGAAAAGTATAAAGGCCGCAACAAGGAAATCGCCTGTGGAAAGAGGGCCTTCGCGAGGAAATCGCTTTGTAGTACCAACAGTACGAGCAAGTCTTCACAAGCGATGGTTGCAAAAATCTTGGGAAGCTTTGTTGTTGTGATGAGTCCTGTGGATTCGTGGAAAAGAGCGCAGATCTCAAACCTGGAAAGACTTTAGGAGGTCCTGTGTGCGGTGGAATATTCTGCGGAGTTTTGGAAAAACGGGGTGACACAAGGCTTGAGAGTTGATTGCTAGACATCCTTCCACAGAGCATCCGCACGTTTCCCACTCCGTATTCACAGACTCTCAAAGCCGCAGGAAGGATGGTGTGAACGCGCAAATAGGGCGGAACGTAGAGGGGCCAGGAAGAAAATCGTGGGCCTTTGCAGGTTTAGGAAGGAACGATCTTTACTGTAGAGCGTCCATTAGGCGCGTGATGGTGCGGTTCAACTCTTTGTCTGAGCGGCGCAGTTCCTCAATTTTGTTGATGGAGTGAAGCACTGTGGTGTGGTGCTTACCGCCAAACTGCCTGCCAATTTCTGGAAGCGAAGCTGTCGTGAGCTGTTTGACAATGTACATAGCAACCTGGCGCGGGAAGGCAATCGCACGGGTGTTGCTGCGGATCTTGAGATCCTGTTCGCGCAGGTTGAAGTGCTCGCTAACCCGCTTCTGGATCAAATCGATGGTGACGCGCTTTTCCTGCGAAGCGATGATGTTGCGCAGAACCTGCTGGGCGGTGGCTAGGGAAATAGCAGTCCCCGTCAATGAGGCGTAGGCCATGAGGCGTGTCAATGCGCCTTCGAGCTCGCGGACGTTAGACTTGATTGCACGAGCGATATACTCGGCGACTTCATCCGGCAAGTGGAACCGGTCGTTTTCCGCTTTTTTCTGTAGAATCGCGATTTTGGTCTCCAGGTCAGGGGGCTGAATGTCTGCGATGAGACCCCATTCAAAGCGCGAACGCAGACGTTCCTCAATGGAGTTGATGTCCTTCGGAAGGCAATCCGACGAGATCACGATTTGCTTTTGCTGCTCATAGAGAGCATTGAAGGTGTGGAAGAACTCTTCCTGGGTACGCTCCTTCCCGGCAATGAACTGGATGTCATCGACGAGCAGGACGTCAACAGTGTGGAAACGGTCGCGGAAACTGATCATGCGGTCGAAGCGCAAGGAATTGATGACTTCGATGGTGAACTTTTCCGCGCTGACATAGCTGAGCCGCATGGCGGGATTGCGCTTCTTGATCATGTGCCCGATGGCATGCATCAGATGCGTTTTGCCCATGCCCACGCCGCCGTAGAGGAAGAGAGGGTTATAGGCCTTCGAAGGCTGCTCCGCGACGGCCCGGGCGGCTGCGTGGGCGAACTCATTGGATTTCCCGACGACAAAGGTATCAAACGTGTAGCGAAGGTTAAGCTGATGATCGCTGCTTTCGAAATCCAGCTTGGACTGTTTGGCAGCAGCGGCGACCGGAGCGGTCTGGGCCGGCTCCTCTTCCGTACAGATGTACTGAACCTTGGTGTTGGGCGTGCCCATCTGGTGGAAGACCGCCTTGATAATCTCACCGTACGTGCGAGTGAGAACCTGGCGGAAAACAGGACTGGGGATCTGAATGAACAGGCTGTCGCCTTCTTGACGGCCCAGACGGGTAGGCTGGAACCAGGTGGAGTAGGTGTTGATACTGACACGCGACTTGATGAGTTCGAGGAATTTGTCCCACATATTTTGTGTTTCGCGCTCACGGCCAACTTGGGTAGCAGTCGTCATGGTAATCAGAAAGCCAGACAGCATGGCATTTCCACAGGTGTGCAAAAGCTGTGGAAAGAAAGTTTTTGTCCTAAAGCGTCACGCCTTGGAGTTCTTGCCCGCGCAGGAACGAAATGTTTTGTGCCCCTGTGGTTCCTCGCGGCTCGATCAGATTTGCAGGACCACGTCCCACTGCGTCAAAACTGGTTGGATTCTCGCGCACTGTCTTCGGCGGAGCAAGCGAAAAATGTGCGAAGGCCAGTACCAACGTTCACATGCCATTCACAACTTTTCCACAAGCGGACAAAATGTGCAAGTACTGAAAAAATGCAGCGAATTCGAAGGAATTTGCACGAACCGATTCCGCCGCGGGCTGGAATTGCACTGAAACAGTGCAGACAGGGCTGAGGAAAACCGAGGAATTTTTCTAGCGTTTCCGGTCCGGTCGTTGAAATTCGTAGATTCCCAAAGGGTCAGAACCAATCAAAAGATTGTCTTCTTCGACGAGGATCACACTCGCTTCGATTCTCGCACCCTTGGCGGTATAAACCTGGTACTCCGACCGGCGATTGCCCTCTTTGTCAAAATGGACGAGGGTATTGTGCAAACCCATCCAAACATCACCGTTCACTGGATCCACGCCGAACGCCGTCAGGATCGGATGAAGCAATGGCGCGGTATTGCGCGATTCCTGGCGCTCGATCTCCTTTCGCGTCGCCTGCGCCTCGGGGAAGGCATCGAGACCGGTGAACTCGAACGACTGGCTGGCAAAGCCGAGATGATCGTACTGGCGAACAAGGGGCTCGGGCAGGTAGGTGAAACCATAATAGATGTGACCCTGGGGGTCGGCTGCGACGCGTCCCAGGTTCGCGTACCGATCCAGATCCGCTCGAGAGGACACGGATTCTGGATCACCGAACTCCCGCACGACCTTTCCATTCGAATTGTAGACGGTCACCAAGTGCGTTTGCTGCAGCGAGATGACTGCCACTTCGCCGCCCGGAAGAGCCGCGAGAGAAACAGGCTCGGCCACGTGAAACTCGTGCGCATTTCCATTCTGCTCCCAGAGTTTAACGGCGTTGGCGCCGCGGTCAGCAACGTAGATCGTGCCATTCGCGTCCACGTCCATATCTTCGCCAAACTGAATAGTCCGCAACGGCGGTGAAGCAGGTCCGCCTTTCTGAGCAAAGTCCGGAACTTTGGCAAGGAGAGTACCTTTTGCATCGAAAACAGCCACACTGGTCCCGGGTGAGATCAGCACATAGAACTTTCCGTCTGAACCAAGGCGAAGAGCACGGAGTCCCGGGCCAATGCTTGGGAAGAGCCGACGGCGGGCAAATAGATCAGCGTCGACTTCCGAGGCAGCAGCCCAAAGCGTGCCGCAAAGGCACAGCAGGATCAGTGCTGCCCAAAAGAATCCTGCCTTTTTCCGCATGATTGTTCAGATTACCGGGAGAACGTCTCGGTTGCCTGAAGATTTGCCATAGTGTGCAACGGGAACAACCGTGCTGTGGGCGTCGGCAAGACCATTTGTTTTCAGACCAACGCGTCTAGTCGGCCCGCAGGCGCAATCGCCCGATGGACTTGGCGCGGAGGCGCCCGGCGTCATTGCGAGGGCCAAGATCGTCCGTTTCAATGAGGACCGCGTTCATCTGGACGCCGCCCGTGGCAACCTCGAACCGGGTCGGCAGCCCATCCATGAATTTCTTGATAATTGCGGTGCGCTCCATACCGATGATGCCCTCGTGAGGGCCGGTCATGCCGACGTCCGTGATATAGGCAGTACCACCCGGCAATACGCGTTCATCGGCGGTTGTGACATGGGTGTGAGTGCCTACGACGGCGGTGACCCGGCCGTCGAGATACCAACCGAACGCAATCTTCTCGCTTGTGGTTTCGGCATGGACATCGACCAGCACAAAGGCGACTTCTTCCGGGAGCCCAGCGAGCTCACTATCCGCTTTCTTGAATGGGTCGTCATTCGGGGCCAGGAAGACGCGACCCTGAAGGTTCAGGACGGCATATTTGACGCCGTTCTTTGCAGTGCCAACGTAAAGACCGGAACCGGGATTTCCTTCGGCAAAATTCGCTGGGCGGAGCAGCCGCGGCTGATGGGGAATGTAGTCGAAAATCTCCTTGCGGTCCCAACTGTGATTGCCGCCGGTCAAAACCTCGATTCCGAGTTGGAACAAATCCTCGGCAATCCGGGGGGTGATGCCAAAGCCGGAGGCAGAGTTTTCACCATTGGCGATTACCAAGTCGATGTGCTGGTGTTCGACGAGATCGGCCAGACGATCGCGAACGATCTGCCTCCCAGGGGAGCCGACGATGTCACCGATGAAGAGTACGCGCATGAAAAAGAGTTGGCAGTCCTCAGTTTCGAGTTTTCAGCTTGGGAAAGGCTGGCGCGAAACGGCTGCGGCCTGCTTGCAACTCCCGCAGCGACCAGCCGTCACCCACAACCCGGACTGCTAACCCGCCCGGCCTCGGTTCTTCTTCCTGAGGATTCAGAACGGGTAACCGAAAACCAAAAAGAGCGGACCGCTGGGCCGTGGGAAGCTAGGCCGTGAACCTCTGTAAAAGGTGGGCACCACGAGCCAGCCATTAGGCTTTCCTGCCCCGGCCGCGAGTCCTTGGGGGACTCGCCGGCGGGACAGGCCGTGCACACAAGCTGGCTATCCGCAGCACCCCAGAGATTCGTTACGGTTCAAACGGCTTTCGCGTCCTCACCTGCTTCGAAGTACCGCTCCAGCGCCTATTATCCTCCCACTCCAGCCTTGGGTCCAATCGAGAAGGGAGGCACCGGAAAGAAGGGATTCTAGAGAAGCAAGTGCAATCTGAGCCACAACCTGGGAAGGAGTGATTCTGATCTCGCAGAAGAAGGTTTTCGCGAAAGCACGCGCGAGAGTAGAATGGCCTACGCTTTGCGATTTGCGAGAGGTTCTCATGGAAAAAAGGGGATACACAAGATTTGTGCTTGTCCTCGG
>Ga0335077_10003382_pt1 | contig 19267 bp, 17 predicted proteins | sample Lox_Sample_31_FD_207151 | JGI IMG/M metagenome (GOLD analysis project Ga0335077, IMG submission 207151) | Soil microbial communities from Loxahatchee National Wildlife Refuge, Florida, United States - Lox_Sample_3.1 | ecosystem: Environmental > Terrestrial > Soil > Wetlands | place: USA...
GCGCGGACATACCGGCGATGAGCGGCGCATCGGACAGCCGAGCGAGCTCGAGTCGCGCCGCGATCACGAGGTCGCACCCGAGGTCGAGGCCCAGCGTTCCGCAGCCATGCCTACAGGTTCCGCCCGCGGGGGCGCTGCGTCAACCAGGGGTCCGCCGCCTGGGGGCAAGGGCAGGGCATGCGCTGCTTTGCACCACGCGCACGGCCGGCAGAGCGTTTAGAATACGCGCGCATGCAAGCCATGACCGTAGAGTCGCCGCGAGGAGCTCTGCAGGCGAAGAGCCATCCGTACATCAGCATCGTGATTCCGGTGTTCAACGAGGAGGCCTCCCTACCCGCGTTGTTCACCCGTCTGTACGGCACTCTCGATCGTCTCGGAACTCCTTACGAGTGTGTGTTCGTCGACGATGGCAGCCGTGACCGCTCCGTCGCGCTGCTGCGTGCGCAGCAACAAGCCCGCCCGCAAGAGACGCGCGTCGTCGTCTTTCAACGCAATTTCGGTCAGCACGCCGCGATTCTCGCCGCGTTCGAGCACGCCGCAGGCGAGGTGATCATCACGCTGGATGCCGACCTGCAGAATCCTCCCGAGGAGATTCCACGCCTCGTCGAGGCCGCGCGCGCCGGACACGACTACGTCGGCACCATCCGCAAGGGTCGTCGCGATCACTGGGCGCGCCGCTTGATGTCCCGCGCGATCAATGCGGTGCGCGACCGCACCACTCAGATCCGCATCACCGATCAGGGCTGCATGCTGCGCGCGTACTCGCGTGCCGTCGTGGCGGCCGTGAATGCCTCCCCCGAGGTGAATACCTTCATTCCGGCACTCGCGTATCTGTATGCGCGCAATCCAACCGAGATCGAAGTGGCGCACGAGGCGCGGCATGCCGGGCGCTCCAAGTACTCGCTGTACCGGCTGATCCGCCTCAATTTCGATCTCATGACCGGATTCACGGTGGTGCCGCTGCAGTTGTTCTCGATGCTGGGGATGACCATCTCGGGCATTGCAGGCGTGCTGGTGCTGGTGCTCGCCGCGCGGCGCCTGATCCTCGGGCCCGAGGTCGAGGGCGTATTCACGCTGTTCGGCATCGTCTTCTTTCTGGTCGGTCTCGCGCTCTTCGGCATCGGTCTGATCGGCGAGTACGTCGGGCGTATCTACGAGCAGGTGCGCGGCCGGCCGCGGTACGTGATCGCCGCGGTGCTCGATGCCACTCAAGCGCGCGACGATGTCTCACGCGCAGACGACTTCCCGCGCGAGTCCGGGCGGCCGCCGGCGCGCGAGGCGAATCGTGCTTAGAGCGATCGTCTGCGCCTACAGCGAGGTCGGGGTCCGCTGCCTGCAAACGCTGCTCGAGGCGGGTGTCGAAGTGCCTCTGGTACTCACGCACGAGGATGCGCCGCAGGAGAATCGCTGGTTCGGCAGTGTGGCGGAGCTCGCGCGCCGGCATGCCATCGAGGTGGTGACACCCCGTGACCCAAACACCGAGGAATGGCTCGAGCGCCTGGCAGAACGCGCGCCGCAGTACCTCTTCTCGTTCTATTATCGGCTGCTGCTCGGTGAGCCCTTGCTCGCCGTACCTGCCTGGGGCGCGCTCAACATGCACGGCTCGCTGCTGCCGAAGTACCGGGGGCGCGCCCCGGTGAACTGGGCGATCCTCAAGGGCGAGTCCGAGACCGGAGCGACGCTGCACTACATGACCCGCAAGCCCGACGCCGGCCCGATCGTCGCGCAGGAGACGGTGCCGATCGGCATCGACGACACCGCGCTCAGTGTGTCGCTCGCGGTGGCCGCGGCTGCAGCGCGACTGCTCGCGCGTTGCCTGCCGCGGCTCGCCGACGGGCCGCCACCGGGACGGCAGATGGATCTGGCGGAAGGCTCTTACTTCGGCGGTCGCTCACCTGAGGACGGGCGCATCGGCTGGCAGTGGCCGGCGGCGCGCATCCACGATCTGATTCGTGCCGTGGCACCGCCTTTCCCCGGGGCATTTGCCGACGTGGGCGCGGAGCGGCTCATTTTCGTGGGCTCGCACTGGACCGGAGAGTCCGCCGCGCACCCGGCACGGGCACCGTGTCTGTATCGCGAGGGAGCATCGCTGTACCTCGACTGCGTCGACGCGCGGCGCGTGCGCATCTCGGGCGTCGCGATCGATGGTGAGCGGCTCGATGCCGAGGCCTTCGCGCAGCGCTTCGGACGCGCACCGCTGCGCCTGCACACTGTGATGAAAGGAATGCACGATGAAGAAGCTGCTCATCCTCGGGGTTAACGGCTTCATCGGCCACCATCTGAGCGCAGCCGTGATGCGCTCCACGGACTGGCACGTATACGGAATGGATCTGGAGTGCGATCGGCTCGCGGACGTGCTCGACAATCCGCGCTTCCACTTCTTCGAGGGCGATATCACCATCAACCGCGAGTGGGTCGAATATCACATTCGCAAGTGCGACGTGCTGCTGCCGCTGGTCGCGATCGCGACTCCCGCCACTTACATCAGCGATCCGCTGCGTGTATTCGAGCTGGACTTCGAGGCGAACCTGCCGCTCGTGCGCCAGTGCGTCAAGCACCACAAGCGTGTCGTCTTTCCCTCCACATCCGAGATCTACGGGATGTCGCCGGAGCGCGAGTTCCACCCCTACGAGACTGCGCTCGTGCTCGGGCCGGTGCCCAAATCGCGCTGGATCTACTCCTGCAGCAAGCAGCTGCTCGATCGGGTCATCTGGGCCTACGGCGCCGAGCAGGGCCTCGACTTCACGCTCTTTCGCCCTTTCAACTGGATCGGTCCCGGGCTCGATCGCATGCTCACGCCGAAGGAGGGCAGCTCGCGCGTGCTCACGCAATTCCTCGGCAACATCGTGCGCGGCGAGAACATCCAGCTGGTCGACGGTGGGACGCAGCGCCGCTGCTTCACCTTCGTGTCCGAAGGGATCGATTGCCTTCTCAAGATCATCGCAAATCCGCGCGGCGTGGCCTCAGGCAAGATCTATAACATCGGCAATCCGCACAATGACCTCTCGGTGCGGCAGCTCGCGGAGCTGATGCTGGAGACCGCGCGCTCGCACGCAGCGTACGCGGAGAGCGCCTCGCGCGTGCGCCTCGTCGATGTGTCCGCCGAGACCTACTATGGGGCGGGCTATCAGGACGTACGTGGGCGCGTGCCGTGGGTGCGCAACACCATGGAGGAGCTCGGCTGGACGCCGCAGATCGACATGCCGACCGCCCTGCGCAGCATCTTCGAGGCGTACCAGGCCGATCTGCCCGCCGCGCGTGCCCTCGTGGATGCCGGCTGAGAGACTACGATGGCCTTCTCCGGGGCACCCTGCCCGCGCCGCCTGGCGCTCAAAGTGGACGTGGACACGCTGCAGGGCACCGTCACGGGCGTGCCGCGGCTCGTCGCGCTGCTCCAGCGTCTCAAAGTCGGAGCGACTTTCTATTTCAGTCTCGGGCCCGATCACACCGGGCGCGCGCTGAAGCGCGCCTTTCGCCGTGGCTTCTTGTCCAAGGTGCACCGCACGTCGGTGGTAGCGCACTACGGAGTGCGCACGCTGATGTACGGCACGGTGCTGCCGGGACCGAACATCGGCCGGCGCGCCGGCGCGGTGATGCGCGCCGTGCGCGATGCGGGCTTCGAAGTCGGCGTGCATGCCTATGATCACGTACGCTGGCAGGACGGGGTCGGCCGCGCGGACGCCCTCTGGACGCGACGTGAGTTCGAGCGGGCGATCATCGCGTTCACCGCCGTCTTCGGCGAGCCGCCGCGCTCGCACGCCGCGGCGGGCTGGCAGATCAATCCTCACGTGCTCGAGCTCGAGAGTGAATTCGCCCTGAGCTATGCGAGCGATACGCGTGGTGCGCAGCCGTTCTATCCGACGATGGGAGCGGTGCACGGGCGCTGCGTGCAGATTCCCACGACGCTGCCGACTTTCGACGAGCTCATCGGCGTCGACGGGCGCGATGCGCGCGCGGCCGCCGAGGAGGTGCTGCGCATAACCCGCGTATCGCCCTGCGCGGCGCATGTCTTCACCTTGCATGCCGAGCTCGAGGGCATGCAGCTGCTGCCGCACTTCGAGTGGCTGCTGCGTTCCTGGCTCGACGAGGGCTGCGCGGTGATTGCGATGCGGGAGCTCGCCGCGCACGTGCACGAGAATGTGCTGCCGCAGAATCTGGTGACGCTCGAGCCAGTGCCGGGCCGCTCCGGGCTGCTCGCCGTGCAGGGCCGGAGCCTCGCCGCCTGATGCGGCGAGCGCAAGACCCAGCGGCAATCGGCGCGGCCGTGAGCGCTGCAAACGGCACTGGCGCGCGCTCACGCGCATTCGTCGCCGGCATTCTGCTGCTCGTCGCCTGCTCGTGGCTGGCGCTCGGCGCGAACCGCGGTCTCTTCAATCCCGACGAGGGACGCTACGCAGAGATTCCGCGCGAGATGCTCGCCACGGGAGATTGGGTCATCCCGCGGCTCAACGGGCTGGTCTACATCGAGAAGCCGCCGCTGCAATACTGGGCAACGGCTCTTACGTACATGCTCTGCGGCACACATCCCTGGTCAGCGCGTCTCTATGCCGAGCTCACCGGTCTAGGCACGATTCTCGTGACGGCGTGGCTCGCGCTGCGTCTCTGGGGCAGAGCCGCCGCCTGGCGCAGCGGCATCATGGCCGGCAGCTCGCTCATGATCATGCTCATGAGCCATCAGCTCACGCTCGACATGGGGCTCACGTTCTTCACCACGCTAATGCTCGCCGGCTTTTGCATCGCGCAGGATGCGCGCACCGAGCCACGCATGCGCGCGCGCTGGATGTGGCTGTCCTGGGCGAGTGCCGCCGCGGCATTCCTCACCAAGGGGCTGGTGGCGGGGGTGCTGCCGGTCCTCACGCTCGCGCTGTACTCGCTCTTACATCGCGATCTCAAGCCCTGGCGGCGCCTCGGTTTGATCGGAGGCGTGCCGCTCTTCCTGCTGCTCGTGACTCCCTGGTTCGTCGCCATTCAGCACCGGTTGCCGCAGTTCTTCGATTTCTTCGTGGTGCGCGAGCACTTTCAGCGCTACCTGACGCGTATCGAGCAGCGCTACGAGCCGTGGTGGTTCTTCATCGAGGTGCTGCTGATCGGCTGCCTGCCGTGGCTGCTGCCGAGTGCATGCGCACTCGCGCGTGCGTGGCGTGCGACGGCACCGCGCGAGCACTTCGACGCGCGGCTGTTTCTCTGGGTCTGGTGTGTCGTGGTGCTGGTGTTCTTCTCGGCGTCCGATTCCAAGCTCATTCCCTACATTTTGCCGATGTTTCCCGCGCTCGCGCTGCTCACCGGCAGCGCCGCGGAGAGCTCCCTGCGCGCGGACCTGCGTGCCACGGGGCTGCTGCTGATCGGCATCGGCATCGCCTACGCGCTCGGCGCGGCCCTTCTGCCGCACCTCGTGCACGATCCGGAGCGGGTGCCGTATTTCCTGCGCATTCGCTGGCCTCTCGTATGCATGGCGGTGGCGGCCCTCGGCGGCGGTGTGCTGGTACGCCGCTCGCCAGGTGACAGCGTGCGACTCACGCTGCTAATCGGCGCGGCGAGCTACCTCGGGTTCATCTGTGTCTTGTGGGCGGCGCGCGCGCTCGAGCCGCTCTACTCGGGTGCACCGCTCGCCGCACAGCTGCCGCCGTCATTGCGCGCTGCCGCGCCTGTCTACAGCGTGCGCACCTACGATCAGAGCCTCACCTTTTATCTGGGACGCATCGTGACGCTGGTCGAGTGGCGCGGTGAGCTCGACTTCGGGCTCTCGCTCGAGCCCGGCAAGGGCATCGCGTCGCTGCAGGAGTTCGTGCCCATCTGGCGCGCGCAGCCGCAGGCGCTCGCCGTGATGGAGCCTGTGACTTTCGAAGCTTTAGAGCGCGCGGGCCTGCCCATGGTCGTGCGTGCGCGAACCCCTCACGAGCTGATCGTCAGCCGGCGCTGAATGGAGAAGGAACGATGAGCCCGATCACCTGGCTGCTGCTGCTCGGCGGGATCGCCCTGAACGCCGCGGCGCAGCTCTTTCTCAAGGCGGCGACGCGCGCGAGCGGCGTGCTGATCGGAGACGGCGGCAATGTGTCCTGGCCGGCTGCGACCCACCTGCTGCGCACGCTGCCGCTGTGGTCGGGCCTGGGCTGCTACGTCGTGAGCGTGGTGTTCTGGGTCGGCGCGCTGTCTCGAGCGCCGGTCAGCATCGCCTATCCGCTGTTGTCGATCGGCTATATTGTCAATGCGTTCGCAGCCGCGCTGCTCTTCGGCGAGGCACTCTCGCTTGCGAAGCTCGGCGGGATCGCATTGATCGTCGCCGGAGTGCTGGTGCTCACGCGCATCGCGCATTGAGGCGCGCTCACGGAGACATCGATGACCGACTTCCTACCCTTCACGCGCCCCAACATCGACGAGGAGACCATAGCGGGCGTGGCGGACGTGCTGCGCTCCGGATGGATTACCTCCGGGCCCCAGGTGAAGGCCTTCGAAGCGGAATTGTCCGCATTCTTCGGCGGACGTCCGGTGCGCGCATTCAACTCGGGCACCTGCACCATGGAGATCGCCCTGCGCATCGCAGGCATCGGTCAGGGACACGAGGTGATCACGACACCGCTCTCGTGGGTCGCGACGAGCAACGTGATCCTGGCGGTCGGCGCGCGGCCCGTGTTCGTCGATATCGATCCGCGGACGCGCAATATCGATCTCGCGCGGATCGAGGCGGCGATCACGCCCGCCACGCGCGCCATTCTGCCGGTCGATCTGGCGGGATTGCCGGTGGATCGGGAGCAGCTGTACGCGATCGCCGCAGGCCACGGACTGCGCGTCATCGAGGACGCCGCGCAATCCTTCGGCAGCAGCTGGGGCGGCCAGCGCATCGGCGCCCGCGGCGACCTCGTCTCTTTCAGCTTTCATCCCAACAAGAACATCACGAGCATCGAGGGCGGCTGCCTGGTGATGAACGACGAGCGCGAGGCGCGTCTTGCCGAGCAGTATCGCCTGCAAGGCGTGGTGCGCAGCGGGCTGGACGGCATGGAGGTAGAGATCGTCGGGGGCAAGTTCAATCTCACCGACGTGGCCGCGCGGGTCGGGCTCGGGCAGCTCAGGCATCTGGCGACATTCAACGCACGGCGGCGCGAGCTCGCGCAGGCATATTTTCACGCCTTCGCGCAGCCACCGCTCAGCGAGCTCGGCGTGCAGCTGCCACCTGCGGATTTCACCAACAGCAACTGGCACATGTTTCAAATCGTGTTGCCGGAGGAGCGTCTCGCAGTCAAGCGTGCCGAGATCATGGCGCGCATGCATGCCCTCGGCGTCGGCACGGGCGTGCACTATCCGGCCATTCACCTCTTCGCCTTGTACCGTCGGCTCGGTTGGCAGCCGGGCGCGTTTCCGCACGCGGAGTATGCCGGACGCAACATTCTTACTCTGCCGTTGTTCCCCGCCATGCGCGATGCAGATGTCAAGCGCGTGACGGACACGTTGCTGCGTGTCCTCACGGACAGCACACGTCAAATTTGAACATTCGCGCGAGGAACTCCTCGCCTGGCGCAACCTCCAACTTGGCATGCTGGTTGCACGATTCAGGCTGGGGAATATGACTGTACAGGGGAGTACATCATGAGACTGTTGGATTCGACGATCCTGTTGTTTCAACCGGGGCTCGGCAGGCGTTTGCTGAAGGAACAGCTGCACGAGCGCAACGTCAAGATTCCGCTGTCGGAGGGATGTTTGCGAGAGTTGGTGAACGATGCGGTCGAGGCGGCCGAGCGGCTGGTATCCGCGGCCGCGGGTGCCCAGCGCTATCTCACGAGCCTCAAGGAGCAGCTGGCGCTGCGTGCCGAGTTCGTGAGCCTGTGGACCGCTTCGGACGAGCTTGTGGACTCGGAAGAGGGTGGGCGCCAAGCACTTGTAAGAATTGCGCGCAAATACGCCCTACCGCGTCCCTGGAAGCTATCCGAGCCGGTTGCGGCAGCCTGCCCCCGCCCACAGCCTTCCTACTGGAAGTGGGCCTCCGGAGGCACGGGTGTCATCGCGCAGCCATAAATATGTAATGGTCGGAAAATAGGTAGTGCGAAGCCGCGGGACTCGACGCGCGGGATGCTGCGTCGAGTCTCGCGGTGCACTGCCAGTTACTACGCTGTCTCGGCGGCGCGCTGCGCCGCCCTGCGCCGGCCGAGACTCGATCCCGCGAGCGCCGCGAGCAAAGACAGCACCACGGCGCCGAAGCCGATCCAGGCGCTGGCGGTCGGCTCCGGCACGAGCTGCGCCGCGGCCCGCGTGACGATGCCGAGTGCGCTTCCAAATATCAGTCCCACGCCGACTGCATTGAGATAGAGCACGATGACGAGGCTCGTCACCCATACGAGCATGCCCTGCAAGAGCCCGGTGACGCGATCCCAGACCATGCTCAGCCGCGTCGCCGCCATGCCTCCCAGAAACAGCGCAATGAGCAGCGATAGGGCGGACCAGATCGCCGCGCCGGTTCCCAGCGCGCTCTGACTGACGTTGCGCGTGCCGGCAGACACGCCGACGGCGAGCCCGAGTGAGGTGAGCACGAGCAGCGCGCCGAGAACCACGAGCGCTCCGGCCCAGACTCCGCCCCAGGAAACCTTCATGCCCTCGAAGCGCACGAGCGGACGCTCGAGGATCACCTCGCGTTCGACGATGTTGCGTTCTACGGCCATGATGGGCCTCCTCACGTTTCACAGGCCCGTGAGGTCCGCAAATTCTGTTCCGTCAGTGGCGGCGCGGCTTGAGGAGAAAGTCGTTGCGGTCCGCGGACGGGACGCGTACGTGGATCGTGCTGCGGCCGCGTGCAAGCGTGAGCGGAATCTGCGAGCCGGCCGGACCGATATTCCAGATGCGCCGGAAGAGCTCGGCGAGGTTGGCGATGGGCTCGCCCGCGACTTCGCGCACGTGATCGCCGAGGCGCACACCCGAGCGGTGTGCCGGACCGCCTTGGGCAAGGCCACCGACGACCAGATCGCCCTGCAGCTCCTGTGCGTACAGACCGAGCCAGGGGCGCGCAGCGCCGGCAGGTCGGCCCAGCCGCACCATGTCCTCGAGGATCGGGTCGAGCAGATCGATGGGCACGAACATGTTTGCATCGAAGGTCTCACCGCTCACGGCCTCCTGCACGAGCAGCGAGCCGATGCCGAGCAGGCGTCCGTTCGTCCCGAAAAGTCCGGTGCCGCCCCATTGTGGATGGGGCGGTGCCGTGAACAGAGCCTGATCGAGCACGTACTCCCAGTAGCCGGCGAACTCGCGCAGCGCGATCACCTTGGCATTGAGCGAATGCGCAAGGCCGCCGTGCCCCATGATGAGCACGTTGTCGCCCACGTGCAGCGATTGACCCGAGCCGCGCTCGGCCGCAGGCAAGTCCAGCGGGCCGAGCGGCAGCACCAACCCGAATCCGGTCGCCTGATCGTAGGCGAGCGCGTGCCCCGGCACGACTCGGCCGTCGGCCGTCGTCAGCCAGATCGAGGTTGCCTCCGTGATGAGGTAACCGATCGTGACGACCAGCCCGTTCGAGCGGATGACGACGCCGCTGCCGATGCGCTGCGTGCCGAGTACCGAGGCCGTGAACGCGTCATCCGGAATCTCGGCATGGACCATGACGACCGAGCGAACGGCATTATCGAGATCGAACTCGACCTGCTCGCGGCGCGGCTGCAGTGCATCGGGGAATGCCCATTCGGTCGTCTCGCTCATGAGCGGCAATCTAACAGGATGCTGCGTGCTGCATTGCGCAGAGACGCTCAGAGGTCCGCTGGTGCGTCGAGCGTTGATGAAGGCGCCGGAACCGAAGGCGGCCCGCTGGGCGCCGGGGGCGGAGCCGGCACGTCGGGCGGGGGATCCGCGGCGGCTGGAATCGCCTCGGTGGGCGGTGGGCCCGATGGAACCGAGGGTGGAGTTACCGGAGTTGATGGCGGACCCGGTACAGACCCAGGCCCCACCGGTGTAGAGGGCGGGCCACCGGGTACGGCAGGCGGACCATTGGGTACGGAGGGCGGCCCTGCCGGTACCGTCGGGGGGCCGGAAGGTGTCGCTGGCGGCCCCGAGGGCGTTGCCGGCGGTCCTCCTACGGTTCCCGGCGAAGCCCCGGAAGCCGCGGGCGCAGGCATTGCCGGCGGCGCCACGGTTCGGGCATGGTGTACGCGCCTGGGCACGGCGGGTGTCCCGGCGTGGGCGGGTGCCTGGGCGTGGGCTGTGCACAGAGGCGCCAGCACAAGCACGAGCTCGACTAAGGAGAGCCTCTTCATGGTCGCCTGCAACCTCTAGCCGGCCGTGTCGCATCGCATATCCCGTGCCACTGCCGGCCACTTGCGCAGTTTACTGCTCGGCGCGCTTTGGGTAGCACTGACGCAGCCCGCGAGCGCCATCAGGGCGCCCATCGATGCAGCGCGTCGTCCTCATCACATCTTTCTGATCGTCCTCGAGAACCAATCGTTCAGCAGGACGTTCGGTGCGCATTCACCCGCGCCCTACCTGTCCCAATCTCTGACAAAGCAGGGCGCCCTGCTGACCCAGTACTACTCCATCGGGCACAACAGCCTGGGCAATTACGTCGCGCTCATCAGCGGTCAGGCGCCGAACGTCGCAACGCAGAGTGACTGCGTGCGCTACAGCGAGTTTCGCCTGACGCAGGCGGCGCTCGGCCCCTTCGGTCAGGCGCTCGGAGTCGGCTGCATCTATCCCTCCATTGTGCGCACCCTGCCCGATCAGCTCGAGACGGCGCGGCTCAGCTGGAGAGGTTACATGGAGGACATGGGCAAGGATCCGCAAAGAGAGCCGCGCACTTGTGCGCATGCCGAGCTCGGCGCCCGAGACCGCCTGCTCGAGGCGACGCCGCGCGATCAGTACGCCTCGAAGCACAATCCCTTCATCTACTTTCACGCCATCATCGACGAGCCGGCGCGCTGTGCCACGCACGTCGTCAATCTGGACGAGCTGCCGCGAGATCTCGTGACGGCGACCGCCACGCCGAACTTCGTCTTCATCACCCCGAATCTGTGCCACGACGGCCACGATGCACCCTGCGCGGACGGCGAACCCGGCGGACTCGTATCGGCGGATGCGTTCCTGCGCCACTGGGTACCGCTCATCACGAGCTCACCGGCGTTCGTGCAGGACGGTTTGCTGGTCATCACCTTCGATGAGTCGGACGCCGCGGGAGCGGATGCGGCGACGGCCTGTTGCGGCGAGCAGCCACTGCCCGGCGCGCGGTATCCCCCCGGCATCATCGGCCCGGGCGGCGGCCGCATCGGCGCCGTGCTGCTGTCGCGCTTCATCACGCCGGGCACCGTGTCGGAGGTGGCGTACAACCACTACTCGCTGCTGCGCTCGATCGAAAGCTTCTTCGGCCTCGAGCCGCTCGGCTATGCGGCCGACTCGACTCTCAATGTTTTCGGCACAGACGTGTTCCGCTGATCGCCTGACTGCTCAGCGCAGGCCGCCCTCGATCTGTCGCCACATGACCTCCTTCAGCAGTTGCAGTCGCTTGCCGCGAAAGTCGGGCCAACCGAGCGCGCGCAGCAGGATCGGACGGCCGCGCCGCACGAGCACGATCTGGCCGATCATGCTCACGGCACGGATCAAGGCTTCAGGGTGCCCCGGGGAAAGCTGCAGCAGACGCCCGACGATCTCGGCGCACAGCGCGACGACAGGTCCCGCTAGCCGCTCAAACAACACCGTGAAGGCGGCACCGTGCTCGCTCTGGGCGCGAGTGAAGAACAGCACCCAGCTCTCGGGCCTCTCGGTTGCCATGCCTTCGATGAACGGCTCGAGCACGCTGTGGAGCAGATTCAAGAGCTCTCTGCGCGTGAGCTGGCGTGCCGCGAGCGCGCTGCGCACGTGGGCGCTGGCAGGGGCGAGTCGCTCGCGCAAGTCGGCCGTGATGTACTCGGCGCACGCCTGGCTGAGACCCTCCTTGCCGCCGAAGTAGTATTGCAGCGCGGGCAGGCTGACCGCCGCGCGGCGCGCGATCGCACGCGTCGAGGTGCGATCGAAACCGAGGTTCGCGAACATCTCGATGGCGGTCTCGATGATGCGCCGGCGCGTGCGTGCGCCGCGGGCGTAGCCGCCACCGAGCGGATGGCGCCGCCCTGCGGTTACGGTGCGTCGCGAGCGGCGCGCCGCAGCTGCACCAGCGATTGACACAATATCAGCCGCGCTCATCCGTCCTGCCCGCATTCACGCATATCTGGCTTTGCGCCAATGTCTATCGATTGACAGACATCTATCGAACGATAGACAATTCTGCGGCGGAAGTCGAGTCACGAAGGGATTGGACCGGGGAGCGACCGTTGAAGCGATTCCTGCCCATTGCGCTTGCCATCCTCGTGGTCGCGCTCGGCCTCGGGTGGTGGCTCACGCACCACCACGGCGCACGCACGCAGATCGTGCTCTACGGCAATGTCGATCTGCGCGAGGTCGATCTCGCCTTCAACAACAGCGAGCGCATCGCAGCGGTCCTGGTGCAGGAGGGTGACCGCGTGCAGAAGGGACAGGTGCTCGCGCGGCTCGACACCAGCCGCCTCGCGCCGCAGCTCGAGCAGGCCGAGGCAGCGGTCAGCGCGCAGCGCAATGTCGTCGAGCGCTTGCATCACGGCAGCCGCCCCGAGGAGATCGCCCAGGCGCGTGCCAACGTCGCGCTCGCGGAGGCCGATGCCCACGACGCACAGCGCAAGTACGAGCGGATCGAGAACCTGGCCACGAGCTCCGGCGGCCGCGCCGTCAGCCGCCAGGACGTGGATGACTCGCGTGACGCCGCGACCATGGCCGCCGCGCGCCTCGCCGTCAATCGCAAGGCACTCGACCTCGCCGTCGTCGGTCCGCGCAAGGAGGACATCGCGCAGGCAGAGGCGCAGCTGCGCGCGGACGAGGCGCAGGCGGCGTTTCTGCGCCAGCAGGTGGCCGATGCCGCGCTCACGGCACCACTTAGAGCCGTGGTGCGCTCGCGCATCGCCGAGCCCGGCGATATGTCCTCGCCGCAGAAGCCAGCCTTCACGCTTGCCATCACCGATCCCAAGTGGGTGCGGGCCTACGTCGCCGAACCCGATCTTGCGCTCGTGCATCCAGGGATGCAGGCGAGTGTGGCGATCGATGCCTTTCCCAAACGCCGTTTTGCGGGTTGGGTCGGATTCATTTCGCCCGTCGCGGAATTCACCCCGAAGACCGTACAGACAGAGGAGCTGCGCTCGAGCCTGGTGTACGAGATCCGCGTGTTCGTCACTGACCCCAACGATGATCTGCGGCTCGGCATGCCGGCGACGGTGTACCTGCCGCTCAATGCCTCGCAGTCGAGCGCGCCGCAGCCAGGCACCGTGCCGTCGAGCGGGGGCGAGACGCCAGCGCCGGCCCAGCCGCCGGCGGAGACGCCGCAAGGATCTCCGTGAGCGGCTCCCCGCCAGGATCGGCCATCGCGTTCGGCCGCGACGTGCGCAAGGCGTTCGTGCGCGGTCGAGAGAAGAAGAGGCAGGAGGTCGTGCAGGCACTCGATGGTGTCTCCTTCGATCTCCGCGCGGGACAGCTGACGGCGCTCGTCGGCCCCGACGGTGCAGGCAAGACGACGCTCATTCGCCTGCTCGCCGGACTGCTCACGGCAGACTCCGGCACCTTGCGCGTGCTCGATCTGGATCCCGCGATCGATGCGCAGCAGATTCAGGATCGCATCGGCTACATGCCGCAGAAGTTCGGTCTGTACGAGGACCTCAGCGTTCAGGAGAACCTCGATCTGTACGCGGACCTGCATGGTGTGTCGTCCGCCGAGCGCCGCGAGCGCTATCCGCAACTGATGCAGATGACCGATCTCGGCGCGTTCACGGGACGGCTCGCCGGCAGGCTCTCGGGCGGCATGAAGCAGAAGCTCGGACTGGCGTGCACGCTGGTGCGCTCACCGGAGCTGCTGCTGCTCGATGAGCCGACCGTGGGGGTTGATCCGCTCTCACGCCGCGAGCTGTGGGAGATCGTGCACGGTCTGGTCCAGTCAGGGTTGACGGTGCTCGTCAGCACGTCCTATCTCGATGAGGCCGAGCACAGCAATCACGTGATCGTGCTGCACCGGGGCAAGGTGCTCGCGGCCGAAGCGCCTGCGGAGGTCACGCGGCTCGCGTCCGGGCGCACCTTCGCCATCGATCCCGAGAACGGCAACGCACGCAGCCTGCAGGCGCGACTGCTCGAGGATCCGCACATCGTCGATGCGGTTCCCGACGGTGGCCGGGTCCGCTGCGTACTTGCCGAGGGAGCTGCGGCGGATGCGCTGCGGCTGCCGTCGCCCGCGCCGGTGGAGCCGCATTTCGAGGACGGCTTCATGGTGCTGCTGCGACGCACGGCAGCGCCGGAGCCGATGGCCGACATCAAGCTCGAGCACGCGCTCACGATGCAGGGTGATGAGCAAGTCGTGGAAGTGCACGATCTGGTGCGCCGCTTCGGCGCATTCACGGCCGTCGATCATGTCAGCTTCGAGGTGCGCCGCGGGGAGATCTTCGGCCTGCTCGGGCCGAACGGCGCCGGCAAGACTACTACGTTTCGGATGCTCTGCGGGCTGCTGCCGCCCACCTCCGGCGTGTTGCGCGTAGCTGGATTGGACGTGCGGCACACGGGCCCGGCCGCGCGCCAGCGCCTTGGTTACGTCGCGCAGAAGTTCTCGCTCTACGGCGCGCTCACCGTGCGGGAGAACCTGGAGTTCTTCGCGAGCGCCTACGGGTTGAGCGGTGCTCGCCGGCGCGAGCGCATCAACTGGGCCCTGCAGCAGTTCGACCTGACCGAGCATGCCGATATGGCGAGTCAGGAGTTGCCCGGCGGCTACAAGCAGCGCCTCGCGATGAGCGCCGCGCTGCTGCACGAGCCGGAGATCCTGTTCCTGGACGAGCCGACGAGCGGTGCCGATCCGCTCGCCCGGCGCGCTTTCTGGCACCGTATCACGGCACTTGCCGACCAGCGCGTCACGGTGATCGTGACGACGCACTTCATGCAGGAGGCCGAATACTGCGATCGGATCGCGATCATGGATGCGGGACGCGTGCTTGCCCAGGGCCCGCCGGGAGAGGTGCGCCGTCTGGGTGCGACCCGGGACGGCCGCTTGCCGACCATGGAGGACGCCTTCGTCTCGGTGGTGGAGCAGGCGCGCGCACGTGAAGCGCACTCGGGGCGGGCGGCATGAGCTGGCAGGCTGAGCTCGGGCAGGCGCGGGCCGTGCGCTTCGCTACGGCATATCTGGCGCGCTGGCAGCCCAAGCTGGTGCGCATCTGGGCACTCGTGAAGAAGGAAAGCCGCCAGATGATCCGGGACCCGGCGAGCATCGCGATGGGCGTCGTGCTGCCGGTGATCCTGATCCTCTTGTTTGGCTTTGGTCTGTCTCTCGATGTGAAGAACGTGCCGATCGCCGTCGTGGTGGAGCAGTCCTCGCCGGAGGCGCTCGGCGTGGTCGCGGGCTTTCAGCTCTCACCTTACTTCCATCCCCAGATCGTGCGCTCCATGCCGGAAGCGCAGGAGCTCATTCTCGAGCGCAAGGTCGACGGCATCGTGCGGATTCCCTCGGATTTCGCGCGGCGTGTGAGTGCGGGCGATGCCGTGATCCAGGTGATTCTGCACGGCAGTGATGCCAACCGCGCGCGCATCATCCAGGCCTACGTGCAGGGTGCGATCGGCGCTTGGACGCAGCGCCAGGCCGCCGAAGGGCACAGCATGCCCGCCGGCCCGGTCATCGTGCAGAACCGGCTCTGGTTCAACGATGCCAACGACAGCCACTACTTTCTGGTACCGGGCCTGATCGTCCTCGTGATGACGCTCATCGGCGCTTTTCTCACCTCGATGGTCGTTGCGCGCGAGTGGGAGCGCGGCACCTTCGAGGCGCTGTTCGTGACACCCGTGCGCAGCGACGAGATCCTGCTCGGCAAGACCATTCCGTATTTCGGCTTGGGAATGCTCGGTCTGAGCCTGTGCGTGCTGTCGGCCAAATACCTGTTCGATGTGCCGCTGCGCGGGTCGTTGTGGGTGCTGCTGAGCGCCTCGATGCTCTACGTGCTGGTCGGCCTCGGTATCGGTCTCCTGATCTCCTCGGCGGTGAAGAACCAGCTGGTCGCGAGTCAGCTGACGATGCTCGCGACTTTCATGCCGGCCTTCATGCTGTCCGGATTTCTCTTCGACCTGCGCAGCATGCCGGCAGCGATCCGCGTCATCACTTATCTGCTGCCCGCGCGCTATTACGTCGCGCTGCTCCAGACCGTGTTCCTCGCAGGGAACATCTGGTCGGTCATCCTGCCGAACGCCGCCGTGCTTGCCGCCATGATGGCGCTGCTGTCGCTCGGCAGCCGGGCCGTGACGCGCAAGAGGCTCGCCTGACATGTTCGAGTCGCTCCAGCGCATCCTCGCTCTCGCCCGCAAAGAGCTGCTCGCCGTATTGAAGGACCGCCGCTCGCGCAACAGCCTGCTGCTGCCGCCGATCATCCAGTGCCTGATCTTCGGCTATGCGGCCACCTACGATCTCAATCATGTTCCCTATGCCGTGCTCGATCAGGACCGCACCGCGGCCTCGCGCGAGCTGCTCGCGGGCCTCGATGGCGCCGGTGTGTTCGAGCGCGTCGCCAATCTGCAGGCGGCGGAGGACATCGGCAGGGTGATCGACGATCGCCGTGCGCTCCTCGTCATCCAGATCAATCGCGATTTCGAGAAGCGGCTGCTCTCGGGTCAGACGGCCGATGTGCAGCTGATCGCCGACGGACGCAACTCGAACACGGCAGGCACCGCGACCGGCTACGTCAACGCGGTCATCGAGAACTTCAATAGTGAGTGGCGCTCGACCCACGCCCTCGCTGGACCTGCGGTGAGCGTCGTGGCGCGGGCCTGGTACAACCCGAACTTCGAGACCCGCTGGAACATGATCCCCGGAATGATCGGCACGCTCACCCTGCTGCAGACACTGATGCTGACCGCCATGTCGGTCGCGCGCGAGCGCGAGCAGGGCACGTTCGATCAGCTGCTGGTCACGCCCCTGCGGCCGGTGGAGCTGATGGCGGGCAAGGCGCTGCCATCGATACTCATCGGCACACTGCAGGCGACGGGTGTGCTGCTCGTCGCGCAGCTGTGGTTCCACATCCCGTTCGCGGGCTCTTTCTTCACGCTGTATACGGGTCTGCTGATGTTCGTGCTGGCTGCCGTGGGCATCGGCCTGCTGGTGTCGTCGGTCTCCTACACCATGCAGCAGTCCATGCTGTTCTCGTTCCTGATCATCATGCCCTTCACTTTGCTCTCCGGCCTCACCACACCGTTGCGCAACATGCCACTCGCGCTGCAGTACTTCACGCTCTTGAATCCGCTGCGCTACGCAATCGACATCACGCAGCGGGTATACCTCGAGGGCGCGACTCTGGTGCGGCTGCTGCCGGATCTATGGCCACTCGCCGTGATCGCGACGGTGACGCTGAGTGCCGCCTCCTGGATGTTCCGTCACCGTCTGCAGTGAGGCCTCCCATGCACACCCCACGCAGCCTCGCTTGCATGCTCCTCCTGGCGGCCGGCGCGCTCTGCTCCTGTGCCGTCGGACCGAACTTCGCGCCGCCGAAACCGGACGTGCCCGCGCAATGGTCGCCAAGCGCTACCAAGCCGGCCGAGCACGCGACGAGCCAGGTGAGCTCGCAGAGCTCGCAGACGCCGGAGTGGTGGAGCAGTTTTCAGGACCCGATGCTGAGCTCGCTCATCGAGCGCTGCGCACGCGAGAATCTCGATGTCCGCGAGGCCGTGCTGCGCATCGAGGAGGCGCGCGCACAGCGCAGTGTCACCGCCGCGGGTCTGTGGCCGAGCCTCTCGGCTAATGCGGGCTACACGCGTCAACGCTTGAGCACGAACACGCCGAATGGCGTGATCTTCGGCATCGCCGGCCAGATCCCGGGCTTGCCGCCCGGCGTCAGCATCACCAACCCCTACAATCAGTATCAGCTCGGCCTGAGCGCATCGTGGGAGATCGATCTCTTCGGGCGGGTGCGCCGCTCGGTCGAGGCCGCAGATGCCGAGACACTGTCCTCGATCGAGAGCGGGCGCGATGTACTCATCTCGCTGGAGAGCGATGTCGCCTTGGCGTACATCGATCTGCGGGGAACGCAGTTGCGACGTTCGATCGTCGCCGACAGCCTCGCAACGCAACGCGACCTGCTGGATATCACGCGCCAGCGTCGCGATGCCGGCCTCACGAGCGATCTGGACGTGGACAATGCGCTGAGCGAGGTCCACTCGACCGAGGCGCAGCTGCCACAGCTCGAGCGCGAGCTCACTCAGGACATCAATCAGCTCAGCCGTCTGATGAGCCGTCCTCCGGAGACGCTGCGCTCCGAGCTCACGGCGAGCCGACCGGTACCGCCGGTCCCAACGGCGGTACCCATCGGCATTCCGGCCGATCTCGCCCGGCGCCGCCCCGACATTCGGCGCACGGAGGCTAGCCTGCATGCCGCCACCGCGCGAGTCGGGATCGCCGTCGCGGATTTGTTTCCGCGCTTCACCATCACCGCCGCGGGTGGCTATCAGGCCGAGGGACTCTCACACCTCATCGAGACCGCGAGCCGCTTCGGCAGCATCGGTCCGACTCTCGATCTACCGCTTTTTGATGCCGGCCGGCGCACTGCCACGATCCACCTGCAGAACGTGCGGGCGCAGGAGGCCGCGATCGACTATGCGCGCACGGTGCTCGGCGCCCTGCATGAGGTAGAGAACGACGTCGCGGCCTACACCACCGACCAGGATCGGCGTGTCTCGCTCGAGGCGGCGTCGGCCGCGAGTCGCGAGGCACTGACCCTCGCTCGGCAGCGCTATGAAAGCGGCGTGACGAGCTTCATTGAAGTTCTCGATGCAGAGCGCACGCTGCAGCAAAACGAGCTCTCGCGCGCCGAGACCACGACGGCCGTCTCGACCGATCTCGTGGCGCTCTACAAGGCGCTCGGCGGTGGCTGGGAGAACGCGCCGGGGTCGGCGCCCGCGAAACCTTAGGCAATCGGTGCGCCGGAGCCGCCGATCCGCTCAGCGGATCGGTAGCACGTGCAGCCGCGCGACTGCGCGCAGCGCGAAGCTCGAGTGCACGCGCGCCACGGCCGGCAGGCGCGTGAGCTGCTGACTGTGCACGCGCTCGAAGTCGGCGGTATCGGCGACCGCGACGCGCACCAGATAGTCGTAGTCGCCCGTCATGAGGTAGCACTCCATGACCTCCGGAATGCGCCGAACGGCCTCCTCGAATGCCTGCAGATCGGTCTGGTCCTGCCGATCGAGCGTGATGCTCACGAAGACGTTGACCGGCAGGCCGGCTTTTTCCTGATCG
>Ga0335077_10003385_pt1 | contig 19262 bp, 17 predicted proteins | sample Lox_Sample_31_FD_207151 | JGI IMG/M metagenome (GOLD analysis project Ga0335077, IMG submission 207151) | Soil microbial communities from Loxahatchee National Wildlife Refuge, Florida, United States - Lox_Sample_3.1 | ecosystem: Environmental > Terrestrial > Soil > Wetlands | place: USA...
CGGCGGCGACGAAGCCCCAGTACCAGGAACCGTCGGTGGTCACGGCGAGCGTGCGGCCTGCTCCCACCTCGCGGACGGCGACCACGGCAGCGGGGGCGCCGTTGGCGAGCACCGAGGGCGCCTCCAGGAGCACCCGGGCCCCGGACTCGGCTGGAAGCGGCAGGGTGAGGTTCAGGCCCGGTAGGAGGGGGAGGGCGCTCCAGGCGAGCTCGTTCGGCCCCTCCCCGGGCACGAGGCTCGTCACCGGGTGCCTGCGCCCCTCCGCCGTCAGCCGGGGCCGGAACGGCTCCGCGGTGGAGCTCAGGCCCTCAGCCGGATCCACGGCCAGGATGTCGCCGAGGGGAGTGCTCGCGTAGTGGCCCTCTGCGAAGCTCTGGTCGCCGCCCACCATCGCGAAGGCCCCGCCGCCCCGCACGTAATCGCGAAGGTTCGGCAGGTACCGCTCGATGTCGAGAGACCGGTAGGGCTGGTAGGCGAAGTTGACGAAGAGGACGGCGTCGAAAGTCCGGAGCTGGTCGCCGAGGATCTCGGTGACGGGGAAGGGGATGAGAGAGAGGTCCTCCTGGGGACCGGGGTTGTCGCTGCTCGTGCGCAGGATGAAGAAGCTCACCAGGTCTACGTTCGGGTCCTGCTTCAACAGGCCCCGCAGGAACCGGACGTCCCAGCTTGGGCGCCCGGCGACGAGGAGAACGCGCACGCGGTCGCGAATGACCCGGAGGACGAAGGAGCGGGAGTTGTTCTCGGCGACCGCCTCTCCCGGCAGCACCGGGGTGCTGACCGTGAAGACGAAGGTCCCGGTGGTGTCGGGGGCGAAGGAGAGGGGGACGGTGTAGCGCTCCTTGCCCGGCTCGAGGTGCACCGTGGCCTGCGCCACCACCGCGCCCTCGCGCCGCAGGACCACGGTGACGTCCTCGCTCCCGAATCCGCGGGCCCGCAGCGTGGCCTCCACGTTGAGCTTGCTGCGGACGAACGCGAAGTCGTCCACCGCCACCCGCTCCACGGCGAGGTCCCGCGGAGCCTCTCCGCCCACGGCCACCGCGTTCACCGGTACCCCGAGCGCGCGCAGCTCGGCCTTGGACTGCGGGCCAAGGCCGTCGGCGAGCGCGCCGTTGTCGGCGCCGTCCGAAACGAGGAGGACGCCGGCGAGGCGCCTCCCGGAGGCGCTCGCGCCCCCGGCGGCGGCCCGCAGGGCAGCGAGGAGGTCGGTGTGCCCCCCGGCGGCCGGTCCCCCGCGGGCGAGGGAGGCGAGGTCGGCGGGCCAGGCGTCCTTGTCGAAGCCATACACCTCGAGCGACACCTCGCTCGCGAGGCGCTCCAGGTCCGCCTTGCTGTCCGAGAGAAAGCGGGCCACGGCCTCGGTCCGCGGCTCCCCGCCAGGCTCCCGCGGGAAGTTCATGGAGCGGGAGCGGTCGACGAGCACCGCCAGGCGGTTCTTCACCCGCGCGGTCTGGAGGAGCTGAACCGCCGGCTCCGCGACCAGGAAGACGAGGGACAGGGCTGCGAGAGCGCGCAGGGAGACGAGCGCGAGCCTCCGGCCGGGGCGCGGCTCCCCGCGGAGTCCCCGGTAGGCGACGAGGACGGCGCCGACCGCCGCGACCAGCAAGAGCGCCAGGGCCCACCTCGGCCAGGGGGCGAGGAGGGCGACGCGCCAGTCGTTGTAGGGCGCGCCCAAAGCTAGGCCACCGAGACCGGATCGGAGGGGGGACCTGGGCGCCAGGGCACGGGGTCTAGCTCCGGCGCTTCAGGATGAAGGGCAGGTGCACGGCGTCGTCCTTGTAGTCCGTGCAGAGCGCGTACATGGCGATGTTCACCCCGAGGCGGAAAGCGGTTTCGCGCTGCGCCTCGCCCCCGGGCGTGCAGTCGTACTCCCACTCCCCGAGGGGCCCGCGCGCCCAGGCTCCCCCGAGGTCGTTCTGCGAGTAGACGACGGCGAGCCTCCCCGAGACCACCTGGCCCTCGAGCCAGGGCTTGGTGAGGACCCGGCCGCCCTGGTGGTCGAGAAGGTAGAAACTCTTGTAGAGGACGTGCTCCCTCGGCACGCGGCCCAGCGGGGAGGCGGGCAGGAGCCGCTGCAGCTCCCGCCGTACCGAGGCATCGAATCCCTCCCCGTCCGAGGCGTCGGCGGCGTCGACGAGGAGGAAGCCGCCGTATTGCAGGTGGCGCCGCAGCGCCGCGACCTCCGGCTCGGCGAACGGCGGGAGCGCGCCGTCGCCAGCCAGGTAGAGCATGGGGAGCGTGTGGATCCCCGGCTGCTCCAGGCGGATGGGGGTGGCGTCGCCGGCGGTTTCGATGCTCGTCCGCTGGGCGATCTCCCAGCAGAGGCGGCGGAGCGCCGAAGGGCGCGGGTTCCAACGACCCCCGTGCTCGATCTGGCCGATGGCGAGTCGCGACGATTCGCCCATGCCGAACGACGGCCGGGGCAGGGAGAGCGCGCCGGCCCCGAGAGCGGCCATCTGCAGGAAGGTGCGACGACGCATGTGGCGACGGAGAAACTTCGCGGGGCGACGTAGAATTCCACCCCTTTGCAATCGCGCAGCCTACCACCTCCTCTGGTAGATTGCCCCCGTGTCGCGTCCCGAACGTTGCACCGACCTAACGGGTGAGAGTCTCTTCCCGGTAAGCGCTAGACCGCCGGGTCGCAGGCCCCAGCTTCGGGGGGAGATCCCCGGGGCCACCGCAGGGCGTCAGGAGCCTTCAGCCCGAAGGGGGCCCGGCGGCGGGTCGCAACTGAAAGTGAATGCTACAGCCTCATCAGAGTCTCAACCCAGAGGTGCCTGGGAGGGCGGAGCCGCTCACGACGCGGCGACGAGTCAAGCCACGTGGGGTGGCGCCCGCCCGGGAGCAGGCGGCACGCTTGCCGTGCACGCTGCATCCGCAGGACTGTCGGCAAGCGGTCTGCTCGAGAACCGCAAGCCCGGTTTGAAAGGAGGGAGCTGGAGACGGGCTGCGTAAGCGGCACCGCCAGCGTCCTACCCGTGGCGAAAAAAGACCGGAAGACGAGCCCAGAGGCCCACCTGCAGGCGCTCTTCGACGCCGGGGACTGGCGCGCCGCTCGGGCCGAGGCGAGTCGCATGCGGCTCCCCTCCGGCGAGGCGGACCCGTTCGCCGCAGCGGTGGAGAGACGCATGCGCCCCGACGAGAGCGCCGCCTGGGCGGCGGGGCTCGGCGGGCTCCTCTTCGCGGCCGTCGCCGCCCTTGGGCTCTTCCTGAAATGGAGGTGACCTTCCCGGTCCTGCCGGCGGGCCTCGCGGACTTCGCGAGCCTGACGGCGGCGCTTGCGGCCGAGGTCGCCCGAGCCCCGTGGCCGGTGGCGCTCGGGCTCCTGGCGGTCGGGCTCGTGCAACTCGGCGCCGGAGCCCGCCTCCGACGACCGATCGCCGTCCTCGGCGGGGCCGCTGTCGGCGCGCTCTCGGGGAACGCCTTTCGGGGACCGCTCGCGGAACTGACCGGGCTCTCCGCCGCGACCCTCGAGGGTATCGCCGCCGCCGCGGCCGGGGGCGTCTGCGGGGCGTTTCCCTTTCTCTTCCCGGTGCTCGTGGGTTCGTTGCCGGGCGCGCTTGCGGCAGCGGCAGTGGCGCCCGGGGAGCATCACGGGACCGCCCTGGCGCTCGGCGCGGCGGCCGGGGGGGCGGGGGGATTGCTCCTGGCCCGCTGGGTGGCGGCGGCGGTGGCGGCGGCCACCGGAGCTTTCGCGGTTTCCCTCGCCCTCGCCGGAGCGCTCGAGCACCTGAGAGCCGGAGCGAGGGTGGCGGCGCACCCGGCCGCCCTGCTCGGCGCGGCCGCGGTCCTCTTCGTCGCCGGGCTCGCCTACCAGCTGCCGAGCGCCTGGGGGGCCCGCAGGGCCGCCAAGCTCCCGGCGGAGAGCGAGGCGCACGACTAGAGCGGCTCGATGCGGAGGTTGTCGAAGAATAGGTCGGCGTCCCAGGACGAGAAGCCGAACCGGTCGTGCCCCTTCCCCTCGAGCGGGCTCGGGTCCTCGAAGCCGAGGAAGCGCTCCCCGTCCACGTACCAGCGTAGCTCGCTCCCCCGACGCTCGATGCGCATGTGGTAGTTCCGCCCGAGGACAACCCTCCGGTCGGCGCGCACCTTCCGGTCCGCCCCGTGCTCGTCCAGCCGGGCGATGGCGGAGACTTGGTTGCCCCAGCCGCCGAAGATGAGCACGTAGCCCGAGGCGTGGTCCCGGCCGTCGCCGAACACCTCCACCTTGATGTCTCCACTCGGGGATTCGCTCCGGGCGTCGAACTCGATGGCCACGTCCCGCGGGAGCCGCATCCGGAGCCACAGCGGGTTGTTGCGGGCGGCGGGGGACCAGAGCTCGCCCCCTCGGATCTGCCACTGCCCCCCCGCCGACCAGAAGGCGGGGCCGATGCGGTCGCGCTGGAAGTCGTCGGAGTATCGCGGGCCGGGGACCACCACCGCGGGCTCGGGGCGCCACAGGAGTTGCAGGAAGGCGAGGTTGGCGAGGAGGACGGCCGCGGCCAGTGCCGCCCACCCCGTCCGGGAGAGGGGTCGGGGCCCCTCTCTCGAGTCCGCCCGAACGCCGGGCTCCCGCACTGCCGCGTCCTCCACCGTTCGCTCCCGTCTCACTCGGCGGGGCCGAGGAGCTCGAAGTCCGGGATCTCCTGCTTCAAGTATTCGCGAAGCCGGGTAGTGAGCTTGGCCTCGATTTGCCGGGCCCGCTCGCGCGTGAGTCCGAACTGCGTCCCGATCTCCTGCAGGGTGAGGGGGGGCACGCCCTCCGGGGGCAAGAGCCGCTTCTCGAAGATGGCTCGCTCCCGCGCGTCCGTGAGGGTCGCCGCGAACGCCTCGAGCTTCTCCCGGAAGACGCGGTGGAGCTGTGCCTTCCCGAGCGTCTCGTCGGCGGGCGCTGCGGTGTCCTGCAGCCCTGCGAGCCGCGAGGTGGTGGAGTCGCCCTCGTCCGTGCGCAAGGGTGCGTCCAGGGACAGGTCGTCGCCGGCCATGCGCGCGCTCATCTCCGCCACGTCACTCTCGTCGACGCGGAGGTTCTTGGCGAGGAGGCGCGGGGTGGGATCGATGCCGCGGACGGCGAGTCGCTGCTGCTCTTTCGCGAGGTTGAAGAAGAGCTTCCGCTGGGCCTGGGTGGTGCCGAGCTTCACCTGGCGCCAGTTCTCCATGATGAACCGGATGATGTAGGCGCGGATCCACCAGGCCGCGTAGGTGCTGAGCTTCACGCCCTTGAAGGGGTCGAACTTCTTCACCGCCTGCATGAGGCCGACGTTTCCCTCCTGGATGAGGTCGAGGAGCTGGAAGACCGAGCGGTGGTACTCGCGGGCGATCTTCACCACCAGCCGCAGGTTGGCAGTGACGAGCTTCCAGGCGGCGTCCCGGTCCCCGGTCTCCGCGTAGCGGACGGCAAGCGCGTGCTCGTCCTCCCGCGAGAGGACCGGGTGGCGCGCCACTTCCTCCATGTAGGCCCGCAGGGCGTCGTAACGGACGAGGCCCCCGGCGGCGGAGGAGGCCGCCTCCGTGTCCGCGCCCCGCTCGTCGCCGCGCCTTTCAGCGAGCGCGCGGCCGGGGACCCCTTCGAGGGGCGCGAGCGGTTGCTCGCTCCCTGGCTTACCGTCTTCGCTCACTCGAGCTCGGCTCCGAAAGGCACGGGAATTTCCGGGGTTGCGGGAGATTGTGATATACAGCAAAGGCCTTCGTTGCAAGGCGCGAACGGCGCATGGCGGGTTCGCGTCACGGCGCGGGTCCCGCTCCCCGAGAGCGGAGTCCACGCAGTGCAGCGAGCCGCCATGCGCCCCTGACAAGGAAGAGGTGACTGGTGGGCGATGTCGCTCCCGTGAACGGGCCAGCCGAGGTCCGCTCCGACTACGTTTCAGAGAGTTCATTCGACGAGATGGGCCTGTCCGAACCGGTGCGCCGCGCCATCGCGGAGCGCGGGTACGTCCATCCCACGCCGGTGCAGAGCGCCACGGTGCGCCCCATCCTCGAAGGGCGCGACGTCATCGTGCGCTCCAAGACCGGTACCGGCAAGACGGCGGCCTTCGCCATCCCCACTCTGGAGAAGATCCCGGAGGGCCGCGGCCGGCCCTCCGCATTGGTGATGACGCCGACGCGCGAGCTGGCGCTGCAGGTGGCGGACGAGTTCGAGGCGCTCGGCAAGCACAAGAAGCTACAGGTGGTCGCCATTTACGGCGGTGCCTCCATGAACGACCAGCTGGAGGCGCTCCGGCGGGGTGCGGAGATCATCGTCGGGACTCCCGGCCGCATCTACGACCACATCCGCCGCCGCACCCTCGACCTCTCCGGCTGCATGGTCTGCACGCTCGACGAGGCCGACGAGATGTTGAACATGGGGTTCTTCGAGGAGGTGACGCGGATTCTCGACCACCTGCCCGACGAGTGCCAGCAGCTCCTCTTCTCGGCCACCGTTCCCGCGGACATCGAGCAGATCATCCACGAGTACTTGACGGACCCGGCCACCATCCTGCTCTCCGGGGACGAGTACCGCGTCGACAACATCCGCAACGTCCTCTACCACACCAACGAGGGCTACCCGAAACCGCGCAACCTCCTCTACATGATCGAGATGGAGCAGCCGGACTCGGCCATCGTCTTTTGCAACACCCGCTCCGACACCTCTCTCGTGACCGCCGTCCTGAACCGGAACGGCTACGACGCCGAGCTCCTGAACGGCGACCTGCCCCAGCAGGAGCGGGAGCGGGTGATGGCCAAGGTGAAGAGGGGAGAGGTCCGCTTCATGGTGGCCACCGACATCGCCGCCCGGGGCATCGACATCTCCGACCTGTCGCACGTGGTGAACTATTCCCTCCCGGAGGACCCGGCCGTGTACCTGCACCGGGTGGGCCGCACTGGGCGCATCGGGAAGAAGGGCACGGCGCTGTCGCTCGCCACCGGCGCCGAGGGCATCACCCTCGGCATCCTCCAAAAGAAGTTCGGCATCACCTTCGAGGAGAAACAGATGCCGACGCCGGAGGACGCCCGGCGCCAGTGGACCGACCGGCACGTCCACGAGCTCAAGGAGGGGATGAGCGCATCCATCTTCGAGGGGTTCATCCCCCTCGCGCAGGAGCTCAAGAACCGACCCGACGGCGACCACCTCGTCGCGTTCGCGCTCAAATACTTCTTCTCTCACCACCGCATCGAGAAGGTCCAGGACCTCGTCAAGGCCGTGCACAAGAAGGAGGAGCACGAGCGCCGCGAGCACAGGGTCGAAGGCCATGGGCCGCGCGAGGGCGCCGGAGGGCGCCGGGGTCGACGCGACGGACGAGAGGGACGCGACGGTCGAGAGGGACGCGAGGGACGCGGAGGGCGCGAGGGACGCGAGGGACGCGAGGGGCGCGACGAGGGTCGCGGGCCGAAGGCGCGCGAGGTCGTGGTCGACGCGCGCTTGTCCGCCGAGGGGGCGCAGGCCCCCGGAGGCCCGGCGGAGGGCTCCGAGCGGGCGCCCCGCGCGTCGTCGACCGAGGCCCCGGAGCGGCCGGGCCGCTCCCGGGTCTTCCTGAACCTCGGTGAGGCAGACTCCGCCGACGAGGCGAAGGTGCGTGCCACGGTGGGCGAGCTCGTGCCGGGCCTTGAGCTACTGTCCGTGGCGCTGCGCCGGAGTCACTCCTTCTTGGAGGTGAAGTCGGAGGATCTGGAGCGAGCCGTAGTCGCCCTGAACGGGAAGGAAGCCCTGGGGAAGAAGCTCTCCGCCGAGAAGGCCCGCCGGCGCAGGCGCTAGGGGACGGGGGGCCCCGGGCGCTAGAAGCCGAGGAGGGCGAGGGGCGTGGAGTCGAGCCGCTCGCGGAGCGGGCCGATCTTCGATTTGAAGTCGGCTTGCCACTCCCCGCGCACGGGCTCGCCGCGCGGCAGCTGGATCTGCAGCGGGTTCACGAAGGCTCCGCCACGCCGGACCGCGTAGTGCAGGTGTGGGCCGGTGGCGAGGCCGCTGTGGCCGACGCGCCCCAGCACCTGCTTCTGGGCGACGTGCGACCCAGCCGCCACCGAGACCGACGAGAGGTGGCAGTAGACCGTCTCGAATCCATTCCGGTGGCGCACGGACACGGACAGCCCGCAGTCGCCGCTCGCGCCCGCCTTCACGACCACCCCGTCGCCGACCGCCCACACCGGGGTGCCCTCTGGGGCGCCGTAGTCGACGCCCTGGTGGGCGCGGACGTACTTGAGGAGCGGGTGGAGGCGGCTCCCGAAACGCGACGTGATGTTCACGTAGGGGACTGGCGCCCGGAGGAAGCCGCGCTTGGCGCTCTGGCCCGCCTCGTCGTAGTAGGCCGTCTCCCCGGCGGGGTCCGTGTAGCGGAAGAGGCGTTTGCGGCCGGTTGCGCCGCCGTCGTACTCGGCGGCGAGGACCTCCCCGTAACGCAAGAAGCGGCCATCGACCCGGACGCGCTCCACGACCACCTTGAGGGCGTCGCCGGCGCGGACGTCCTGGTAGAAGTCGACGTCCCAGGCGAGGACGTCCGAGACGGAGGTGGCGAGGCTTGCCTCTTCTCCGGCGTCGCGAAGGGCCTCGGAGAGCGAGGAGCGGATGGCTACGTCCACCCGGACCACCTCGCGGGCGAGCTCGACCGCACGTCGCTCGGCGCAGAGCGCTCCTCCGCAGGGCCGCACCAGGATCTCCTCGGCTGGCCCTTGCCTCCAGCTCAAGGCGCTGAGCCGGCCGTCCGACTCGCGTCGCTCCACCCGCACTTGGTCCCCGGGCCTCACCCGCCGGAAGGGCAAGAGCGACTCCAGGGCCGCGAGCGCCGCCTTGAGCTCGGCGGCGGTGAGCCCCAGGGCGCCGAGGGTCTGGGTCGGAGTCGCGTTCCGGGCCACCCGGGCGGAGACCACTCGGAGGCGCTCCGGGGTGGGCACTGAAGGAGGGATCGCTTCGCCTCGGGGCGCGGCGGCGGGCAGGGCGACACCGGGTGCTCCCGGCGCCGGGCCCGAGACCTGCGAGGCTCGAAGCCCGAGGAGGCCTACCATGCAGAGGGCGGCCGCGCAGGAGGCGCCGAGGAGAATCGGCCACCGGGGCCGGCGAGGCGGGTCGTCGGGGCGGCGGCTGGCCATCTGCGAAGCCCGGGAATCTACCGGGGTTTCACCGGAAAGGGAAGGAGGCGGCCGTGGGTTGGTTGGACGCGGTCGTTGCCCCAGGGGATCCTCCTCTGAGTGCGTCAAGGGCGCGCGAGGCTCGTCCCGGCGGCGCGCCGGGGGATCGGCTGGCGGGGGGCCGCGGTGCGAGCGTCCGTCGAAGCCGCCATGATCCTCTTCGTGGAGGCGAACAAAGCGCTTATTCTGGGGGCGACGGCCGCAAAGACGTGGCTCGCGACCCACCTTCGGCCGCTGCGGCCGGCGGACACCTGAACGCCGTCCCCCGCGCCTCGTCGTCTCCCGTGGCGGGGCTCCCGGTCAGGGCCGGTCGAGCCGGCGGTCGCTGTGCTCCTTCCCGTCGAAGTGCATGAGCATTCCGCGCCCCTCCACCCGGCTGGCGAGGTTCACTGGCCGCCGCCAGAGAGAGTGAAGGTTCCGGAGCGTGTCCCGGGCATAGTCCACCTTCAGGTCCACCCCGTCGTGCCGGTGGACGAGGAGCAGCTCCCCGCGGTTTTCGAAGTTCCCGTCCTCCACCTCGATGAGGGGCTGGCCGAAGTTGGTGAGCTGGTGCAGCAGGCTCTCCTTCACCTTGCGGAACTCGCGGGTCAGGATCTCCCAGCGCTGGTGCTTCTCGCTGAACCCGAAGCCGAAGAGGCGCTGCTGCACGCAGAACTCTGGGCTCAAGAACTCGTCGATGAAGGTGACGTCATTGTAATGGCGGCGCACCTCGAAGATCTTCTGCTGCCCCTGGCCGAGCTTCTGGTCCCAGTGGCGCCGCTCTTCCAGGGAGTCGCACTCGTCGTACTCCTTGCCGAAGCGCCCGTGGTCCCAGCGGTCCTCGATGTCCCGCCACAGCTCCACCCCAATCTTGTAGGGGTTCAGCTGTCCGGGTTGGGTGGCGAGCGTGCCGGAGTGATGGTCGGCGTAGTCGACGATCTCCTCCGGCCGCAGTGCCTTCTCGGTCATGATCCGGGAGTGCCAGTAGGTGGCCCACCCCTCGTTCATGATCTTCGTCTGCCCCTGGGGCGCGAAGTAGTAGGCCTCGTCGCGGATGATGGAGACGACGTCGTGCTCCCAGGGCTTCAGTGGTGCGTGCTCGAGGAGGAAGAGGATCACGTCCCGCTCCGGCTTCTCCGGGATCTTCCGCTCGCGCGCGGCCTCGGTGTCGAGGCGTCGCTGCTCCGCTGCCAGGACCTCGGGCGGGTTGATGTAGTCGGACATGTACTCCCGCCCGGAGCGGAACCCGGTGGCGATGCGGCGCTCGTCCTCCACCGGCGCCGGCGCCTTCCTCCTCACGAACGGTGAGTGGTAGTCGATGAGGTTCTCGATGGAGAGGCAACGGTCGACGAACTCCTCCACCACCTCCACGCCGAAGCGGTCCTGGTAGCGGCGGACGCGGGTGGCGTGGTTCGCCATCTGGTCCATCATCTTCCGGTTGGTGGGCTGGAACATGTAGTTGTTCTTGAAGAAGTCCACGTGGCCGAAGACGTGGGCCATGACGAGCTTCTGGTCCACGTCCATGTTGGACTCGAGGAGGTAGGCGTAGGACGGGTCGTTGTTCACCACCATCTCGTAGATCTTGGAGAGGCCGTACTCGTAGCCCTTCGCCAGCCGCTCGTACTCCATGCCGAAGCGCCAGTGCGGGTAGCGGTTGGGGAAGCCTCCGTACGCGGCCACCATGTTCATCTCGTCGAAACCCAGGACCTCGAAGACCACGTCCCAGAAGTCGAGCCCGTACGCGCGCGCGTGGACCTCGATCTGGCGTCGCATGTCCCGGAGGTGCGCCGGGAGGGTGCGGGTCGACATCGCTACCGCCCCTTCCCGAGGAAGGTCTTGATGGAGCCGTAGATGGCGTCCCGGTCCGCGATCTCGGAGAGGGCCACGTTGTCGGTGCTCCCGAACTGGTCGCGGAGGTCCTTGATGAACTGGCCCGACCCATAGGGGCTGTCCACCTGCCCGTAGCAGAAGAGGTTCGAGACCGGGAGGATGCCGTCCCGGAGGAGCTCCACGCAGAGGCGGGTGTCGTCGGTGCTCCAGTTGTCGCCGTCGGAGAAATGGAAGGGGTAGATGTTCCACCCGCCAGCGGCGTAGTCCGCCTCGATGATCTCCCGGCAGAGCTTGTACGCCGAGGAGATCATGGTGCCGCCGGACTCTCGGGTGTGGAAGAAGGTCTCGCGATCCACTTCCCGCGCCACCGCGTCGTGGACGATGTAGCGGACCTCGAGGCCGGGGTAGTGGCGGCGCAGCCAGGCGTCGATCCAGAACGACTCCGTCCGCACCACGTCCTTCTGCTCGTCCCCCATGGAGCCGGAGACGTCCATCATGTAGAGGATGACCGCGTTCGTGTCCGGCACCGGCACGTGCTTCCAGGTGCGGTAGCGCCGGTCCTCGCGGATGGGTACCACCACGGGCCGGAACAGGTTGTAGGTCCCGGTGCTGATCTGCCGGCGGAGCGCCTGCTTGTAGGTCCGCTTGAAGTGGCGGAGCGACTCTGGCCCGGAGGGGGAGATGCCGGTGTACTTCACCCGGGTGGTGACGATGCGGTCTTTCCCCCGGGGCTCGATGCGCGGCAGCTCGAGCTCCTCGCCGAGGATGTCGGCGAGCTCGTCGAGGGTGACGTCCACCTCGAGGACGTGCTGCCCCTCGCCCTGGCCGGCCTTGCCGGTGCCTCCCTCCCCGTCCTGGGAGGGGGACAGGGGATCACCGGGCTCCCCATCGCCCTGCCCCACGCCCCCCCGCTGGCGCTCCCCGAAGCGGAAGTGCGGGATGTCGATGGCCGGGACGGGGATGGTGACGAGGTCCTTCCCCTTCTTCCCGAGAAGCTCTCCGTGCTGGATGTACTTCTTCAGCCCCTGCCGGATCCGGCCGCGGACGATGGCGCGAAACCGCGCCTGGTCCTGCTTGATCTTTAGCGACACCCGCGGCCCCTCCCGTCACTCCTTGGCGTCGCCACGCGCGAAGATCGAGGCCACGAAGTTGAGCACGTCCGTGGAGCAGATCTCGCAGTAGCCGTGGCTCTTGATGAGCCTCTCCTTCACCACGTCGATCTTTTCCTGGGTCTCGCGGTCGACCACGCTCGCCACGAGGTTCTTGAGCTTGATCGAGTCCTTCTGGTCCTCGAAGAGCTTGAACTCGAGCGCCTTGTGCAGCCGCTCGTTCGTCCGGTAGTTGAAGGTCTTCCCGTCGACCGCCAGGGCGCCGATGTAGTTCATGATCTCGCGCCGGAAGTCGTCCTTGCGGGTCTCCGGGATGTCGATCTTCTCCTCGATGGAGCGCATGAGCCGCTCGTCCGGCTCCTCGTACTGTCCCGTGTACTTGTTGCGGACCTTCTCCTTCTGCGTGTAAGCCTTGATGTTGTCGATGTAGTTGGCGCAGAGCTTGGTGATGGCGTCCTCGTCCGCGCTGATGGCGCGCTGGACCTCGTTCTTCACCACGTCCTCGTACTCCCTCTTCACGTCGGAGAGGAGGTCCCGGAACCTCTTGCGCTGATCCTCGGAGCTGATGAGGGAATGCTGCCGGAGTCCGGCCTCGAGCTCGTTCAGGACCATGAAGGGGTTCACGCACCCCTCGCCTTTGTCGGAGACGAGCGCGTTCGAGATCTTGTCCTGCACGTAGCGGGGGCTGATGCCTTCCATGCCCTCCCGGGCAGCCTCCTTGCGGAGCTCCTTGATGTTGTCCTCGGTGAAGCCAGGCAACGTCTTGCCGTTGTAGAGCTTCAGCTTCTGCATGAGGGAGAGGTTGTGCTTCTTCGGCTCCTCGAGCCGCGTCAGGACGGCCCACATCGCCGCCATCTCGAGCGTGTGGGGGGCGATGTGCTTGCCCCGGATCTTGTGGGCGTTGTAGTCGCGCTCGTAGATCTTCACCTCCTCGGCCAGGCGGGAGATGTAGGGGATGTCGATCTTCACCGTCCGATCCCGCAGCGCCTCCATGAACTCGTTGCTCTGCAGCTTCCGGTACTCGGGCTCGTTCGTGTGGCCGACGATCACCTCGTCGATGTCCGTCTGCGGGAACTTCTTCGGCTTGATCTTGTGCTCCTGGGTGGCGCCGAGGAGGTCGTAGAGGAAGGCCACATCGAGTTTCAGGATCTCCACGAACTCGATGACCCCGCGGTTGGCGATGTTGAACTCGCCGTCGAAGTTGAAGGCTCGAGGGTCCGAGTCGGAGCCGTACTCAGCGATCTTCCGGTAGTTGATGTCGCCGGTGAGCTCGGTGGAGTCCTGGTTCTTCTCGTCCTTGGGCTGGAAGGTGCCGATCCCGATCCGGTCCTTCTCGGAGAGCGCGAGGCGCCTCACCCGCACGTGCTCCACCACCTTCTCCCAGTCCCCCTTGTACTCCGTCATGAGCTCCCGGAAGGCGAAGCGGCAGGCGGGACAGAGGTCGCCGGTGTCCGGGATGGTGAACCCACTCTCCGGCGGCGCGAGCTCCGCGTAGACCTTGGGGCGCCAGTCCTGCGGGACGAGGTGGAGGGGCTCCTCGTGCATGGGGCAGGGCATGAGCTCCCGGCGCCGCTGGCCGTCGGGCCCCACCCGCTCCATGTCCCAGACGAAAGTGTAGAGGGCGCCGTCCGTGGTCTTGGAGTAGGCCTCCATCCCCTTCTTCAGGAGCCGGGCGATGGTGGACTTGGAGGAGCCCACCGGGCCGTGGAGGAGGATGACTCGCTTCTCGGTCCCGTACTGCTGCGCCGCGCTCTTGAAGACGTTCACGAGCTTCATGAGGGCGACGTCGAGGCCGTAGATGGCGTCCTTCCCGCCGAACTCCGGGTCGGTGAAGAAGTTGTAGCGGATGAGCCTCTTCTTGTTGTCGATGTACTCCGTCTTCCCATGGGAGAGGATCATGTCGTAGACGCGCTGGAAAGCCGTGCGCGTGACCTTGGGGTTCTGCCGGATGATCTGGAGGTAGTCCTCGAAGGACCCCTCCCAGTGCTGCTCGGCGTAGCTCTTCCGGTCCTGCATCGTGGCGATGCGAGTCACCCAGATTGGCTGCGACATTCCACACCTCCGCGCCGAGGGGCGGCGCCGCGGACTTGCATAACCCCAAGAGTCCACCGTCGCCATGCCGGACGGCCGAAGCTCCCGCCGCTTGCGGGGGAGGAGAGAGGCGGGCACGCCCGCTCCGCCCTGGCAGGCAGTCTAGCCCTGCGGCCGCTGTCCCTGGGCCGCGCGCCGGGCCCGGAAGAACTCCACCTGCCACTTCCGCACGGCGGCTGCGTGGCAACGGAGGTCCGGGCAGAAGACGTGGCTTCCGTCGTTCCGGGACACGAAGTAGAGGTCCTTGCAGTCCGCCGGCGCGAGCGCGGCAGCCAGGGACTCTTCCCCCGGGCTGGCAATGGGGCCGGGGGGGAGTCCCGGGTTCACGTAGGTGTTGTAGGGGCTCGGCGCGGAGAGGTCCTTCTTGCTGATGTTGTTCGACCAGTGGCCCCCCCGGCGGAGCATGGTCGCGTACATCACGGTGGGGTCGGTCTGGAGCTTCATCCCCAGGCGGAGGCGATTGTGGAACACACAGGAGATCCGGGGGCGCTCGTCGCTCCGTCCGGTCTCCTTCTCGATGATGGAGGCGAGGACCACCGCTGGTCCGGGCTCGAGCGACACCCTCGGGCTCCTTGTCGCCTGGGCCTTCTCGAAGGCTTCGTGGAAGCGCTCCACCATGGCGGCGACGATGGCGCGCGGCTTCACGCTCCGCGGGAAGGCGTAGGTGTCGGGAAAGAGGTAGCCCTCTAGGGTGGGGAAGGGGACGCCGAACTCCTTCGCCACCTCCGGGTCGCGCACGAGTGCGAGGATCTCGTTGGCTCGGGCGAGCCCCGACTTGTCGATGACGGCCGCGATCTCGTCGGCCCGGAGCCCCTCCGCCACCGTGAAGCGGTATGTCTTCACGTCCCCCCGGTAGATCCGCTCCAGCACCTCGTCGGGCCTGAGGAGGCCGGAGAAGGAGTACTCCCCGGCGCGGAGCGGCCGCGGGTCCCGCTTCCACCAGCGGAGGTAGCGATAGGCCACCTCCTCGTCGGAGAGCACGCCGCCGCGGGCGAGGAGCCGGACGATGCCGCGCGAACTCGTCCCGGGTGCGATGACGACGACCTTCTCCGCCCCGCTCCCGGCGGGCGTGTCGCGGAAGTGCCGGAGCTCCCTCCACGTGTTCCACACGAAGGCCCCGCCGGCGAGCACGGCCAGGAACACGGCCAGGCCGAGGAGCCTCACGACGCGCATGCGGCCCTCCCGTCGAGCCACCCCTGGAGGATGACCGCCGCGGCCTCGGCGTCCACACGCCCCTTCATCTCCCGCGCAGTGAGCCCGAGCTCCCGCAGCCTCGCTTCGGCCTCGAAGGTGGAGAGCCGCTCGTCGGAGAGCTCCACCGCCACTCCAAGGGCCTCCTCCAGGCGGACGGCGAAGGCGCGCGCCATCCGCGCCGAGGCCCCCTCGGTGCCGTCCATGTTGAGGGGGAGCCCGAGGACGATGCGGTCGACCTCGTACTCCTCGACGAGACCCCGGAGGGACGCGAGGTCGGCTTTCTCCCCCTGCCGCTCGAGGACCCTGAGCCCCCGGGCGGCGCGCAGAAGGTCATCGGCGAGCGCGACGCCCATGCGGGCTCGCCCGAGGTCGATGCCGAGGTAGCGCACCTCGGCACTGTAGGCGGCCCCCCGAGGGCGGTCAAACGTCCGAGGCGCATCCGGCCCGCCCGCAGATCGGCCGGCGCGGAGTCCGGAAGGGCCCCATGGGCCGGCCCCGCGGCTGGCACGGCGCGAGCTTCTCCGAGCGTCCATGGAGCCCCGAAGCGACGTGCCGACCGCGGAGGCGGGCGAGGACCCCCACAGCGCGCAACGGGAACGCAACGCCCTCGCCGGCTGGCTGCGGGCGAACCCACGGGACGCGGCAGCCTGGGCGAGGCTCGCGGAGCTCGAGAGCCGCCGGGGTCGCCTCGAGACCGCCCGCCTGTGCGCGGAGGCGGCCGTCAGCCTCGAACCGGCCGACCGCCGGGTCCGGCTCGTCCGGGCCTGGGTGCTCGCCGCCTCGGCGGACTTCGGCGAGCGCGGGCGCTACGAGCTCGCCGAACTCTCCCTCGATCTCGGCCCGCGAGCGCCGCGGTAGGCGACCTCCTCGGGACCCTGGCGCCGAGAGCCGTCGCGACCTCGCCCGAGGGTGCGCTTGCCGAGCCGAGCAGCGGGAGCCTATGCTCCGCGCCGCCGATGCTGAGACTGCTCCTCGTGTGCTTGGGCGGTGCCCTGGGGAGCGGTGTCCGCTACCTCGTCGGGGCCTGGGTCGCGTCGGCCCTGGGGGGAGGCTTCCCGTTCGGCACGCTCCTCATCAACGCCACCGGTTCTTTTCTCATCAGCGTCGTCATGTACCTGGGTCTCGCCGCCGGAGTCGTCGGGCCCGACCTCCGGGTCTTCCTCGCGGTCGGGATCCTCGGGGGATACACGACCTACTCGTCCTTCAACTACGAGACCCTGGCGCTCGTGGAGCGCGGCGCCTGGATCCGCGGGGCCCTGTACCTCGCCGCCACCCTCCTCGGATGCCTCGCGGCGGGAGGGCTCGGGCTCGCGGCTGCGCGCGGGCTCGCCGGCGCCCTCTAGAGGAGGGAGGAGTCCGGGGAGACCAGCGGTCCACCCGGGGGGAGGCCGGGGAGGGGGGAGGCCCTGCGGCCGGCGCCCCGGCTCCCGATGCTCCCCACCGAGGGGAGAAGGGCAGCCAGGCGCGCGGTTTGTGAATCCGCAGTTGACGATTCCGCCCCGTTTCGGGGATATTTCGCGGCCGAGGTCCGGGCAGCGCTTGCACGGACCCGGGGCGGCAGACCTCGAGACGGCAAATGGCAACCGCAGAAAAGGACAGACGAAGCGATGGCAACGGGCACAGTGAAGTGGTTCAATGACGCAAAGGGCTTCGGATTCATCTCGCAGGAGGGAGGCGAAGACGTCTTCGTCCACCACACCGCGATCACCATGGACGGCTTTCGCACCCTGAAGGAAGGGGAGCGAGTCGAGTTCGATGTCGTCCAGGGCCCGAAGGGGCTACAGGCAGCCAACGTCCGGCGCGGCTAGGACCCCGCGGTCGACTGGCAGCCGCCGCGGCCTCGGTCCCCGAGGCCGTTTTCGCTTGCGGTGAGAGACTGGAGAGCGATTGAGCGAGAAGGAAGCGGGAATCGAGGTACAGGGCTCCGTCGAGGAGGCCCTCGCCGGCGGCATGTACCGGGTCAAGGTCGACAATGGCCCCACCGTGCTCGCCTACGCCTCCGGAAAAATGAAGAAGTTTCACATCCGCATCATCCCCGGCGACCGCGTGAAGCTAGAGCTCAGCCCCTACGACCTCACGCGCGGACGAATCACCTACCGCGACAAATAGCCGACCGAAGAGGCGCAAGGCCGCGTTCGCCCCTCGGGTTGCGGCGCCGAGGGACGGCGTGGCAAGGTCCCCGCCATGGGCGGACCCCAGCGGAAGCTGTGGCTCGACTGGCAGCGCGGCCTGGCCGTGCTCTTCATGGTGGAGTGGCACACCTACGACGCCTGGCGGCTCGAGGCCGTGGCGCAGGGTCGGCTCCACGACTGGCTGAACCTCGTCGGCGGCTTCGCGGCGCCGTCCTTCCTCTACATGGCGGGAGTCTCCCAGACGCTGGCGGACGGGGCCCGCGAGCGAAGGGGCGTCCCCGCGATGGAGAGGCGCCGCGACGCCCGGGGGCGCGCCTTGTGGCTCCTCGGCGTCGCCTATCTCTTCCGCCTCTCCCTCTGGGTCGTCGATGGCGGATGGGCCAGCGGAGGGGACGTCGACGGGGTGGCGAGGGCCTTCGCCCTCGACGTCCTCAAGGTGGACGTCCTGAACGTCATCGCCGTGGCGCTCTTCGTCTCGGCAGTGGCCGTGGTGGGGAGGGGAGCCGCCGGGGTCCTCGCCGCGCTCGCCCTCGCCGCCTCCTTCGCGTTCCTTGCTCCGGTGGTGGCGGGCCACGCCCCAGCGGACTCCCCCCTCGCCGAATACCTCTGGAACAGTCGGGCGAGCTTCGCGCTCTTCCCCTGGGCGGCCTTTCTCTTCGCCGGCGCTGCGGTCGGGAGGGTGAGCCGCGACCGAGACCGGCCGGCGCTCCTTCTCCTCGCCGGAGCGGGCCTGTGGCTCCTCGGGCTCCTCGCCGACCGGGCGCCACCGGTCTATGCCTACCAGGACTTCTGGCGGGCCTCGCCGGCCTGGTTCCTCATGCGGCTCGGGATCGTGGTGGGGATGACCGGGGTCCTCATGGGGCTCCCCGCCGCCGCGGACGGCGCCCTCTCCTGGCTCAGGACTCTGGGGCGCCACTCCCTCTTCGGCTACGTGGTCTCGGTGCTCCTCCCCTACGGCTCCGTGTCCCACGTCCTCCACCACCGGCTCTCCGCCAGGGCGGCGCTCGGGGCGGTGGCGGCCATGATCGTGTTCATTTGGGCGAGCTCGTCGCTCCTGGACCGCTTCCAGGCTCGGAGGGCGATTCGTCCTCCGGCGGCGCCTCCGGTGCCTCCGGGTCGCTAGATTCGCCCGGTGGGGCCGCGGCGCGAAGGGCGGGTTGGAGGCGCAGGGGCTCGTCGAGTGCGCTCCCGAGCTCCTCGTCTCCGAGCTGACCCTGGATCCACATCTTCCCCAGGATGTCGGAGACCCGGTCCTGCCACCAGGGGGAGATGCCGACCTTGCGGGCGCGGGCGGCGAAGCGCCTCGGCGACGGGATGACGCTCGCCAAGAAGGCGGACTCCTTCGGCGAGAGCTCGCGAGCGTCCTTGGCGAACCAGTAGTGGGCGGCCTCGCCCACCCCGTAGACCCCGGGACCCCACTCAGCGATGTTCAGGTAGATCTCGAGCAGCCGGAGCTTCGGCACCGCGGCCTCGAGTGCCACCGTTGCGAGCGCCTCGCGCACCTTGCGCGAGAGGGTCCGGTCGGGCGCGAGGAAGAGGTTCTTCGCGAGCTGCTGGGTGATGGTGGACGCGCCCCGGACCCGCCCGCTGCTTCTCTCCACCAGGGCGTTCGCGATCTCCTGGAAGTCGAAGCCCCGGTGTGCGAAGAATCCCGCATCCTCGCTGGCGGTGACCGCCCGGACGAGCGCGGGCGGCAGCTCCGAGATCGGTACGTAGTTCGGGTTCGAGGGGCCGACCACGATCTCGCGCGGCGGCTCGCCCGGTACCTGGTCCGGCGGTCGCCAGGTGAAGGGGCGGCCGAGGCGGCTCCCCGCCCCGGCCCGCGCCGATCGCCTAAGCTCCTCGAGGTCCAGGC
>Ga0335077_10003387_pt1 | contig 19260 bp, 17 predicted proteins | sample Lox_Sample_31_FD_207151 | JGI IMG/M metagenome (GOLD analysis project Ga0335077, IMG submission 207151) | Soil microbial communities from Loxahatchee National Wildlife Refuge, Florida, United States - Lox_Sample_3.1 | ecosystem: Environmental > Terrestrial > Soil > Wetlands | place: USA...
AATTCCATTGCGGATGACCCGGATACGTTGCCCGTTATACTCCGCGATATAGATATTGCCCTGACTGTCGATCGCGGATCCTGCCGGTCCGAAAAGTTGCGCGCTTGTAGCGGCGCCGCCGTCTCCCGCGGATCCAGCCACGCCGGTTCCTGCAATGGTGGTCATCACACCGTTGGTGTCAATCTTGCGAACGCGGTTGTTACCCCAATCGCAGACATAAACGTTCCCTTGGCTGTCCACTGATTCACCGTAGGGTTGGTTGATCAGGGCATCGACGGCGTTTGCTCCATCCCCGCCGTAGAGCGTGACATTGCCTCCATTGCCGGCGAGGGTGTTGATCGTCGAGTTCGTGACGATGCGGACGCGGTTGTCCCCTCGGTCGGCGATATAGAGCGAACCGTTTGTCCCGAAAGTGACGCCCGTCGGGTTATTCAAACTCCCCGAAGTGGCGGGCCCGCCATCGCCAAGCGGATTGCCGGTGCCGTTCGCGCTCCCCGCGATGGTGCTGATATTCCCGGGATTGCCGTTGGTCAGAGGCACCTTGCGGATGCGGAAGTTCAGCTTGTCGCAGATGTAGAGATTGCCCGAGCCATCCACGAACACATCGGTCGGATTGTTCACCTGGGCGTTAAACGCTGATGTGCCGTCTCCGCTGAAGCCGGCGGTGCCCGGCGACTGGTTCACGATGGTCTGGATGATATTCGCGCCGGTCAACCCGATTCTTCGAATCCGGTTGTTGAGCGTGTCCGCAACGATCAGGTTATTGCCCAAAGCGTCAAAGGCGATGCCGGAGGCGGTGTTGAACTGAGCGCCGGCCGCCGAGCTGCCGTCACCGGCGAATCCCTGCAACCCGGTACCGGCGAAGGTTGCGATCATCCCCGTCCCGTCCACCTTGCGAATTTTGAAATTCCCTTGGTCGGAGATATAAACGTTGCCGCCGCCGTCCACCGCGACTCCGACCGGTGTGCGCAGGGATGCGCTGGTAGCTGCGCCTCCATCACCGGTAGAGCCCGCCACTCCATTTCCCGCGAAGGTGGTGATGATGCCGGTGGTGAGGCTGACTTTTCTCACCTTGTTGTTTGCGGAGTCAGCGATGTAAAGATTGTTCTGTGAGTCGATCGCCAGGCCCTTGGGCGTGTTCAGACCCGCGTTGATCGCCAAGCCACCATCACCACTGACGTCGGCGATTCCGTACCCGGCGACAAGGATCATGACGTTCGAGGTATTCACCTTGTAGACGCGGTGCCAGGTGGATGTACTAAAGTACACGTTTCCACTGGTGTCGGTGACGACGTTTTCGGTGAATCCGATCGGGGTAATCGCGGCAGCCACGTGGTTCGGACCGCCACCTGCGAATGTATTGATACTGAACGTCTGCGCTGCGCACCACGCCGGGACCAACACCACCGCGGCCCCGATCCGTCTCCATGTGCTATTTGTCATTTTCATCCCCCATTGCAGGCGAGACGTCAACCGGCCACGTCCGCACGTTTCCATCAGAGTCCCGGAATGTCAGTTCGATATTAGGTTTCGAGCCACCCAGCCACAGTTGGAATTCAGATTCGGAGATGTCGACAAAGGCGTGAAGCGTTTTGCTGCGGCCCTTTTCAATTTCGACCGAACTGGCGACCGCGATACGCTTCGTATCGTCGCGGCGTTCACGGAGTTCGATGGTCCCGTCTCGGAGATCAGTCTGACCCTGGTTCCATATGCGAAGAGTCAACCGAAGATTGACCTGATTCTCGTGATGTTGGGGCGCGGCGTAACTCCACTTCGCCATAAAATCACGAGTGGAATGCTGCGCTAGGTTAGGCAGTGAGCAAACTAATAATGCCAACCCGATTCGTATGTATCTCACGCGAGAGCTCCTTTCACCCAGAAGACACACAAATACGCCTCCACCCAGATAGTCTTATCTGCGCACGTTAGTATGTGGCAACACGTTGCACGTGTCAAGCCCTAATCTAAGAACACACTCATGGAAGCGTGATCGGGACTTAAGTCCCGAATCTTCTAGTACACCCGGGGGAAATCCGGAGGAACCTAAGCCCACCTGCGCGGATCGAGGGCTTCCCGTGCTGGTGCACTGAGCGATAGATCCATTGCATAAGTCTGGACCGGACCGCATACTTGGGTGTGCGCACCGGGCGGCCCAAGAATCCTTTGGAGATAGCCGAAGACGATCGTGTCAAATTACGAACTATTGCTCTTCGTCCAAAATCGGCTCAGGCCATGGCGATGCGTGCTCGCATCGTGCTTTCCTGTGGCCAGGGGATGAGCAACGCGGAAGTCGCCCAGAAGCTGCATATCACAGGTGCGACCGTGGGCAAGTGGCGGGAACGATTTCGGAAGTTCGGTCTGGACGGCTTGTTGGATGAGCCGCGGGTCGGCGCACCGCGGAAGATTACGGATCAGCAAATTGAAGAAGTCGTAACCAAGACGCTGGAATCGATGCCCAAAAACAGCACCCGCTGGAGCACCCGGCTGATGGCCGCGGAGACGGGTCTGTCGCAAAACGCTATTGTTCGGATCTGGCATGCATTCAATTTGCAGCCGCAGTGTGGAGAATTTCAACTTCTCCAAAGACCCGCAGTTCGTGGAGAAGGTGCGAGATATCGTGGCCTGTACCTGAATCCGCCAGACCGGCACCACCGAACTTAAGATTTCATGCGGTTCGTCAACGACGTCGAGGACAATCTCCCCGCCGGGCTGGCACGTCCATCTGGTCATGGACAACTACTGGACACACAACGTGGCGAAAGTTCGCAGTTGGCGGGCGCGACACCCGCGTCACCACGTGCATTTCACGCCAACCAGCGGTAGGCGTCTGAACCTCGTAGAACGATTGCTTACCGAAATGACTGAGCGCTGTGTTCGTCGCGGCAGCCACACCGGCATTCGATCCTTGAAGAAAGCCAGCGAAATGAGGATCCTAAGCCTCACGTATCTAGAGACCACGACCCGCCGGCGCTGGCAGAAACGCGATGGGAGCAGCCGGCGATTGGTGTGTCTGCTAGCATAAAAAAGGCTTGCCAAGGTTCGACAGAACGCCTGATCGCTTTGCGGGCTGGCGGATCCCATGAAAGTAGTGATCGACGCGACCAGCCTGCTGTTGCGCAGCGCCGGCGTGAAGAACTACCTTTATTATTGGCTTTCCTCGCTGGTGGAGGCCTCGCAGGCGTCAGGCGAGGAGGTAAAGACCTACCCGCCGGCGATCCGAATTCCTCCTGTCTTGGACCACGAGCGACCTGCTGCGAGCGCAGGCGGGACGGTCCTTGGCCTTGGGTTGGTCCACGCGTGCAACCTACCTGGCAGCCCCCTGCTGCGGCTTTTGCTTGCTGGCGCAGATGTGTTTCACATTTCCCAGCACATGACGAGCTTTCCCAGGCGGCGCAACGTCACCGCCACTATTTTCGACCTGTCCTGCTGGACAGCGCCCGAGGACCATACACCGGCCAACATTCATGCGACCCGGCGCTACGGCGAGAAGATCCTGAAGCACTGCGATGGCTTGATCGCAATCTCCAAACACTCACGAGATGATGCTATCGAAGTGTTAGGGATCGCGGCCGAGCGGATCACGGTAATCTATCCTGGCATTGCTGATGCATATTTCGATGTAGCTGCCGCACAGGTAGCGGAGGTCGTTTCAAGGTATCAGCTCCGCCGCCCGTACCTGCTGTTTGTGGGTTGCATTGAGCCTCGCAAGAACGTGCCAGTGCTCGTTCAGGCGTATCGACAACTGCCTGACTCCATTAGGAAGGAGGTGGCCCTGGTGGTTGCCGGGCCTTTTGGGTGGGCGAGCGAGGAGGTGCGAAAACTGCTGACGGATCCGGTCCGCTATTTGGGTTACGTGCCGGAACCGGATCTGCCGGGCCTGATTGCCGGCGCGGCGGCGCTGGTGTATCCCTCGAGCTACGAGGGCTTCGGGCTTCCTGTAGCCCAGGCAATGGCTGCGGGCGTTCCGGTGATCGCATCCGACCGTACCAGCATGCCCGAGGTAGTGGGTGAGGCGGGATTGCTGGTGAATCCCAAATCCGTGGAACAATTGTCGGACGCCATGGGCAGGATCGTGTGCGATGCGGAGTTGGCCCGCGAATTGGGCGACCGCGCAAAGGTCAGGGCTCAGACCTTCCGCTGGCCGGTTTGCGCGGAACAGTCATTCGAGTTCTTCCACCGGATCGCTGGCCGTTAGCGAGCGGCCGGTTCGGCGCGACGCTCAGCAGTTCGGTTGGCGGCGACGGAACCAGAGAATGCCGGCCACGGGAGCGAATATCAGCAGGACAGAAGCAGGTTCCGGAGCGTCGGCAGAGCTGTCGAAGCTGACTTCTCCCAGCATGAGCCAGTTGCCGGCAGTCTTGTCCAGAGTGATATCAAGGGACGTTGCAGAGATCGGGCTCACGTCGAAGTAGACCCAACGAGGGCCGAACTGAGTATCCGGAGTGACCGCGAAGCTCTGCCCCCCAATGATAACTTGGGACGGCAGACTCACACCCCGCCCCGGGGTGTTGTCGAGGTACAAGCCGACCTGGAGAATGGCAGGCCCCTCCGCGAAATTGAAGGTGATCGTCGGATCGATCGCGTACCAACCAACCCACGGCAGCGTGGTGCCATTTCCCTGTCCCGACGAATTCCAACTGAATGCCGGGGCCACGCCGTCAGTTAACCTGCCGGAGCCGCCAGAGAGTAGAGCCAAATCGGTTGTGCAAGACGAAGCTGCGCACGGTAAATAGGTGTCGTCCTGATAGATCCAGGCGCCGGTTTGGCCGTTGGTCGTAATGTAGCCGGTAGGGATGATCGGGCTGCCTAATGCCAGGGAGACCGAGACAGCGAACAACCAGACAAACCGCTGGAACTGTCGAATAGGCCCTGATTTCCTCACTCCGAAAGTCTGGGGAATGTTCATATGATCCATCCGCAGCAATATTTCCATCAACTCCACTATTGTTCCCTCAACGTCGCTGGTGATTGTGGGCGAACGCCCCGAAACCCGAAATTGCCTGATTCCGATGCACTCATCAGTCTTTCCACGAGAAACTGGCCCATATTGTACACTGCATCACCGCCCATCCGAATCTTTTTTAGTACTTTTTACTTTGCCTAAGCGTCCGGTATTCACCTCTAAACCGTACCGGGCAGGTGGTTCCAGAAATTCATGCTTCGGGGAGTTACCCGGATATCCCATTGATTTTCCAAGGGATTTTCAAAACTGAGCTCAATAGAGGTAATGGTAAGCTTAGCACTATTATTCAGATCTCCGTACGCCGGATTGAGTTTTCTGAGTGTGCTGATATCTTCATATTTGGTCCATCGAACCATCAAACATCCCGGCTTCCGGCGAGTTACCGTACTTCTGCTCCGCATCGGTCGTCTCCTCAGTCACGTACCGACCGTGATCCGGATGAGCCGGGTTGAGACCAGGCTTTTCGACGCACCCTATTATCTGCGGAACAATCCCGACGTCGGCGCTTCCTGGATGCCGCCATTCTTGCATTTCCTGATGTTTGGAGCCTTCGAGGGAAGAAAACCGAACCCCCTCTTTGATCCCGGATTCTACTACCGGGCCAACCGATCGACCGTGGACGAAACGACTAACCCGTTACTCCATTTCTTGATCACGGGCGCCGCCGAGGGAAGAAGTCCCCACCCCCTGTTCGGGATGGATCTTGTCGGGGGGCGATCGGCCGTAGATCCGGTCGATTATTTTTTGACTGCGCTTGCTCAACCGCCAGATTCTGTCCTGTACTCATGGTGGCTGCGCCGCGAGGGCCAGATACTTCCTCCGACTCCGATCCAGAGGCCCATATTCACGGTGCTGCTGGAAGCCTCGCACCCGAAATCTCCATGGTTAGATGATGCCATCGCCTCGCTCAGGGCTCAGACATATCCTCACTGGGAATTGTTTGTTTGTAGAGATGGAGCCGAGGAGGCCGCTAGTGGCGGGGACAGCCTCGATCGCGCTGCTGCGGCCGATTCGCGAATTCGGCTTACTAGCATACCGGATGGACAAACCTTTGGTAAGGCGCTCAACCGCCTTTCTGCGGCGGCTAACGGCCAGTACCTCGTGCTGTTTGGCCAGCAGGACCGGATGGCCCCGAATGCACTTCAATGGCTGGCCACAGCGGCTCCCGCCGACCTAATCTACGGCGATGAGGACCGCTTGGAGCAGGCCGGCGGCAGGACAGCGCCTGTCTTCAAGCCGGACTGGTCGCCGGACCTTTTGCTCTCCTGCAGGTACACTGGCGGCGTGTTCGCGATCTCGCGCGCCGCATGGGACGCAGCTGGGGGGGGCTCCCGTTGTTTCGACCGAGCGAAGGAGTACGATTTGCTTCTGCGGGTGACGGCACCTGGTGTTGTCGTGCGGAGAGTTCCGCACATCCTGGTCTCGCGAAGAATCTCGCAAGGGGTCCAGGATTCTTCGGCCGAGCGCCAGTGCCTCGTGAACGAACTGCTGAGGAGAGGGGCATCGGCGGAAGTAGAGGACGGGCCTGTGCCGGGTACGTTTCGACCGCGTTGGCAAATCCGGGGCAATTCGCGAGTCAGCGTGATTATATGCTCGCGGTCAGCAAGCTTGCTTGACCGATGCCTCTCTGCTCTTGCGAGGCAGACCGACTACCCGATTGAGGAAATGATTGTGGTCCAGCACGTTCGGGAGAAGACCGGCGATCTGGAGGTTGTGACCGCACGTCACAAGGCCAGGGGCATCGCGTACTCCGGCTCTTTTCACTTCTCACGAATGAACAACGTTGGTGCAGGTGCGGCAAAGGGCGAGGTGTTGCTTTTTCTTAACGACGACACGGAGCCGCTCGATCGCTCCTGGCTGGGACGGCTTGTCGGCCAAGTGGAACGAGAGGATGTCGGGATCAGCGGCGCAAGGCTGCTCTACCCCAGCGGAAGTCTTCAACACGCCGGTGTGGCTATCGGGATTGGAGACGGCTGTGGGCATCCCGGAAGGAATTTCCTGGCTGCCCCCCGTCACTGGCCATGGCTCGATCTGTCGCGAGACGTTTCAGCGGTAACGGGAGCGTGCCTGGCAATCCGAGCCGAGGTGTTTCGGGAAGTGGGAGGGTTTGCAGAGGAGTTCCCGGTCAACTATAACGACATCGACCTATGTCTGCGCGTTCGCCAAGCCGGCTACCGGGTGGTTTACGAATCGGGAGCGGTGTTGCGGCACTACGAATGCCAGACGCGCCGGCATGGAGTGATCACGGACGCCGAGCGCGCGCTGTGGCGCGAACGCTGGGGTCACGCCTTGACGGCAGGGGATCCTTTTTACAGTCCCAATCTCACGCGCGAATGCGAGGATCTCTCTTATGCCAGCCCGGCCACTACCACCTAAAAACGGAAGTTATCCGATTCCGGTGATTCGAGCCACTCTTCCAGGGAGCGCGCGCCTTTATCCTTGTCGGAAAGGACAACCAACTCGGGGTCGGAGATTGGCCACTTGATTCCGATGCCGGGGTCATTCCACCGAATGCCCGATTCCGCTTCGGAGTTATAAATGCCGGTGCATTTGTATTGCAACTCGGCGTAATCGGAGAGCACGAAAAAGCCCCGAGCGAACCCGGCGGGCGCCCAAACCTGCTTCTTGCTTTGAGCGGAAACCTCCGTCCCAAACCATTTGCCCAGACTCGGCGAACCCTTGCGAATATCTACTGCCACCAAAAAGGCGCTTCCGTAGGTAACACGCATCAATTTGCCCATCGGAGGCTCCCATTGAAAATGCAGTCCGCGGAGCACGCCCCTGCGAGACCGGGAATGATTGTCCTGGACGAAAGCAGTGGGCAATCCGAGTTGGGCGAACTGGTCTGCGCGAAAAACCTCAACGAAAAACCCGCGCTCGTCTTCAAAAACGTCAGGGTGGCTGAGAACCACCAGGCCGTTCAGATGCTCACCTTCTATCTTGATTCGCATGGGAACAGACACTATAACATCGCTACAAAGGGTTGAGACTATCAGCGGAATCCTGTCCGAAGGTCGGTGGCGAGCTGTGAACCGATGGACGACGAGTTGACCCGGATCTTGAAGACGACGCGGCGACTCTTATCCGCTGTCACTTCCAGGTCCTGCTCTCCTCTTCCCGTGGCGGAGAGTTTTTCCAGCAAACACGTCCTTTCTGCCGGCGTGTCCTTAAGGTAGAGAAGAGTCTTCTTGACCACCTCCATGGAGCGGTCCTGGCTCAGCTTCAGGTTGAGTTGCTGGCTTTCTTCCACAGTTGCGCTCCGGTACGGCGTGCTATCGGAGTGACCCTCGACGATGACGTTCTCCAAGCTATCGCGATACTGGCTGCTGCACAATATTTTCGCCAGGCTGAGCGCGTGCCTTTGCAGGAAAGCCTCGCCCTCTGGCTTCAGCTCGTACTGATTGGGCTTGAACGTCATGAGCTGATCGGGAATCTCGACCACGATGGTGTACCGATCTTTGCGATCGAGTTGGATGTCGTCGGCCCGAAACTGCTGATTGCCGAACTGCTGCTTGAGATCTTTGAGCAAAGAGTTGGTCAGGGCCTCGTTCACGGCAGCCCGGTTGTTGAGAAACACGAGCAACAGCAGGATGAAGATGACCATCAGGGAGGTCATGAGATCCGTAAAGGCATGAGCCAGGTGATCAGAGCTGGAACCGCGGCGCAAGCGGTGCCCCCTTGGCCAGGCCTGGATCCACGTCGGCGGAGCCGTCATTCAGCGCGGGTTTGGCTTGGATGATGGATTCGGGCGACTGCTCCTCGGAATCCGGCGCGACGCTCAGAAGGTCGTCCGGGGCGGGGCCGTCGTCCCCCTGCGGAAGTTCCGCGGTATGCTCGAGGCTCACCGTCTCTGGACCGGCATCAAAGGTCGCTTCCTGCGAATCAACACTTTCGGCTGCGGGAGCCGCATCGGAGCGATAGGCAAATCCGAAGCGTTGGAGGTCCAATAGGATGCGTGTCTGGGAAAGAACCGGAAAAATCGAGCTGATCAGGCTACGCAGCGAATCGATCCGCTGGAAGATCTGGCGTTCACACACCTTCTTCTCGACGAGCGTGAAGCTGACGCTGAGGATGAGTGCGATGATCGAAGAAAGAAACTTACCCGCCAGTCCGTTGATGAGGGTGTCGATCCCGGTGACCGGTTGCACGGGATTGGCCGCGTTGTAGCTGACCCCGGAGAGCGCCACCAGGATGGCGCTGAAGGTGGCCAGCAGGCCAAGGGCTGTCAGGACGCCCGGAACCGCCTGATGAAAGGCAGCGTGGTAAAAGGGTGCGATCAACTCGTCCTCGGGGAGGATTTCGGCGATGGGACGAATGGAAAACCAGCCGCCCGGGTAGTTGGGCGGCTGGTAGTATTCAAGAGACTCGTCTACGGCAAGCCACCACTTCGCCGGGGTACCTCTGAGGAATTCGCACGCCGTGCGAATCTGGTCCATCCGCTCTGGGGAGACGCCGGTGGCGCGCTCCTCCCGACTGCTATGGACAAAGCGCGAGAGGGTGTCGCCGAGTTCCGCGTACGCTCGAAGGGCGTGCCGCCGCTCGATCAGCATGCGGACCAGAAACACGATCGCCAGTGTGACCAGCAGTTCGCACGCGAACTGAATTTCGGGAGGAATGCGGCGAAATAGCAGAGGCATTTTGGAACCTGCGAAAAGGACCGCGATAAAAGCGCAACACCACGCGACGCCTCGGCCGACGAGGCTGAGCGACCCTGCCAGAAACCGGAAATCGAAAGCGTTAAGCCGTTGCTTGAACGAAAGATAACGTATCACGAGAGCGCGGACCGTCTCAGGTTGCAGGCTGAGTTCGTATTATAGCAAAAGGCCTCGCGAGCCCACTGAAATGAGCCGATCGGCTGGCCGGTCGGGGATACCGCGGCCGCCGCTTCTCTCACGGACACGGCAGCCACAATACCCCCTGGAGTTGTGCTATAGTGCGAATTCACATCCCCGACTCGACCTCATCGGCCCCAATGGTTTGGCCAATACTCAAGGAGCACCTGTGCCTGCGTGGAATGGAGATTATCGATTTCTCATACGGAACCTGGTAGCGAAAGATTTCAAGATCAGGTATCGAAACATGTCGCTGGGGGTCTTCTGGTCGTTGCTCAACCCGCTGGTGATGCTGGCGGTGTACCTGTTCGTTTTTACGAAGCTATTCAAGGTGAATGCGACGCCGCACTTTGGGCTCTACATCCTGACCGGGATTATCGTGTTCAATTTTTTCTCACTCGCTTGGGCGGCGGGGACATCGTCGCTCACCGATAACGCGGGCTTGATTAAGCGGCTCCCGGTTCCGCGGGAGATCGTGCCGATAGCAAGCGTACTATCCAACACCCTTCACGTGGGGATCCAGCTGGGACTGTTGCTGTTAGCGGCGGTGGTGTCCGGGCTGGGAGTCAATATCTACTGGTTTTGGCTGCCAATTATCTGGGCACTGGGAATTATTTTTACTTTCGGACTGGCGCTGATCACCTCCGGCCTGAACGTCTACTTGCGCGATACGCGTTATATTGTCGAGTCAGTTTGCTTGATTGCATTTTGGTTCACACCGATCTTTTACCTGCTTTCGTTCGTTCCCGAGAGGTATCGGGACATTTACCTATCGAATCCGGTGACGGCGGCGATTGTCGCCATGCGAAACGTGATCTTGGAGGGACAGGCCCCGGCGGCCAGCTTGCTCCTCAAGCTGATGTTGGGCGCGATCGGCAGCCTGGTCATCGGTATGGCAGTATTTCAGAAAATGAAGCCAGGATTTTACGATCATCTCTAGGCAGGGTGAATGAATATCATCACGGTCGATAATGTCTCCAAGACCTTCCGCCGGGCAGGTGGACCGAAGCTTTTACGCGACCATATTCGGGCCCAGTTCCATGCCAAGCGCGAGGAACCTTTTTACGCCTTGAGGAATGTGTCCTTTCAGATCGCCGCTCAGGAGGGAGTCGCGATCATAGGGGCGAATGGCGCAGGCAAGAGCACTCTGTTGGGTCTCATTGTCGGCCTCAGCGAGCCGGATGAAGGACGGATCCAGGTCGACGGTCGGATTGCCGCGCTGCTCGAGCTTGGCTCGGGCTTCCACCCGGAGTTGACGGGCAGGGAGAATGTCTTTTTGAATGCGGCACTACTCGGGTTCAACGAGAAGCAGGCGAAGGAACTGCTTGGCGCGATCGTGAGCTTTGCAGAACTTCCCGATGCCATCGATCAGCCGCTGCGCACCTACTCCTCGGGAATGATCATGCGCCTCGCCTTCTCGATCGCGGTACACGCCGATCCCGCGGTCTTGATCGTGGACGAAGTTCTGGCCGTGGGCGACCTGGCGTTTCAGGAAAAATGCGTGAACCGGGTCCAGGACCTTCGCAAGGAGGGCCGCACCATGCTTTGCGTGTCCCACTCCCCCGGTGTGGTTCAGATGTGCGAGCGGGCGATCTGGCTCGACCGTGGAGAAGTAATCATGGACGGACCGTCAGTTGAGGTGGTCCGTTCGTATTCCGAATATATGGCAGCTCCCCACCAGGGTTTGCCGGCTCGACAAGTGATCCCCACGCCCAAGGTCAGGGTGATGCGTGCGGGAGCAAGAATGAAGGCCCGGTAAGCATTTTTGGCTCCACAAATGTCATGAGCGGATCTGAGCTCTCTCCCGCTGCGACGAGTGAGTTCATTGGCTATTTGGAGCGAGCGGTCGCCCCGAGAACCGTGCTGGAGATCGGTACCGGTTTGCATGAGATCGGTGAGGGACTTCGCGACCGCGGATCCGTGCTGGACCGGACGCAATCCGCCAGTGAGCCGATCGCTCAGAAGTACGACCTGGTGCTCTTGAGCGGAGTAGGGAGTCTCCACCCATCTTATGGCCTGCCGGCCCTTCTGAACCTCTCCGTCAGCACCAACGCAGTGGTTTTCGGAGATGCACTGTCCGGGGGCGTCCCGAATATCTGGTACGAGGCCCTGTTGGCACTAGGATTCAATCCCGAGACAGATAGTCGCTCGACGGAACTGCCAACGCCTCCGATCCTGCTGCGCCGGCAGCTCGGGCCGGGCGACAGTTTCGCCGAGTTGATCCGGCTTCGCCAGGAAATCACGTCTCTGCGTTCGGCCCTGGCAGATCTTCGCGACGAAGCAAAGAACACACGCGAACGCCTGGAGAGCCGGATTTTGCAGCTTCAGTCGAAGCTCAGCCAAAACACTCACGATCTCCAGAGCATTCTGAAGAGTCGAACGTGGCGGACGCTAGTGGCTTGCGCCGGCTGGTTCCTGAAAGCCGCTGGGCTTCTTCGAATAGGGGCCTCAGCCGACAGGGTGCGGGAGCACACCGCTCCAGACACCGACGCCGCCTCCCGGGTGGTTTGTGACGAGCCCGCCGGCGACATGCCCCGTACCGGTATCGTGAAGTTTCGCGGTTGGGCAATTTCACCTCACGGGATCTCGAGGGTCGAAGTTCAGCCTTTCGGTGGTGAACCGGTGCCCGCGCGGATCGGTCTCTACAGGCCCGACGTTTCTCTGCAGTTTGCCGACATCGCAGACGCGGACCGGTGCGGTTTTCAGGCCTCCCTGGACACCACACCTCTTCCGAACGGAAAGTGCGAGGTCACGGTTCGAGCAATCAGCAAAAACGGTGGGCGCAGGGAGATCAAGGTCCCGCTTCTGCTCGATCATGCCTATGGGTATGCGAGCGAGTATCACCGCTGGATCTCGGAGTTCGAAAAACGGGATCTGAGCCTGATTGAGCGCGGGCTGCAGTCCTTCGCCCTTAGGCCTGTGATCAGCCTTCTGGTACCTGTCTACCGAACAGCGCCGGCAATTCTCGAGAGGACCATAGGCTCGGTGCTGGCTCAAAGCTATCCCAACTGGGAGCTGTGCATTGCGGATGACGGTTCCCAGTCGCCGGAGATCGATCTACTGCTCAGCAGGTATGAGAGCGCGGACGCCCGGATCAAGACAACGCGCCTGCCGAGGAACAGCGGTATCGCGCAGGCGTCCAACGAGGCGCTTAACCTGGCAAAAGGCGAATATGTTGCCTTGCTGGATCACGACGACGAATTGGCGATCGACGCCCTATACCATGTGGTAGCTGCAATCAATCGGGAGCCCGATGCCGACATCCTCTATTCGGACGAGGACCACATCGACGAATCTGGCTTCCGCTCCGATCCGTTCTTCAAACCCCAGTGGTCCCCGGATCTGATCCTCTCCGAGAATTATGTCAATCACCTGATGGTGTTCAAAGCCAGCCTGGCAAGGTCCGTTGGGGGATTCCGAAGCGAGTGCGATCTCAGCCAGGACCATGACATCCTGCTTCGCATGAGTTTGAAGGCCCGCAGGATCGTGCACATCCCGCGCATTCTGTACCATTGGCGCACCAACGTTTTTACAATCGATCGCGCCTCCAGCCAGGAAAATCGGGCGCTGGCGTCCTCGCGCCGGGTGATCGAAGACTACCTGAGGCTGGCGAGGATCCGCGGTACAGTGGAGCCCGGGGCGGTGTCCGGGAGGTGGCGTGTGAAGTACGGTGTGCGCGAGAACGCCCTCGTGGATATCATCATTCCCTGCGGCGGTAAGACGGAACTGTTGGAGAGGTGCCTCAACAGTGTCGCTTCGATGACCGACTACCCGCACTACAGGTTGACGGTAGTGGACAATTCGGTGGGCGACCGCGTCGAGAGATTCGTGCGCGCGTGGTCGAAAGGCGGGCACAGCGCCAGCTATGTGGATTGGCGGGAGAGGCCATTCAACTTTTCGGCGATGAACAACGAAGCCGCCAGAAGATGCGACGGACGGCTGCTTCTGTTTCTCAACGACGACGTCACGGTGATTAACCGGGAGTGGTTGACTGCTATGGCCGAGCTTGCATCGCGAACCGAGGTCGGACCGGTCGGAGCCAAACTGCTTTTCCCGGATGGACGTATCCAGCACGCCGGCCTTGTCGTCGGCATCTTTGGAGTGTGCGGTCACGCATTCAAGGGCTTTTTCAGCGACGAGCGTAGCTACTTCGATTTTCCGGACGTGATTCGCAATGTGAGCGCGGTTACGGGAGCCTGCATGATGGTGCGGAGCGAGCTGTTTTGGGAGGCTGGCGGATTTGACCAGGAGAATTTTCCGGTGGCATACAACGATGTTGATTTCTGCCTGAAGTTACTCGATAAAGGCTACCGCGTCCTTTATACACCGCACGCCAGGTTGTATCACCATGAGGGTTTCTCAAAGCGGCCGGAAGACAAGGCTCCCCGGGAGCCGGAGACGAAGGCCTTTCAAGCGCGATGGAGCTGCTATATCGCCGCCGACCCTTTTTACAGCCCTAATCTCACCCGATTAGCTGAGGACTACGCTTTCCGAAAGTTACAGGAAGCCTGAGGTTCGTTGTCACTCATTGGCAACTGCACGCGGGGTTCCGAAATTCGCTCTAACAGGTTGCGTCTTGATTGCCACGCTTGTCACGGAGCTGGCTCCGCTTTGAGCGATCGCAGTAACTCGGATGGAATGCGACCCCGGGCGCATGGAACCGGTGTCGAGCGTCAAGCGATAGCCCGATCTGTGTGAATCGGGGAACTCCTGATGATAAATTCGGACATCAGGACGATCCAGGCCGAATTCGGCCATGCGAGGTGCAAGACCGTCAGCTTCGACTATAACGTCCCGTACGCCGCTCGAAGCGACGGCCCACCCTTGGATCTCCAGGAGTTGGCCGATCCCCACCCTTGTTTCCTGAGCGGGGCCGTCACAGAACACCTTGACCACATCCTTGATCCGGATGCTCCTGATAACTGAAGCGCTCTCGCCCTGGCGACTCCAGGCCGTGACAATCAGGTTGTGGAGCCCGATGGAGGGGTTCCAGGGCTTCCACCGGCGCTCAAATCCATGACATGGCGCATTGGGCATGCCGGGATAGCGGGCGTCTACGTCGGGTCGTGGCAAACCCGATGTGACCATCGACGGCGGCTGGCCATCCAGCCGGACATCTACAAATGCGATGCCCGCTCGGCTGAGTGCCCACCCACTCAAGAGTATTTCGCCACCTTTCTCGAATTCGCTTCCGTCTAGGGGGCGATCACAACAGATTTCTATTGGCTCCAGGTTCACTTGTCTTGATAGATACAATCCTAGCATAGGTGCGATAACCAGGTAAATGCGGCCTGACGGCAGCGCCGCTTGGCACCAAACTCTGACCGATTCTACTTCCGCCCCAGCATCCGGCGCCGCAGCACATCCAGCGCCATCTGGACCGTAAACGTCCGGATGCGTTGGCGATCTCCGAGAAACTGCCGGCTGATCGCCATCGCTCCCGCGGCGTCGGCCCAGCCGACCCACATCATCCCCACCGGCACGTTTTCGCCGCCCGAATCCGGGCCCGCGGCACCCGTGATGGACAGGGCGCAGGTCGCGTTTGTGCGCCGCCTTGCCCCCACCGCCATCGCCTCCGCCGTCTCCCGGCTCACCGCGCCGTGCTGCTCCAGGAGTTGCGGGTCCACGCCCAGCAACTCCGCCTTCATCGCGTTCGTGTAGGTGATGAATCCTCCGGCGAAGTAATCCGAGCTGCCGGGCACGCTCGTGAATCGCTCGCCCAACATGCCTCCAGTGGCGCTCTCCGCTACCGCCACGGTCGCGTGGTTCTCTCGCAGGAGATTGCCCACCACCACCTCCAGCGAGTCGCCATTGCGCGAGTACACGCGATCCCCTAGCAGCTGTTCGATGGGGCCGCCCACTTCGGCCAGCAGCGCGTCGGCCTGGGCCTCGGTGGCACAGCGCGCGCGCAGGTGAATCTGGAGGTCGCCGTGGGCCGCCAGGATGGTGCACGCCGGATTCGTGTACTTCTTGTACACCGGAGCGATGAGCTCGTCCAGGTCGCTCTCCCCCATGCCCGTGACCCGAAGAAACAGCGTGCGGATCACCTGTTTCGGCACCATACGCGCCAGGCGCGGGATGCAGTGCCGCTCGAACATGGACTTCAGCTCGTGCGGCGGACCGGGCAGCAGCATAGCCACCGCGCCCGATTCCTCCACCCATTGACCAGGCGCCGTGCCGCGGTCGTTGGAAAGCATCCCGGCGCCCTCCACCAGAAAGGCCTGACGCTTATTGATCTCCGCCATCTTCCGCCGTGCCTTGGCGAACCGCTCCGTCAGCCAGGCGGCGATTTCCTCTTGGAAGACCAGCTTTCGGTCCAATGCCTGAGCCACGGCGTCGCGGGTCACATCGTCTTCGGTGGGCCCAAGGCCGCCTGAAAGAATCAGAATCTCCGACCGGGACATCGCCGCTCGCACCGCCGCGGCCAGGCGGTCGCGGTCATCGCCGATCACAGCCTTGGCCACGACCTCCACTCCCAGCTTGTTGAGCTCCGCGGTCAGATAGAGTGAGTTGGTATCCAGCCGCTCCGGCGTCAGCAACTCGCTGCCGACCGCGATAATTTCCGCGTTCATCAGATCAGGAGGCGGCCTTTGATACCGGCGTCAACGCGGTAGAGCGCGCTCGTGGTGGCCACGATCAACGCACGCGAGGGCGTGAAGGCAAGCCCGACGATCCCCGGCCCGGAGAGGAACAACTCGGCGCGCCGGTCGGGCGCGATCCGCACCACTCCTTTTCGGCCGGAGAGCGACGCTGCGACATAAAGGCGTCCTTCCTCGTCGAAAGCCAGCCCCTGCGGCCGTCCCAGCCCGCGGTAGAAAACCTCTACCTCGCCCTCGTGCGAGATCCGGTGCACGCAATCGTAGCTCGACGTGGTGGGTCCGGTCAGGTACAGGTAGCCGTCCGGTCCGAAGGCGAGATGATACGCCGCGATAGACGCTTCGATCGTGGCAAAGACAAAGATCTGCCTGTTTGGACTGATCTTGAAGATCGTTCCGCTGCGATCGCCGACATAGAGGTTCTGCTCGAGGTCGAACGCGATCCCCGTAGCCACTCCCATGCCCTCGACGAAAACACTCATGTTCCCGCTGGGGGTCACCTGGTACACCATCCCGTCGTAACGGCTGGAGATGTACAGCATGCCGTGCGAATCCAGGGCTACGCCAGTGGCGTTCATCAGGTCGTTGATGAACGGCTTCATGTTGTAATTCAGGTCGATCTTGTAAACCGCGACCGGCACCTTCTGCCCGCGCGATCCGCTGAAGGTGCTGTAGATGTTGCCGAATGAATCCACCGCCGGGTTGGCTACGGGATGCAACCCCTCTGCAATCAGGACGCCGATGTCGCAGGCCCAGGACTCGCTGGCCACGGTTCCGCTCTCGACAACCAGGTCACCGTCGCTGGCGCCTTCGGGAACACGGGCAATCACCAGCGAATCCGAACCGATGATCACCGGCGCCCCGACTTCTCCGATGGTCACGCGCGGCCGCTCGGCCTTTGCGAATCCCTTCCCCTGAATCTGCAGTTCGCCGCCTGCAATCGCTGCGTGGGGGCTGACGCGGGAAATCTGAGGCCTGGAGTCGGATGCTTTCCGAATAGGCATGCTAATAGAGATTGAACCATCCCGCCGCGAATAACACAAGTGCGCCGTAGATGCCCGCCATGACGTCGTCGGCATTGATGCCCAGTCCCCCCGGGAGCCCTTCCAGCTGGCGCACGGGAGGCGGTTTCCACACATCGAACAGGCGGAAAAGTGCGAGCGCGGCGAGAAAGCCGGTCCAATTGAGGTGGCGCGCACCGGCAAGAGCGATCCATTGTCCGATAACCTCATCGACCACTACAATCTGCGGATCCTTGAGTTGCTTCACCTGCGCGGTGACACCCGCCGCCCACACCGCGGGCGCAAAAAGCAGCGCGGCCAGCACCAGGAAGTGCCAGCCGGTGAAGCCCAGAAACCGGTGAAGCAGGATGCCGATGGCGAGAGCCGCAAGAGAGCCCGCCGTTCCCGGCGCGGCCGGTGAATAACCGCAGCCGAACCAGGTGGCGAGGAGAAGGGCGCCCCTATACTTCGTCATCCGTTGGCTCGGGAGGCGGATCGGCCGCCGAAATCTTATATTTTTCGGATGCCCAGTTTCCCAGGTCGATGATGCGGCAGCGCTCGCTGCAGAAAGGAAAATCCGGATCGCCGGGCGCGACTTCTTTCTTGCAGATGGGACACCGGATCATACGGCGACCGGGGCGTCGATGTTGATCAGGCCCGTGGGCGCGAACCGCGGCGGCGGCTCCGTGGACGGCAGCAGCGTGCCCACCACGTCGTAATCCTGGGCCTCGGTGATGCGCAAGCGGCGGATCTCACCGGACCGCGGCGCATCGCCCTCCACGTCGTTGATCAGCGCCACGCCGTCGATCTCCGGCGCCTGCGTGGGCATGCGGCCTTCCCACAGCAGGTCGGTCTCACCCGAGACCCCGGAAACCAACACCGCAACTTCGGTCCCCACCAACGCCCGGTTGCGCGCGCGCGAAATCTTGCGTTGAATTGCCATCAGGCGGCGCTTCCGGTTTTGGAGGGTACGGCCGTCCACCTTGCCGTCCAGCGCGTAGCTGGCGCTGGTGTCCTCGTCCGAGTAGGTGAACACGCCCATGTTGTCGAATTTCGCGGCCTGCACGAACTGGCACAGCTCCTCGAAATCCCGGGCGGTCTCACCCGGAAATCCGACGATGAAGCTGGTGCGGATCGCCACTCCCGGTATGGTCCGCCGGATGCGCTCGACGAGGCGCAGAAAGATATCGCCCGATGCCCCGCGCTTCATGCGCTTCAGCACTCCCGCGCTGGCATGCTGCAGCGGCATGTCGATATACGGCACCAGAGCGCGATGCTCCGCCATGGTGTCCAACAGCTTCTGGGTCACCTTGTTCGGGTAGGCGTACAGGAACCGGATCCACTTCTCTTGCGGCGTCTCGATCCGCGCGAGGCGCGCCAGCAGGTGCGCCAGCCCGTCTGCGATCCCGAGATCCTCGCCATAGCATGTGGTGTCCTGGCCGATGAGGTTGATCTCGCGGACTCCCTGTGCGAAGAGGCGTTCGGCCTCGCTAATCACGGATTCGAAGCGCCGGCTGCGGAACGCGCCGCGGTACTGCGGAATCACGCAGAACGTGCAGGGATGATCGCAGCCTTCGGCGATCTTGACGTAAGCGAACTGCCGCGGCGTGGAGAGCACGCGCGGCGTGAGGTCGTGGTACAGGTAAGGCTCGAGCGGATCGGTGCCAGGCTCCAGACCCTCGCAGGCGGCCACGATGCCGTCCAGCTCGTTGGTGCCGATGATGGCATCCACCTCGGGCAGCTCCTTGCGGATATCGCCTCGATAGCGCTCCACCAGGCATCCGGCCACAATCAGCTTCTGCGCCCGACCCACCTTCTTGTACTCGGCCATCTCCAGGATGGTATCGATCGATTCCTTCTTCGCCGGG
>Ga0335077_10003388_pt1 | contig 19260 bp, 16 predicted proteins | sample Lox_Sample_31_FD_207151 | JGI IMG/M metagenome (GOLD analysis project Ga0335077, IMG submission 207151) | Soil microbial communities from Loxahatchee National Wildlife Refuge, Florida, United States - Lox_Sample_3.1 | ecosystem: Environmental > Terrestrial > Soil > Wetlands | place: USA...
GTTGGTGCTTTCATAGTTGCCAGAATCAACGTGGAATCTAATAACAACTTCCGCTCCGGCTGACGGCGAGGGAAGGGACTCAAAACTTCCTTGCCCTGTTGACGGCAGCCAAGTTCCGCCGTTGGGTCGCGTAAAGGTGATGAATTGCGCGTATTCGGCGGAAGCGTTGTTTATCGCCCACCGACCCTTTGGGTATCCGGCGCGAGCCGAGCACGACTGCGCCTGCTGGGCAGCAGCGGAGGCCCCTAGCGCCAATACGATGCAAACGATCAACATGGGTGTCGCGGCCGTCAAACTTCTCGAAATCGACTTGTGTTTCATAGAGACCTCCTCAAGATCTGGGGCAAGTTGTGAGGTTTCTGCAATCTGGTGGATTGGGTTCCGAGTTGCTGGCAACTGCATCACTCCTCGGGTGAATTAGCAGCCACTGATCTCGGACTGACATATCGCTTCATCTGTATAAGGCGCAAAGGAGACGCGAAAACCGCAGTGCCGGCGAAAAATATTTGCCGACCGCTTGCGAGTGGGTGTATAAGTGCGCTACCGACTTAAATTCCAGGGTCCAGCAGGAGGCTTGCATGGCCGAGGTTCCTGCGCACGAAGTAACCCAACTGCTCCAGGCTTGGAGCGAGGGGGACGAAGGGGCGCTCCAAAAGCTCATGCCGTTGGTCTATAACGAGTTGCACCGCCTCGCCCGGCGGTACATGGCGGGGGAAAGCCCCGGTCACACCCTGCAAACGTCGGCTTTGGTGAATGAGGCCTACCTGCGACTGGTGGACGTTCAGAAGGTGAACTGGCAAAACCGGGCCCAGTTCTTCGCCGTCTCGGCCCAGTTGATGCGGCGCATCCTGGTGGATTTTGCGCGCTCCCGTCGCTCCCTCAAGCGAGGTGGAGACGCTCCGACGGTGTCGTTGGAAGAAGGGTTAATTGTCACTTCGGCGCGAGGGGCGGACATGGTGGCACTCGACGACGCGCTTAAGACCCTGGCCGCAATGGACCCGAGACGAAGCCGGGTGGTGGAACTGCGCTTCTTTGGCGGGCTGAGCGCGGAGGAGTCAGCCGAGGTGCTGAAGGTCTCAGCCGAGACGGTGATGCACGATTGGAAGCTGGCCAAGGTGTGGCTTCTGCGCCAGTTGAGCATGGACAACCAGCCATGAAACCTGAACGTTGGGAGCAGGTAGCGCAATTGCATCGCGCCGTCCTGGATGTTGCAAAGGGTCGGCGAGCTGATTTCCTCCACGAGGAGTGTTCCGGGGACGAGGACCTGCGGCGCGAGGTTGAATCGCTGCTGGCTTACGAAGGGAAAGCCGAGAACTTCATGGCGGCCCCCGCCCTGGAAGTGACGGTCAAACACTTGGCTGAGGAGGAAGACACAACTGCGACCCTGCGTCCAGGCGCCAGACTGGGATCGTTTGAAATCCTGGGACCGCTGGGGGCGGGCGGTATGGGCGTGGTGTACCGTGCCGTGGACCTCAAATTGGGCCGCGCCGTGGCCCTGAAGCTCCTGCCGTTTGAGGTGGGCGACGATCCGCGCGCCCTGGTCCGATTTCAGCGCGAGGCGCGCACCGCTTCCTCTCTGAATCATCCCAACATCTGCACCATTTACGAAATTGGAGAATACGAAGGTCAGCCCTTCATCGTGATGGAATTGCTGGAGGGCGAGACGCTGCGTGAGCGCCTTGCAGGTTCAGGGGCGATCCCTCCCGCCTCGTTACTGGACATAGCGATCCAGATCGCGGAGGGGCTGGAAGCCGCTCATGAGAAGGGCATCATTCATCGCGACATCAAGCCGGCCAACATCTTCATCACCGACAAGGGCGTGGCGAAGATCCTGGACTTCGGATTGGCGAAGCTAGTGGAAGCCGAGACAACCCTTGATTTGTCATCCCGAGCGGAGCGAGTTCTGCAAAGCGGAACGAGCGAAGTCGAGGGACCTGCTGCTCCTTCGCCACACGAAAAAGCAGGTCCCTCTACTGCGCGACCGCCCGTCCCGCAAAAGACGCGAGACGGAGAAGAACGCGATCGCTCCGCTCAGGATGACAGCGTAATAGGTGTGGAACACTCCCTCACCCGCACTGGCCTGAAGTTAGGCACAGCGGGCTACATGTCTCCTGAGCAGGTGCGGGGCGACCAGCTCGACGCACGCACCGACCTGTTCTCCTTTGGCCTGGTGCTGTATGAGATGGCGACTGGCCAACGCGCTTTCAGCGGCGAAAGTGCGACGGTTGTCCAGGACGCCATTTTGACTGGGGAGCCGAAGCCGCTGCGCGAACTAGCGCCCCAACTGCCGTCGAAGCTGGCAGCGATCATCGACCGGTGCCTGGAGAAGGACCGCGAACAGCGGTATCAGTCTGCGGCGGAGATGCGCGCCGACCTGGAAAAGCTGAAGCGTGGCCGGCAGGTCAACATCCCCGAGCTGCCGGTATCGGGCCGCTGGAAGTGGTTTGCAACCGCTGTGGCGGTGATTTGTCTTGCAATAGTTGCCGGTGTGCTGTATTGGCGGTCGCACAACCGGCCCAAACTCATCAGCAAAGACACCATCGTCCTGGCCGACTTTGACAACAAGACCGGGGACACGGTCTTCGACGATACGTTGAAGCAAGCGCTGAGCATTCAGTTGGAACAGTCGCCCTTTCTCGGCATGATTTCTGAGCGCAAGGTGAACGAGACTCTGAAGCTGATGGGCCGTCCCGCCGGTGACCGTTTGACGCCGGAGGTCACGCGGGAGGTCTGCCAGCGCACCGGCAGCCAAGCCATGCTGACCGGCTCGATTGCGGGGCTGGGCAACCAATACGTGATTGGGCTGAAGGCGGTGAACTGCAATACGGGGGACGTTCTGGCGGAAGCGCAGGAGCAGGCAGCGAGCAAGGGGGCGGTGCTCAAAGCTCTGGACAATGCGGCAGTCAGCTTGCGCGGCAAGCTGGGCGAGTCGCTGAGTTCGGTGCAGAAGTATGCCACGCCCTTGGAGGAAGCGACCACGCCGTCGCTGGAGGCACTGCGAGCCTACAGTCTCGGACTGAAGACGAACGTTACGAAGGGGTTCACGGCCTCTCTGCCTTTTTACCAACGGGCGGTGGAACTCGACCCCGATTTCGCTATGCCGTACGCCGTCATGGCCGGGGTTTACGGCAGCCTCAATGAAGTGGGACGCGCGGCCGAGAATGCCCGCCTGGCTTACGGGCGACGGGAGAAGGTGAGTCAGCGAGAGCGGCTTTCCATTGAGCTAACCTACTATCTCTACGCGACCGGAGAGCTGGAGAAGGCTGCGCAGGCGGCTGGGGCTTGGCAGCAAACCTACCCGAGAGATTATGTGCCTTACATGGCCCTAGGGTACATTTCTGGCGCCCTCGGACACTACGAGAAGACAGTGCAGGAGGAACGTGAGGCGATACGTTTGGATCCGGACAACGAGGTGAATTACCTCAATCTCGGCATCGGTTACGCGAGTCTTAACCGGCTGGACGAAGCGGAGGCGGCATACAAGCAGGCGAAGGAGCGCAGGCTGGAGGGCGAGGACCTGCTAGCGAACCGCTACGCGTTGGCTTTTCTGAAGGGCGACACGGCCCAGATGGCGCAGGTGGCAGCAACCGCCATGGGCAAGCTGGGCACGGAAGACGTGCTGCTGGCATCGCAAGCGGACACGGAAGCTTGGTACGGGAAATTGAAAAACGCACGTGACCTGACCCGGCGGGCGATGGATTCAGCCCAGCACAACGACGCCAAAGAGACTGCCGCAGCGTATCAGGCGTTGGCAGCGTTGCACGAGGTGGAATCGGGCAACCGGCAGCAGGCACATGCTGACGCACTTGCGGCGTTGAAGCTGGCCCCGAACCGCGACGTGCGGCTTATATCAGCACTGGCTCTGGCCAGGGCAGGCGATACGGCAAGGGCGGAGAAGCTGGCTGACGAACTCGACAAGACGTTCCCGCTGGATACGGTGGTCCAGAGATATTGGTTGCCTACGATCGCGGCAGCTGTCGCTTTGCAGCACAAAGACCCGAATCGCGCGGTCGAACAATTAAAGGGGGCGAGCACGATCGAACTCGGCCTGCCCACGAACGCCCTCACTGTGTACCTATGCCCGGTCTATTTGCGTGGAGAAGCTTATCTCATGCTGCACGACGGCAACGCAGCGGCGGCGGAATTTCAGAAGTTCATCGACCACTACGGATTGCTGGTGAACTTTCCGTGGGGCGCGCTGGCCCGCCTCGGCCTAGCTCGCGCCTACGCGCTCGAAGCCAAGACTGATCCTGCCGATCGCGAGAAGGCTCGCACGGCATATCAGAACTTCCTCACCCTCTGGAAAGACGCCGATCCCGACATCCCCATCTACAAGCAGGCCAAAGCCGAGTACGCGAAGCTAAGATGAGGTACGGCAGTCCGCTGATCAAAACCTACTCCCACAATGTGGGATTACTAGGGCAGAGATTGTTCACGCAAATCTTCGAGGTTGACAGCGCCAAGATTTACGGCGCGACGGAGGCGATGTTCTCCGGCGCCTTTGCCTTATCGTCAGCAGGGACCTTCAACTCCAGATCAGACTTCTTCTTTGCCGGCTTTTGCGCGGGAATGTTGAAGTCGAGTCCGCGCTCATCGTTGGCCTTGATGGTGGCGGGCACGTCAAGGTCAGCGAGCGCGACCTTACGCGATCCTTTGTCGAAGACGTACACGTTCTGGCCCATGATGGCGTAGTTGCTCACTTCCTGCTGATGCCCGTCGCGGAAGACGAGCACGCTCGGCTCGTTGGGCTTGGCGTCATGCACAACGGGCTGTTGCGGTGGCGCCGGCGGCGCGTAATCGGGAGGGGCTTGCGCCACGTCCGGTTGCGCGTAGGGGTATCGCGCCGGTGGCTGCTCCACCACCATGTGCATCAGGGGATCGCCCTGGACGATCGGCGGGCCGGAGTAGACGTCAGGCCCACCGACGTAATCGTAGCCATAGCCGTCGACCGGAATGTAGTAGGGAGCGTACGAGTACCCGTATCCGCCGTAGCCATAGCCGCGGTTGCGATAACGCCCGTTGTAATAAGGACTGTTCGGATACCACCGCACGTACGCGTAGTTGGGCGGAGGATAGTTGGGGATCGAGGTCACGCTCGGCAGAGGCGGCGGCAGGTTGCGGCCGGCAAGCGAGGTCACGCTCGGCGGCGGCCCCAGGAAGTGCCCGTTGACCGTCGTCCTTGCGGGTGGTCCGGGATACTGCGCCGCTGTCGGCAACGCGCACAACAGAGCAATCGCCACGGCCAAGGCGCAGCGGATGAACGCATTGTCCACGACGTTCGAACTTCCGAGTTGGCGAACTCTGAACATCGCCCTTAGTCTAGCCCTACATCGTTAGACTCAACAAGGGACGAAAAGTTCCGGTTGTTCACAACCTGGCTGGCGCGTTCGACATGGGTTGCTGGGCACGGCTTCGGGCCTACCGAGACGCCTGCCGCAACATTTCTTATTGCCTCAACCGCCTCCCAGGTTCATCATGGCATTGTCAACCCGGACGAGGACCTTCGATGACCAGCAAGGCCAAGCTGTCTGACGCCATCCGGCGCGGCATGCAACGCAACCAGGAACGCGGTCTGCCCATCAACCGCTGGACGCAGTCCCGCAAGCTCAAGCCGCAGCTCAGCCGCTTCGACGAGCGCTTCCTCAAGCTCTACGAGAAGGGCCACTCCGAGCGCGAGATGACGCGCATCCTCGGCGTGGGCCGCGGCACCATCCACCGCACCAAGATGCTGCTCGGCTTGCTGAAAAAGTCGCGGGGATAAACCCATCGGCGGCGGAAGCAATAGATCGTGCCTTAAGCCTCCCAAAAGCACCTCGGGGGCAGTACCCTAAAGATCGCTTTACGCTTGCCCCCTGGGGTGAGACAACGTCAGCTATCGGTGCAGCGACGCAGAGGCTGTGCGATGCGGGTACGCTGCGCGATGCTTGCCATAGGTTGGCCTTGCTATCTTCGCTCCGGCCGACGAAACTAAGTCGGATGAAGATTGTCGCTGTCATTCCGGCGCGACTAGCTTCTACCCGGCTGCCGCGCAAGGTTCTGCGCGAAATCGCTGGCCGGCCGATGCTTGCCCATGTGTATCAGGCAACCCGGGCCTGCGCTCAATTACAGGACGTGACTGTGGCAACGGATTCGGAAGAGATCGCCGCGGTCTGCCGTCAGAACGGCTGGCACTGCCTTCTAACCTCGCCTGCGCACCGCAGCGGGACCGAGCGCGTGCATGAGGTCGCGCAGTCGGTCGAGGCGGATGTCTACGTCAATGTGCAGGGTGACGAACCGCTGGTCCGGCGCGAACATCTCGATGCATTGCTGGAGCTGATAAAACGGAGTGATGTGGAGGTTGGGACGCTGAAGACTCCCTGCTCCGGCGAAGACGTGAACAATCCCAACGCGGTGAAGGTGGTTGCATCGTTGGACGGCCGGGCGCTCTATTTTTCGCGAGCGACGATACCGTTTGATCGCGACGGTGGCGGGCACGCCGCTTACTACAAACATCTCGGCTTCTATGCCTATCGTAGGGCGGCGCTTGATGCCTTCTGCGGGTGGCCGGAATCTCAACTGGAACGCAGCGAGCGCTTGGAGCAGCTTCGCTTTCTGGATCATGGCATCGCGATCCACGTCGCCGAAACTCCGTTCGACACGATTGGCGTGGACACGGAAGATGACCTACGGCGAGTGGAAGCTATCTTGCGCAACCGATCCAGCTGACGGGCTCATGCTTCGACCATCTGGCGCTGGTTCTGGCTGGCCCACGACTGGGCCGCGGCTACACGCTTTCCGATCGACGGGTGCGAATGAAAAAGCCATTCAACGAATTTTGACGGCTCACGTTCCGCGAGGTTCTGGTCGGCCAGTTTTTGCATGGAGCTGATGAAGGGCTCAATCGCAGGGATGCTTTCCCAAGCGTAGCGGTCAGCCTCGCGTTCGTGGCGTCGCGAGAAGGCGTTCAGCGCGGGCATCAGCACGAAGCCCAGGATGGTCGCCACCAACACCATGAGCGGCAGGTTCGCAAAGTCATAGAGGCGCGCATCGAGCACGGGGAACCAGTCTCTTCCGATTACGAAGCGAAGCACTTGGTTAACCAGCCAAAAACCGACGAATGTGATGCCTACTTGTAGCAGGATGCTCTTCAGAATGTGCCGGTGCACATGGTGGCCGAGTTCGTGGGCGAGTATGGCCTCGATCTCGTCGTCAGAATAGTTTTCGAGCAACGTATCAGCAAGGATGATGCGGCGGGTCGAGCCCAGGCCGGTGAGCGCCGCGTTTGCCTTCTTTGACTTTTCGGAAAGCTTCCACTCATACACTCCGCGAACCCGCGTACCGGCGCGCTCGCTGAGTCTGGTCAGCCGGTCCCGCAAGCCATCGTTTTCCAGCGGCTTGAACTTGTAGAAAATGGGCATGAGCACTACCGGCGCAAGCTGGGCCATCAGCAGGAACAGACCAACGAAGACGGCCCAGGCGATGATCCACCAGCGCTGGGGGGCAATCCGGATGATTCCGTAAACCAGCTCGACCATGATGGCGCCCAGAACGAGGTTGACCAGCCAGCCCTTGCACTCGTCCCATAGCCAGCTTCGCAGCTTCTGGTTCGATAGGTGATACCGGTGCTCCAGCCGGAAGCCGACGAAATCGAACGGTGTGCCCAGCACTTTCGCGATGACCGAAAACATCAGCACGTACAGAAACACCGCGAAGAAATAATTCTGGCGGGCGCCGAGGTACGACCAGTCGCGCAATTTGCCGGTCCAGCCGGTGATAAGAAGCACGACCAGCAGCGCAAAGCCCACGGCCAAGTCTGCCATGCTCAGCCAACGCTGGATGCGGTTATAGCGACGGACCTCCGGCGAATCGGCCGGTTGCGGATTGGGAGTTGTTGCCATTCTTTCAGGTTTGGAGAGCGCGACTACATACGGCGCAATCGTTCTTGAGTATTTGATTCGAGCACGCCAGAAACGGTGCGAAGGACAGCGACTTCGCCTTTTCTTCAGACAGACGCGCCAACTTCCTGCCCAGCCTTGACGAATGCCTCCGTCTCCTTCAGGATCTGCGACACCAATTCCGGCGATGCCGCCTCCGCGTAAATCCGCAGTAGCGGCTCGGTCCCGGAGGCGCGAACCAGTACCCACGCTTCAGCCCCGTTACCACATGTGGGAGCATCGAGGAAGAACTTGACGCCATCAAGTGTCTCGACCCTTTGCACCCTGAAGCCGCCAATCTTGGCCGGCTCGGCGCTGGCGCGGCGCATGGCTTCGTCACGAATTTCGTTGGTGATGTGCAGGTCAACCCGGCCATAGTGATGCTCGCCGTATCCCCGCTGGAGATCGCTCACAAGCTGACCCAGCGCCTTACCTTCATCGGCCATGATGTTGGCCAGCAGCAGCGAGTTAAGGATGCCATCGCGCTCCGGCATGTGCCGCCGGATGCCGATGCCGCCCGATTCTTCGCCGCCTATAAGGATGTCGCGCTCCAGCATGAGATCGCAGATGAACTTGAAGCCAATCCCGCACTCGTGCATCTTGCGGCCATATTTGGCGGCGATGCGGTCAATCATGCGTGTGGTGTTGAACGCCCGCACGATCTCGCCCGGCCATTGCTTACGCTTCAGCAGCCACTCCAGAATGATGGAATAGCACTTGTGCGAATCCACAAAGCTGCCATCCTCGGCCACAGCGCCGATCCGGTCAGCGTCGCCGTCGGTGGCGAGTCCCGCCTGGCAACGTTCGCGCACCACAGTTTCCTGCAACGCGGCAATGTGCGGCGGAATCGGTTCGGGGTTGATGCCGGGGAAAAGCGGATTAAGTTCGGCGCGAATTTCAAGGTGCTGGATGCCGTTCTGCGCAAAGATGTCCGTAATCATTCCGCGCGCCGCACCGTACATCACGTCGATGGCAAACTTGAAGCCGGAGCGCTGAACCGCCTTCAGGTCAACGAAATTCTTGATCGCAACGACATAGGGCGCCTTGAAGTCGGCAAGAGTAACGCTGCCGCCTTTGCACTCGAGACGCGGTGAATCCAACTCGCCTTCGATCGCTTTCATGATGGCGGGCGTACCCGAGCCACCGTACCAGGCTTTGTATTTCACGCCGTTCCAGTTGTAGGGATTGTGGCTGGAGGTGATCATCACACCGCCGGCGGTCCCGAGGTTCTTCACTGCATACGAAAGCGCCGGGGTGGGCGTGTAATCGTTAGAAAGCCGTACGGCGATTCCTGAACCGGCCAGAACCTCGGCAATACTCTCTGCAAATTGCTGTGAAGCAAAACGTGTGTCGTAGCCAACGACCAGGCCTTTGCCGGCATCTTCATTCTTGTGGACGTAATGGGCGATGGCGTTGCCCGCACGGCGCACGTTCTCGAAGGTGAAGTCATCGGCGATGATGCCGCGCCATCCATCGGTGCCGAACTTGATCTGTGCTGTCATTGAACGGTCTTACACCAGCCCCTTGAGTTTCCTCTCGTCTAGATACTTAACCACCTTACCGACATCCTGCGAATGTTCGCGTGTGGTAATCAGCAGCGCGTCGTCGGTTTCCACCACGACGAGGTTCTTCACTCCCACGGCCGCGACAAACTTTGCTTGAGAATGAATGAAGTTTCCCTCTGCATTCAGCGTGAAGTATTGCTGGGCTCGGATCACGTTCTCGCCATCTTTGCCTGCGCTACGATGCTCATAGAGCGCCGTCCAGGATCCCAGATCGTTCCATCCAAAACTTGCCGGGATGCAGTAGATACTCGATTTGCCTTCACCTTTGGCGGAGCGCGGCTCCAGCACGGCATAGTCAATGCTGATGTTTTCGCACTTCGGATAAAGCCTGGCAAATATCTTCTCAAAGCTGCGAGTGCCGTAGCTGGCGGCGATCTCGTCCAGGAGAGCAGCGGTTCTGGGCAGATGCTCACTTAGCGCGTCAGCCAGCGTTCGTGCACCCCAGACGAACATGCCGCTGTTCCAGAAATAATTGCCCGCCGCCACAAACTGCTCCGCGACCTCGCCGGATGGCTTTTCCGTGAAGCGGCGAACCTGGAGTACGCCCTTCGCTGACTGGTGGCCTGCCTCTATGTAGCCATACCCAGTCTCCGCACGCGTCGGAGGGATGCCGATTACGACGATGTTGGAACCGCTGGCCGCGATTGCGGCGGCACGCTTGATGTCCTCGCGAAAACGCTTCTCATTCACGATGACGTGATCGGAAGGAAACATTCCGATTACGGCGGTTGGATCGCGCCTGGCCAGCAGGAACGCCGCCAGGCCAATTGCCGGGGCGGTATTGCGGCCAACGGGTTCAGCAACGATCTGCTTCTTCTCCAGACCCTTGAGCTGGCGTACGATTGCGGCGTGCAGATCTCCATTGGTAATGATCCAAAACCGTCGCGCCGAGGCCAACGGCAGAAGGCGCTCCACCGTCTCCTGGATCATGCTCCTCTCGCTGCTAAGCGGTAGCAACTGCTTGGCCATGCGCTTGCGGCTTAGCGGCCAGAAGCGCGTGCCGCGACCGCCGGCGAGAATCACGGGATAGAAAGCTGGCTTCGCCAAATTCGTCTTCCTTCCCCTAGGCCGCACTGACCTGTTGTCCCAGAGTTGTTTCCGGCTCCGCAACTGGGCGTGTCGGCAGCGACATGCGCATGATCTCAAGCTCCCACTGTGGACGCATTGTGTAGTCGCGCACTGCAGCAGGGATGACGACCGCCTCGCCGGTGGCGAAGCTGATAGGCGCCATGCCCTGCGATTCTACGATTCCTGCTCCATCGATCACGACTAATACGTGCGGCGAAGCAGCGTCCACCTCCGCCCGTAGCGGTTCGCGCAGCCTGATCTTTTCGACCCGGAAGTACGGTGATCGCACGAGGACTGTGGGCGCGTCACCGGCATGCCGAACCACTTTACCCGCATTGGTGTGCAGCTTCATAGCGGCGAGACCCTCTTCAATGTGCAGTTCGCGCGGACGTCCATAGTCATACAACCGATAGGTAGTGTCCGAGGTCTGCTGGGTCTCGACCAGCACCACGCCTCCGCCAATGGTGTGCACGGTTCCGGCGGCGACGTAAAGCATGTCGCCGGCGTGCACATCCACCCAGTTCAGCAGCTCCTCGGCCCGCCGGTCGGCGATCGCTTGCTCAAACTCCTGCAAGGTGGTACCGGGCTTTAATCCCAGCGCTACCTGCGCTCCCGGCTTTGCAGCGAGCGCGTACCAGCACTCCGTCTTGCCGCAGGGCTGGCCAGCCTTGCGCGCTTGTTCATCGTCGGGATGCACCTGCACCGACAGCTTGGCACTTGTGAACAGGAATTTCGTCAGCAGAGGAAAACGGTCGTCATACCATGCGGCCTCTCCCACAAGATCACGACGATATTGCTTTGATACTTCGCCCAACATGCGACCGGCCAGAGGCCCGTTGGCGATGCGATTGTCTTCCCACGTGAGCCAGCTTTCGCCGATCGGCTCCATGACGACTTTGGTGTAGATGGGCCGCAAATCGCGCACACCCCACGGCCGCTCGTCAAAGATCGGAATCAACAGGAGTGGATAGAGATCGGACATGAAGGCCGTTTAGACGCTGGCGAAGAACTTGCGCATCCGCTCCAATCCCCGCTCCAGGGTCTCGGGCGCAACTGCGTAGGACAGCCGTACATGGTCCTGGGTGCCGAAGCCCTCACCGGGCACGACGGCTACATGCGCCTCATGCAACAACCGGCGGGCCACATCAGAAGCCGAATTCAGACCGCCGCGCTCGAAATAATGGCTGACGTTCGGGTAGGCGTAGAAGGCACCATTCGGCGATGCACAGGTAAGGCCCGGAATCGTGCGCAGGCCTTCGACGACTTTGTCACGGAGAGAGATGTAACCTTTCAGCATCCCCTGCACACAGTCCTGCGGGCCGGTCAGCGCCGTAACCGCTGCCTTCTGGACAATCGAAGTCGGATTGGAGGTGCTCTGGCTCTGCAGCTTCTGCATCGCGCTGATGATCGGCGCAGGCCCAAGCGCATAGCCCAGCCGCCAGCCGGTCATGGCATAAGTCTTCGACAGGGAGCCGATGATGATCAGTCGTTCCTTCACTTCGTGAACGCAGCCTGCCGAGAACAGCTCACCCGTGAAGTTGAGGTAAACGTAGCACTCGTCGGAGACGACATAGATGCCTCGGTCGTGGGCGAGTCTCAGCACTGCCGCCATGTGCTCGGGCTTCATTACCGCGCCAGAAGGATTGCTCGGCGAGTTGAGCACAATCACCTTGGTTCGCGGCGTGATCGCGCGCTCTACCATTTCGTCGGTCAGGTCGAAGTCGTGCCGCTCGTCGGTCGCGATGTAGACCGGCTCGCCGCCCGCATAGCGAACGATGTCCCTGAACGAGACCCAGTACGGCACGGGAAGAATGACCTCGTCGCCGTGGTCTACCAACACTTGAATGGCGTTGAATAATGCGTGCTTGCCGCCGACGGAGGCAATGCAGTCTTCGCGCTTGTAGTCGGAGCCAAAGTCAATAGCGTGGCGCTTGACGATGGCGTCGCGTAGCTCGGCTGTTCCACCGACCGCTGTGTACTTGGTGAAGTTGTTATTGATGGCAGCAATCGCGGCTTCCTTGATGTGATGGGGAGTGGGAAAATGCGGCTCTCCTGCGCCGAAGTCCACCACATCAACGCCGCTGGCGCGCAGCTTTTCGGCCTCGGCAACCACCGCCAAGGTGGCCGAGGGCTCGATGCGTTGAATGCGGTTCGTTAGAAACGACGAGAGCTGGGTCCCGACAGCGGTCATGATTTCGCCCTTCGTTTGAGGTGCATGGGTGTTACGTTCGATTGCTTCTGTGCGATCTTGCGGCGCACTCGTTCTTCGACCAAGTCGGGAACGAGCCCGGTCAGCGGCCCGCCCAGCCTTGCAATCTCGCGTACGATGCGCGAACTCAAATAGGAATACTTCTCTGCCGGCATCATGAACACGGTTTCCACCCGCGGCTCCATCTTGCGGTTCATGAGCGCCATCTGGAGCTCGAACTCATAGTCGCTGACGGCGCGAATGCCGCGCAGCACCGCATTCGCATTCTTCTGGACGCAGTACGTCACCAGCAATCCATCGAATATATCAACTGTGACGTTGTCAAGCTCTGCCGTCATCGCCTCCAGCATCTCCTTGCGCTCATCCATGGTGAACAGCGGCTCGGCCTTGTCCATGTTGCGGGCGATGGCGACGATGAGCCGGTCGAAAAGCTTGCTGCCGCGATGAATCAGGTCCAGATGGCCGTTCGTGACCGGGTCGAACGAGCCAGGATAGATGGCGACGATGTCCTTCAAGCGGCCTCGGCGGAGAGGATTTACGCCGCTTGATTCTATTCTGGCAGGCCGCTGGAGGCAATCGCGGAAAGCGAGGGCCGTCAGCGTACCACTTGATCAGGCGACGGGACACTCGCCGAAGAGGTCCCGTCGTGACCGGAAATTACGCTCTCCTACTTCTTGGCGGCCACAAGCTTGGGCGCCGGATGCGGCTGAGCATCTGCGCCGGCGGCAGCAGCCTGCGCTTTGTCCGCAGGAGAGACCAGTCCCAGCGCCTTGCGCACTTCGGCCTCGATCTTCTCCGCGATGTCCTTGTTGTCTTTGAGGAACTGCTTGGCGTTCTCGCGGCCCTGGCCGATGCGCTCGCCCTTGTAGCTGAACCACGCGCCCGACTTCTCCAGCAGGTTCATGTTCGCCGCCAGGTCGAGCAGGTCGCCCTCCTTCGAAATGCCCTCGCCGTACATCATGTCGAACTCGGCCTCGCGGAAAGGTGCCGCAGTCTTGTTCTTCACGATCTTCACCCGGGTGCGCGAGCCGACTACGACGTCACCGTCCTTGATGGCGCCAATACGGCGAATGTCAATGCGCACGGAGGAGTAGAACTTCAGCGCGCGCCCGCCGGTAGTGGTCTCAGGGTTGCCGAACATCACGCCAATCTTTTCGCGGATCTGGTTGATGAACACCAGACAGGTGTGCGACTTGGCGACAATGCCGGTGAGCTTGCGCAGCGCCTGTGACATCAGCCGGGCCTGCAGTCCGACGTGGCTGTCGCCCATCTCGCCGTCAAGTTCCGCCTTGGGGACCAGCGCCGCCACCGAGTCCACCACCAGCACGTCAATGGCGCCCGAACGCACCAGCGCCTCAGCAATCTCCAGCGCCTGCTCGCCGTAGTCAGGTTGCGAGACCAACAGGTTGTCAACATCCACGCCCAGCTTCGCGGCGTAGATCGGATCCAACGCGTGCTCGGCGTCCACAAAGGCCGCCATGCCGCCTGTTTGCTGCGCCTGGGCAATCACTTGCAGCGCGATGGTGGTTTTGCCGGACGATTCCGGCCCGAAAATTTCAACCACGCGCCCGCGCGGGAAGCCGCCCACGCCGAGTGCGGCGTCGAAGGAAATCGCTCCCGTGGAAATCACGGAGATGGGGACCACTGCTCCCTTGCTCCCCAACTTCATGATGGAGCCTTTGCCAAACTGCTTTTCGATTTGCGTCATGGCCAGGTCAATCGCCCGGCCCTTCTCGGTTTTCTCGTCTGCCATGAATGCCGCTCCTTGCGTGCGCCGTCGCGGTGCGGTATGTCTCCGGACGGGCGGTTAGAAATGAATTGCGCCAGGTCAGTGAGGCAGGCGCCGCAGCAGAATGGGCGTTTCGTAGCAAGAGGCGCATGATTACCGACGCTGCATTATACATCCGATTTGGTCATAAAAGCGAACAAATAGCGAATCTCCTTGGGAGCCGGGCAGCCAAGGCACAGCAACGTTCGGCTTGACCAGTCGCGGGCTTGTATTAACCATCTAACGAACTACTCGCCTTCCTGGCAGGCTTCGCATATCTGTCTCGTATGCTGCCAGTTTGCGCTAGTGCCCCCCTCCCCAATAGCGCCGCAAAATATTGAAAACAAACGGCAAGAAAAATTTGATCTCCGCAAAATATTCCATCTAAACGAGTTAGATATCAAAATCTTCATTCGAAAAGACTTACGCGCAAGATTCAGGCCCGGACGAAGCGAAGACGAGAAACGTCATTTGCAAGAGAGTTTACTCAGTCAGCTCGTCTAGAGGCTGATCCTGTACGCATTTCTTACTCCTCGACAGGGGAGCGTTGGTTTTCAGTGAATTGACGACCAACTACTGGCGCCTGGCCGCCGACTTGTCAAAGAACAATTTCACCACGCCCTTGGGCGGGGTACGGGCACAATACGCCCTACTCCAAAGTAGACCTAAAACGCGCACTGTCAAGATTACGAAGGTACAGGTAAGGTAACTGTACTTTCGTAACAATTTAGGGGGAGGGTAACCATCTGGAAGCATTTCATTTCGGGACAAATCAAGACCGCTTCCTTCATACGTTTCAGCGTTCTCGGCTTTGGCTTGTCCTCACACCCACCTGTGACCGCCGTCACGGAAGTGATGTTCATACGCGACGCACAATAAGACTAGAGGTGCAGTATGCCAGTCCTCGTAATTGCAATTGTCTTCTTTGCGATTTTCCTCGTCATGGGCGTGATGGGAATAACAGCGATGGTCGCCGAGCACCGCGGCAGCAAGCTCTTCAGTGGCAGGTGGAGCGACGAGCCCAAGCCGGCCGGCACGTCCGGCAAGCACGCTGCGTAGGACACTCTGGCGGCGTCGGCCACGCCTCTGCGCCCAACGGCGCTGCCGTGCGATTCGTGCGAGTCCCTCTGGATCTGTTCCCTGCTCTCCGCATGAAAGGTGAAACACCGACGCCGACCTCGGCTGCTCTTTTGACACCTCCAATCCAATCGGCTACCTTCGGCGTACTTCTCGTGAGGGGGGATTTCCGGAGACCCCTTTGCAATCTAGAAGTCATGGAGCGGCGCGGATAAAGCAGCGCCCTGATACAAGGCATTTCTGATGGGGATTCTGTTAACTTCCGCTGAAACTTTCCCCTACGCTCATGAGTCCTATGAGGAGCAAAGGCTGTTGAGGTGATGATGGCAGAGGATCGTCCGCCAGAAGAACCCCGTACCAACAACGGAGAGCAGGAACCGCAGGCCGAGCCGGAGGTGCGGGCTTCGGAGCCGGAGGGCGCTGAGCCTCCAGCACCCGTTGTTCTGCCGAGTGCTGGTCCGGCCGGGGAACCCATTCAAGTCGTCAGCCCGCACGAACGCAGGCGGATGAACCGGCGCGAGCTGCTCAAGCTGGTTCCGGTGGTCGCGGTGGGCGCGTTCGCGATCCCCAAGTTTCGCCAGCCGCTGCTCGACAAGGGCCTGGCCTTCAGCGATTGGGCCTCGGGCAAACTCTTCGGAGAACATCGACTGGCGCGCACGTTTTCCGACCGCGAGGTCGCCCCGTTTGAAACTTTCCCCTACAACTTCTATGACGTAGCTGATCCGGGTGTGGACCTCGACCAGTGGAAGCTCGCGGTTCAGGGATTGGTGCAGCGTCCGGGAGAATACAGCCTGGAGCAGATCCAGGCGCTGCCGAAGGTCGTGCAGAACACGCGGCATGTCTGCGTCGAAGGCTGGGACGTCATCGGCAACTTTGGCGGGGCTCGTGCGTCCGACTTTCTGCGCTTCATCGGCGCCGACACCAGCGCCCGCTTCCTGGAGGTGCAATGCGCCGATGGGTATTACGAATCCATTGACATGCCGACGATGCTCCATCCGCAAACTTTGTTCTGCTATGAGATGTACGGCAAGCCTCTGGACCGCGGCCACGGTGCTCCGCTGCGCCTGCAGATGCCCACCAAGATCGGCTACAAGCAGGCCAAGTACCTGGTTTCCGTGAACGTGACCAACGTGCTGCAGGGCGGCCTGCGCGGTTACTGGGAAGATCAGGGATATAGCTGGTACGGCGGACTGTAGAGCATGGAGTGAAGTTCAACCGCGGATTGGGCGGAGTACGCGGACGGAGCTGAGATTCGCAGCGCGATCTTGAGAATGATCCGCGTTACTCCGCGAGACCCGCGGTCGGGTTGTTAGGAATTTTGCGAGGACGATGTGGCGACGACCATAGCTGCGATAAAGCCCAAGCCGGAAACCATCACGGTCGTCTACGAGCATCCTTGGGTGGTGCGCCTGGCGCACTGGCTGAACGCCGTCGCGTTGTTCGTCATGATTGGGAGCGGCCTGCGCATTTTTCTCGCGTTTCCCAGCTTTGGGCCCAAAATCCCGCAGGAGAATTTCGTGAACGTCCCCCCGCAACTCACTATCGGCGGCTGGCTGGGCGGCGCATTGCAGTGGCACTTCACCTTTATGTGGATTTTTATCGGGAGTGGGCTGTTGTACTTGATCTATCAGGTTGCGACCGGCCATTGGCGCCAGGTGCTCTTTATGCCGCGTGATGTCAAAGGAGTGTGGCCGATGGCGCGTCACTATTTCCTCTTCGGCCCCAAGCCTGAGGTTGAGGCCGCCTACAATCCGCTGCAAAAGCTGGCCTACACGGCAACGATTCTGCTCGGCATCATTTCGACACTGACGGGCATGGTGCTCTATAAGCCGGCGCAATTCTGGTGGCTGGCCTGGCCGATGGGCGGATACCACTACGCCCGCATCTGGCACTTCATCGCCATGTGCGGCTTCGTGGCCTTCATCCCGGGCCACCTCGTCATGGTCGCAGCGCACGGCTGGAACAACTTCTATTCCATGGTTACGGGATGGAAGGGCGATCCTGAGTATCTGGAATAAGAGCTCACATTAGGCCGGGTCAGCCGTGCCCTTAGTGACCGTGGTCACATCCGGCCTTGGGAAGCTTTTGGTGTCATCGCCAGTTCGTCAGAACGCCTGCTGGCAGCCACACACACCCGGGGACGACGGCTAGCAAAGCAAAACAGGCTGAAATCTGGGGAAGACGGAGAGGTGTTAGAGAAATCGCCTTAGAGCAAGGCAGTTCTTCGTTCATCTGTGCGCCGACTGGGCAGGTCTGCCCTTTCTGAAGCCGTGGGGAGTTGCCCGCATGATGAAGATGAAAAAGCTCGGAAGGGGGAGGCGATTCGGGTATATGATGCTGGCCATCAAGGGTGCCAAGATGGAAATCCTGGTTTATGAGCCCTCGGGCCCGCGTCAAGCTTTCACCCACGTTGTCCCTGCGACGAATCCCCGAATTAGGAATTTGCCCGGCTCTCCAGAATTAGCTCTGGTTTACCTGTGCGCATTGAGCGGATGATTTGTGGTGACAGGTTTGCCCATTTTATTTGCAAGCGGAAGTAACCCTTCGTTCAGACTGAGCTTTGTTAGTGTGCGGAGGCCCGCGTGAAACTTCGTGTGAGTTGTCTTGCAGTCCTGTGCCTCGCGCTGGCAGGTCCGCCAGCTTCTACGGCCTACGATAACGGTCCCATCAACGGCACCACCGATGCATGGACCATCAACTTCGGCTACGTCGTCAGTGACAGCTATCTGTCCGACGGTACGGCCGTTACGAGTTTCTCGCTTGGCGTCTGGGAGTTTCCGGGCGACACCATGAGCTCGGTGCAGTGGTCGATCACCAGTGGTGAGAACAGCGGTACGGTGTATGGCTCTGGCACGGCCAGCGGCAGCAACCTGACCGACAAGTTCATCTCCACCAACCAATACGGCTACGACATCGACCTGATCACGGTAACGGGTCTGAACGCAGCGCAGGTAAGCGGCACGACCTACTGGCTCAACCTGCAGAACGCGGCCGTTCCCAGCGGCGACCCGGTCTACTGGGACGAGAACAGCGGCGCGGGCTGCGGCGCCAATGGTTGTCCTTCGTTGGCGTCTGAGAGCGCAGTGGGCACTATTGCTTCCGAAGCCTTTACCATCGCGCCTTGTTTTGCTGGCGACGGCCACCTTCCTGACTGCGGGCCACCTACACCCGAGCCCGGCAGCATCCTGTCGTTTGCAACGGGAATGTTGGTGCTCGCAGGCATGCTGCGCTCAAGGCTGCGCTTCTAATCTGGAGCGGGCAAAGTTTTTCCACCGCAAGTCGCGGTGCATCTCGGAGACGGGTTGTGTCGGTAGCCGCGGCGGCCATGGTCGCGATGTACTCAACCTGCTTTTGGTTGAGTGTGAAAGAGCGACCTGAGTATTTCGAACAAACCGACATCGCAAGCCGAAGCAAGCGCGAAGCTCAGTGACTCCGCACCGCCCAGGCGAGTCCGTCCGGCCCTCCGCCGACGTCGACATGGCCGGTGACTTCGAAAGTCTTCAGGTCCACAACGGCGACATAGTTATCGGGCGTGCATGCGACGAAGGCGCGTGAGCCGTCCGGATCCACCAGAATGCCGGCCGCGCCATGGCCAATTCTCACCCGCTTGAATTCCTTGCGCGATGCGGCATCGTAGATGACCAGGTCGCCGTCGAACAG
>Ga0335077_10003390_pt1 | contig 19253 bp, 15 predicted proteins | sample Lox_Sample_31_FD_207151 | JGI IMG/M metagenome (GOLD analysis project Ga0335077, IMG submission 207151) | Soil microbial communities from Loxahatchee National Wildlife Refuge, Florida, United States - Lox_Sample_3.1 | ecosystem: Environmental > Terrestrial > Soil > Wetlands | place: USA...
GTCAATGTTGTAAAGATAAACATTTTCCAGGAAATTCACCTCGGGATCAATGTCGCGCGGCACGGCAATGTCAATGAGCAGCAACGGCCGATGATGCCGCAGTCGCATCAACGGTTCGAGCTTCGTGCGGTCGAGAATGTGGTGCGGCGCGGCGGTGCTGCTGATGACGATGTCAATCTTCTGAAATTCCGTCGCCCAATCGCCAAAGGGCACGGCGCGTCCACCGAGGTCATTTGCCAGCGCCACCGCGCGGTCGTGCGAACGGTTAGCGATGATGATACTGCGCGCGCCGCGCGAGAGCAGGGCGCGCGCGGCCTTTTCACTCGTGTCACCGGCGCCGATGACCATGACTTCGCGGCCGTTGAGCGAACTAAAAATTTTCTCCGCCAGTTCCACGGCCACGGAGGCGACCGACACGCTGCCGCGCTGGATTTTAGTCTGGGTGCGGATTTGCTTGGCCACGTTGAATGCGCGTTGGAATGCCTTGTTGAGCCGGGCGCCCGTGTGGCCGTGGCGGTGGGCCAGCGCGTAAGCCTGCTTGAGCTGGCCGAGAATTTCGGTCTCGCCGAGCACCATCGAGTCGAGGCCGCACGCGACTTTGAAGAGGTGGTGAAGACTTTGCGGTTCGCCCAGCGTGTAAAGTTCATCACTAACAAACCGAACTCCCTCGCAACGCTCGAGCGGGGCGGGGGCGGGAGCGAGGGGATTTGACTCCGCCAAAACGGCCTCCTCACCCCGGCCTTCTCCTCGTTGAGGAGAGGGAGGGAAAAGTTTCGTTTCACCGGCTTTTTCACCCCACCTCGCAAGAAATTTTTTCAATTCAGCGCCCCCGGCGTCAGGTGTGAGGGTGGTCGCGGCATAGATTTCCACTCGATTACAGGTCGAGAGAATCACGGCCTCGCCGGCGACGCCGGACTCGCGCAGCGCCTTGAGCGCGTCGGGAATCTTTGCCTCGGCAAAAGCGAAGCGCTCCCGCAGTTCCACGGGCGATGAATGGTGGCTCAAGCCGAGGACGACGATGTTCATTCGAAGAAAGTGACATGTGACCCGCCTTCACTTCGTTTCGGCGCGGCAGGCACGTGACGGGTGGCATGGATGTCAAAGAAGATAAGCGGGGCATGGTTTTGCCACACTCGACACTCGACACTCGACACTCGACACATTGGGCTCATTGATGGTGCAAAGGCGAAAGCAGGCTGGTGCCCCAAAAGGTCAGAAGCAGGAACACAAACGCGCCGATGATGCTGACCGCGAAGCCGCGATTGGACGGCACCCGCAACCGGCGCAGGACCAGCAGCGCCAGATACACCAGCCACATGAAAATGGACCAGACCACTTTCGGGTCCGTCCAGTAAGCCGCGTCCGGGCGGCGCGGCAGATGCGCTCCGGTGGCCAGCCCGACCGTGAAAAGCGCCAGCCCGGCGAGCACCAGCCAACCCGTGATGGTTTCAAGCCGCTGAATCGGCGGCAGTAGCGCCAGCACGGCGCGGAGTTTGTGGAATTTCAAATCATGCTGTTGCGTCAGGAACATCATTGCCGCCACCGCGCCGAGACCGAACGCGCCGTACGCCAGCAGGCTCATTGCGGCATGCAGGCTGATCAGTGCGCCGGAGAATTCCGGCTTTGGCCCGCGGGGCGGGTCCAACTCCGGCATGAGCGCGAATACACCGATGGCAAACAAAGCGGGCGAGGCAAACGCGCCGAGGAACCGCAGCCGCGGCAGCAGGCCGATGACGAGGTAAGCCGCGACAATCGTCCACGCAACGAACGTCGTGGCTTCGTACAGGTTGTTGACCGGACATTGATTGAGGGAGAATCCGCGTTTGAGCATGGCGATGGTGTGCAACGCGAACGCGGCCAGCAGCAGGAAATAATTCACGTGGTCATCCTTGCGAAAGCCTTTCCGCCACAGGAAAACCGAGTACACCGTGCTCAGACTGTAGAGCATCACAGCAAGCAAAAAGCAATGCCGATCAGTGAACCAAGCCATGTTGACAGCTTAAACCACAGTGGACGATGGGCAAGCGGCAATTCGGCGGAGGATATAACCCGAGATTAAAGGCGTAGCGGCTTTCGGCAGAAAGCCGCATTCTTCAATTTCGTGTTATGGCGGCGCTCTGCCGAGACGCCGCTACACCGAACCCCCGCCTTGCAATCCAGCCGGGCCGCTCTTACTCTTTCGTCAAGACGCACACCCGGTATGAGCTACACCGTGGATTATCTTCGCTCGGAAGGAGCGGCGCAGAACTTCGAGGTCAGCGCGCTGGTCAACTGCATGGTGCAGGACGCCATCAAGCTCAGCGCGAGCGACCTGCACATCGAACCGTGGGAGAAAGCCATCGCCGTGCGGGCGCGGGTCAACGGCGTCCTGGTCGAGGTGGCGCATCTGCCGCTGGAATTGTTGGACAAGATCGCCATGCGCTTCAAAGTCATGGCCAACCTGGTCACCTACCAGGCAGGCACGCCACAGGATGGAGCCGCGGTGGGTGGACCGGAATTGGGAGGTGTGCAACTGCGCATCTCAATTTTTCCCACGACCCGCGGCGAAAAAATCGTCATCCGCCTGTTCGATCCGCGTGACCGGCGGTTTGATTTGAACTCGCTCAATTTTGACGACGCGGCGTTGAAAGGGCTGTTGCGCCTGCTGAAACGCTCCAGCGGCCTGCTGCTGTTCACCGGCCCCACCGGTTCGGGAAAGACCAGCACGATGTATTCGGCCCTGTGCCACATCATGCAGCGGGACGGGACGAGCGTGAGCATCAGCACGGTGGAGGACCCGGTCGAATTCAATCTGCCGATGATCAGCCAGACGCAAATCAACCCGGCGCAGGAATTTACTTACGCCATCGCCCTGCGCAGCATCATGCGGCAGGACCCGCAAATCATCATGGTCGGTGAAATCCGCGACCCGGAAACGGCGGCCATCGCCGTGCAAGCCGGGCTGACGGGGCATCTGGTCCTCAGCACCATCCACTCGGGCCGGTCGGCGGGCGCGTTCACGCGGCTCATCAACATGGAAATCGAACCGTTCATGCTCGCGTCGTCCATCCTCGGCGTCCTCGGGCTGCGGCTCGTGCGCAGCAATTGCCCGGATTGTTCCGAAACGTATGAACCGGAGGCGAGCCAACTCAGGGTTTTGCCCGAAGAATTAAGATCGGAGGCGCAGTTCCAGCACGGCGTGGGTTGCGCGCGTTGCGCCAACACCGGTTTTTCCGGGCGCCTGCCGGTGACCGAGTTGCTGGTTGTGGACGAACCGTTCCGCGAGGCGGTTTTGAAGAAAAACTCAACATCTGCCCTCGAAGAAATTGCAATCCAACAAGGCATGCGCACGCTCTGGCAGAACGGCCTGCACCGTGTCATCAAAGGCCAGACTTCCCTGGAAGAAACCGTGCGCGTGCTGGCGGCGGACATGATGTAACGTTTAACATTCTTTCCGGACGGACGAGCTGTTTCAGTACATTCAGGAAACTTCTTGCCATGTAGCCACAACAGGGCTACATTCCGCCCATGAGCAAAACGGCTACCATTCGCACCCGGATCGAACCGGGCCTCAAGAGCGAGGTGGAAGACATTCTGGCCGACTTGGGGCTGACGGCTTCCCAGACGGTGCATCTGCTTTACCGGCAGATCAAACTGCAGCGGGGTTTGCCCTTTGATGTGCGGATTCCGAATGCCCTGACCGCGCGAACGCTTAACGCGAGCAAAGCAGGCAGGGGTGTGAAGCGGTTTGGAAGTAAAAAGGAACTCTACGCCGATTTGGGCTTGTGAGAACCTTCAGCCGCACCAGCCAGTTCAAAAAGGATGTCAAACTCGCCGGCCGGCGCGGCAAGAACCTGTCGAAACTCAAAGCGGTGTTCGACCTGCTGATTGAAGGTGAAGTGTTGCCGCCGCAATACAAAGACCACCCTTTGCCCGGCAATGTCGGCGCTACGCGCCGATTTGTTGAACCGCAGGCTCGACGCTACAGCTTTAGCCTCTGGTTTCTTTGCCATGCCGGGAGCGTAGGAAATGGCGCCGGATGTGTCAAAGGACTAGCGGCGCACGAAATGGAGAACGGCGCGCACGAAGTGACGCGCCCTATTGAAATTCGGGCACCACTGCTTGGCGCAAAGTCTTGCCAAATGCGCTGGCGTTTTGTTCTAATCCGCGTGTGCTTAACCAACAAACCCTGAATCGCTCCGCCAGTTTCTCCGGCACCGGCTTGCACAGCGGCAACCGGGTGAACATGACCCTCCTGCCCGCGCCCGCCAACAGCGGCGTCCGCTTCCGTCGCGTGGACCTCGAAGGCAAACCGGAAATCGAGGCGCGCATCGAAAACGTCGGCGAAACGACCCGTTCCACCACGCTCGCCAAGGGCAACGTCAAAATTCACACCGTCGAGCATGTGCTTGCCGCGCTCGCCGGTTACGGCATTGACAATGCCATCGTGGAATTGGACGCCAACGAACCGCCCATCGCCGACGGCAGTTCGCGCGAGTTCTGCAAAATGATTCAGGAAGGCGGCATCACGCCGCTGGCGGAAAAACGCGAGCCGTATTCGCCGGTCGAGCCGATTGAGCTGCAAATGGGTGAGACGACGATGACGTTGTTTCCCGATGACGCCTTCAAGATTACCTGCACCAGCGCCGACAAGCAGGGCCGGTTCACCCAGTTTTTCAGCACGGAAATCACGCCCAAGAGCTGGGAAAAGGAACTGGCGCACGCGCGCACGTTTTGCTTTTACGAGGAAATCGAGTTCCTCATCAAAAACGGCCTGATCAAGGGCGGCAGCCTGGAAAACGCCATCGTCATCCGCGACGACGCGGTGCTGACGACTGAGCCGCTCCGCTATCCCGAGGAATTTGTGCGGCACAAGATGCTCGACATCGTCGGTGATTTGTCGCTGCTGGGCCGGCCGATTCGCGGGCATTTGATTGCCGTCAAACCCAGCCACACAGCGAATTGCGAACTGGTCCGGCAGATCGTCGCGCAGGCGCAAAAACCTTTGCGCGCCGCGCAAACCTTCGCCCCGCCGCCAAAAGTAGCCGCGCCCGTGCCGCTGGTGGCCGAAGGCGGCGCGATGGATGTCGAGCAAATCATGAAGCTGCTGCCGCACCGCCCGCCGTTCCTGATGGTGGACCGCGTTCTGAAAATCGAAGGCGGCAAAATCGTCGCCGTCAAAAACGTGACGATGAACGAGGCGTATTTTCAGGGGCATTTTCCAGGTCATCCCATCATGCCCGGAGTGTTGCAGCTTGAGGCGATGGCGCAGGTCGCCGGCATCCTGCTGCTGCAACAAGTTGAGGCCAGGGGCCAGGTGGCCTATTTCATGTCCGCCGAGGACGTGAAATGGCGCAAGCCGGTCGTGCCCGGTGACACGCTGATTATCGAGGTAGAGATGACGAAGACGCGGGGCAAAATCGGCAAGGCCAAGGGCATTTGCAAGGTCGGTGGAGAAGTTGTAAGTGAAGCCGCTGTCACCTTCATGCTTCGCGAAGTCTGAAGCATTTACGATTGATGATTTACGATTTACGATTTATGCAACAGCCGATGCCGCGCTCAATCATAAATCGCCCATCGTAAATCATAAATTTTTCCATGGTTCATTCGACGGCCATCATCCATTCCGGAGCGCAAATCGGTTCCGGTTGTGAAATCGGCCCGTACTGCGTCATTGGCGAACACGTGACGCTCGGCGACGGGTGTAAACTCTATTCCCACGTCGTCATTGACGGCCACACGAGTCTCCGCAAGGAGAACGAAATTTTTCCGTTCGCGAGCATCGGGTTAAAGACGCAAGACTTGAAGTGGAAAGGCGGCATCACGCGCACCGAAATTGGCGACGGCAACACGTTTCGTGAGTATGTTACCGTTCACAGCGCGACTGGCGACGGCGAAGTAACACGCATCGGTTCACACAATCATATCCTGGCATACTGCCACGTCGCGCACAATTGCACGCTAGGCGACCATATCATCATGTCCAACGTCGCCACGCTCGCCGGCCACGTGACCGTCGAGAACCATGCGGTAATTGGCGGATTGGCGGCAGTGCATCAGTTTTGTCGCATCGGCAAACTGGCGATGATTGGCGGCTGCTCAAAGGTAGTGCAGGACGTGCCGCCGTTCATGATTGCCGACGGCAACCCGGCCGAGACGCGCACCATCAACAAGGTGGGCATGGAACGCAACGGAATTTCCGAGGACGTCCAAAATGTCCTGCGCTCGGCCTACAAAATTCTGTTCCGCGAAGGGCTGACCATTCCGAATGCGCTGGCGAAAATCGAGAAGGAATTGCCGCTGCTGCCGGAAATCAAGCACCTCGTCCAATTCATCCGCGCCAGCGAGCGCGGCATCAGCAAGTAATGTGAATTGTTAACCACGAAACACACAAAAAAAAAACGAAAGACCGGCGGGCGGAACTTCGTGACGCCCGGTAATCGTCTCGCTCGATTTTGTGTGTTTGGTGTGTTTCGTGGTTCAACCGACGGCGGCAAATTTATTGCTGGAAAGAAGAGCGGTCTTTCTGCACGCTATTCACTCTGTTAATTTATGGACGTCAAACTTCCCAAGCTGGGTGAAGGGGCGGATTCCGGCGTCGTCGTGAACGTCTTCGTAAAGGAAGGCGACACCGTCGCCAGGGATCAGGCCATTCTGGAGTTGGAAAATGAAAAGGCCGTGGCCTCGATTCCCTCCACGGCCGCCGGCGTCGTCGCCAAAATTTATGTGAAGCCCGGCGACAAAGTCACCGTTGGCCAGCGTCTGCTTTCCTTGAGCGGTGGAGAACCGGCATCGGCCGCTGCGCCCACACCGGCCGTGAAAACGGCTGAAGCCTCCCGGGCGCCAACTGCTGTCGAGGATGATCAATCCTCGCTGCGCTACGCCCCGGCAGGGGACGAGGGGGAGGATGAACAAGTTTCCACGGTTGCGCGTGTGGCTGCGCCGGTCGCGTCGCCGTCCTTGCGCAGGCTCGTGCGCGAACTGGGCATTGATTTAAGCCGGGTTCGCGGCAGCGAGGCGGGCGGGCGCATCGGCATCGGTGACATTCGCGCTTACATCGCGCGTCTGCAAAAAATGGCGGACAAGCCCAAACCCGCTGTCGCCGCGGCCGCGCCGGCGAGACCAGTCGCCGAACCAATTGATTTTTCCCAGTGGGGGCCGGTGACGAAAAAGCCGGTGACGCCGTTGCGCCAGACCATCGCGCGCCGGATGTGGGAAAATTGGAACGCGATTCCGCACGTGACGCAGTTCGACGACGCGGATTTCACGCGGCTGAACGAGTTGCGCAAGAAGTACGCGGCAGCCTACGAGCAAAAGGGCGCCAAGCTCACGTTCATGCCGTTCGTGCTCAAGGCGCTGGTGGCAATGCTGAAAAAATATCCGATTTTCAACTCCAGCCTTGACGAGGTGGCCAACGAGATTGTCCTCAAGGAGTATTTCCATATCGGCATCGCGGTGGACACGGAACAGGGCTTGATTGTGCCGGTCATCCGCGACGCGGACAAAAAGTCCATGCTCGAACTGGTGAAGGAACTGGAACAGCTCGCGCAAAAGGCACGTGACCGGAAAGTGACCTCCGGAGAACTCAAGGGCGGCACGTTCACGATTTCCAATCAGGGCGCGATCGGCGGGTCGTATTTCACTCCCATCATCAACAAGCCGGAGGTGGCTATCCTCGGCCTCGGGCGCGGCGCGCTTAAGCCGGTCGTGCGCGACGGCAAGATCGTCGAGCGCATGATGACCCCGCTGGGATTAGCCTTTGATCATCGGGTGATTGACGGCGGCGAAGCGGCGCGGTTTGTGACGGATTTGGTAAAAGCCTTGGAAAAGTTTGGCGAGGAAACGGTGCGGCTGTAAACATCGTCCTCGTCCTCGTCCTCGAAATCGTATGAGCACATATCGAACCGAAGGCAGCCAGACGCCGCAGACGACGACTGCGGTCTTTGATTACGAGAAGCTGGATGCCTATCAATTGGAATTGCGCTTTATCGCTTGGCTGACGCCGTTGTTGGATGAAGTTTCAGTCAAAGCCCGGACTCGCGAGGTTTGCGACCAACTGGATCGGGCCAGTCTTTCGGCCCTGCTCAATACCGCGGAAGGCAATGGCAAACGCCAGCGACCAGTGCGGGCGAAGTTCTTTGACGACGCGCGTGGTTCAGCGACGGAATGCGCCGCCGGTCTGGATGCGATGGTTGCCGAACAGGCAGCCTCGACAGAACGAATTCGAGACGGGAAACAGTTGTTGTTGCGGATCGTTTCGACATTGACCGGTTTGGTCGAACGCTTCGATACGCCCGGACAGTTGCGCGAAGAACCCGTGGAATACCGGATTGAGAGTCAGGACAAGTGTAAATCGAGGGCGAGGACGAGGACGAGAACGAAATAGATTTCATGGACCCCATCAAAACTCAAATCGTTGTGGTCGGCGCGGGGCCGGGCGGGTACGCCGCGGCGTTTTATGCCGCCGACCTCGGCAAAAAAGTCATTCTGGTTGAGCGCGAGAAACGGCTCGGCGGCGTCTGCCTCAATCGCGGTTGCATTCCGTCGAAGGCGCTGCTTTACGCCACACACCAGATCACCGGCGCAAAAGAATCCGAACATCGCGGCATCACGTTCGCGCCGCCGACTGTGGATTTGGCGAAGCTCCGCGCCTGGAAGGAATCCATTCTGGAAAAGCTCAGTGGTGGCGTGGCCACGCTCGCCAAAATGCGAGGCGTGCAGGTAATTCAGGGGCGCGGCTATTTTGAGGGGTCGCAAACGCTGCGCGTCGAGACGGACCAGGGGCAGCAATTTATCCAGTTCGAACAGGCAATTCTCGCGGTTGGTTCCCTCGCGGCCATGCCCAAAGTGTTCGACCTCGGCAACCCGCGCGTCATGACTTCCAACGAGGCGCTCGAAGTCCCCGACATTCCGGAAAATCTCCTGGTCGTGGGCGGCGGCTACATCGGCATGGAACTGGGGACCGTTTATGCCGCGCTGGGCAGCAAAGTCACCGTCGCCGAAGCGCTTGACAATGTGCTTACCGGCGCCGACCCCGATCTTGCGCGGCACGTCGTGGCAAACGCGAAGAAGATGTTCCAGGAAATCCGCGTCAAGGCCAAGGTCGTGAAAATGTCCACCGCCGGCAAACAGATCAAGGTTGAAATGGAATACAACGGCCAGAAGTTGTCTGAGCTTTACGACCGTGTGCTGGTGGCCGTGGGCCGCGCGCCCAACAGCGCCGATCTCGGTTTGGAAAACACGAAGGTTGAACTCGATGAAAAAGGGTTCGTGAAAGTCAATGAGCGGCAACAAACCAATGACCCGGGCATTTACGCCATCGGCGACATCGCGGGCGGTGTTTTGTTGGCGCACAAAGCGCACAAAGAGGCGCGCATTGCCGTTGAAGTCATCCACGGCGAGAACAGCGCTTTTGAGCACATTATCATTCCGGCGGTGGTGTTCACCGACCCGGAACTGGCGTGGTGCGGTCTGACCGAGGCCGAGGCGAAGGAGCGCGGCGTGGAGTACGAAGTGGCGAAATTCCCGTGGCCGGCGTCGGGCCGGGCCATGACCTTCGATCGCACGGACGGCCTGACGAAAATGTTGATAGATCCCGAAAGCGACCGCGTGCTGGGCGTGGGCATCGTCGGCGCGGGCGCGGGCGAATTGATTTCCGAGGCCGTGCTGGCGCTGGAGATGGGCGCGACCGCCGAGGACATTGCGTTAAGCGTGCATCCGCATCCGACCCTGTCGGAAACGCTGATGGAATGCGCCGATGCATTTTACGGCCACGCGACGCACACTGTCTCGAAGAAAAAAGGGATAGAATAATCGTCCTCGTGCTCGTCTCCCGCCCTCGATTCAAATTTGCCGGAAAAGCCAAAACACGTGCGTCACGGCTACGGGCGCAGCAGCTTTACAATTTGATTACTGAATCACGCAAACGGTTCTGGTGACGGGCGAAGCGGATGCGGGTTGAACCGATCACGGTTTCTGGTCACGGGCCAGTCCTTCCAATCCCCGGGAAGGCGCAGGCACAGAAAACCAGCACCACCATGAAGAAGAAGGTCCCACCGAAAATCAGGCACGAAACCAGAAGCAGAAAGGATGTTCGTGCCATTCGGGCCATTTCCCGGTGGAAATTGCTGCCATGAAGAATGACGAACGTGAGTGTGATGGGCACGAGGGTATAAACCAGCAGTTCAGCCCATCCCACACCCAGCAACTCCACCGCCGGTCTGACGACCCAGAAAAGGTATGCCAAACAGGCCAGGCAGGCGAACGAAGCAATAATTCCTGCCCGCTGCGCCGGCGACTGAACTTCAGTTGATGGCTCGATCTGGTCCATAACGTTCAATCAGCTTACCCGCTGGAAACCTCACATGTTGGAGCCATATTGTCAACCATCCGAACGCTGCCCGGATTTCAGGCTTCAACGATTTCATGGCCTGCTCAATATCACTGAATAGACACCGTGGCCGGCAAATTTGTATAAGCGATTTGAGGAAATGACGGCCGACCGGCGGTTTGGGGCAAGGCCTTTTCAATCAATCCTCAACTCTCGGCCTTCAACCCTTCTTGAATCCGGCGCCCGAACCGGTATAACAACGCCATGCAGAGCGATGCCTCAGATCCGCGTGAAGAACTTGGGGTCTTCCAGATCGTCATCCTCATCCTGTCGTTCATCGTGTTGGGCATGCTCGTGGCCGACACCGCCTTCAAATTGCCGCCCGAAATCTCCAGCGTACTGCGGAAACTGGACACCCTGGTCTGCTTCGTTTTCCTCGCCGATGTCGGCATCCGGTTCCAGCGGGCCAAATCGAAACTGGCGTTTTTGAAATGGGGCTGGATAGACCTGATTGCGAGCATTCCTTATCTACCCATCTTGCGCTGGGGGCGGCTGGTCCGGATTTTTCGCATTATCCGTCTCCTTCGCGCTTTGCGCGCCACGCACAAAATCACCGCCCTGCTGCTGAGGAACCTGTTTCAAACCGGCCTGGCTTCGGTGATTCTCACTTCGATTCTGCTCGTCATCTTTGGTTCACTGGGAATTCTCATTTGCGAACAAACGGATCCGCAGGCCAACATCAGGAACGCTGACGACGCCGTGTGGTGGACGGTGGCCACCATCACCACGGTCGGCTCCGCTGACAAATATCCGGTGACGACCGAAGGCCGGTTGCTGGCGATGATAGTGATGTTCTGCGGTCTGGGTCTGTTCGGCGGAATGAGCGGTCTGGCCGCGTCGTTCTTCATCGGCGCAAAGGAGAAGACGATTGCCGCGGAGGAGAACAAAATCCTGGCCCGGCTCGAAAAGCTGGAAGCAAAAATTGACCGGCTGAAACCGGACGAGAATGTGTCTGACCGCGGGTGATGCGGATTTTCTGGTAGCAACGGCTCGCCGGGCCATCCGGACACCGCGGCGCGCGCGTCCCTCCCAATGAAAATTGATTCAACACCAAAAACACTGGACAAAAACTAACTGTGGGTTTATGCAGCCAACCGATCGAAAATTTCGGGAGTATGTAGATAACGCAAATTGGCAATTTCAGGCCGCAGACCCCGAAGGTTGGCAACCGAAAACTCCGAGCATTTGCATTACCCAGACCATTCGCAATGCCAGCGCGGCAGCTCGTTTGCGTTAAGTACATACTCCCGGAAAATTTCAGGCTTGGACAGTATTTGTCCTACCGCCTATGGGAAATTACTCCGGATGAGCGACAAATCTAAAATTGAATGGACGGATGCGACGTGGAATCCGGTACGCGGCTGCTCCAAAATCAGCCCCGGCTGCCTGCATTGCTATGCCGAAACGTTTGCCGAACGCTTTCGCGGCGTGCCCGGCCATCCGTTCGAATTCGGCTTTGATTTGCGCCTCGTCCCGGAAAAACTCGGCGACCCCCTGCGCTGGTCAACGTCCCGGAAAATTTTCGTGAATTCCATGAGCGATCTGTTCCACGAAAAAGTGCCGGACGAATTCATCGTCAAAGTGGCGCGGGTGATGAAAGCCGCCAACTGGCACACCTACCAGATCCTCACCAAACGCGCCGGGCGGATGCAGAAATTGTTGAAAGGCAAACTACGTTTCGCAGCGGAGCAGCCGCACGTCTGGTGGGGTGTGAGCGTGGAAAATCGGAAACACGGTCTGCCGCGCGTGGACCTGCTGCGTGACACACCGGCACACGTCCGGTTCCTGTCCATCGAACCGCTGCTGGAACATCTCGGCCCGCTCAATTTGCAGGGTATCAACTGGGTGATTGTCGGCGGTGAAAGTGGCCCGGGGGCGCGGCCAATGGGCGGCGATTGGGTGCGGGACATTCGCGCGCAATGCCAGCGGGCGAAAGTCGCCTTCTTCTTCAAACAATGGGGCGGTGTCCGCAAGGCACAAGCCGGACGGGAATTGGATGGCGAGACCCACAATGGATTTCCTGAATGCCGGCAAACAACGGTGCCTGATTCGGAATCCCGCCGGAAGGCTTTGGAGAGGCTGGCAGTGGAATTGGTTTGATGAAAAACAAGAGCTATAATTAGCATGTCTCTCTCCCAACCATTCCAATACCAAGGTAGCCAGTGGGCGCTGCGGCGTGATTACTGTTTGTGCCCGTTGACGGCATCAAGGCCGAGGATGGCGAGGCAGGTCGTTTCCACGTTGGCCAGGCCAATTTTTTTGCCTGTCGCATCGTAATCGGTAATCCAGCCGCCGGATTCGTCCTGGAGCGCCAATAGTTTATCCAGCAAGCCTTCAGGCGGTTTGGCTGGCGGCGACAAATGATTCGCGGCCAGCAGCGCCAGACCGAGTTTGTAAGTTGAATAACGATGGTCGTGCCGGGCGGCGGCATCGAGGAACCCGTTGCCGTCCCACATGCGCATGGCCGCGTTCCAGTGTTGCCGGGCTGCCGATGGATTGCCTTCCGCGATGCAAGCCAGCAATTGGAGGTCGGCATATTCTTCCCAGCCATCGAAGACCCGGTCCGTCACCGCTTCGGTGCGGATGATTTTGTTCCCGACCCGGCGCACGTCACGGAGTTGGGGCTGGCGAAATGGCAGCGGTTTTTCCGCCTCGCCAAAGAGCAATTCAATCTTGCCGGATTTACGAATGCCCTCGCGGTGAATTGCGGCCATGATGCTCTGCGCTGTTTGTGGGTGGCTGCCCGCCAGCACCTTGGCGGCCAGGTAATTGTCGTGGAAAAGCCAATAGACATTCGCCCCGCGATACTCGGGCAGCAGGCCCAGTTCAGGATCAACGAGGCTCACCAGAAAAACCCGCCCTTTCCGGGTCGCATCGGATGGAGACGAAGCACAGCGCCCACCCGGCGCCATGAGGAGTATGACCATGCCGATGCTGAGAATCGTGCGCGGTGAAAGCAATGAACGCATAGCCTGTACATTATGTTGTGTGGCAACAGTGACTCGGAACTGAGCCAGGCCGAGTTGGCAATGTCAATGCGAATGCAGCGAACCGTCGCAAAAGCCAGGAATTCAGCCGTCAGGGAATCCGCGTTCATCGGCGTCATTCCGTTTTCTTACCATTTCGGCGCGGCAGGCTGCGGACGAACGAGTTCGTTCAGAGGCTGCTCTGCGCGACGTTGATTTGAGCGCGTGGCAAGACGTGCAAAGTGAGTTGAAGTTGTCGGCCGAAAGCCATGTGCGGACACTGAACAATAAACGCCCGGCATCGACTCCGACGGCCGGAGTGTCCTTGCGCAATCCGATTTGCCTCGAAACAGGACGATTCATCGTGGGGGTTAAAGGTTCAGGGATTGGAATTTGGCCTTTCTGCGGGCGACGGCAGGCCGTTTGCTTACGATTCACCCGGATGGAACGTTTCATAAAAACAATAATTTCGCTAGGTCTTTGCGCGGTCCTGGGCATGACTTTCGTTTCGGGCTGCGCGAGTAAACCTATATTTCAAGACGTTTCCTCCAAGGTTGCGGCAAAACCGTCGAACAAGCCGGACAATGCCTTGACCCGGCCGCCACTGGCAGCGAAAACAAATTCGGTGGCCGCAAAGGCGCCATCCCCCAAACCGGCCACCAAAGTGACCAAGACCGTTTCCACCCGGCGGGCGACGCCGCCAGCTCCCAAACCCGCTGGCCCTCCGGCTCCACTTGCTGAGGCACTCGCGGTCGCCGTCTTTGCGGCTGAAATTTCTGCCACTGCCACGCTCCCAACGGCAACCCCTGTCGCCAGTGCTCCTGCAAATGTAGTTTTGGCTGCCACCGCCCCGGTTGCTAAAGCACCAGTGACTATTGCTGCCACAAACGCAACTCAGGTTGTCACTGCCCCGGTTACTCAAGAATCTGTTACTGTCGCTGCCACAAACAAAGTTCCAACCGCTATTGCTCCCGCTGTTGAAGCGGCTGCTACGCCTACAAACGCAGCTCCGGCTCTCGCTCCTGCGGTTGCTGAGATACTCGCTGTTGCAGCTCGAGCGGTTGAAATGCCCGTTGGTTCTACAAATGAGGCTTTGGCCAATGTCACCCCGCCTGCGCAAACGATTGCTTCAATCACCCCAACCAATATTACTCCAGCTAAGACTGCATCGGCGGCGGAGGCGACGGCGCCTGTCGTTGCCACAAACGAGGTTCCCACGGTCGCTGCGCCGGTTACTGAGGGATCCGCTGCCGCCACTGTGGCGACTAAAGTCCCCGTCACCGTTACTCTTACTAACGAAGTGCCGGCCGCGGCTGCCGTGGTCACTGAAGCACCGGTTGCTGTCGTTGCCACCAACGCAGCGCCAACCGCCGTTGCTCCAGCCGAAACGACACCGGTAACTGCCGCTGCTTCTACGAATGAAACTCCGACCGCGGTTGTTTCAGCGGCTGAGGTGAAGGCTCCGGTCGTTTCCACCAACGAGACGCTGACTACTGTTGCTTTGATCGAAACGACCCCGGCAATCGCTACTGCTCCTACAAATGAAACTCCGGCTGTGGCTGTGTCAGCGACTGTGGCGACGGCGCCTGTCGTTGCCACAAACGAGGTTCCCACGGTCGCTGCGCCGGTTACTGAGGGATCCGCTGCTGCCACTGTGGCGACTCAAGCCTCCGCCACCATTGCTCCCTCGAATGAAGTGCTGGCCGCGGCTGCCGTGGTTACTGAAGCACCGGTTGCTGCCACAAACGAAGCGCCGACTGCAATTACTCCCGCCGAAACGACACCGGTAACTGCCGCTGCTCCTGCGAATGAAACTCCGACCGCGGCTGTTTCGACGGCTGAGGTAAAGGCTCTGGTCGTTTCCACTAACGCAGCGTCAACGGCTGTTGCTCCAACTGAAACGACGCTCGTGGTCGCCGCTGCTCTTACAAATGAAACTCCGGCTGCGGCTGCGTCGGTAGCCGCGGTGGCGGCGCTTGCCGTTGCCACAAACGAGGTTCCCACCGTCGCTGCGCCGGTTACTGAGGGATCCGCTGCTGCCACTGTGGCGACTCAAGCCCCCGCCACCATTGCTCCCTCGAATGAAGTGCTGGCCGCGGCTGCCGTGGTTACTGAAGCACCGGTTGCTGCCACAAACGAAGCGCCGACCGTGATTGCTCCAGCCGAAGCGACTCGGGAGGCCACCGCTGCTCCAACAAATGAAGTTCCAGCTGTTGCTACCCCGCTCACTCAAGAATCCGTTGCTGTCATTTTCACCAATGAAACGCCAGCCACTGTTGTTCCATCCGAAACGACGCCGGTAACCGCCGCTGCTCCTACGAATGAAACTCCGGCTGCGGCTGTGTCGGCGGCGGAGGTGACGGCTCCGGTCGTTTCCACCAACGCGGCGCTAACCGCTGTTGCTCCGACGGAACCGACGCTAGTGGTCGCCACTGCTCCCACAAATGAAATTCCAGTTGTGACTGTGTCGGCGACCGAAGCTGCTCCTGCACCAACAAATGAAGTTCCAACTGTTGCTACCCCGCTCACTCAAGAAACCGCTGCTGTCATTTCCACCAACGAAGCGCCAGCCACTGTTGCTCCAACCGAAACGCCACCGGTAACCGCCGCTGCTCCGGCAAACGAAACTCCGGCTGCGGCTTTGTCGGCGGCGGAGGTGACGGCTCCGGCCGTTTCCACCAACGAAGCGCCAACCGTCGCGGCGCCGGTTGACGAGGCGCCTGCTGCTGCCGTCGCTACTGAAGTACCTGTTACTGTCGTTGCCACCAACGAAGCGCCAACCGTCGCTGCGCCGGTTAACGAGGCGCCTGCTGCTGCCACTTTGGCAACTAAAACTCCTGTCACCGTTACCCCCACTAATGAAGTGCCGGCCGCTGTGCCGGTTGCTGAAACACCTGTTGCTGTTGCGGCCACAAATGAAGCGCCGACTGCAATTACTCCCGCCGAAACGACACCGGTAACTGCCTCTGCTCCTACAAATGAAACTCCGGCTGTGGCTGTGTCAGCGGCTGAGGTGACTACTCCTGTGGTTTCTACTAATGCAGCACCAACCGCTGTTGCTCCAACCGAAACAACACCGGTAACCGCCACGGCTCCGGCAAATGAAACCCCGACTGCGGCTGTGTCGGCGGTCGAAGCCGCCGCTATGCCTGCAAATGAAGTTTCGGCTGCCACTGCCCCGGTTGCTGAAGCACCCGTTGCTGTCACCTCCACGAACGTCGTTCCGACCGCCACGGTGCCGGTTACTGAGACGCCCGCTGCGGTTGTTCCTGCGGTTGAAACTTCTGCCGGCAGCATTCCCCAAAATGAGTCTTCAACCCCTGTCACTCCGGCAGTTGAAAAACCCGCTGTTGCCGCCCCTCCGACTGAAACTGCTGTTACTGCTCCTTCAGTCACAGCAACTCCGGCGACCGCCCCTGTTCCCAAGGCGCCCGCTGCTATCAATCCTGCGATGGCAGTGTCGGCCCTGACCAAGCCGATGGTAGTACTGGCGAGGCCCAAACCAGCCCCGGCACCTGCTGCGCCCCGACCGTCAAGTCCACGGGCGCCGGTAGCCGCGGGCTATCAACTCAGGACCGCCAGCGGAGACATCTACAATAATGTGTTTGTGGAAAAGGCGGTATCGGATGGGATCATCATCAGTTATGCGCCTGAAAATGGCGGAATAGCGATGACCAAAATCTATTTTTACGAACTTCCCAGCGATTTGCGGGAGCGCTACGAGAAGAAACCCGCAAATGCCGGGCCATAGAGCGGGAAGGCTGGACATAAAGACTCCCGACTTCCGGGGCCAACGCCAACGGTTTCCATATTCGCCAGGTTGATCTTTTTGCCCGTTGCATCCGGCTGAGCAGAAGGGAACGCAGACAACGAAGAAAATCACTGCTGCCCCTCCGCTTTCCATCAAGGATTATCGCCCGAAGCCTCCGGGTTCATCTGTGGTCTTGCCATTCGTGCGAAACCCGGCGAAGATGTCCAGGCTGAGTCTATGAGGAGCGTAATTTCCAAAGACCAACCGACCAGCCGTCCTGCGGGCGCGTTTAGCGAGAGCGGTGCCTGGCGCGACATCGGTCCGGGCTGGCAGCCGTTGTTCGGCAGTTTTCGCGGCACGGGTTACAGCTTTGAGTGGCACGATTTCTTCGCGCCGCGGGAACTGGATTGGGCGGCCAGCTTTCATCCCGATTGCGTGGAGTTGTGCCTGAACCTCGACGGCCATGGTTTTGTGGCCGGACGCGACAGCCGGGCGGAGTTCGCGCCCAACACCGCCGGCTTTTACCATCACAAGAATGAACCGCTCACCGCCCGGCGTTCAGCCAACGAACGGCATCAATTCCTGACCGTGGAGTTTTCCTGTCCGTTTTTGGAGAAGCATCTGGCCGGGATGAAGGCCACGTTGCATCCCGTCGTTTGCGCGGCGATAACGAATTGTCCCTGCAAGCACGTGGCCGGTACGACGGTCCGGCTTTCAACCGGGCAGCAGCAGCTCATCAGCGCGTTGCGCCAGCCGCCGGTGGAAGCCGCGGCCCGGCCGCTCTGGTATCAATGCAAAGCGCTCGAACTGGCCGTGACCTTTCTGCTGCAGCCGCCGCCGGAGCAGGAGATGTTTTGCACGCGTCAGAAGCGGCTCGCGCAGGAACGCGTGGAACAGGTCATTTTTCTATTGAAACAAAATCCGGCCCGTCCGCCGTCGCTGGAGGAACTGGGGCGGAAGATTGGTTGCAGCCATTTTTATTTGAGCCGCATCTTTTCCGCGCACACAGGCCAGACCATCACGCAATACCTGCGCCAATTGCGCCTGGAAAAGGCGGCGGAACTGCTGCGCTCCGGCGACTACAACGTCACCGAAGCGGCGCTGGAAGTCGGCTACAACAGTTTGAGCCATTTCAGCGCAGCGTTTCACGAGACGTTCGGCTGTTGTCCGGGTTTGTATCCACTCAAAACGCCCGCGCAAAAGGGACGGTAGCGGACTCAACCATTCCCGGACAAGCTCGGTCGTGCGGCTATTTACAGAGCCGGAACCGTGACCAACATCCAGCCGTTTTCATCAATCGAAGTGCTGAGTACAGGCAAATCGCGTCGCGCCGGACCGCCGGTCACGTGACCGTTGGCATCGAACGATGAGCCGTGACATGGACAATGAAAGGAATGGTCTGGTTCCGCATCGAGCTTGCATTTCCGATGCGTGCAAATAGCTGAAAGGGCGAATAATTTTTCGCCCCGGCGCACGATGAAGAATCCCTGGTTGCGAAAGGCGGAATACACGCCATCCACGGCATAGTTGCCAACCGGCCCCGCGTTCACGACCCGTTCCTTGCCGGTGGCAGGAAGGCCGGCATTTTCCATTGAACTGCAACCGGCGGCAAAGGCCGCGCTCAAGATCAAAAATTCCCGCCGGTTCATGCTCATTGTGTCTGGTAGTCCGGCATTGCTTTCCGCGTCAAAACTCAAACACCAGGCTGGTAATGATGCCCCAATGGGCATCTTCCCGGGCGCCGCTGTCCAGTGGAAAGACAAAACCAATTCCCGGTCGTGGCTGCACCCGGCCGATGGCTTTGAGGTTGAGGCGGAGACCCGCATTGCCAAGCAGACTGTTATGACCCGGATCATCCTTGTTCAACTCCGTTTCCCCTGCCAATTCGACGAACGGAATGAGCTGCTCCACATCAGGCAACGGCAGTTTGTCATGCGGAATCGTGTAGCCGAAAACGAAACCATATTCGAAGGTTTGCAAGCCCCCATCGTTGCCGGGGCCAAAGAGCGTTGAATAGCCGAAAATGGATTGCAGTGTGAAATGGCCTATTTTCAGGTCATCGAAAATTTTTGGCACCAGCTCGGCGTTCTTGCTGAGCGTCGAGTCAGTGGGAATACCGACTTCAATGCCCGCGCCAAAAGTCGAATCAACGAAGCCATTCCGCGAG
>Ga0335077_10003392_pt1 | contig 19234 bp, 14 predicted proteins | sample Lox_Sample_31_FD_207151 | JGI IMG/M metagenome (GOLD analysis project Ga0335077, IMG submission 207151) | Soil microbial communities from Loxahatchee National Wildlife Refuge, Florida, United States - Lox_Sample_3.1 | ecosystem: Environmental > Terrestrial > Soil > Wetlands | place: USA...
GTTGAGAATCACGATATCGACGCGGCGGTTGCGCGCGCGGCCTTCTTCGGTATCGTTGGCCGCGATGGGGATGGTTTCGGCATATCCTGCGATGGCCAGCCGCTGGAGCGGAACATTGAACCGGGTGGTGAGCAGATCGAGCACGGCGATGGCGCGCGCCGCCGAGAGGTCCCAATTGCTCCGAAAGCGGGCCGTGTGGATGGGGATGGCATCGGTATGTCCTTCGAGGCGGACCGGATTGGGAAGCTGACAGATGGCCGTCGCCACCTTTTGCAGGCTGGAATAGGTCGCGGGATCGATGGTATCTTCACCGGACGGAAAGAATGTCGCCTGCCGCAAGCTCACCACCAGGCCGCGGGCCTCCAGGCTGATGCGCATTTTGCCGCTCTCGATTTCGTTTTTCAGTTGCGCCGTCAGGTATTGCAGGGAGGGCACCAGCTCGGCAGTCTGCGCAGAAGTGGCCAGGCGGGCGTCGCTCTGGTATGGGAACGCCCCGTTGTTGGCCGCCTTCGCATCTTTGCCTTGCCCGCTGGCAGGCCCCACCACGATCTCCAGCTTCGCCGGCTTCACCTTAGCGCCAATCCCCTCTTCCAGAGCCCGGGTTACCGACTCAGCAACCCTCTTCACCTTCACCCGGTCGGCTTGCGAGGAGGCGAACATCACCACGAAGAAGGCGAACATCAGGGTAATGAAGTCGGCATACGAGACCAGCCATCGATCGTGGTTGTCACGTCCCGGTTGGACGCGGCGGCTGCGGCGGCTCATGCGCTACCAACTCGCGGATTCTGCCGCCGGACGCGCCGGCGGCTTCGGCGGCTGCGCCGCGTCACGGGCATAGGCTTCCAACTTGATCCGGATGAGCTTGGGATTGAGGCCCTCCACGATGGCAACCACCCCCTCGAGCATCAGCTCTCGAATCTGGGTGGCGCGGTGCATGCGCGCGCGCAGCTTGTTGGCGGCCGGCAGAAAAAAGATATTCGCCGACCCGACGCCGTACACCGTGGCCACAAAGGCCACCGCGATGCCCCGCCCTACTTCATCAATGTTTTCCAAGTGCTTCATGACTTGAATCAGGCCGAGCACAGCGCCGATGATGCCGATGGTGGGCGCGTACCCCCCGGCCGACTCGTAGACCTTGGCTTCGGCCTCGGCGCGATGTTCCTCGGCCAGGACCTCGAGCTCCATCATCTTGCGGATGTCATCGAGGTCCGTCCCATCCACCGCCAGGTTCAGGGCCTTGCGCAGGAACGAGTCCGGCACGTTGTCCGCATCCTGTTCCAGGGACACAATGCCGTGCCGGCGCGCTTTGCTGGCGAAACTGATGATTTCCTCGATGGCGTCGTTGGGCTGGGGAACACGGTCCACAAACACCAGATTTAATTGGCGGAGCGCGCGCGTCAGCACCGGAAAGGGCGTGGTCACCATGACCGCCCCGAAAGTTCCCCCAAAAACAATGACCGCCGCCGTAATCTGAGCGACATCCTTGATCTTGCCGCCTTCGAGCAGCAGTCCGCCCACGATGCCGGCCATGGCGATGATCAAGCCTCCCATGGTCGCCAGATCCGGTCTGGAGACCACCGGCTTCAGGCTGACGGGGCGGACTTTAGGCGTCGGATCGGCCATGGCTCAAGCCGGCTCCGGAGCCGCAGGCGGATCCTCGCGGCGCTCCACGAGCGGGCAGTTCAGCACGCCCTGATAGATCGAGCGCCGGAACGCCACCACGCGTTCTACCACCTCGTACGCCGGTTCGAGCACCACGATCTTCTGGCCCGTGGTGAGGGTAATGACGGTATCTGGCGTGATTTCAATATGCTCAATCAGTTCCGAGTTCAACACCATCGGTATGTGGTTGAGGCGCGTTAGCTGAATCATGAACGAAGCCTTCAACAGCAGTATCGGCGGTTTGGGAAGGGAGGTTTATGCGGCGGCATTTAGGACGTATAGAGCCTCCGGGAGCCGCTGCCGAGTGCGACAATATGGAAACGATGCGTAGGTTGGTTTGGGTGGCCGTGTTGTTTGGGCTTGCCGCACAGGCGCGGTCGCAAGCACAGGACTCCACGGGTACACAGTCCCTGCTGGATGTGGTGGCGCGGGACAAGAAGGGCCAGCCGGTGCGCGATCTGAAGGCCAGCGACCTGCAAGTTCTGGATGAGGGCACACCGGCAAAGATTATGGGACTTCGCCTGGTGACGATCGCGGACGCCGCGGGGCCGCCCCCGGTGGACAATTCCTTACGGCACGTACGTCTGGTGAGCCTCGTCTTTGACAAGCTCGACGCCGAGGAACGCCGTTTCGCGCACCAGGCTGCGCTCGATTTTTTGAACGATGATTTCGGGCAGAACGTCTACATGGGGGTCTTCGTTGCAGATCCGCGCCTTCTTGTGATCCAGCCGTTTACGAATGACCGCGAACTGGTACGCCAGGCGGTGGAGCGCGCGGCCACGGCGGAGTACACGGAGCTAGCCACGCAATCCACCGCCATCCGGAAGAAGCTCGAGGACAGCCTGCAATCGAAGACCGCGGCGAATGCGGCGCCAGGCAATGTTGCCGCTGTGCTGGCGCGGATTTCGGCCAGCGCTCTACAGTCCGAGGAGCAACTGGTACGCATCAAGCAGTGGCGCTCTTCGGTGCTGGCGCTTTTGGCGCTGGTGGAAGAGCAGTCCCGCCTGCCGGGCCGGAAAACCCTGCTCTACTTCTCGGACGATCTGCAGGTGCCCGAGAGCATGAACGAGGCTCTGAATAACACCATCGAGGCCGCCAACCACGCGCAGGTGAGCGTGTATGGAGTACCCACACGAGGCTGGACGACGGAAGAGCACAAAAAGAAGGGGCTGTTGAAACTCCACCGCGGCGCAGCGCCGGCCTCCCCTCCCACTCCGGCGCCGGTGGCGCTCGAGAAGCTCTCGAACGACACGGGTGGAGTTCTGGTTGCGAAGACCAATGACGCACGGGCGGCTTTCCGGAAGGTCAGCGAGGATTTGGAAGCCTACTATGAAATCGCCTATGTGCCGTCGCGCTCCGGCTACGACGGCCGGTTCCGGAAGGTGACGGTGCAAGTCGACGTGCCGGACGTGAAGATGCAAGCCCGCAGCGGATACCTGGCGCTTCCCCCGGTTCTGGGCACCGCGTTCGTCTACGAATTGCCTTTGCTTCGGGCGCTCAGCGTGAACCCCGCTCCCAGTGATTTTCCCTTACAGTGCGGAGCCCTGCGCCTGGGTCCCGACGGCGGCAAGCTGGAATACGGGTTTGTGATGGACGTGCCATTCAGGGATGTCACTTTTGTCGAGGACAAAACCACGCACAACTTTCGGGCGCATTTGTCTGTGCTGGCGCTGGTGAAGGACGAGCACGGCCTCATCATGGGCCGCTTCAGCCGCGATGTTCCGATTGAGGCGCCGGCCGACAAAATCGAATCGTTCCGGCAGGGAAGCTTGGATCAGACATTCCGTCTGGACCTCGCCCCAGGACCATACACGCTGGATGCAGCCGCGATGGATCACGAAAGCCAGAAGCTGGGCGCGCGCAAGGTGGCCCTCGTCGTGCCGGCAGCGCGGCCAGACCTCAACATCAGCGAGCTGGCCCTGGTGCGACGCATCGAGCCGGACTCCGGACAGGCCGATCTCCACGATCCGTTTCATTCTGACGCTGGCCGCGTGGTGCCGGCGCTTGATAACACGATTTCCGCGTCCTCCTCCGGTGAATTGTCGTATTACGTTGTCGTGTACCCGGCGGCTTCGGTAGGCGACAAACCGCAACTGACCATGGAATTCGTGAAGGATGGTAACTCGATGGGCCAGGCAAGTCCGGAGTTGCCGCCAGGCAAGGATGGGCGCATCCCGTACGTGGCCACCTTGCCGCTGGCGAATTTCGCGCCTGGGACTTATGAACTGCGGCTGACGGTGAGCCAGGGGGCGTCGGTCGCGGAACAGAAAGCGACATTCACGATCAAGCCATGAGCGACTCCGGTTTTTCACGCAGGAGGCTGCTCGCCGGGGCCGCTGCGCTGGCGCTGCGCGGAGCCGGCAGCAGAGTGTTGCGGGCCGCGCCTCCGGCGCCCCGGGTGGAGGGCGTCATTTTCGAGGAGATCCCGCCCGAAACGAGCGGTATCAGCTGGACGCACGACAACGCCATGTCGCCGGAGCGTTACCTGCCCGAGACGCTGGGTCCCGGGTGCGCGTTCTTCGATTTCGATAACGACGGCTGGATGGACCTTTACCTGGTGAACAGCGGGCCTTGCGATTTCTTCAAACCTGCCAAACCGCTGCGAAACGCGCTCTATAAGAACAATCGCGACGGGACGTTTACCGATGTCACGGAGAAAGCCGGTGTGGCCGCGGGCGCGACCTTCGGCATGGGCGTTGCGGTGGGCGACTACGATAACGACGGCTACGCAGACTTGTTCGTCACCGCTTACGGCCGCTCGATTCTGTACCACAACAGCGGAAACGGGACGTTCACCGACGTGACGGACAAAGCGGGCCTGGCGCTTCCCGGATGGACCACCAGCGCCGTCTGGTTCGACTACGATAACGACGGCCGCCTGGATCTTTTCGTCTGCAGCTTCGTCGACTACACCAGCAAGTTTTCGTGCGGCGACAACAAGCTGGGCCGGCACTATTACTGTATCCCGCGGGTCTTCAAACCGACGCACAGCTTCCTGTTTCATAACAACGGCGATGGGACCTTCACTGATGTCACGCGCGGCACCGATATCGAGCGAGCCCTGGGCAAAGGCCTGGGCGTGGTGGCGACCGACATCAACAATGACGGCCTGATGGATCTGTTCGTGGCCAACGATACGGTGCAGAATTTTCTGTTCGTGAATCGCGGAAAAGGCAAGTGGGAGGAGATCGCGCTGGCTGCCGAGGTGGGATTCAGCGAAAACGGACAGGCGCGCTCGGGGATGGGGGTGGATGCCGCGGACATCAATGGCGACGGCTGGGAGGACTTGTTTGTCGCCAACGTCGACCAGGAGATGTTCTCGCTCTACACCAATAACAAGAGCGAATCTTTTTCTGACTCCGCGCACAAGAACGGCGTGGCGCAGGCGACGCGCCTGCTCAGCGGGTGGGGCCTGAAGTTTTTCGATTATGACAACGACGGCGCCATCGACCTCATACTTTCGAACGGGCACCCGGACGACATGATCGAAATGTACTCACAGCAGGTGAAGTACAAGGAGCCGCTCCTGCTGTTTCACCAGGAGAAGGGCCTGCTGCGCAACGTCAGCACGGAAGCGGGACCGGTGTTCTCGAAACCGCTGGCGGCGCGCGGACTGACGGTGGGCGACTACGATAACGACGGTTTCCTGGATGTGCTCGTGGCAACCAACGGCGGCGCGCCCGTGCTCCTGAAGAACCGGTGCGGATCGGGAAATCACTGGCTGGGCGTGAAGCTGGAAGGGGTCAACTGCAATCGCGACGCGATCGGTGCCCGCCTGACCTGGTCGGCCGGCGGAGTGAAAAGAACCAGGCTGAAGAATAACGGCGGCAGCTATCTGTCCACGCATGATCCGCGCCAGGTGCTGGGACTGGGAGCGGCCACCAAGATTGACTGGCTGGAAATCAAATGGCCGCTGCCCAGCGGCAAGGTGCAGCGGTTCACCGACGTGCCAGTGGATCGCTACGTGAAAGTCGTTGAAGGGAAAGGCCTGGCGTGACCACATGGCTCCGCAAAAAAGGTCGATATTAAGGCCGATTTCGGTAAAATCTACGGTCGAAATCCGAGAAGAATTTGATTGACAAATCTGAACTGCTTCGTATAATCAAACAATCGAGGTCGCAGTTACCCTTCGCGAGAAAGACCTCGGTTCCCGCGCCCGCGTCACTCCACTGAAGAATAAGAGAATTTGAACGATCACGAGTCTTACTGTCTTAACTATGGGTGAACCGAACTGCCGGAGTAAGTGTGTATTGGTTCAGGCAGGCTCGGACTAGATAAAGTAAATCGGCTCCCGTTGTGGGCGAGAGCCGATTACTCGGAGACCGCTATGGACGGGGTCCGAGGTGTGCTCCAGCACTCTCGCATCCTACCAGATCCGGCTCCACTGTGCACATTAGCCCCACGATAACGGTGTCCGTGGGCTTTGTGTGGTGTAAAGCAAAGCCCGAGCTGCGTCCCGCCGAATCGCGGGACGGAAAAGGAGTCATATGCTTCGGTTTTTTGAAGGTACGATGCCAGCATGCAGCGCGTGGGTAGTTTTCTTCAGAAGGTTCGCACATTTTCTACTGCCGCTGGCAGCGGTGGTTGCATATGCGCAGGTAGATCCGGGAATCCGCAGCGGCCCACCCGGAGCGGGCCAGCCTTTCGCCACCGGGCTGAGCGCCGGCGATGCGGCGTTTTTCAATAACTACGGCGTGCCCACCTTCGCGGAAGTAGAGGCGGTAGCGGACGGATTAGGTCCGAGATTCAACCTGGATTCCTGCGCCGGTTGCCATGCGTTCCCGGCCGTCGGTGGATCCAGCCCGCCATCCAACAACCCTCAAGTCGTGCACGTCGCAAGCATGGCGCCCGGCAATACCGTGCCATCTTTCCTTAGCGCCAACGGACCGATTCGAGAGGTGCGCTTCATCAAGAATCCGGATGGGTCGGCTGATGGAGGCGTTCACGGCATCTTCACCACCGTAGGGCGGCCGGATAACCCGGCCGGCTGCGCGATCAGCCAGCCCAACTTCTCCAACACCAGCAACATGATCTTCCGCATACCCACACCCGTCTTCGGAGCCGGCATGATTGAGACGATCACCGACACGACGATCAGGAACAATCTCGCATCGAATTCCGCAGCGAAACGGCTGCTCGGAATCACCGGACACGTGAACACGAACGGCAACGACGGGACCGTTACCCGGTTCGGCTGGAAGGCGCAGAATAAGTCGCTTTTGGTTTTCGCCGCCGAAGCCTACAACGTCGAGATGGGCGTCACAAATGAGAACTTCCCGAACGAAAGAGAAGAGGATGCGAATTGCGCGACGAATAATCTGTCAGAGAGCGAGACCGGCTACGACTCTAACTTCACCCCTTCGGACGTCGTTTCGTTTATGGGCTTCATGCGCTTCCTGGATCAGCCGACGCCCGCATGCGGCGCCTCGCCGCTGCCCGCCTGTTCAGCGTCCGTCAACAATGGCAGAAAGCTGTTCACTTTGATTGGATGTGCGGCCTGCCACACGCCATCGCTGACAACGGGGCGATCACCGGTGGCGGCGCTGAATCAGCAGCAGGCTAAATTGTTCTCCGACCTTGCCGTTCATCACATGGGGACACAACTGGCCGATCATGTCACACAAGGCAGCGCCGGACCGGATGAATTCCGGACCGCTCCCCTGTGGGGTTTGGGTAAACGCGCATTTTTCCTGCACGATGGCCGCACCAGCGATTTGCTACAGGCCATTCTGGCTCACGATAGCAGCGGATCGGAGGCCAGCCTCGTGACCAAGGCGTTCCAAAAGATCCTCAACTCGTCGCAACAGCAGGATCTTTTGAACTTCCTGCGTTCGCTGTAACCCGGGATGAGGACGTGGAGGGCGGCGCGTGCGTCGCCCTTACGCTTTCCACTTGTAGAAATAAAACAGGAGCGGCTCTTTGCCGGTGTTGACGATACCGTGGAGCTTGCCGCCCGCGCAGTACATCATCGAGCCCGGCGCGACCTTGGTGGTTTTGCCCTCCACCAGAATCTCGCCGGCGCCTTCTGTGATCACCATGAATTCTTCCTCGGGGTGCTGGTGGGGCGGATGCGGTGACATGCCGGGCTTCAGCCGCAGGCTGCCGGCAGTCATGGATGCGACCTGGCCGGTAGGGCCGCTGAAGTAGATGGCGAGATCGCCGAACGTTTCATGCGTGACTTTGGCCCGAGATGCATCGAGGGTACCGCTCGGCAACTTCGCGCCCTCCACCGCTTGAAGCCGGGCGGCCAGTCCCAAGGCTGCGGCGCCGGCGATCGTGAATAGTTCCCGTCGTGCTGGCATAACAACACTGTAGTACAGCGGCGGCGACCAACTGGGGGCGCAGTTGCTTTTCGGAATCTTGAGCCGGAGGATTGCGCCGGGCGAGCGGCTGCCCAGCGTGCGAGACGTGCGGTCCATCCGGAGTGCACTGGAGCTGCCCAAAAAGATCAAACCCACCGTCTTTCGGATCGTTGCCGACGACTTTCTAGCCGAAGCCCACGAGCTTGTGACACCTCAAAACTGTAACAAGGCGCGATTTCCGGAGGCCATCGCTACCCCACACTGCTGCCATGGAGGTTTCACTCAAAATGGTGGGCGCGACAGGACTCGAACCTGTGACCTCCTGCGTGTGAAGCAGATTCTGGTTTTGTCTATTCGCTGATTCTAAAAGCCAATTCCGCGTCCACACGCCAAGTACACGCCAAAACTTGCCCCAAAATGTCGGCCTTGGAATCATTGCACCGTTCCGTTTTCGGCCTCGACCAAGCCATCGTCCAGCCCTTGCATGCTCAACCGGATCCGCTCCATGTCAGCATGCGAGTAATGGTCGGCCATCCGGTCGTCAGCCCATCCGTAAACCTTCTTGCGCTCCGTGACGGAGATCTTCTGCTGATTGGCCCACGTGTTCGCTGTGTGCCGCAGATCATGCCATGAGGCGTCCGGCAGGCAGAGGAATTGCAGCGCCGGCTTCAGGTAGGTGAATGGTGGTTTCCGTTCCGGTCTCTCCTCGCCAGGCTTCACGTCCTCGTTGAGATAGTTATGCAGGTCGATCGGTGTGCCGTTGCGAGACGCGAATACCGGATTTTCGGGGGCGGTGAACTTACTATGCTCGCGAACGAGCTCCAGTGTGGCGACAGCCAGAGGCAATAGAGGAACATTCCGACACGATCCCTTGCCCTTGAGCGTTTGATATTTACCGCGCTTCCGATCGGAGCTGAATTTTTTAGAGACTCGCTCAAAGCTCTCGCGCACCAGGATCGTGAATGGCGGTATATCCTCACCCTCGCTGACTAGCGGCTCGCCGGTGAGATTGATCCGCTTCCATTTCAGGCCTTCGAGCTCGCCCATGCGTAGACCTGTCAGCACGAGTAGGACCACAACCTCCCGAATTGGAGAAAGCAGCACCGCGACCAATTTCTTGATTTGTTCCTTGCTAAACGCAACGCGCTCCTCACGAACCATTTCCGGCATTTCGATTCCCTCGGTGGGGATGTCGCCGGAGAACCACCCGAGGCGCTTTGCCTTTCGGAAAATCGTCGAAATCGTGTTGCGGATATGCGTGACGGTTTGAGTAGAATAGCCGAGGCCTTCAGCTTTTGCTCCTGGGGCGAGCTTCGCCAGAATCAAACGCTCTATTAAGTCGCAATCAACGTCGCGCAGCCGCTTCTTACCGATCGCCGGCAGCACGTGGTTGTCGAGCATGTTTCGATAGTGTTCCTGGCCTTTGCGCTTCCTGATCGCCAACTGCGGTTCAAACTTCAGCCTCACAAATTCCTCAACGGTCGCGAGAGACTGCGGGTTGAGGTTCCGCACTTCGAGGCCAGACAGTACCATTTCGTCAAAGAGTCGCTGCGCCTCCTTTCTTGTTACGGTTCGCACGCGGCCGCGGTCGTCAACGCGCTCTCGGGAGCAAATTTTCTTTTGCGCTCGATGCCAAACCAGGCTGCCATCGTGCAGCCGGACTTCTTCCCACCAGTAGCCAATCCACGAAGGCCCTTCCTCGCGCAGGTATCCTCGCTGTTTTCCGCGTCGTCTCGCCATGTCCTCTGCCTCGGGAGCAGTGTACATGACCAGGACGCGCACGGGGTCAGGCGAAAATGTTTCGGCCTCAATACGGGGAATGTTCGGAACGGCGGGTCCGGCGCTCTCTGATGCGTGGCTTATCCTGGCGGACAACTCCCCCGGCATCCGAGCGGACGAGCGCGTCGACTTCGCCATGATGTGTTTGGAGTTTAAGGCGGCTATCTAGAATGCCCGTTGTAGGGCTAATCCACATTACTCAGTGAGACCGGCTGCCACAAAAGGAAGTCTGCTGCCGGCAATGTCGCAGGTATATAGCTTTCGTTCTGAACCCTTTCGCAGCTACCGGATTGTTGACGCGAAGGGCGTCGGCTTCTGCCTCGGCTATGGCGATGTCGAGGGCGGCAGCCAATAGAGCTGCATCCCGGACAATCGCAAGCGTAAGAGACAGATCGCTGCCGGGTGGGGTGTAAGACAGAGCCAGATCGATCCTCATTTTTTAGGCCTCTCATATACGTCGGCCTTAGATTGGCCAATTTTCCCGGCGCTTAATCGTTTTTTTCGTGCGGCTGACCGGGCCTTACCGGGGTGGGAGCAGTTTGGTTTCCCCATGGTCGGGACCCAGGGGTGAAGGATACTAAACATTCAAGAACCGGCTTAGCTACCCAAGGCCCGAGACCCATTCGCCTGATAGTCGCGGCCGGCTGAATTTAAGGCTAAGGCGGTGGAGGTCGAATACAATCTTCCGAATTCTGGGCAGTTGCTCGCGGAAATGATTGTAGTCCGTTTTGCCCATTTCTTCCACGGACGAACCGGCGAGCGTCTGCCGCAATTCCCGCACAGTCCGATCATCCAAGCATTCGGCGACTTCATCCCAATTCACGTTGATTCGCCACCGCAGGCCGAAGGAGCAAGACTCGTCTAGTTTTAGCTTGTCAATGGCAGATAACTGCAACACATCCTTGCCATCAAGCTTAAATGGCTTGACCTTGACCCGGTGCCTTATGCAGTAAGGGCCCTGAACGCTCTGTCTCACAAACAGCGCGGCGTCGTTCGCGGACAGTGCTTCCGCAAGCCGATCTTCGGGACTTTTCACCGGCTGCAGACCAGTCCGGTACGGGTGCAAGTATCTGGCCAACCGCTCTCGGGTGAGCAAACCAGGAGTCAGGCCGAACACGTGTTCCTGGGCAAAGGTCAGGTAAGCCTCGTCATTGAATGGAATGCATTTGATCGCAGTATCTACTGCGAGAGCTGCAACCCAATCCGGCCGGCAGACCAGTGACGACCGAATCTCATCAAACTTCCGGTGCGCGACCGACTGGACCCACTTCGCGTCGTGGCTTTCTTGTAGCAGCAATCTTTCTTCGTACAGTTGATACAAGGCGCGTGCGGTGGCAACGGTTCTGAACAGGATCAACTCGCTCTCTGGGCTGTTCTCGGCCTGTGTGAGTTCCTCAGCCGCACGATTGTAATAGCGTGCGGGCGAGAGGAAAACACCGCCTCCAACCCATCCGAACTGCTCTACCTTGACGGGGAATTCATGTCTGGCTCCGAAGATGTCGTCGCTGAGCTGGACTTGGTCGTTTAATTTGCAAAAGGCGCGCAGGCGCTCAGTATCAAGCTTCCACAGCGGCATCCGGTCTGGGCGGTCAATACCTGCACACGCCGGGCAATGGGCTGCGCAAAAATAGCCGCGTGACACCGGAGAATGGCCATACCAAGTCGTGTGCAAGGAATGGGGTTTTGCGCCACACTCATCGCACTTTGCGAATGCGAGTTCGCTGAGCGTATTGAAGGCCTCCTCGGTCAGATGGTAGCGGTTTCGCAGTTCCAACTTATCGGTGTATGGGAAGTATGTGCCTTCCTCACAGAATCTAGAGAACTCTTCATCGGTGAGATCGTTCTCAATTTTGCACTCCGCAAGCGCAAAGCGATAGTATGCTCCGCAAACTCCCGGCATCCACGGAATCGAGCCGTCAAGGTTCCAGAATGCGTCGCAGGTTTCTTTGGTGATCTTCTCGAAAGGAGTGCTGATAAGCGTAACCAGCAAGCGTTCGCGAGCACTTCGCTCTCGCTCGGGAAACCGTTCGATGAGCGTGTGGTAGCGCTCCGCCTGGTCATCCGTCATATCCTCCAGGGAGATGCCTTCGAGATGATCCAGATCCGCATCGATTAGCTGCCATAGGTAATCGTTGACCGCCTTTTGCCAGAGATCGAGCGTCTGGTGATAGCCGGGGCTGTACGTGGCCTTTAGTATTCGCGCGAGTTTCTCATCGCTAATTTGTGGTTCGACGCGCCGCGTTGCTGCTGCGATCTGCTCAATGTCCTTTTCGCTCGCGGCGGGGAAGCAAGAGCGGACGGTACGTGCGGTCTCGGGCACGTCCATTGCGGCCAGATGTTTCGGGGCTGTCGCGGCCGTTGTGGTAGCCGACGGTTTAAAGACTATTGGCTGGAAATCCACCTCGGGGTCAAAGAATAGCGCCTGCCCGTCTCCGCCCCATTGGTCGCCGTCCGATGCTGCGACCCAGGTTGTCTTTTCCCCTGGCTCTAATTCTTCTTTGTTGTTCCGTGTGAACCGTTCGGGGTCCGCACCCCCAAGCGGCTCTCCGACGCTCCGTCGCCAGACCTGGTTTGCGCATTCCCTGCAATGGGCTGCACAGAAACAACGCACACCGTCCGAGTGCGGAGCCTCAGGCCTTGCGCCACAGACAGCGCACCGTGGGAACGCAAACGTGAACAATACCTCGAGATCTTCCGTGGTCAGATGATTCTGAAGTCTAAAGTCGTTGATTTCAGACAGCGGGGTGAACTCGAATTCCTCACGCAATTCGGCGGATGCTTCATGGCTCAGATGATGCTTGATTCTGAACGCCGCCAGTTGAAACCGACATTCAGCCTCGCAAAGGCCAGGGGCATCGAAGAAGCTCAGATCCCAGAATATGTCGCTGTCTTCCTCGGTTATGTCCTCCAACGGAATCTGAATGAGTCGAGCTACTAGCCGCTCAACTGCGTCGCGAGTCCGATCCTTAAACCGGGTGTCAAGGTCGTCGTATCGCTCCGCTTGTTCATCCGTCCATTTGTCGGACGGGATTTTTACGAGCTCATCCAACTCGGCGTCGATTTGCAGCACCAAGCGTTCAGGAATTGTTTCCAGCCAAAGCTTGGGCGTGCGCTGGTAGCCGGGTTTGTACGTTTCCTTCAGGATCCGCGCGAGTTCTTGATCGCTGATTTGGGGTTCTGTACGTCGCGCTGTAGCTGCGATCTCCTCGATGCATTTGTCGTGGACGCTGGGAAAGTAACTGCGGACGGTGCGCGCGCTCTCAGGTACGTCTTTCGCGGAAGGATTTGGGGGAAAGCGAGCCGCGATCTCGGCCGCCTTCGCTGCTTCGCGAGCCGCCTGGAAAGCCGAGATCTCATCGGCCGTCCAGATCACAAAGTCCGGGAATTGTTGCTCGTCGAGACATTCGTAACTCGTGCGCTCGACGCTGTAACGGGTTTCGGTGGGACTGGGCGCCTTTCCCTGGGAGGCGTGGGGCAGCTCTGCGCTTGCGGTTGCGCTGCCTTTGTCGGGCTTCCGCGCGATCTCGCGCCGACGCTCAAGCCTCGCTTCCGTCACTCGGCCTTGCTCTCCTTTTCCCACAGGATCCTTGTCGGTCGGGCTGGCTCACGTCGGATAGAGTTTTGCCATTTCGCCCGATTATGCGAATCTCTCTACCCAGCGGCCCTGCGTTCCGCGATTTCTTGCCGCCCTCGGCGCCTAGATTCCGCTTCCTGGCGGCGCCACCCTTGTTACCGCCTTTACGGGACAGGGCCGCACGCTTCTCCGCGCTCAGGCTTCTCGTACGAGTGAGTCCGCCCAAACGACCGAGTTTCATGGCGGCCGGGTTCTTCTTTGCCATTCCAGCTTATGTTAGCGCCAACTCGTTCATTTGGCTCATTAGGAACATTCCTTGACTCTATCCCGGCACGCTTCATCTCGGTTAAGACAGAGCCAGATGCAGCCTCATTTCTTGCTTCTCATATACGTTGGCCTTAGATCGGCCAATTTTCCCGGCTCTTGATCGTTTTTTTAATTGAGGTAGCGGCAGGCATCCGCTCTAAGCGTTCGTGTCATGCCACAAAGGGTCTCTGGTTCCAATGCGAGGTCATGTCAAAACGGCGAGTTGCACGGTTGATTGTGGCCTCGCCGGTAGCGGCCATGGTGGATTCTGAGGACCCGGGTTGCTCGTGGGGTCTTTGGTGGCGGTCCGGAACCTCCCACCCAGTCGGCCTAGGGCTGACAGCCCAACACAAGGTTAAGGCCTCCGGCGCGTCCATGCGCGTTCCTCGTGCAGTCCTGATTACCGATTCCGCCGACAATCGGTACTCAGTGCGTGGCCACCCAGCGGTACCTGGGATGCCGACAGGACCTCGCGCTCGCGGCAAACCACGCGATTCGGTTGACGCTGGCGCCGAAGGGGGAAGGCCGATTTCGGAGGTAGCCGAGTGACCGTGCAATTGCCTTCCCTGGTTTCGATTTACTAATCAGTGATAGCGAGTCAGGATGTGGCTCAGTTAGACATTATGGTGGCAAACCGTGAAAATGGGCATGCAAATCTAAAGCACTTAACTGCATGATTTGGCCCTGAGTTTGACAGAACAGCTATATTGTCAAACTGGAAGATGATCATAGAAGAGAAGCGTAAGTATCTGATAAAACAAAAGTTAAGGCGATCGCTCAAAGTGGTCACCAGCCCTCCACGACAGAGCCATTTGACCGTTTGTTACTGGCGAGGCCCCTCAGATCGTCAGAAATCGCACGCCTTCCGCTGAGCGCGTGGCGCGTGAGAGCCAGACGGATCCACATAGTCGGCCTGAAAGAGTCGGGTGAGAGTGGTGAGAACTGAGCCGGGGCCGCTGTTGCCCTCCCGCGAATTGCTGGCCTGGACAGGAATCGGCTGAGCAATGTTGCTCGTTGCCCGAGGCAAAGATTGTGCCCGATAACCGGGATTATCGAACGCTATGGACGAGTGACCGTGGATAGTATTCTGAAATCAGGACCCGAATGGGCGATTTGATCCGGTATGATCGGCGGCGCTGGGAAAAGTGGAAGCGCCTGGCACTCGATAGCCTCACGTCGCCCCACTCCAGGCGGGCCTACGATACGGCGCTCGACCATTTCGACGCTTGGTATTACGCTGAGCCTCGCCCTCGCCTCTCGAAAGCCGTAGTGAATGGTTACAAAGCGGACCTCGAAGCGGGTGGCTGTTCCTCATCCACGATTAATCTCCGGCTGTGCGCATTACGCAAGCTGGTTTCCGAGGCTGCCGACAATGAACTGATTGCACCCGAGGTCGCTGCCAGCATCGTCAAGGTGAGAGGCGTTCCCCGGCACGGAGTCCGAATCGGGAATTGGCTGACTCGCCAGCAAGCCGAACGCTTGATGGCTGCGCCCGATGCATCCACGATAATGGGCAAACGAGATCAAGCACTTCTTGCGGTGCTGATCGGCTGCGGCCTGCGCCGTTCCGAGGCGGTCGCTCTGGATTTCCATCACCTACAGCAGCGGGAAGGTCGCTGTGTGATTGTCGATCTGGTCGGCAAACACGGCCGGATCCGTTCGGTTCCCGTACCTGGCTTCGCAAAAGGTGCCATCGATCAATGGCGCGTCACCTCTGGAATCTGCAGCGGACGTGTTTTCCGACCGATAAACAGGGGCGGGAAGCTCATGCATGAATCTCTGACACCAAAATGCATCTGGTCCATTGTGCGGAAATATACGGCTGAGCTTGGATGGCCCAAGCTGGCGCCGCACGATCTGCGGCGGACATTCGCGAAGTTGGCTTACCAAGGCGAGGCGAGATTGGAACAGATCCAGATGTCTCTCGGCCACGCATCAATGCAAACCACAGAGCGTTATCTGGGCGTCAAGCAGGACCTTACTGATGCGCCCTGTGACCATCTGGGGCTGAGCTTGGATGGAGTACGAGCAGCATAGGCCGAGCATGGCGGTTACAAGAACTTCATGGCAGAAAGGGCGGAGCGGGAACCCACGAGGGCGGCGGCGCACAGGAGAGGAACTCGGTGAACTTCTGCGCCGGGTGGTGGATCGTAAGCGGTTTGCTGAGAAACTCTGCGAGCTGTGCTACGCCGGCGACGTTCAGGCCATGCGGCTGCTGCTGTCTTACACCGACGGCCTGCCGATCGCGCGTGCCGAACTGGAAGGTGCGGAAGGGATTCAAATTACGGTGACATATGTCCAGCAAAACAATCGGCTTGAACTTACCGGCACCACACCCGGCACAAGCGAGAGTAATCGAACAGTCGAAGCGGTTCAACGTGGTCTGTTGCGGTCGCCGCTGGGGCAAGACGGTGTTGGGGATGGATCGGGTGATTCACCCGGCACTGCAAGGTAAACCCGTCGCCTGGTTTAGCCCGACGTACAAGATTCTTTCCGATACGTGGCGCGAATTACGGTGCACGTTAGAACCGGTCACTCGCGATAAGAGCGAACAGGAGAAGCGTCTGGAATTGATCAATGGCGGGGTGGTAGAGCTTTGGTCGTTGGACAGTGTAGACTCCGGGCGCGGTCGAAAATATGCGACGGTCGTGATCGATGAGGCGGCGATGACCCCCACGCTGGAGCACGCCTGGCAAGAATCCATTCGACCTACCCTGACCGACCTGCACGGCTCCGCCTGGTTCCTGTCCACACCGAAAGGCATGAATCACTTCAAGATTCTGTTCGATCGCGGTCAGGACTGCGAGCGGGACGATTGGGCCAGCTGGCAGATGCCCACAGATGCGAATCCGTTCATCGATCCGGAAGAAATCGCGGCCGCGCGTCTGGACATGACCGAGGCGGCGTTCAACCAAGAATACCTGGCGCTATTCGTAAACCGGGAAGGCAGCGTATTTCGACATGTTGGCGAGGCGGCCACCGCATCCAGGAGATCGGAGCCCGAATCCGGTCACGATTACGTGATTGGATGCGACTGGGGTCGATCGAATGACTACACCGTTTTTGTGATCCTGGACAGCACCACGCACACCGTGGTCGCCCTGGATCGATCCAACCGTGTCGATTACATGGTTCAATGCGGCCGGCTACGAGCTCTGTGCGACATCTGGCGCCCCAGGCTGATCATCGCGGAGCAGAACGGGATTGGGCAGCCTGTCCTCGAACAGCTCACACGCGATGGCCTGCACATAGAGCCGTTCCTGACAACCAACGCCAGCAAGGCACAGGTTATCGAGGCGCTAGCCTTGGCGTTCGAGTGCGGTGACATCCGCATCCCGAATGACCCGGTGCTGGTGAGTGAGCTGGTAGCGTACCAGGCGCAGCCGTTGCCCTCCGGGCTGCTGCGCTACGGTGCCCCATCAGGGCAGCATGACGATTGCGTAATCGCTCTGGCCATCGCCTGGACCTCGGTAGCGGGACAAAGTCGTGTGATCTACCCAGTGCCCGAACGCGATATTGTCGTCAGCCCATTCCCCATTCCGCCATTTTGGCCACGAGTTTACGCGCTGGAATTAGGACGGGCCGTGACCGCGGCCATCTGGGGAGCACGTGATCCTAATTCCGATACTGTGTATCTCTATGACGAGTACTATTCCATCGGTCACCAGTCAGTGGTTGATGCGGAAGCCATCCAGCGCCGTGGAAGATGGATTCGAGGCGTCATGGACCGAGAGGCGAACGGTCGCGACCCCAGGGACGGATGGCGGCTGATGACGATGTATCGAGAGTTAGGCTTGAAATTGGAATCTGGGTCCAATCTGATCGAGTCGGGCACCCTGGACGTCTTGCAGCGGATGATTACGGGCCGGTTGAAAGTCTTCGCTTCGCTCGAGAATTACCTGCAAGAGTTCCGTCGATACCGCCGCGATGAAAGAAGTCAGATTGTGACCGGAGGTGATAGCCTGCAGAACGCCACGCGTTGCCTGGTGCTATCCGGAATCTCGCGCATGCGCACCGAGCCGGTGGAAATACCCGAGTACGATTACGGGTATCGCAGCCGTGGTGACTTGGACTGGATGAGATGACTAAAGTGCAAGCATCACTTGGTTGCCCCTTTCAGCCCAGGGCCAGCTCGCGTTTTTGCGGTTAAGCCGCTCAACGCTCTCACCACGCTGTAGACCGGCAGGCGGAACTCCTTTCAGCTCCATCACTCGCAGACCTGCGCGGCCGGGCGCACGACTTAATGGCCGCCTCATATTGGGCCATATCGGTAGCCATTGGGACCTTACCTCTGTGTGGCAAAGACATCAAGCGAAATCGAGAGGCCAGTTCCACTGGACGGTGTCGCCGCTAATCTGTGAACGGGCGGCCAGCGAGAGCTGCCGCTTCTGGTGTCCGTGTGGCCGCAGCGCGCGGCCTATGTGGTAACCGCTAAGGCTCGCTCAACGCTGGCCAGCAGGCGGTGGTTGGTGGGCGCGTGCGAAGCAGATCAGTGCTGAGACGGCGATGAGCGTCCGGCTGAATGTCCCCATGAGTCCTTCTGATAGGGGAACGTTTTCCAGGCTTCGCTGGCGCGGCCGTTCAGGTCCCAGACAACTGCTCCTTTGCGCAGCGTCATTTCGCAGATCATCAGCCGGTTGCCTGAGTTGCCCGCCCCGGCGGAATCGACGAAGCCGAAGGACCCGCGTTCGATGCGGATGACCGCGATGTCCGCTTCGGCGCCTACATTCAGGTTGCCCAACTGGGGCCGCTTGATTTCTTTGGCTGGATTACAGGTAGACATGCGAATCACTTCGTCCAGCGAAGAGCCGAGGTTAAGGCATTTGGACATCACGTTGAGCATGTCCTTCATACCCGCGTTCATGCTGCCGGTATGCAGGTCGGTGGAGATCGAGTCCGGGTAGAAGCGTTCCTCGTATGCGGGCACGGCGACGTACCAGTAGAAGCTGCCGCCGCCATGTCCCACGTCAAAGATGATGCCACGCTTGCGGCCCGCCCACATGGCGGGATTGACCTTGCCGGTCTCCAGTAATTCCTGGCGGTGCCCGGAGTAGCAGTGCGTGTAAATGTCGCCCGGCCGCAACTTGTCCAGAAGTAGCGCGCCGATGTTGCGTACCTCGTTGATGCGCCCGAAATCAACCATGACCGGCAGATTCGTGAGATTGCCGGCCTTGACCGCGTTGTCGATGGATTCCCAACCCGGACCGGCGTAATGAGCCGACTTAAAGCCCACGATCACATCTGCGTTGGCCTTTGCCATGCCCGCGGCCGCCTCCGCATCCATTTCGGCGGGGTCGTCCTCCTTGTCCGACCCCATGCCCGCGCCGACGATGTTCAGCAGCGCCAAGACGCGCGTGTGGGCGCGGTCGATCACGCGCGAACGGAAATCAGGAAATTCACGCCAGCCGGCCGTGCCTGCATCCACCATGGTGGTGACACCGCTTCGAAAGGAAAAGGCGTCGGGATCGACGCTTTCGGAGTTCTTTGCACCACAACGCGCGTATACGTGGACGTGGATATCGATCAGGCCGGGAGTGACGTACAGGTCTTTCACATTGACGACTTTGCGTGCTTCGGATGCGGGGATGTCCGCAGCCACGCGCGCGATTTT
>Ga0335077_10003393_pt1 | contig 19233 bp, 17 predicted proteins | sample Lox_Sample_31_FD_207151 | JGI IMG/M metagenome (GOLD analysis project Ga0335077, IMG submission 207151) | Soil microbial communities from Loxahatchee National Wildlife Refuge, Florida, United States - Lox_Sample_3.1 | ecosystem: Environmental > Terrestrial > Soil > Wetlands | place: USA...
CTGACCCGACCGGTGAGCCTGGCTCTGCTCGAGACGCTGGCGACCATCGTGGCCGCCGCCGGTCGCGTGGTGCTCGACGTCTATAAGCGCAGGTTCGAGGTCGAGTACAAGGCGCCGGGCGATCCGGTGACCGCTGCCGACCAGCTGGCCAATGCGCTCCTGGTGCGACGCCTCGGCGAGGTGTTCCCCGGCGTCGCGGTCGTCGCCGAGGAGAGCCCGCCGGCCGCTCGCGCGGGTTATCGCCGCGCGGAGCGCGTGTTCTTCGTCGATCCTTTGGATGGCACCCGCGAGTTCGTGGACCGCGTGGGCGAGTTTGCCGTGATGATCGGCCTGGCCGAGGGGTCTCAGGCCATCGCTGGCGCCATCCACGCGCCGCTCGACGAGCTGACCTGGGTGGGCGGGGTGGGCGTCGGAGCCTGGCAGACGCCCACGTTCGGGTCGTGGACACGGGTGAGCGTTACCGACACTGCAGAGCTCGCCCGCGCACGGATCGTAGCGTCCCGCTCCCACCGGAGCGCTCGCCTCGAGCGGGCCCTCGCCGCCCTCGCGCCGCGCGAGGTGCGGGCCATGGGCAGCGCCGGCCTCAAGGGAGCCGCGGTCGCGCGCGGCGCGGCGGATGCCTATATCGACACGGGCGCGAAGACAAAGCGCTGGGACGCCTGTGCGGTCGACGCGGTGGTGACAGCAGCAGGCGGCCGGGTCTCCGACCTGGACGGCGCGCCGATCGACTACCGAGGCCGACACCTCGTCAACGACCGGGGCCTCGTGGTCACCAACGGTCGGCTCCACGACGCAGTGCTCACCGTCATCGGCGGCTAGATATCGGAGGGCGCCTCGCCGGGCGCGCCGGGCAGGCACTGGCGGATCTCATTCCCACGTCCCAGGCGCGCCGGCATTTCTCACGCAGCTGCCCGGTTCGCCGACAGCGGACCTGGCGGAGCGGCCGCCTCGCTCACTGTGCACGGACTGCGCGGCCTTCATCCAGCGCGTCGGCGCCGCGCTCAGCGTGCGCGCGCCAGAAACCCAGCGTGCGATCCAGACGGTGTACGGCGTGCTGACTCGGACGATCTCGATAGGCGCTGGACGATTTCAAGGTCAGCATTCCCCGGGGCATCGCCGCGTTCCTTGGAGGTCCGTCCCGATAGCAGTTGAGCGACCGTGACCCTGAACGATGGTCGTGGCCGTTATCCGGCGTGCGTTGCGTGTCAAGTGGGGAGAGAGCATCGCCCCTGTGCGGGCTCCTCGGGCAGGATTCGGACGGTTGCCCGGGACGCGCCGCTGCTGAGCGCGATGCGCACCGGTAGGAACTGCTGGACCACCCAGGCGACGGTCGTGAGGTGACGCGATGGCGTGGGACAGCTGAACGTCGAGGGCTCGTGGGCGAGCGCCAGGAAGGGCACGAGCTGATCGGCCAGGTGGTCGTCCACGGAGGCGCCGCTGTCGAGAAAGGCGAGGAGCGGATCGACCGCGAGATCCGCCACCGTCTCCGCCCGTAGCCCGCGCCGGCCGAGCGCCGCGGTGCCAGCGCCTTCGGTGGCGAGGAAGAGAAGCGTGCCCGGGTTGCGCGCCTCGCGGTCCTCGCCGATCGTGATGTCAGCCGCAAGGTCGCGCGCCGCGAGGCGCTCGAGGGCGCGAGTGCGCTGGCGCTCGGCGATGCTTCGCGGCAGCCGCGAAACCGCGGAGACACCCGAGATTACCGCCGGCTTCTCCCTCACCTCCTGGACCAGCGCGCGAACCGCGGAGATGGGCGTGATCTCGGCGTCGATCTCTCCGCCGCCCGCCGGATACCAGCCCCAGCGCTTGAGGGTCAGGCCCGCCTGGACGCCGGCCCGACGAAGCATCGGCAGGAACACCTTGGTCACGTAATGGACCGGCGGGCTCCAGGGGACGTGAGTCCCGCCGCAGAGGGTGAGACGAGACGGCTCCGGAGCGAACGCGAGCGGGAGGAGCAGGGACTGGAACACGAGTGACACCGAGCCTGCGCTTCCCTTGATCGCCGCGACGTCGAACCGATACTCGCCTCCCCGGAGCTCGCGCGGGGTGAAGTGAATGTCGGTGGAGTCGAGCGCATCGCCGGTCACTTCCGCCCGGCTGATCTCGGCGAGAGCCCGGACCACGGCCAGATGCTGGGGTTGGAGGCCAGGTCGCGGCCGCCGCGCACGGATCCGGATGAGCCTAACCGGGCGGCGAAGCGCCACCGCGAGGGACAGGGCCGTCCGGAGGATTTGCCCTCCGCCCTCTCCCTGAGAGCCATCCAGTGTCAACAATTCGGCCATCCGAGCGATAAACGAGCAAACCGCGTGCCCGCTTTCAACGAGAGCGCCGCCGCGCCTCAGCCGCCCCAATGCGCGGCGGCGGCGCCTCACCTGGGACGCGAGTGCCGATGGCGCCGCCCGCGTCCAGAGTCAACCGCACGAATTCATTCGCCTTCGATCTGGCATCGCCATTGCCCCTATCCAAGAGGGCGGTTGCGCCGATGAAGCGTGGCGACGAGTTCTTCAATCTCTACAATCACGACTTCGTGCGCGTCACGGCGGCCACGCCGCTGGTCCGGGTGCCCGCGTTCAACGCGAGGCAGACCATCGACCTTGCCGAGCGTGCTGCCGAGCTCAACGGAGTCCTCGTGCTGTTCCCGGAGCTGGGACTCTCCGCTTTGGTGCCCAACGGCCCGGAGGTCGGGTCGGGCGGCTCGCTCTCGCCGCGCAGCGACTACCGCGCTCCGAGCAATGGCGAAGCGCGGTCTGGCTCGCCCAGCTCGACCTGGTCCCCGATGCCGACCCCGCCCACTCATGGCCGGCCGGCGCGCGCGCGGGCGGTGCGGCGACCGGGCCCGTCGTGCCAGAGGCCGGCGGCTAGCCGGTCGCGCGGCGTCGCGGATGGGACGGTGGAGCGTGATCGAGGAGGTGGCGCTGGCCGACTGCGCGCTCGAGATCGAGGGCCGGGATCTCGACGACCTCTTCGCGACGGCGGCGACCGCCCTGGCCGAGGTCATGGTGGACCCGGCAACGCTGCCATCCGGCGTGGAGCGGGCCATCGGGCTCACGGCCGCTCGGCTCGATCTGCTCTTCTACGACTGGCTGTCCGAGCTGATCTATCTGAAGGACCGTGACCGCCTGGTGTTCGCGCGCGCCGAGACGCGGGTCGAGGGAAACGGCGGCTATCGGCTCAACGCGCGCCTTGAGGGCGGCGCGATCGACCCCGAGCGGACCGCACTCCGGGCGGACCCGAAGGCGGTGACGTTCCACCGCTTCGCGGTCGAGCCCGTGGACGGCGGATGGCGGGCACGCGTGGTGATCGACATCTGAGGGCGGGGGAGTGGGCTAAAGGAGAGGTCGATGAAGGTGAGGCCAGCCGGCGATTGCGTGTGGGAGATTCCGCCGAGCGAGAAGCCCGGGATGCGAGTTCCGGCGCGCATCTTTGCCTCCGAAGCGCTCCTGGCGGGAATGGACGCGGGCGTGTTCGAGCAGGTGACCCGGGCCGACGAGGGAATCATCTCGCCGGGTGGGATCGGGTTCGACATCAACTGCGGGATGCTCGTCCTGCGGACGCGTCTTACCGAGCCGGAGGTCCGGGATCACCTCGCCGAGCTCGTCGATCAGCTCTTCGCCGCGGTGCCGTCGGGGGTCGGCGCGCAGGCTTCGTCCGGGTCTCCGACGACGACTTCAAGAAGGTCATGGTCGAGGGCGCGGGCTGGTGCGTCGGGCGCGGATACGGCAAGGGCTGATGCGTCTTCCGCCGAGGCCGCGATGGAATGACTCACGGGCCATCCAGGGACCGGCAGGATGCGCGGAGGCCATGGGGGGGCTGACCGACATGGAGACACGGCAGCGCAAGTCTCGATCGGCTACTTCATCGTGACCATGATCGCTCTGTTCCTCCTCCAGGCTGTGCTCTTCGCCCCTCATGCCGAGACGCTGTCGTACAGCGAGTTCAAGACGCTGGTCAGGAAGGGCAAGGTTAGTAACCTCGTCCTGGACAGGCAGACGATCAGCGGCACGCTCGCCGCCGAGGGTCTCGAAGGGCTGCTGCCGAAGGAGACCCTCGAGAAGCTGAAGCGCGCCGGCGGAGGACCACATCGGTTCACCGTGGCGCGCGTGGACGACGCCGGCCTCGTCGCCGAGCTCGAGGCGGCCAACGTCAAGTTCACCGGGCGGGTGGAGAACACGTGGCTGTCCACTCTCCTGTCCTGGGTCCTGCCCGCCGTGGTCCTCGTCGGCCTGTGGTTCGTGCTCATGCGACGCCTCGGACCGCAGCAAGGCCTCATGGCCATCGGCAAGAGCAAGGCCAAGGTCTACGTGCAGCGCGAGACCGGCGTGACGTTCGACGATGTCGCCGGCATCGACGAGGCGCGAGGCGAGCTGATGGAGGTCGTCGACTTCCTGAAAAATCCCGAGCGCTACCGACGGCTAGGCGGCAAGATCCCCAAGGGCGTGCTCATCGTCGGCGCGCCGGGCACGGGCAAGACGCTGCTCGCCAAGGCCGTGGCGGGCGAGGCCAGCGTCCCCTTCTTCAGCCTCAGCGGCTCCGACTTCGTCGAGATGTTCGTCGGGGTCGGGGCCGCCCGCGTCCGCGACCTCTTCGCCCAGGCGCAGGAGAAGGCCCCGAGCATCATCTTCATCGACGAGCTGGACGCGTTGGGCAAGGCACGAGGGATCAGCCCGGTCGTCGGCGGGCACGACGAGCGAGAGCAGACCCTGAACCAGCTCCTTGCCGAGCTCGATGGCTTCGACACCCAGAAGGGCGTCATCATTCTCGCGGCCACGAACCGGCCGGAGATCCTGGATCCCGCGCTCTTGCGTCCAGGGCGCTTCGATCGCCAGGTGGTGCTGGACCGACCCGACCTGAAGGGGCGGGAAAAGATCCTCAGGGTCCACGTCCGTGACGTCAAGTTGGCGGCGGAGGTCGATCTGGCCGTCGTGGCGGCGAAAACGCCGGGCCTCGTCGGGGCCGACCTCGCCAACCTGGTCAACGAGGCCGCCCTGCGCGCGGCGCGGCAGGGCAAAGACGCCGTCGACATGACGGACTTCGACGAGGCCATCGAGCGGGTGCTCGTCGGGATCGAGCGCAAGTCGCGTGTCATCAATCCAAAGGAGAAGGAGATCGTCGCCTATCACGAGGCGGGGCATGCGCTGGTCGCCGAGTTCCGCGAGCACGCCGATCGCGTCGCAAAGGTCTCGGTGATCCCGCGCGGCATCGCCGCCCTTGGCTACACGCAGCAGCAACCGACCGAGGACCGCTACCTCATGACCCGCGCCGAGCTCCTGGATCGGCTCGACGTGTTGCTCGGCGGCCGCGTGGCGGAAGAGCTGGTCTTCGGCGACGCGTCGACCGGCGCGCAGGACGATCTGCAAAAGGCCACGGACATGGCCCGCCACATGGTCGCCCGCTACGGGATGAGCGAGGCGCTGGGGCTCGCGACGTTCGACGCTCCTCGGCAGGCGCTGTTCCTCAACGTCCCGTCGCTGGCCCACCGCGAGTACAGCGAGGAGACGGCGCGCAAGATCGACGCCGAGATCGCGCGGTTCCTGGAAAGCGCCCATCGGCGGGTCCATGACACCCTGGCCGCGAAGCGGGTAACCCTCGAGTCGCTGGCGAAGCATCTGATCGAAAAAGAAGTCGTCGATCGGGCCGCGCTCACCCGGTTGATCGCCGACGCGGAGTCGCTTGGCACGTCTTCGGCCGATGGCAGCCGCCGGTGACAACCGACTCCCTCGTCGAGGGGCTCCTGCGCCCCGAGGCGTATCCTCCGCCGCGGCCGACCCGGGTCGACCTGGTGACCACCCACATCTCCTGGGTGTTTCTGACCGACCATGACGTCTGGAAGGTCAAGCGTCCCGTCGACTACGGCTTTCTCGACTACACGACGCTGGAGCAGCGCCTGCACTTCTGCCTCGAGGAAGTGCGACTGAACGAGCGACTTGCTCCCGGTGTCTACCGCGGGGTGATGCCCGTCCGCCTCGAGCCAGGCGGCTTCACGCTGAACGGCGAGGGGCCGATCGTCGACTACGTCGTCCACATGCGGCGGCTGCCTGACTCGGCGAGCCTGGACAGCCGGCTCCGCGCTGGCACGCTCACCCACGACCAGCTCTGGGCCGTCGCCGCCGTCCTGGCATCGTTCTATGCAACGGCTTCCGTCCGACCGCCCTTCGGGTCCCCGGCCGTCATCGGGGCCACGGTCCTCCAGAACCTGGACGAGGCCCGGCCCTTCATCGGGCGCTTCGTGTCCGAGGAGACCTTCGAGGCCGTGCGGGGGTGGCAGGTCGGGTTCCTCGAGCGGGAAGGCGGCCGCTTCGAGGCGCGCGTCGCCAAGGGGCGAGTCCGCGATGGCCACGGTGACCTTCGCCTGGAGCACGTCTACCTGGAAGGGTCGACGGTGCTGGTCATCGACTGCGTCGAGTTCAACGAGCGCTTCCGGGCATGCGACGTCGCCTCCGACGCCGGCTTTCTTGCGATGGAGCTCGACGGGCGCGGGCGACCCGAGCTCGCCTCGAGCTTCCTCGGTCGCTTTGCGATGGAGTCCAACGACTACGACCTCTACGAGGTCGTCGACTTCTACCTTCCGTACCGGGCATGGGTCCGCGGCAAGGTAGCAGCGCTCCTGGCGGTGGATCCTACGACGCCTCCCGACAAGGCCGCCCGCAAGGCCGGAGAGGCTCGGGCGCTCTTCGCGCTGGCCGAGCGCTACATACGGCGTCGCGACGAGGCCGCGCCCGTCGTGGCGGTCGGCGGCCTCATCGGCTCGGGCAAAACGATGCTCGCCGAGGCGGTGTCGCGCGGCCTCGGTCTCCCGGTCATTGCGTCAGACCGAACGCGCAAATGGCTGGCCGGCGTCGCCCCGACCGAACGTGCGCCGGCGGAGGCCTACAGTCCGGCAATCTCGGCGCAGACCTTCGACGAGGTCTTCCGGCGGGCCGCTCTTGTACTGAAGTCACGCCGAGGGGTCATCCTCGACGCAACGTTCCGGGAGCGAGAGCTGCGGAGCAGGGCCCGTGAGCTGGCGCAGCGCCACGGGCGGCCATTCCTCTTCGTCGAGACCGTCTGCGACGATCGCGTGCTCCGAGAGCGGCTGCGTCAGCGCGCGGCCGGCCCATCGGTGTCCGACGCCACCGAGGATCTCCTGGCTCGCGTGCGCGCCGAGTTCGAGCCGGTCACCGAGCTGCCCGCAGGGGAGCACCTCGTCGTGGACACGACCCATCCGCCCGCGGCGCTGGCCGAAAGGGTTCGGGCAGCGGTGGCCGGCCTCCACGCCGCGCGCTGATCCGATTAAGCGTCCGGTCCCGACCCACAGAGGGATGGGGATGCGCCTCACGTGGGGACTGCTCGCCCCACATGCGCGCGAACGAACCACCGCGGACTGGCGTGATTTCTTATCTGACGGCTGCTTCCGACGGCATGGCGCTGGCAGTTTAGTTGCAGGACTCATATGCAGTCCCATCGAACCGTCTGCAGGAGGCGCTGATGAGCCATCCGAAACGAGCGATCACTCGCGAGATCCGGACTCGACGGCCGAAGCGAGTCGGACGGGAGTCTGCTGGGTTCGCGGTCGAGGCCTGGCCCGAGAGCGGGATGCAGGTGAGCGACGTGATGACGAGTCCGGCGATCGTATTCCGTCAAGACATGACGCTGGGGGCGGCGGTAAAGGCCATGCGGGCGAGAAAGATCCGCCATGCGCCGGTCGTCAACGACAAGGGAGCGTTGATCGGGATGGTGACCGACCGCGATCTGCGCCAAGCGGTCCTTGAGCCGGCGCTCGCAGAAGAGATGGAGGCTCTCGCCCGGACTCTCGCGATGCGCACCGTGAAGGACGTCATGACCTGGGGCGTGACTACGGTGAAGCCCGAGACCGGCATCCGGGACGCGGCGCGGCTGATGCACACGAAGACGATCGGCGCTCTCCCTGTGATACGGAACGGACGCGTGGCGGGGATGCTGACCAGCAGCGATGTGATCAAGGCCCTGATCCGGATCCTGGACGAGGGCGTGGTGTCGAAGCCCGGGCGCTGGGGCGCCGAGGGCTGATGCTGACCGAGCGAGACCTGCTCGAGGCGCTGAGCCGGGAAGGGCCGGCACCCGCGTTCAACGTGGAAGGCTTCCTCTGGTAAGGCATGCGTCGCAGCGCGGCGACGGACCTCCACGCAAAGGAGCACGCTATGAGGCTGAACGATCGGCTCAAGCGATACCTGGATCAGGAGCAGGGGGCGTACGAAATCATACCGCACCGTGAGGTCTTCTCGTCTCGCGAGGTGGCGGCCGAGAGCCATGTGACCGACCGCCAGCTCGCCAAGGTGTTGGCGGTCAGGGAGGAGGACGACGGCCATCTGATGGTGGTGCTGCCCGCCGCGTGCCGGCTCGACCTCAATGCGCTCAGGCACGCGACAGGCCGGCATCGGCTGTCGTTCGTGTCCGAAGACGACATGGGCCGTCTCTTTCCCGACTGCGAGATCGGCGCGATGCCGCCCTTCGGTCAGCTCTACGAGATGCCCGTGTACCTCGACGCGTGCTTCTCACGCGCACAGACGATCGTCTTCCGGGCCGGCAATCACCACGAGGTGGTGCGCATGCCGTACGTCGAGTACGAACGGCTCGTGAAGCCCGTCGTCGGCGAATTCTGCACGCATGTGCGGGAGAAGGACCTCACCGCGTAGCGCACAGAGCGGTGTCAGTGACGAGCCTGGCTGACGGCACACTCGGCACGAGTGTTCTGGGATCGCGTCGAGAGAAGCAGCGCGCTCCCCGCCCAGATGCTCAAGCGGCACGGGCAGTGGCGCACGTTCAGCTGGGGCCAGGTGAGCGAGGTCGTTCACCGCCTTGCGCTCGGGCTCCTGGCCCTCGGCCGGGGACCGAGTGCAGTAGAGGGATAGGATGGAGGGCATCAATGAAAACGGCATCGCCCGCACTGAGTGCCCCAGTCGAGAAGATCATGAGCCGCGCGGTGGTACAAATGCTCGAGGGCATTCCGATGTCCGAGGCGCGGGCCATCGCGGTTCAGTACGACTACAACGGCTTCCCGGTCGTGACGCACGAAGGCCGGCTGGTCGGCGTGCTCACCAAGGGCGACCTGCTCAAAGTCGCTCGAGCGGCCCTCGTCGATCGCGGTGTCTGGCAGGAACCGGTCGCGCGCTGGATGGCGCACGGCGTGCTGGCGCTGCGGGCCGCGGACTCACTCCGGACCGCGGTAGAGAGTCTGGTGGACTCTGGGCTCAGGAGCCTGCCGGTGATCGATCAAGATGGCCGCGTCCTTGGCATGGTCTCGCGCAACGATCTCATGACCGCCATTTCCTGAGTGCGGATGGGGCTCGCGCCGCACCCGTCCTGGCAGCGCGGCGCACTGAGTCGTCGTCGCCGCCCGTGCCGTTCAGACGTCGTCCCGCGCCGCTCTCGGTGTGAGTGATTCAGGCCGGGTGTTGATGCCGTCTCCGCCCTGGGCTCGGTTCCAGCTTGAGAGGGCACGGTGCCGGGCCCCATCATGCGGCAGTCACCGCGAGGTTGATCAGAGCGAGAACCACGATCACTGTCATCGGATGGCCCATCTGCCCACCCTTACCCGTCACACGTCGAGGTCCGCGGCTGACGCGCGGTCGGTGCTCCGCGCGCCGCGATCGCCTCGCCCCACCGAGGCGTCAGGATCGCTCTCGATGCCGTCCTCCTTCTGGAGCGCGGTGAGCATGTCGCGCTCGGTGAGGATGCCGACCAATCGCCCGTTCTCGACGACCGGCAGGCTGCCGATGCGGCGCTGAAACATGGTGAGCCCCGCCTGGACGAGTGTCGCTTCAGGATCAGTGGTCACGACTGACCATGTCATCACATCCCTGACCAGCGGAGCTTTGAGCCGGCGCGGATCCCACGACAGCTGTTCCGACAATGCGGGCATGAACGCCGCGTGCCTGATGTCTCGATCGGTGAGGATTCCCATGAGGCGGCCCGCACGATCGACCACCGGCAGATGTCGGATCCCGCGTTGCTTCATCAAACCCGCCGCCTCTCGCAGCGAGGTCTCCAGATCGACGGTCAGCGGGCTGCAGGTCATCACGTCTCTCACGTTCATTGCTCTCCTCCCAGGCCTGTCCGATCATGCACGCGAGGATGTCGTCCAACTGGCCCTTCCGGTCCCGAGGAGCCGTTCCCCGGACTGTCGAGCGATCTCGGCGCGCGCCGCGTCTCTCAGGCTCACGATGTCGGCCCACCCGGTTCCGCGAGGTCGAAGCGGTGCGCTCACGGCGACAGTCACGGGCCCTGGCCTCGGCAGCCACTCATCCGCGGGCAGAATGTGCCTGGTCCCTCGAATGGTCACCGGAATCACGGGGCACCCGGTTTCGACGGCGGACTTGAAGGCGCCGAGACGGAACGGCAGGACTCCCGGGGAACGGACGAACGTGCCCTCCGGGAAGACCAGAACCGGAACTCCGAGCCGGAGCGCCGCGGTCACGCGCTCGGCATCCGCCACGCTCTGCGATCCGGCCGCTCGCTCGACGGTGAGATGGCCGACCTTGCGGATCACGCGGCCGACGAGCGGCGTCCGTAGCAGCTCGCGCTTGGCGACGAAGCGGAAGTCGGCCGGCAGCGCGGCGAGCAGGACCGCCACGTCGAGATAGCTCGAGTGGTTGGCTGCGAGGACGGCCGGTCTGGCGGCGCTCAGATGCTCCTCGCCCTCCGTTCTGACCTCACACCCGGACAGCGCGAGGACTATCCGACACCAGGTTCTCACCAGCCGGTCGGCGAGACGGCCGGTGGGAGCCAGGAGGATGGACAGCCACAGCACGGGCACGGTGAGCAGCAACAAGAGAGCGAGATACCCGCCGACGGCCAGCGCGCCGGCGGAGCGAGCCGCGCGACCAACCCGCGCGCGAACATCCCCGGCGAGAAGGCGCAACCACTGTGCGCGCGTCGAGGGACGCCTGCGTGCGAGCGCGCCGCTTGCGTAAGCATCCCTGGTGGCGCTGCGCCGGATCTTGCCACTCGAGGTCTTGAGCACTGACCCGGGCTCGGCAATCACCACGATGTCGGCCGGGAGGCCGAGCGCCGTCACGACGCGGTCCAGCACGTCCGCCCGGAGCGCGGATCTCTTCATGGAATCGGTCGCACGGCTCTCGGCGATCACCACGAGTTGCTCGGTGCCGATGGCCGGGTCGTGGACGCCGAAGGCGGCCACACAGCCCTTGCGGATTCCCGGAACGGCGCCGACGATCTCCTCCACCTCCTGAGGGTAGAGGTTCCGACCCGCTTTGATGATCATGTCTTTCTGGCGGCCCGTCACGAACAGGTCGCCATCCGCCCAGTATCCAAGGTCGCCCGAATCCATCCAGCCTCGGTGGAAGGCGGCACGGGTAGCCCTCGGATTCCGGAAATAGCCGGCCGTTACAGAGGGTCCGCGGAACTCGATGCGCCCTTCCATGCGCTCGCCGACAGGGTGTCCTCCCCTGTCGACGATCCGCACGTCGTGTCTCGGCAGCGGTCGGCCACAGCTCACGACACGGAGACACGAGGGATCCGCCGCCGAAGCGGGACAGGCCTCACCGCGCTGTTGAAACCGCTCGCGCGCGATCGTGTCGACGCGCGGCCGAGCGCCCGGGGTCGGAATCGTGAGCGCCACCGAGGCCTCGGCGAGACCGTAGACTGGGCACATCGCCTCCGGCCTGAAGCCAACCCGGGCGAACCGTCGGGTGAAGCGGTCGATCGTGTCGGCGCTGACCGGCTCCGAGCCGTTGAGCGCCACCCGCCAGGCACTGAGGTCGAGTCCCTCGATCTCCTCGTCCGCGATCTTCTTGACGCAGAGGTCGAAGGCGAAGTTGGGCGCGGCTGACACCGTCGCTCGGTGCGCGTGAAGCGTCCCGAGCCAGCGGGCCGGCCGTGAGAGGAACGCGAGCGGCGAGAGGATCACAATTGGGATGCCGAAGTAGAGCGCGCCGAGCCAAGAACCGATCAGCCCCATGTCGTGGTAGAGCGGCAGCCAGCTCACCGCCACGTCCTCCGGTCCGATCGCCAGGGCTTCCCCGATCGCGCGGATGTTGGCGAGGATGTTCGCGTGGCTGAGCAGGACGCCCTTCGGCGCCCCGGTGCTCCCAGACGTGTACTGAATCAGCGCCGGATCGTCTGCGCTCGCACGCCGCATGCGCAGCGGCGTGTCTGATTGGACGAGGCCGGGCGCAGTCAGCACGCGCCGCAGTGACGTCACGCGCGAGCGCAGCAACCGAGCGACGCGCTCGGCCTCCGGGAAGGTGACGAGCGCGCGCGCCTGCGCGTTGTCGAGAATGCCGACCTGGCGCCGGGCGTACTCCTCGATGCGGTCGCGCCGGAATGGAGGATAGATGGGGACGGGAACCGAGCCCGCCAGGAGCACACCGAAGAAGCTTTGAAAGAACGCCTCCTCGCTCCTCAGCATCAGCGCGATGGCATCGCCTTGGCCGAGGCCATGCGCCCGAAGCTCGGCAGCGATGGTATTCGCGCGTCCCCAGAGAGTGCCATACGTGATCGGCTGCTCCTGCCCGTCCTCCGTTCGCAAGTAGATGTGGATGCGATCCGGGGTCGCGTGAGCGTGCCAGGCGAGAACATCGGTGAGCGTACTCGCGGAGACCGGCGCGGCGGCCGCGGCGCCGAGGGGCGCCCGGGCAACAGGAATCGTCTCGGCTCGGGAGGGCTCTGCCGACAGGATCGCGACGGCGAGATCCCGCGGGGTGGCGGCATCGGCCATGTCGGCGTCCGGGAGCCGGACGCCGAAGGCGTGCTCCAGCCGCAGCATCAACTCGACGCGCTCGAGGCTCCCGAGGCCGAGGTCGCGATCGAGCGAGTCATCGAGAGTGACAGGGGCCCGTGACCGGGGCTCGCCGAGCTCGGCGACGAGCCCCCCGACGAGGTCGAGAACCTCCCGCTCGGTCCCTTCGTGGTCCGAGCGCGTCACGGCTGCCTCGGGCATGAAGGGACCCTTGGTGACTACCCAGCGCTACGCTGCCGCGCGCTTGAGGCTCCGGGTGAGGCCCGAGGCCATGTGCCCCATCTCGTTGCCGAGGAGCATCAGCAGGTCGTCCAGGGCGATGATCCCGACCAGGGTGCCAGCCTTGTTGACCACCGGTAGCCGCCGCACGCCGGTCTTGCCGAACAGCCTGGCGGCATCGAGGATGCCGGCGTTGTCACGGATCACGGTGAGGCTCTTGCGCATGACGCTGCCCATCAGGGTGGTCGCGGGATCCTTTCCCTGGCCGACGACATCGACTGCGATGTCCCGGTCGGTCACGAGCCCGATGGGTTTCGTGCCGTTGACGATGACGACGGCGCCAACGTTCTTCGCCCGCATGAGACGGGCGCCCTCGGCGACCGTCGTGTCGCGCGAGAGGGTGACTACGGGTTTCGTGCAGATGTGTCCAATCATGAATCGCCTCCAGTTGTGACGTGATGGACTCGGCCATTGGGAGTGCAAGCGTGATGCCTCGGCCGACGCTGCAGAAACTCGACCTCATGTCGCAGCAGCGGCTATCCCGAAGAGGAATTTCAGCGACACATGGGGCATCCCGGCCTCGATCGCGGACGGTCGTAGAACGAAGTTCCGCACTGATACGGGACGTGGAGCGAGTGGCACTCGTCTTGCCTTTTCCTACGTGGGGGGACGCCGCCGGCCGCAGGATCGTGATCGGCGCGATGGGACCGAAGCTCAAGAGTGGCACGGCATAGCGTGAGGCGCACCGTCGACTGACTTCCTGCTGCGGTGGCCGCAGCCAAAGTGACAGTAGTGGATGTTGTCAGGGGAATCTTGAACCCGAACGAACAAGGAAAAAGATCAATCACGACGTCCTGGAGGAGCTCAAGTGGGATTCCCGTGTTGAGGAGCAGGAGGTCGGGGTCCAGGTGGAGGGCGGCGTTGTCACGCTCACCGGCACGGTGACGGGTTACGCGAAGCGCTGGGCGGCCGAGGAGGCGGCTCATCGCGTGATCGGCGTCCTCGACGTGGCGAACGACCTCAAGGTGAAGGTGCCGGGCCCGGGGGGGCGCACCGACACCGATATCGCGCAGGCCGTGCGGCGGGCGCTCGAATGGGACGTGTTCGTCCCCGACGACAAGATCAAGTCGACGGTCAGCGAGGGCTGGGTCACGCTCGAGGGTACCGTCGATAGCTGGAGCCAGTACCAAGACGCCGAGCGCGCGGTACGGAATCTTGCCGGGGTGAAAGGCGTCCAGAACAAGATCGCAATCAAGCCGCCGAAGCCCATGACCGAGGATGTGTGCAAGGCGATCGAACGGGCACTTGAGCGGCGAGCCGAGCGGGAGGCGCGGGGGATTCACGTCGACGTCCGGGACGGCACCGCGACGCTGACCGGGGCTGTTCATTCCTGGGCCGAGCGGAAATCGGTCGTGGCGGCCGCCCGCTTCACGCCGGGTGTCCGGGCCGTCGAGGACCATCTACGCGTGGAACCGGTCTGAGGAGGACGAATCAGGATGTTGGAGGCGCTGTCGACGGAGGCCCGACCCGTCGGCGAGTGCATCTGGGAGATCCCGACCAGCGCCAAGGAGGGGATGCTCGTGCCGGCGCGCATCTATGCCTCCGAGGCGCTGCTCGGACAGATGGACCAGGGTGTGTTCGAGCAGGTGACGAATGTCGCGTGTCTGCCTGGCATCGTCCGCGCCTCGTTGTGCATGCCCGACGGCCACTGGGGTTATGGCTTTCCCATCGGCGGCGTGGCCGCTTTCAAGGCGGATACCGGGATCATTTCCCCCGGCGGCATCGGATTCGACATCAACTGCGGCATGCGGATCATCCGGACGGAGTTGACCGAGGACGAGGTCCGGACCAAGCTCGACGAGCTGATCGAAGCGCTGTTCCGCGCGGTGCCCTCTGGCATCGGCGCCCAGGGATTCGTCCATCTGACGGACGCCGAGTTCACGCAGGTGATGATCGAGGGCGCGGGCTGGTGCGTCGGCCGCGGCTACGGCTGGCCCGAGGATCTGGAGCACACCGAGGGGCGCGGAGCGCTCCCGGGCGCTGACCCCGCGCAGGTCAGCGCCCGTGCGGTGTCGCGCGGCATGCACCAGCTCGGTACCCTTGGCTCGGGCAACCACTACCTCGAAGTGCAGGTTGTCCGCCGCGCCGGCATCCACGATCCCGTCGCCGCCCGCGTGCTTGGAGTCGGCACGCCCGGGCAAGTCTGCATAATGCTGCACTGCGGCTCACGCGGCTTCGGTCATCAGATCGGCACCGATTATCTACGGCTGTTCGACCAGGTGATGCCGAGGTACGGCATCACGGTGAGGGACCGCGAGCTCGCATGCGCCCCGTTTCGGTCCAGGGAGGGGCAAGCGTACTTCGGCGCCATGAACGCCGCGGCCAACAGCGCCTTCGCGAACCGCCAGGTGATCACGCACCGCGTGCGCGAGGTGTTCTCGAAGGTGTTCGGCAAGGACGCGCGCGACCTCGGCCTCTCGGTCATCTACGACGTCTGTCACAACACGGCGAAGCTCGAGCGCCACAGCGTCGACGGACACAGCCTGGAGCTCGTCGTCCATCGCAAGGGCGCAACGCGCGCGTTCGGACCGCGCGAGCACGATGTGCCCGAGCCCTACCGGGAGATCGGCCAACCCGTGATCATCGGCGGCTCCATGGAGACCGGCTCGGCGCTGTTGGTCGGGACGGCGCATGCCATGCAGGAGACCTGGGGGTCGACCGCGCATGGGGCGGGACGCACCATGTCGCGGGCCCAGGCGAAGCGACGGGTGTGGGGCGAGACCTTGCTCAAAGAGATGGCGGAGCGCGGCATCATCGTGCGCGCGGCGTCCAAGTCCGGCGTGGCCGAGGAGGCTGGGTTCGCGTACAAGGATCTGACGGCCGTGGTGGATGTGCTCCACCGGCTGGACATCTCGCGCAAGGTCGTGACGCTCTCGCCCATCGGGAACGTCAAGGGTTGAAGCGGTTTGTGGACCCATGGAGGATGGCAGGATGAGCGCCCTGAGCTTTTATCGACGAGTGATCGAAGAGACGGGACAGCCGAGCCGAGAGGCGGTCAAAGCCGGAACGGCTGCGGTCTTGCACACGCTGCGGGATCGGCTCACTCCCGAGGAGGCCAAGCAGGCGGTCGCGCAGCTTCCGCGAGATCTCAAGCTCGTGTGGGAGGAGGGAGACGTGCCGGGCCGCAAGCCTGTCAAGCTACACCGCAAGGAGTTCTACGAACGCGTCAAGGCGGAGGCACGGCTCAGATCGATTCGTGAGGCGCGGTTTCTCACGATCGGCGTCTTCGCGGCACTCAAGGCGCAGCTCTCACCGGGCGAGGCAGATGACATACAGGCGCAGTTGCCCCGGGATCTCAAGGAAGTCTGGGAGGACGCGTAAGCCAGCAGCCAGGTTCTCCCCTCAAGCCCCTTCTGCCGAACGGCCCACCACCGGGAGGGCGAGGTGATTGAGCGAGACCTGCCCGAGAGAAAGCCACCCACAGCTGCCGCGGGAAGATGGACCCGGAGCGGCTCGTTATGGGCCATCGTGCTCGCTGGAGGCGAGGGGGTGCGGCTCCGCCCGCTCGTTCGCAAGATCTGTGGCGACGACCGTCCCAAACAGTATGTGCCCTTGCTCGAATCCCGCTCACTGTTGCAGCAGACGATCGACCGGATCGCCAGCCTCGTGGCTCCGGAGCGAACGGTGCTGGTGACGATGCGGAGCCACGCGGCGTACATTGCGGGCGCGCTCGGGGAGCTGTGCGGTCCCCGCGTGTTGTTCCAGCCGGAGGATCGGGGTACGGCGGCTGCGGTACTGCTGCCCGCCCATTGGATCCTGGCCCGCGATCCCAACGCCACAGTGATCGTGGTGCCGTCAGACCATCTCGTCGTGGAGGAGGCGGTCTTCATGGGGCACCTGGGGGCCGTGGCGCGCTTTGTCCAGCAGCATCCCGAATGGATCACTCTACTCGGCGCGCAGCCGACGGAGCCAGAGACCGAGTACGGCTGGATCGAGGCGGGCGCAAGGGTGGGGTGGACGACCGAAGGGCCCTTGTATCGGGTCTTCCGTTTCTGGGAAAAGCCCTCCAGCGAAGTCGCGTCCACCTTGTTGGTGAATGGGTGTCTCTGGAACACGTTCGTGCTGGTGGCCGGCGCCGGCACCCTCGTCGCTGCGGGAGAGGAGTGCGTGCCGGAGCTGAACGATCGCCTGGCCCGGCTTAGCGCCTTCTTCGGCACAGAGCAAGAGAGCTGGGCGATTGGGCAGGCATACGCCCTGGCGCCTCGCGCCAACTTCTCGCGCGCCGTGCTTGAGCATTGCCCCCGCGCACTGGCCGTCTCGAAACTGCCGCCCTTGACCTGGTGCGATCTGGGCACTCCGGTTCGTGTCGTCAAGACGTTGGCGGATCTGGGAATCTCCCCGCTATGGCTGTCGCGCCTGCCGCGGCCCGCATGAGGCGGCAGCAGTGAATCAAGGCATTGTCGGACCTGTCGTCGCCGCGAATGCCGAACGTCTCGTGCTTGGCGATGGGACGGAGTTCGCTGTCTCCGGTCTGCCCACACCCTCAAAGGCGTCGGCCCCACGACCACGCGGATCTTTCTCCGCGATCTTCGCTCGATCGGGGACCTGGGGCGCGCACCGAGGGTTGATCGCAGACGCCCGAGTGGAACGATTCGGCCGTTCGTGTATTCACGCTCCCGTCACCAAATCTCGGCCGAGCGCGGATGATCCTGCGCGGCAGGCCGACCGGTCGTCGCGTGTGTGCGGCCATCGTGTCCAGTCGGGCGTCGAAGTGAGCAGATACATCGGAGGCCGCTCGCTGCGCAGGTCGGCGCTCAGGACGTGATCACGATCAAGGATCCGGCGGCGCTGCTTGCCGACTTTCGGGCGAAGGGAATCTACACGATCGCACGCATCGTGGTATTCAAGGACGATCCGCTTGCGCGCAGCCGTCTGCTGGAATCAGCGCGACACGGGTATCGGGCAGGTGGGCGAGACGCTCGTGGGTCATTTGGACGATCTATCGCCGATGCTCTATCCGTCGTCGTTTCAGTTCGGGATTCCGGGCTACCCGAAGTGCGGCCGAGAGGTTCGGCGCCAATGGCTGGATGCTCTGGAATCCGAACAACGTCTATTCACGGCCGAGGCCTTCCGTCGCTCGCCGGGCAAGTACTGCGTGAGGGGCGAGCTGAGTGCCTACGTGGAGTTCGTCGAGCAGGACATCCGCCGTGCGATGCCTGACGGGCGCTCTCACCTGATTCTCTGCCGCAATCTCGTCCGCACCTATTTCGAGGAGGCGCTCCAGCGCGCCATCCTCGACCGGATGACGGACCGGCTCCTCCCGGACGGCGCGATGATCTTCGGCCTCGGCGAACCGGTCCCCATGGCGTGCTCGGACTCGAGCCCTGGTCGGCGCGGCTCAGAGTCTTTCGCCGCGGCGAGATATCGCGGCGTGACGGGGACGCTTATGGGGTCGAGGTCGATCCTTGCGGCCGCGGCGCGCTCTCCACGACGGCGAGCAAGGCTTCCAGCGCATCGGACCTCGTCAGGGTCCCGACCGGACGGCCGCTGTCGACCACGAGCACCGCACCGGGTGAGCTGGAACATTGCTTTCGCGCCGCAGGCGTGACACGGGTGCAGCTCGAAGTCGCCGTTGCGAATACGACCGTGATTACGCTCTACGAACGTCTCGGCTATGAAGTGGTCGCCACGCGTGCGGAGTGATCGTCAGTCTGGCGATCGCACCCTCCCAGTCTTAGCAACGGACGGACGCAAGAGCACGTCATCGGTGTCAGCGTCTGTATTCTGGGCCGACCTCGCGATTGGTGCGAGCGTGGCTGTGTCCTCAAGCGCGTGTTCGGGCGGCGGTCAGCGCTCAACCGACGCTTCATCATCCGACGCGGTCATCCGCATCACGGGTTCGGACACGATGGTGAATCTGGTGCAGGCGTGGGCCGAGAACTACAAGCAGGCACGGCCCGACATTTTCCGTGCAGGTCGCTGGCGGTGGTTCCGGCGTCGGCATTGCCGGCCACAGCGAAGGGATCCTCGACATCGCCGCAGCCAGTCGCGAGATGACGATCGACGAGATGAATCGCGCGAAGGCTCACACTGGCACACAGCCGCAGGAATTCACGGTTGCCCTCGATGCGCTCGCCATCTACGTGCACAAGGACAACCCTCTCGACTCGATCTCCATCGAGGAACTCGCCGAGATCTAAGGCGAGGGGGGACAGATTGAGACATGGTCTCAACTTGGGATCACGAACCCGGCCTGCAAGAGCGACGCGATCATCCGCGTGAGTCGCCAAAATAGCTCCGGCACG
>Ga0335077_10003394_pt1 | contig 19233 bp, 13 predicted proteins | sample Lox_Sample_31_FD_207151 | JGI IMG/M metagenome (GOLD analysis project Ga0335077, IMG submission 207151) | Soil microbial communities from Loxahatchee National Wildlife Refuge, Florida, United States - Lox_Sample_3.1 | ecosystem: Environmental > Terrestrial > Soil > Wetlands | place: USA...
GGCGAGCGACGAGCAGCCGCTGGTCATTCCCGAAAAAGCGGTCGTTGTGGCCGGCTCGCGGGCCATCACGCGCGGCCGCGGCAAGGAATGGGGACTCTCTCTCTACACTCCGGTGATCGTGAAGTATCGCGATGCCAAGACGGACCTGCGCACGCAACTCGAAGAACTGCTTCGTTGATCTCTATTTTTTCGCAGCGCGCCTCTGCTTCTCTTTTTGAGCGCTAAAGCGGCTTCCCGCCTTTTTGCCCGCGGGCAGCTTTCTCGATGAGGACGAACGGGCAAGCTGCGCGCCGCGATTGTCGGCTTTCAGCAAAAGCACGCGGGCGTTCGTTCCCTTACGCCGGAATTCTCCGACCAGCGCCTCTCCAATTTCGGCAGCGCTGCGACGGGCGATGGCCATTACGGCCGACCCCGCTCCGCTGAGGAAAACTCCCGCCAAATGCCGATGCCGGAAGGCTAGGCATTCCGCGATGCCGGGAACGAGCGCGCTGCGATACGGTTGATGCAGTTTGTCGGCGAATAGTTCCGGCGAAAGTTCGCCGCCCGAGAAAAAACGCGCCGCGAGCAAGGCCGCGCGCTGCAAATTGCCAATGACGTCGCGGCGAGAATATTCGCCCGGAAGGACCGCGCGCGCTTTCTCCGTCGGCAGCGGAATCTCCGGGACGACTGCCACGAAATGGAGATTCTCCGAAACGGCGGCTTTAGCGACGGCCACGTCTGTGGCCGCGCCCAGAGCTGCGGCGACGACGAATCCGCCATACAACGCGGCGGCAACGTTATCGGGATGGCCTTCGATCTCTGTCGCAAGGCCAAGAGCCTGTTCCTTCGGAAGCGAACCTCCGCAGAGGGCGCTTCCGAGAAGGATGCCCGCGACGATGGCCGCGGAGCTCGAACCCAAACCAACGCCGAGCGGAATATCGTTCTGCACGTCGAGCCGCACCGGAGGCAGGTGCGCACGCTTTACAGCAGCGGCGCGTTGCATGGCTCTCAGGATCAGATTGTTTTCGGTCCGGGGAACTTCATTGTCATTCGGACCGCGATAAGCGATCTCAAAACCGGATTCTCTCGGCGTGACCGAAGCGCGCAGATACAAATTCAGGGCAATCGCAGCGCAGTCGAAGGCACAGCCCACGTTTGCGCTGGAGGCAGGAACGACAACAGAAAATGCGCGCCCGGATGAACTAGATCGCGGCGGCACGACTAGGAGACGGCGGAAACGGCCATGGCCTGTCCCATGAATTTTTCAAACGCGGCAATTCGCGGCTCGATTGCTTCTTCAATGGGGTAACGGCCGGTGAGCGCATCGGTGGTCTTCAGGCCATTGCCCGTGACGCAGACGACGGTCTCTTCGTCAGGGCGAATGCGGCCTTGCGCGATGAGAGACTTCGTGCAACCGACGGTGACGCCGGCGGCCGTCTCTCCAAAAATCCCTTCGGTGGTGGCCAGAAGCTCCATGGCGGATACGAGATCGGTGTCGGAAACATCCTCCGACCAGCCTCCGCTGGACCGAATGACGCGGCTGGCGTACATGCCGTCCGCGGGATTGCCGATGGCCAGCGAGCGCGCGATGGTGGACGGCTTCTGCGGATCGATTTCGTCCTTGCCGACTTTCACGGCGCGGGAGATGGGCGAGCAGCCGGTGGCCTGCGCGCCAAAGAACCGGACCGTCTTCGATTCCACCAATCCGAGCGCGATCAATTCCTGAAAGGCCTTATGAATTTTGGTGATCAGCGAGCCGCCGGCCATGGGGACAACCATGTTATCGGGAAGCCGCCAGCCGAGCTGCTCCGCAATTTCGTAGCCCACCGTTTTCGAGCCCTCCGCGTAGTAGGGCCGCAGGTTGATATTCACGAAGCCCCAATGGAAGCGCTCGCCGATCTGCGAGCAGAGCCGGTTCACCTGGTCGTAGTTTCCGGCAATGCGCACCAGGCGCGCGCCAAAAACCTGCGTGCCGAGAATTTTCGCCGGTTCGAGATCGGCCGGGATGAAGATCCAGGCGTCAAAGCCCTGGCGAGCGGCCTGCGCGGCCACGGCATTGGCGAGATTCCCGGTGGAAGAGCAACTGACGGTTTGGAACCCGAAAGCCTTGGCCTGCGCCAGCGCGACGGCGACGACACGGTCTTTGAAAGAAAGCGTGGGGAAATTGACGGCGTCATTCTTGACGTACAGACGGCGCGAACCAATCTGCGCGCCAAGGCGCGAGGCGGAGACCAGCGGCGTCATGCCCACGGGAATTTCGGGTTTATATCCTTCGGGGATGGGCAGCAGTTCGGAGTAACGCCAGATATTGGCGGGGCGCCGGGCGATATTGTCGCGGGTGAAGGTGGAGCGCGCCGCCTCGAGATCGTATTTGACGTCGAGGGGCGCGAGGCAATCCTCGCAGATCGATGTTGGGCGATTTCCCCAGTCGCGATTACATTCCCGGCAGCGCAACGTATAGTGTTCAGTCATAACGGTCTCCCAGGCTGCGCTGGGCCCGGCGCGCGCCAAAAAAAATGCCTCGTTCCGGGTATGGGGGAACGAGGCGAAATGCCGAATCATTCGATTCTTCATGTCCCCCGCAAACCGGGCGGGAATTGGCACCTGCCGACCAGAAAAAGCCTGGTCCGGTTGTCGTGGCTTCGTCGGGCCCGAACCCCTCAGCCACTCTGCATGAAGATCGCTCCGCACGACTGCAGCGCGGATAAGTAATGTTATCTATGCGGTGAAGCATTCGTCAAGCCTTAAGTCGGGCGCTAGCCCGCAGGGCTCTGGAAGACGAGCTTGCGGCACGGGCTCGGCGGTTTGGCACGAGAAGCGCAGCCCACTATCCCACCCCCCCCACCTTTTTTGCAAACGTTTTCATTCCAAAGGAGTTGTAGGTCAGGGTTGGAAAACGTTATCATTCTAAAGCGTTTAGCTCCTTGCTTCGCTCGACTGTCGACGGACCGACAGAAAACTGCAGATCCCTCGGCCTCCGGGCCTCGTGATGACAGCGTTCCCTCCGCGTGAGGGGCACGCCAAAGACTTGCGTGCAAGATCGACGCGTCGGTGCCCGCCGCAAGGCCACTTGAATGTCAACTCATCTGGAGCGAGCGTACATATATTTTACCGCACGAGTAAAGCGGCGTACGTCCACTGAGCTGCCGCAGCGGAGGTGACGGGGCTCTGCGACAGAAAAATCCCCACCCGCAAAAACGGCGCGTGGGTCACCCCTCGTGCTTCCAGGAGGTGCGGGGTGAGCGATGTCGATTGAGCTCTTACTTGACTGGGTTGAAGCGCTGAACTCGCTCGCCGTTAAAAACTTCGCCGGTGTAGATGACGCCTTTCGAATCCACGGCGATCATGTGCAGCCCGAAGAAGAGGCCGCCATTTTGGCCCATGCTGCCGAGCCTGCCGACAACCTTGCCGTCATCGCGGTTGAGGAACCAGACGGTGTTGTTCGAAAGATCGGAAATGTATAAGAACCGCTGCTGCGGATCGACAGAGAAGCCCACGCCTCCGGGGGAACCTTCCTTGCCCGTGTTGGTGAGCGGGTGCGACGGCGGCGGAGGCACGCCCGTCGAGGGGTTCAGGATGAACGACTTCACGAACTTGCCGTCCTTCGTCGTGACATCGATGCGGTTGGCGCCACGATCCGCGGCATAGACGAAGCCGTCTTTGGAGATGTTCAGCGTGAGGTGGTTCCTGAATTCTTTCGGCTGTGGGCCGTTGGGGACGTAATCGCGATCCTTGTCATCGGTGGTGATTTCGGAAAGTTTGTGTCCATACGCGCCCCAGCCGCGTTTGAACTTGAAGGTATCCAGGTCAAACACCATCACGCGCCCGCCGAGGTAATTGTCGGCGGTGTAAAGTTCGTGAGCGGGCTCATCGAGGCGAACCTCTTCGATGCCTCCCACGATCATGGGCGTCGTCGGAGGATATTTGGCGCGGAAGGCTGCTACGGCTGCCGGATCGGGTGGTTTGGGCGGATTGGCAGGAAATGTTCCGCCGGGACCGTTGCTCCCTTTACCTGGCGTACGCTCTCGCGAACCTCCTCCTCCGCCTTCTCCCCCGCCGCCCGGCGGCGCTTCCGGCGCGCGAGGCAATTCGGCGAGCATCTTGCCAGTCTTGGGATCGTATTTGCGGACGTTGCCCTTGCCGCCGACAGCGTTACCGATGTAGACGAACCCTTTGCTATCCACGGCCATGCCGTGCCCTTGGGGCGGATCGAAGTAGCCGATGACGTTGCCCTCTTTATCGATGTGGATCATGGAGGGAGGCCGGGTGCAACAATCCGCGAGGCCGACTTCCGCATTGAGCTCAATCTCGCGCAAGTCGTTGGGGCGATCAAGCACCCACACGTTATCGTCCTTATCCACGGCGAGGCCGGTGACGCCTCCCATCTTCCAGTGATTCGGCAGAGGCTTGGGCCAGTCTCCGTCGAACTTATATTTTGGCGCGGATGGCGTCTGGGCGCCCAACGCAGCACACAAAACCAGTACCGCCAGACCAAGCCATAGTGCAAAAGCTCGCGTGCCCTTGCTCTTGTTCATCGGACCTCCTCTGGGCTATTCGCCCAGGCTGGAAAAGCGAAATTCCTATTTTGACCGACCGGAATAGGCACTCTTATACACCCATTCGCCCGGCGATTGTACGATTGACGATTCGATTCAGAAAAAGATGCGATGAAGGTGAGAATCTCTCAGAAGCCGGGCCATCCCGGAGGGTGGTCATCTTTCGAGTGCGACATACAGCCCCTGGACATAACGGAGCTAGGAACTAGGTGGCGTTCTGTATGCGCGGAGCGCTCGCGTCGCGGCTCAGCTTTAAAAAAAGGCCCCCGCCGAGGAGGAGGAGCGGCGGGGGTCTGGGTTAACCGATGCAGCGGGGGCGCTTTGCGTCCGTTACGAACCGGGCGTTAGGAGGCCCGAGCTGCCCGATTCTCTGCGCAGGCCGATCTGCAGTTGTTATTCGCCGACCTTAATGACAAGGCCGACTCCGATGCGGACGATATTGTTTGTCCAGACGCCGCCAGCGTGACTCGGGGTCCAATCGAACTGCGGAACCCGAAGCGCCAAACGATGGGAGACGCTGAGATCCAAGCCGCCGCCGATGCCCAGTCCGAGGCCGGTGCTGGATACCGCAGCAGAGGACGTCAAACCGGTGATCGGATCGGTCACCGATACTGCGGCGGTGGATCTAGAGGCTCCGAAGAGGACATGAACGAAGGGATTGATTTTGCTCACGCGCATGTTGAATTGCGGTCCGAAGAGGTATTGGTAGTTACTCATGCCAAGGCCGACTCCGGAGGCAGTTCCACTAAGCAGGCTCCCGATGTCCATGGTCTTGTACTGGCCGCCGAAATCGCCCACGAAACCGAGGTGCCGGGTGACATTGGCGCCAACTTCGGTCTGCCAGCCCCAGAATGACTGACGCAGGGTTGTGGGCAGCAAGGTATTTGGATCGACTGATGGGAGTCCCACGCTGGAGATGGAGAAGCCTCCGAACGCCTCGAGCTTGGGATAGCTGTACTCCTGAGCGAATCCCGGAACGGAGAAGAGCAACAAGGCTATAGCTCCGAAAAACAATCGACGCATGTAAGTTTGTCCTTTCCGCGAAAGAATTGGAATCGGCTGCCTACCCCCACCCCATCCCCGGCAGCATGAAGGGCATTGCACGCATTCGAGTTTAAAGAGGGAAGGGGCCGCAGCTCAAAGGGAACTATCCGGGGCTGTTCAAGCGGGGTTAGTAACTGTTTGAAGTAGCTGCAATCCATTGAATTAAATATACTTGTGTGGATGCTGTGTAGCATCGTTGGTCGGAACTTCGAAAGCCTGCACCTCTAACGAAGGCCGGTCCCGGTACTACTAGGGCGATTTGCTTATTGCCTGCCGGTGCATGCCCAGTGCTAGAATCCGCGCTTCTCAGTTTCCTCAGAGCCGATAATTTTTGAGTGCGGATATAAGTGGGGTCCCGGTGACGGAAAGAGGCAGCTCCTTCCTCCTTGCTTTAGGCGCGCTGGCCATCGCGCTCGTAACGCTCCCCTGCAGGGCACAGATCGTTGGGCCGGCGACGCCGTCGCGACCGCTGGTAAGGCCAATCCAGGTCGATGTGGAGATGGTGCTGGTCAACGTGACGGTGACCGACTTCGAGGATCGGCTGGTCCTGGGCTTGAGCAAAGACAATTTCCGGCTGTTCGAGAACGAGGTGGAACAGGAGGTCCTCACTTTTTCCCAAGAAGACTCGCCGATGTCGATCGGGCTGCTCTTCGACCTGAGCACAAGCATGATCGATAAGATCGACAAGGCGAGGCAGGCGGCGCTACAAATGCTGAAGACGGCGAACCCGGCAGACGAGTTCTTCCTGGTGAGCTTCAGCGATCACGCCGAACTGACGAGCGGGTTCACCTCGGATCTGCAGGAACTGCAAAGCCGCATGCTGGCCACGGTGCCGAAGGGCCACACGGCGCTGCTGGACGCGATCCATATGGGCACGCAAGAGATGAAGAACGCGCGCTACCGCAGGCGAGCGCTGGTGGTGATCTCCGACGGCGGAGACAATCACAGCCGGTACCACGAAGCGCGAATCCGCAGCGAGTTGAAGGAAGCGGACTGCCAGCTCTACGCCATGGGACTCTACGACGATGAAGACATGAAGCGAACGCCGGAGGAGCGCAAGGGACCGGCCCTGCTTTCCGACCTTGCCGATCTCACTGGGGGTCGCGCCTTCCGGGTTTCCAAGGTGGAAGAGCTACCGGAGGTCGCCGCCAAGATCAATATGGAGCTGCGCGATCAATACGTCCTGGGATACAAACCCACTGGGCATCACGACGGCGCGTGGCGAAACCTGAAAGTGAAAGTCGATTCCAGCGCAAGCCAGCCGCCAATTCATGTATATAACCGGAACGGATATTACAGCCGTATCGACTAGCGCGCGTAGTAGGTGAGTGCGGCTGCCACGTACTGACGGGTGTCACGCCCGGCGGGTCAGGGCAGGGGATTCGCTGGGTAACGGGAAGTCCTCGTCGCGCGGCGAGTGGTGGCTTTCGGCCGTGTTCGTTGCGCCCACGGCTGCGGGAGTGCGGCGAAGGATGGCAATAAGCGAAAGCGGGGGCAGAGGGAGCCAACGGTCCAGCAGGCGAAACAGGGGAGTGAGAAGATTCAAAATTTTGATTTGCCAAATGCCGAACGAAGTTTTGCGCAAGACGCGGCCGTTCAGCCACCAGGCCGCAACTCCCACACGGTTAAAGGGCAGCACGTCTTCCACCGAGAATCCCACGGAGGTTGCGAGATCTCTCAGTTGCTCGGGTGAATAGCGGCGTTGATGGCCTAGGACGTCATCCAGGGTGCCGAAAAGCCACTGCCCGCAGGGAACCAGGATAATGGCGCGGCCGCCGTCTTCGAGGACGTTGTAGATGTTGCGCACGGCGGCTGAATCGTCCACCAGGTGCTCGATCACGTTAAGGCAGACCACGGTATCGAAGCGCTGATTTTGAGGGTAGGACTCACCTTTTTCGCCGTCGGTGAAGCAGACCTGGAGATAAGGCCGATTTACAGTGAGCTTGCTGAGATGGTCGAGATACAGAGGATTGATATCGCTCACGCAGTAAAGTGGGCGAGGGATCAATTGCAAGGTCAAGTTGCCCGTTCCGGCGCCGATCTCAAGAACGGATTCACCGAGATAGGGGCGGATCATGTCCGCCATCCACTTGGTGAAACGTGGAGCGCGATTGAGCCGGCCGAGAATCTCAGCGCCGGTCTCGTCCCCGGAGTAAACATTATCGGAGAGGGCAAAATGAAGAATGGCGCCGATGCAGCGGACTCCATCCTTCCAGCCGATCTTTTTCCCCTCCTGATACCCACGACCCGCGTAGCGAATGGGCACTTCGAAGATCCGGGCGGAGCGCTTGGCCAGCTTGATGGTGATCTCGGGCTCGAATCCGAAACGTGAGCTGACGAGAGGGATACTCTTCAGCAGTTCCGTGCGAACCATCTTGTAGCAGGTTTCCATGTCCGTGAGATTGAGGTCCGAGACCATGTTGCAGAAAAGCGTGAGGAAGCGATTCCCCAGCTCGTGCCGGAAGAACAGCACCCGACGGTAGGGACTGGCCAGGAAGCGCGAGCCGAAGACGGCGTCCGCATCTTCGGCAAGAAAGACGGCCGCCATTTGCAGCAAGTCCTGGGGATGATATTCGAGATCGGCATCATGAATGACCGTGAGTTCCTTGGCAGCGTGAGGTATCGCGGTACGAATGGCCGCAGACTTGCCTTTATTTGCCGGGTGGCGCAGGAACAGCCACTCGAATTTGGGTTCCGGCCGGTGCTGCGTCGCGAAACGGAAGCGCTCAAGGGCGTCGGCCGTGTGGTCGCTCGAACCATCATCGACCACGATCACCTGAATCGATTCCAGAAGCGGCGAATCGGCCAGAAGAAACAGACGGTCCAGGCTGGCCTCGACCAGATACTGCTCGTTATAGACGGGGACAATGATCGTTAGTGAGGTTTGCCGCGTCATCTTGAAAGCACGCAGGAAGCAGGATTCCCAGCCATAAAGCAATGATATGCCATGTTCGGAGAAGGCGGGGGCCAATTTGCCCTTGTTGTATTAGCAGCGACACCTCGAATCGGCACGACCATCCAATCAGAGTACGCAGAATTGGCAAGAGACAGTCTGCCTCGATGTTTGTGACGACAGCAGGCCCGCTGCGGTGACGATGACGGCGAGATCAGCAGAGAAGAATCTTCGATTGGGCTCGGCGAGTTGATAGAATGCTTTGTGGAGAGCGCATTTGTCTAAGTTGGCCGACCATGCAGGGGCCGGGATGCCGCCGGAGTCGGTAACGGGAGCGTATCCAGCGCGTCCGGAACCGGAAGCGGAGCTCGAGTCGCTGGCGCGGGCCCAGCACGGCGATGCTTTTCGCTTGCTGGGACCGCACGCCGTCGAGCGGGAGGGCGGGCGGCGCATTTTGGTGCGGACGATCCAGCCGTATGCGACGGCCGTGAGCGTGATTCTGAGCAGCGGAGAGACGATCCCAGCGAAGCGCCTGGACCTTGGCGATGGGGCCGACGGAATCTTCGAAGCGCTGATGCCGCCTGCGTGCCAATACCTCGAGGTGCTGGACTACCGCCTGCGGATACAGTGGGACGACGGGGGTATCAGCGAAGCGCCGGACGTTTTTGGCTTCCCAACGGTGCTGACGGATTTCGACCTGCATCTTCTGGGCGAAGGATCGCACTGGCAAAGCTACGAAAAACTGGGCGCGCACGTGCGAGAGATCGCCGGCGTGCAGGGCGTGCAGTTCGCCGTGTGGGCGCCCAACGCGATGCGCGTCAGCGTGGTGGGGGACTTCAACCGCTGGGATGGGCGCATGCACCCCATGCGTTCGCGGGGAAATTCGGGGGTGTGGGAGATTTTCGTTCCCGAGCTAGCCGAGGGCGTCATCTACAAATACGAGATTCGCTCGCGCCTGGGGGAACTTCCGTTCTTGAAGGCGGATCCGTATGCCTTCGAGGCGGAGTTACGGCCCAAGTCGGGATCCGTGGTGGCGACGCTCGAGGGGTATGGGTGGAATGACGACGCCTGGATGCATGGGCGAGCGAGGCGGGACTGGCTGGCTGAGCCGATTTCGATCTATGAAGTGCATCTGGGATCGTGGCGGCGCGTGCCGGAAGAGAACAACCGCTGGCTGACGTACCGGGAGATCGCGGACCAACTGATCCCCTATGTGAAGCAGATGGGCTATACACATATCGAATTGCTGCCGGTGATGGAGCACCCCTTCGACGGCTCCTGGGGTTATCAGACGATCGGCTACTTCGCGGCCACCAGCCGCTTCGGCAAGCCGAAGGACTTCATGTATCTGGTGGACCGCTGCCATCAGGAAAATATCGGCGTGCTGCTGGATTGGACGCCGGCACATTTTCCCGCCGACGCGCATGGCCTGGCGGAGTTCGACGGCACCCATCTTTACGAACATGCCGATCCGCGGCAGGGAAGGCATCCCGATTGGGGCACCCTGGTATTCAATTACGGGCGATCGGAAGTGCGCGGCTTCTTGATGGCCAGCGCGCTTTTCTGGATGGACAAGTATCACATCGACGGGCTGCGCGTGGACGCCGTGGCCTCCATGCTTTATCTCGATTACTCGCGCCAGCCCGGCGAATGGATTCCCAACGAGTTCGGGGGCCGCGAGAATCTGCCGGCGATCTCATTTTTAAAGCGGCTGAATGAAGTGGCCAACGAACGGCATCCGGGAGTGCTGATGGTGGCGGAGGAATCGACGGCCTGGCCCGCGGTTTCCCGGCCGACGTATCTGGGCGGGCTGGGGTTCACGCTCAAGTGGAACATGGGCTGGATGAACGATACGCTGGATTACTTCTCGCACGAACCTATCCACCGCAAATATCACCACAACCGCATGACCTTCTCCATGCTCTACGCCTTCACCGAGAATTTTGTGCTGCCGCTTTCGCACGATGAAGTCGTGCACGGCAAACGTTCGCTGATCAATAAAATGCCGGGAGATCTTTGGCAGCAGTTCGCGAACTTGCGGCTGCTTTACGGGTACATGACGGCGCACCCGGGCAAGAAGCTGCTGTTCATGGGCGGCGAGTTCGGCCAGCGTTCGGAATGGAATCACGGCACGAGCCTGGAATGGGACTTGCTGCAGTATCCGGAGCATCGCGGAATGCAACGGATGGTGGCCGACCTGAACGCGCTCTACCGGCGGGAGCCGGCGCTGCACCAGGTGGATTTCCAGTGGCAAGGATTTCAGTGGATCGATTGCAACGATGCGGACTCGAGCGTGCTTTCGTTTATACGGCGGGCGCGGGAACAGTGGGACGCGATCGTTGTGGTCGCGAATTTCACGCCCGTGGCTCGCGAGAGATACCGCGTGGGCGTGCCCGAGCCGGGCTGGTATCGCGAACTCTTTAACAGCGACGCTGAATTCTACGGCGGAAGCAACTACGGGAATGCCGGCGGGGTGATGGCGGAGCCCGCGCCGTGGATGGGCATGAACTACTCGCTGCCGCTGCGCCTGCCGCCGCTGGCGACGCTGTATTTCAAGCGCAGCTGACCGAAACCGGAGATATCCCTCGCTTTTGCAACTTGATGAACGTCCCAAAAACGAGCTGCGTTGTGATCCGCCTGGCGATAGGACTAGGGCTGTGTTTCTTTCTATCTAGCTGCGGCAAAGACGTGAAGACAATTTGGTCGACGGAGTCTGGTTCTCCGGATGGGCGGTGGGTTGCGATTGCCCACACTGATCAATACGGGGGGCTGGAGCGGCAGGCATCCTATCCACCGTATCTTTAAAGCAAGTTAAAGGGCGGCAAGGCGACATTGAGATCTTCCAGCTATCACAGGATGCGGCGTCGGTAGACCTGAAGCTGAGCTGGCTAGCACCCTCGCATCTGGAGATCACGTACCGGCAGCCTGCGTCGGTTGACTTCCAAGCTGTCAAGTGCGGCGGAATCGACATTTCTGTCCGGGACCTTTCAAGTCCAACTAGCAGAACATCTGATTCACAATAGCTGTGGGGCGCTCGATTCAGCCATTCCGGCCGGACGGTCAAATCGAGACAGGGACGCCGAGAAGTTCGTGATGTTGCCGCAGCAGGAAATGGTCGGTCATGCCGGCGATGTAGTCGCAGACGACACGGTGGGGCGGCTCGCGCTGTGCCAGTCCGGAATAATATTCGGGCATGGATTCGGGGTGCGCGAGATAGTAGCGAAAGAGGCGCTCGAGGGCGTCCACGGAGCGGTCGCGCTCTTCGACGATCGTGGGATGGTCGTAGAGCCGGCGATACAAGAATTTCTTTAGCGCGCCATTGATCTCCTCCACCGGCGGACTGAACCCAGCCAAGCGCCGCGGCAAGCGCCGGACGTCTTCCGTATTCTTCGCGCCGCTCTCCAGGGCCTGCAGGCGTGTATTTTCGATGAGATCGGTCGCCAGATAATCCAGCAGCCGCTTGATGGTCTCGCCGATCTTGAGTTTTGTCCGGCCAGCGGGATGGCTGCGGTCAATCTCGTCGTAGATATCGGCGAGAAAGGGCGTTTCGTCACGGAGCATCTCGACGACAAGGAGCCGCGACTCGAAGCCATCGTCGAGATCGGCGGAGTTATAGGCAATCTCGTCCACTGCGTTCATCAATTGAGCTTCGAGAGGAGGACGCAGCTCCAAATCATATTCCGCCAATTCGGGAAATTCGGCGGGCACATAGTCGCGAGAGTGCTTGATGATGCCCTCGCGAACCTCGAAGGTGAGATTCAAGCCGGGAAAATCGAGATAGCGCTGCTCGAATTGCTCCACGATGCGAAGCGCATGGAGGTTGTGGTCGAAGCGATCTTCGTGATCGCGCATGAGTCGGTTGAGCCGGTTTTCGCCGGCATGTCCGAAAGGAGGATGGCCGATGTCATGCGCCAAGGCCAAGGCTTCGGCGAGATCCGTGTTGAGCCCAAGCGCCTGCGCGACCGTGCGGGCGATCTGAGCCACTTCGATGGTGTGGGTGAGCCGGTTGCGGAAATGATCGGAGTAGCGCGTGGTAAAGACTTGAGTCTTTGCCTCGAGGCGGCGAAAGGCGCGCGAATGGATCACGCGGTCGCGGTCGCGCGCGTACTCGCCGCGATACCGATGGGCGGGTTCCGGCCAGCGACGCCCGCGGGAGAGCGCTGCGTCCATGGCTATCGCAGCCAGATTCATGCGCTCATTCTATGTCAGGGAGATGCGTCGAGAAAGAACGGGCCGCGAGCAGCGCTCCCGATCGGACGGGAAGCAGCGTTCGGCCACCGCGAAAACGAGGAAGTCAGCCCTTGACTTGAAGCAGTTGCAGCCGCTCATCAGCTTGCTGAGCGGCCTGAGTATCGGGGAACTCGGTCTTTACCTGGTTGTATAGCTTGGAGGCCTGGGCCGGGTCGGAACTGCTGTAATGATCGGCCAGGGCCAGCAGGACCACAGGCTTGGGCACGAAGAGCGTGGGCTTGTCGGCAAGTTGCTTATAGAGTTGAACCGCCTCGGGTCCCTTGCCCGCTTCGTCGTAGACTTGAGCCAGCTTGAAGCGCGCCAGCGCCGAAAGGCTCTCATCCCTCGAGGACGCGAGAGATTTCAGGTTGTTTTCGGCTTCGTCGTAACGTGCCAGCCGTTCCAGGCTCAGCGCGGCGTAATAGCGAGCCAACTGCCCCGGGCGAGTTCGCGCATAACGATTGGCGACTTCCATGAACTTCTTTTGTGCGTCGCCGTATTTGTTCTTTTCGTCCAGATAGGTGACCTCATCGGGTCCCGCGGGTTCGGCTTCGGTTCGAATGCGGGCCTGGTAAATTTTCATGGCGTCGGCCAAAGCTGAGGAGGCTTTGGCGGTCTGCTGCTGGGTGTAGAAGCGCCAACCCAAAACCGCCAGCACGGCAAGCAGAGCCACGCCGCCGTAGATCCAAATCTGCCGCTGATGAGAGGCGATGGCTTCAGCGCTGTGGGTCAGGGTCTCACGGATTTCGTCTTTTTTTAGCTCTTTACGGGTGATATGGCGCGCCAAACGAGTGCTCCTAAGATGGTTTGGAAGTCAAATCGTACCATAATCCTTGTGCCCGATCGACAGAGCGGGTAAGGGCACCAGCCTGCATCAGCGGCGGCCGCGCCCGGAAGAAACCGCAGCTTTGCGCCCTTCCAAGACGCTCAACAAGCAAAAGGCCCCGTCCGCGGGAACAGGGCCTGGAGTACTCACCGAAGATGATAGAGCGCGAACGTCTAAGGCACGGTAACGTTCTCGGCCTGGTAGCCTTTCGGCCCCTGTTTGACCTCGAACTCTACCATTTGTCCCTCTGTCAGCGATTTGTAACCATCCATCTGAATCGCGGAGAAGTGGACGAAGACGTCCTCTCCCGACTGGCGTTGGATGAAACCATACCCCTTTGCTGCATTGAACCACTTGACCACACCTTGTTCTCGGCTCAAACTCTTCACTCCTCGTTCATGATCTTGTCCATTTGCCGGGTGTAACGCCAGTCGGTGGAGCTCGGAATGACCCGGTGACGGGCCCTTGCTGCCACTACGGGATTACAAGACCCAATCAAATGCGGCGCAATGCTTGCACAAACTGCGTTTGCTGTCCAGAGTCTTTATCGAGTAAACCGCCGGTTTGCAGGTCTTTGCCCGCGTGCGCCTAACGCATTAACGGGTGGAGAAAATGGCTTGCGCGGGCATTCACTTTTCGCCCAGGCGAGGCGTTGAGTCGGGGGAGCAGGCGAGCCTTTTGGCCATGATGAGTTCCGCGCCGCCGTAGGTGGAGCGCCGCACATCGAATTCGTCCATGAAAGTGCGCATCAGGAAAATACCGCGGCCCGAAGTTTTCAGGAGGTTTTCCTCGGCCAAGGGATCGGGCACCTGATGCACATCGAAGCCCCTTCCCTGATCGAGGATGTGGACCACAAACTTCTCTTCCCGGACTTCGAAAATGAGGTGAATTTTTTTGTGCCGCTGTTCTTCGTTCCCGTAGCGGACGGCGTTAATCACGCCTTCCCTCACGGACATCCCGATCTTCAGGCAGTCGTCGTCGTTGAAACCGGCGGCCCTGGCGACACGTTCGGCGATGCCTTCGGCGAGGGAGACGCTATCGAGCAGGGTCTCCATGACCACTTCGATGCGGTTGGCATCCGTGGACATAACTCACATTTCAGATCGATACAGGGCGCACACCTTTAGCATAGCGCGTTTTGTAAGCTTGACAACAGCCGCAGGACGCAGTTGGTCGGCAATCGCTAAAGGTGGGTGCGTTCGCCCACAGGTTTCAGACAGGAAAGCCCGACGACTAAGCCCGTGCCAGCGAAGGTCATAGAACCATGGCTTGTTAGCTCCGGGTTAACAGACAATGAAGGCAAATTAATAACTCAGCACTGAAATACGCCTTTTTTAACAAAGGGCTCCGGGCTCAAGCCGGATTTCGCAAAAACACTGGACATGTTGCGGAAGTCTGGGCGTTGAGCGTCTGCTGCAATTCTTAACTGACCATTCACAATTTCGCAATGTATGTCCGACTAAATTCTTCGGCGCGTCCCCAGTAATGGACTGACATTTCAAGTGGAGGAATACATGCGCCTTCGCCGTACACGGTTTGCGGCTGCATCGATCTTAGCGGCAAGCCTGATCTTCTCTCTAGCTCTTAAGACCAAAGCAAACGATGGCGATCACGACAGGGATGACCGCTGGTATGGCGGAACAAAAACACCAATTCAACACGTGGTGGTCATCTTTCAAGAGAACGTCTCGTTTGATCACTATTTCGCGACGTATCCTCACGCCCAACCGAACACTGGGGCAGGCCAGCCGGCGGTATTGTTTAAGGGGCCCAAAGACGATACGCCACGTGTCAACGGCCTAGAACACGGCGGACTGCTGACCAACGACAATCCCAACGCCAGGAACCCCCTGAACGCCCCCAACAACATTCCTCCCTTCCGCCTGGACCGCTCGCAAGCTTCCACCTGCGACCAGGGGCATAACTACGGACCCGAACAGCAGGCCGCCGATCAGGGCCTCATGGACGCGTTTCCGAAATTCACTGGGTCGTCGAGTTGCGGCGCAGCGTTTGCATATGGCAAGAGCACAGGCCTCGTGTTGGGCTACTTCGACGGCAACACCGTCACCGCGCTGTGGAATTACGCCCAGAATTTCGCCATGAGCGACAATTCTTACTCCTCAACCTTCGGCCCTTCTACGCCCGGAGTTTTGAACCTGGTTGCCGGCAACACTTACAAGGCGACGACGACGGGTACTGCTTCACCGAAGATCGTGCCGAACACCAATCCCGCCACGCTGACGACGGGGACGCTTGTCGGCGATCTTGACCCCACGGGCGATATCTGCTCGGCGGGCACCACCGTGCAGTTGAGCGGGCCGAATATCGGCGACCTCCTCAGCGCCAAGGGCGTGACGTGGGGCTCCTTTATGGGCGGCTTCAACTTACAGGGCATGGGTGCTGCTGGGTGCGCTCTGTCCCACCCGGCCTCGCCTTCTAACGGTGGGCCAACGGCCGACTACATTGCGCATCACTCCTTCTTCAATTATTACGCGTCCACCGCAAACTATCAGCACACGCGCCCGGCTTCGATACACGAGATCGGGAATGCCGGCCCGGCGAATCATCAATACGACCTGCAGGACTTCTACGCTGCGCTGAACGCGGATCACCTGCCGGACGTGAGCTTTGTCAAAGCCATTGCGGCGCAGGATGGGCACGCCGGCTATTCCGATCCACTCTTAGAACAACAGTTTCTCGTCACCATAGTCAACGCGATTATGGAATCGCGGTACTGGCAGAATACGGCGATCATCGTCCTCTATGACGATTCCGATGGCTGGTACGATCATCAGATGGGGCCGATCGTCAACCCCTCGGCCGAAATTGCGGGAGGAGCCACGTCGAGCACGAGCGATCAGTTGAACGTGCTAACGCCGATTACGATCCTCCCACAAACGATGGTTTGCGGCCACGGTGCGCCGTTGGCGGACAATACCAACACCCCAATCCAGGGACGTTGCGGCTACGGAATGCGGCAGCCGCTTCTTGTGATCTCGCCTTATGCTAAGGCAAACTTCGTCGATTCCACTCTTACCGACCAGTCCTCGGTGCTGCGTTTCATCGAGGATAATTGGCAGACTGGCCGAATCGGCGGCGGTTCTTTCGACGCCATCGCCGGCAGCCTTCTGAACATGTTCGACTTCGATGACCGAGTCCGTGCGGAAGGGAGAGAGCTATTGCTCGACCCAACCACCGGTCAAGTCAAGCCGGACCACGATCACGACCGCGGTCGCTGGTAACTTCCAGCGCTCGCTTCGCTGAAACTACCAAGCCCGCCCTGATCTTCCCTGATCCTGGGCGGGCTTGGTGTTTCTGGGCACTAAGGGAAAAGATGCGACCTGCGCGTCATCGTTTTCGCCCGCCTTGCAGGTGTGGATCTGGCGTGATTATCGGCTGGCAGAAAGATCCAGCCGGAATCAGGAAGAGTTAGTCAGGCAGTTGCTTCGGGGGATAGTTGGAGGAAGCTAACGGCTTTTGGAAGGGGGGTCGATCCGAATCGTTCCCATCATGCCGCCATCCTCGTGGTCCAGCAGATGGCAATGGTAAACAAAGGTTCCGATTAAATTGGGGTCGCGGAAATCCATGCGCAGCTTGACGCTGGGATACGACCCCTGCCCAGTCCAGTAGTCCACGCTCACGGTATCGCGCAGGTACGGCTCATTCACCGGCGCCGCGTTCGACTGCAGCAGCAGGAAATGCAGCTGATGGATGTGGAATGCGTGGAGCTCTGGAGTGCGGTTCTCGATGATCCAATCCTCCACGTCTCCCTGCTGCGCGATGATATTGGGAATCGTGGAATGGGGATCATACGGCACGGGCTTCTGGCCCTCGACGGTGAGCATGAACACCGTCGGGCTCTTCGGATCGTTGGGGTCCGACGGAGTCTCGGAAAAATAGAGCTTTCGCTCACGCACCGGCTGGACGTCCCCGAGCCACGCCGAGGTCCGTGACATCGGCGTCGAAGGCGATGCCGGGAGGACCGAAGGTCCGTCTGGCGCGCTGGCTGTCGCCATAATCGTCGCCAGGGGCCTGTCTGGATCATTCTCTCCCGCCGCACCTGTATCCACGAACCGCGTGATCAACTGCGCCTGCACGCCTTCCGCCGGGCCCTGGAGCGCGAATTCCACCCTTCCGCCCGGCGGCACGTCCAGGTGCGTTGACCAGCGAACGCGGTTCACGGCGGGGTCAAACTCGTTCAGGGGCGCACCGTCCATCGAAACCACCGCCACAGGTTCAGGCTTCCCGTTGAACAGCACCTCCAAGCCGAGGTATGTGACAGCCGAGGCGTTCAGCACACGCCATAATTCCTGCGCCCCCGGCTTCATCGTAATCAATGCCGGGGGGTAATCCGGGTACGGCACCGGCACAAAATTGACGGAAAGGTCCTTCGCCGGTTTGCCTCCTCCCGAGCGAGTGTTCAGGACGTCGCCCTCAGGGTCGAAGACAACGGGAGGCGGCGGCACCGCCGACGTCGTCGCCGGCTGCGCGTCTGGATGCAGCAGCTCCTGATCGCGCACGACGAAGACCCGTTCCGGCATGCCACCCAACCCAAGATTCGCCCGCTCAATTCCTTCCACAATCAGTGCCCCCGAGGCTCCTCCCTGCACTTGCGCGTTCGTGTATCCGTGAACGTGCGGGTGATACCAATACAGCCCCGGAGGCTCGTCAGCGGGAATTTGCAGGCGATATTCAAACGGCTTCCCATCCGGCGCGATGTAGGTATTAAGCACGTCGTCCTGGTGACAAACGGGCGGCACCGTCAAACCATGGAAGTGCAAATTTGTCGCCCACGGACCCATCGTACCGTCTCCGCACCGATTGGCTGCTGCGGGCATGGGCATGGACATAGCCCGGTGATCGTGCGCGAGGCTGCCTGCCGGCGGCTTCAAGTCGTTCTTCAGCCTCAAAACGAGCCAATCGCCGGGATGCAAGCGCAGAGTGGGCGCTTGACTGCCGTCCTTATAAAGGTAGCAGTAACGCATCTGCCTGTTGGCGTCGACAAAGTTGCGGTAGGTGAAGTCAACCTTGAGTACCCCATCTGTACTGCGGAGGTCTTCCGGTTCAGGCACGACACTTCCAGCGGGCGGACGTGGGCAGACCTCTGGGGCGGTGGGCTGACCCAGTGCGGAGGGCGACGCCCAGCCTAGCGCCGCGAGGGCGCATGACAAGAACAAGAAGATTCGTATACGCACACCTCGACCGACGATCTTCATGGCGGCTTAGATCACGCGCGTTATTGATGCCAGTCCGCCGGGGCGAAAATTGTGCAAAAGGAAGTCGGTTCCATTATGAACCGCAGATGAATTTGCGTTTACAAATGGAAGACGGCTCAGGATGGCCGCTGGATGTCGCTAAGCCCAATAGGTGCGATCGAGCGTGCGGTATTGGATGGCTTCGCTCAGATGGCGCGGAGCGATGTCCGCAGCCGAGTCGAGATCGGCAATCGTGCGCGCCACCTTCAGGATGCGGTCGTGGGCGCGGGCGGAGAGGCCGAGCCGCGCCACGGCGGTTTCGAGCAATTTCTCTCCGTCGGCGGAAATCGAACAGAACTTGCGGATCAGTTTAGGCGGCATCTGCGCGTTGGCGTAAACGCGCTTCTCGGACGCAAACCTCTCGAGTTGCCGGGTTCGCGCACGCATGACGCGCTCGCGAACGCAGGAGGAGTCCTCCACGGAAGCTTCGCCGCGCAACTCTTTGTATTT
>Ga0335077_10003395_pt1 | contig 19231 bp, 19 predicted proteins | sample Lox_Sample_31_FD_207151 | JGI IMG/M metagenome (GOLD analysis project Ga0335077, IMG submission 207151) | Soil microbial communities from Loxahatchee National Wildlife Refuge, Florida, United States - Lox_Sample_3.1 | ecosystem: Environmental > Terrestrial > Soil > Wetlands | place: USA...
GAAGTCGTCGTGGCGGTGACCGCCGGGAAATTAGACTTTGGTCCGTGGGAGCAGATTTTCTATGGCGAATTTGACGGTCGCCGTCCGAAACGGGTGCTGGTGAAAATTATCGGGGAGTAGTCTTTGACGGCCGACGCCTAAATTTCCACCACCAGCCCGGGGTCAAATTTCTTGTTGAGTCTAAGGCCATGGTACCCGCGCGGGTTACACACCACATGCGTACCCGCTATTTCATAGTCGAATTTGCTGTGCGTCTGGCCGTGCACCCAGAGCGTGATGGGCTTGCCCATAAGGTATTCCAAGCGGTTGAAATAGGCAGCGTCCGCATGCGTGCGGTCGTCCAGGAATTCGGTCGCAATAGATTGAATAGACGGGGCGTGATGGGTGATCACAACGGTCTTGCCGTCAAACGGCTCATCGAGTTTCTTCCGCAGCCACGCTTTGAATTCCGCGTGCTTTTTTTGGGTATCCTCGGGACGTAATTTGCGAAGGCCCATCCCGGCCCTGATTTCGCGGTAATCACTTATCCTGCGGCGCGCATCGGACATGGCCAGCTTAAGATTGCCGGTGGCCGAGAAATCCGTCCAGCAGGTACCTCCCAAGAAGCGGACGTTGTTCTGAATAGCTTCATCGCATTCAAGCACGTGTACTTTCGTGCCAGCGGCTTTTTGCTTGAGCCGCTGCACCGTGCGATCAATGTGCCCCCCATAGAACTCGTAGTTACCCGGAACATAATAGACAGGCACTGAGAAATGCTTCACAGCCCAGTCGATACCGCCTTCTTTTACATGAATGTCCCCGGCAAGAATGACCGCATCCGCGCCGGTTTGAGGCGGCACAAATTCGCCTAGCTCGACGTGCAAGTTACTAAGGATATGCAGCTTCATGTTCTCACCAGAATTGCTTTCAGTTCACTTGAAGCCACAGTTTATCTCGGGACACGATTTGCCGTAAGCCCCTACACCCGGTATGGTGCGCCGAACAACGGCGTTCAGTCACTCTCGCGCGATCCCGGAGCCTCTGAAGGCAGTCTTGGGCTACAGCGCCCGCAAAAAAGCCTAAAAATCTATCCAGGTCTAGTTTAATTCTTTTTTGCCAATGATCGATCTCAGATAACCGGCACGATTAGGGTATTCTATTGCTAATATTCTGGCTTGCGGGGTATTCACATGTTGCGAATCTTATCCAAAAGATTGACAGGTGTATCGCATAGCGCGTTAAGTCTCTCGGAGAAATAATATGCTAAGCCTTGTATTATCGACGATAGCCTTCTTTGTCGCGGGCTATTACTTCCGGCGCTATCTGGACGATATGGGCATGCCAAAAGGCATGACACGCAATCTCTTGATATTCTGCTTGGCGTTCGTGGTATCTTCCGGCGTCGCGTATATCGTCACCTGGGCCGCTTCCTGACCGCGTAGATATGCAGTTATGATTGCCCTAATTCGCACGTCCGTCCGCAATATTCCGACCTGGGGCAGGGACCCGCAAGTGAAGATGAACCGTGTGGCGACTTCTCGCAGCTGCAATGGCGCCATTGCCTAGAGCCTAAACTTAACTTCATCCTTTCCGGATTTGATCAATACTCCATACGCCACCCCCGGCAACCGACAGGTAAAGAAATACAAAGCAATACAGCACCGCCAACTCACCGTGGTTGAGCGCGGGATAGATGCCCTGTGGGGCGTGCGCAATGAAATACGCGAAGGCCATTTCTCCGGACAGAATGAACGCAACCGGTCGGGTGAACAGGCCCAACAGAACCAGAAAGCCGCCGAAGAGCTCGAGAACACCGGCAAATCCAATGAGCGAAAGCAGCTTAAGCTCGGCGAAAGCCGGAGAAGGTGGAAAAGCTAGGAGTTTCATTGATCCGTGCTCCATGAAGAGCAATGCAGTGACGATGCGCAGAACACTGAGCAGACGCGGCGACCAGCGCATGTACAATGTATCCATCCCGGACATACCTCCCCTTCGGTCAGAAATAATTCAAGTACTCTAGCACAACGCCTCGATTTTCATGCCCATCACTGGAAATTGAATGGCGCCGATCCTCAGTCGCCCCGCATCCGCATCGGGTCGCAGCGTCCTTAAATCGGCGTCAGAATTCGTATTCGATCTGAGCACGTAAATTCTGGCTGGGCGCGTTGTTCGACTTCACAAACAGAAATGCCGCGTTATACCGGATCGACTGGCGGCCTCCCAAAGCAAATTTTCCAAATATGGCGGGCCCCATGCGATGCTGTGGCGAAGGCTCGTCAATAGCATCCCAACTGTTCCAACTCCCCACATCGCCGAATCCCTGAAAACCGAATTCAATCTTTGGCTGCCACCGGTATTTGGCCTGCCACTGATAACCGTATTCCGCGCGCTGCGAGGAATGACTTCCAAAAATTTGTGTAAGCAGAAAATTGGCGTTTAGTTGCACTTTGCCCACATCTTTTTGAAAAAGTGGGCCGGCGACTACTTGATATCCTCCCTGGAGATCGTTTGGTTTCTCGATCTCCACTATCAAGCCCATATCTAGAGGATATTGGCCGGGTTCTGTCAGCTGAAATTTGTTTTCCCACTCCCAGGCATCGAAATGCGCTCCGCGATCGCTGGTATCCTGAAATACCGAATAAAATTCGGTAAACCAGCTTTGCGTCAGCCCAAAACCAAAACCTATGGAGGCGGCGCTGGTCCGGCCTTCGTCGGACTGCTTCCATGTACCTAATTTGAGATCTATCTCACGTTCGCCATACTCAACGGCCGGCAGAAATATATAGTCGTTTGGCTCGCCGGCGGCTGCGGCCAGCGGAATAACTGCAAATACTAAGGCGCACGCAATCTGGCGACAGCGCGTCGAGCTTACACTTTTAGTGTGCTCAATAAAGAGGGGTGGCCGGGTCCCGGCGTTTACGATAGATCCTCCAGGTTGAGCGGCGATTTTCAAAGCCGACAAGAAAAAGCCGCCAAATAATTTGGCTTGATTTAACACAGCCAGCCTCCCTCTCTGATGCGGCATGGATCGTATTACTGGCTGGCTGCTTTGTGCCGGTGACGGCGTGGCTGGCTGGCTAAAATGGACGCGTCTGCAAATATTAGACTACTTTGTGAGTATCAACTTTCCTGACGCAGTGATCCTCAAACGGTATTCTTGGCGACCGTGCTGTATGATGATTAGGCGCTTGCCTTTCATAAGTTGCCCGCTCGCAATTTTGATTGCGTTATCCGCGCCAGGTGCCTGTGGGTATCGTGTCTCCGCATCAATCGTGCTCATGGTATACCGATCCCGAACGTTTTCTGGACGCTGGCACGCTTACGCGAGTACCGGCCGGCGTGGTGCCGAACCGAGCAGCCGCATCAGGACAAATATCGTGGTAAGCGTACCCAGATAGACCAAAAGCTGGAGTTCGGTCGGCCGGTCCGTATAGCCGACCAAGGTATGCAAAACTTTGCCGAGGATGCTGTCGTCGGCAAGGAAATTCGAGGTATCCCAAAGTGTCCTAGCAAAAGGCCTCACGACGCCCGCGATTTGCAGAAAAGCGACCGCCTGAGCTGCCATACCAGCAGCGAGTAACGCGATCAACCAGCTAGTCACAGAAAAAAGATAACGGACCGGAATGCGCAGCAACCCGTTATACATAACTAGCGAGACGCTTGCGCCGAGCAGTACCCCCGCCACGCCTCCGACCGCCATAGCCAAAGGAGTATCTTTACTGGAAACAGCAATGCCGTAGAGGAACAGCACTACCTCGGAACCCTCGCGCAGCACTGCGATGCCGACGACAATGGAGAGTGCGGCCATGGTACGACTGCCGGAAGCAACGGCCTCGCCGACCGCCTTCACCGCCGCCGCAATCGCGCGACCGTGGCGCGCCATCCAGACATTGTGCCAAGCCAGCATGACTACGGCGACCAGCAGGATCACCGCGTTGAAGAGTTCTTGACCCGATCCGGCAAATGCGTTGCCGATCGCTCCCGCGAAGGCTGCCACCAGGCATGCGCCAGCGATGCCTCCGGCAATCCCGTAGCTGATCCAGAGTCCACGCATCGCAACGCCCCGCGTAGCAGCGAGCACAATGCCTACTACCAGGCCAGCCTCAATGACTTCCCGGAAAACGATAATGAGCGCCGCGATCATCAAGTTTCCTATTCAACAATAATCACGCCTTTGGCGCTATCCGAATGGAACTCACCGATGAACGGATATTGGCCGGGCGTCAGGGGCCCGATGTAAACAGGAGCCGTAAAATTCGCGGGGATAACCTTTTCACGATTTAACGCGTGACTGTCGAATTCCTCTGCAGATGAGTCTCGATTCTCTATCATGAGCCGGACTCTCTTCCCAGCGGGAACACGCAGTTGTGCGGGTTCAAATCGGTGATCGTGGATTGTTAGCTTGTATTGGAGATCTTCCGCAAACGCCATTGCAGGTACGACCAGGAAAAAAATGACTAGCAGCAACCGCACGATGCGCAATCTCCTAGATGGAAACTTTAACGTAATGATAATAATTCTTATTTAAAATTGCAATTAATTCCTTTAGCTCAATACAAATACAAGATAATATATGCATGATCAAGCACTTACGCGATGACATAATGGCAGCTATTTCAAGAGTCGGGAACAAAATTAAGGCAAAATCTTCCTGCAGTGCAATAGATATTATCAAAACCCTACTGTCGATGCAGGCTTATTTAGACGATTCACCAATGAGAACAATTGCGCTTTAATCATCGCGCGGCCCAATCTTGCAAGCTTTTCCTCACCAGGCTTTAGCCTTCCGGCGGTTCAAATTGAGCCTTTACAATTGTCGACTGATTTTCTTCGACATTGACTCTGAACACCTGCGCATACGGGGGAATCCTGCTTCTTATCACAACACGGTGCCTACCCGGTGTGACGGCAAGCTTTTTAAGAGGCGGGGAAATTCCTACTTTGGATCCATCGACAAAAATCTCGCCTCTCGGTGTTACGTCGAAGCTCAGGTAGCCCACTTCACTCACCGCGACCGCCGGTGCCGTGCTCATTTTGCCGCTTTGTGCGATTGCAGGTGTTCTGTTCCCGGGGTGAGTGGTCGAAGAGAGCGAGGATTCTGGCTCGCGGGCAGTGCTACCGGGCAACTCGCGTTTGGCGCCTGGTATGCTCAGGTTCCCGGTCAAACGCTTTTCATAGCTCGGCCACCATTCGACGAAAATTACATATAGAGCCACTGCCAGTAGAGCGAACCAACTTAAGGCAACAAGAAGCGTTTTTCTTTTGGAACCTTGCCCCGCGGAGTGTTTTAATTGCCGTTCCCTGCCTTTTGTGCCTGGCAATTCAATGATCGGATATGCACGATCCGTCTGGCTGGCGGAGTTTTTTGTTTGAGACGCTGGCGGAAGCACAGTTTCTTTTCTGGCATTAGGCACTAATTCGATGGTCTTTGCCCCCGTATCCATCCTGCGGGTTGCCCTACGTTCCAATGTCTTCTGTGGTGGCCATTTGACTTGCGCCAGCTGCGAGGGGGCCGGTGACAAGGTTTTGTAATGCCTTAGATCACGCGCAAGCTCGCTTGCTTTCTGGTACCGGTTTTCGGGAAGCTTAGCCAACGCCTTGGAAATTATGAAATCAAATACCACGGGGATCCGCTTATTGATTTTCAGAATATCAGCCGGCGTTTCATTTATGATCCGGTACATTATGGTGCTGATGGAATCCCCGTCGAACGGCGTTTTCCCTGTCACCATCTCATATAAAACTATTCCCAGCGAAAAGATATCGGATCGGCCGTCGACGGCTTTACCTACGATTTGTTCCGGCGACATGTATTTCGGCGAACCGAGAATCGTTCCGGTCTCGGTCTTTGAACCAGTTGGCAGGTGGGCAATGCCGAAGTCGGTGATCTTCACCTGGCCGGTTTTCGTGATCATGATATTCGCGGGTTTGATATCGCGATGCACGATGCCATGCTCCTGCGCATAGGCTAGGCCTTCCGCAATTTGTGCGCCGATCTCGCTGATCCGGTCAAACGACATGCTTGTACCTGCCTTGAGAATTTCGCGCAGGGACTGACCTTCCAGGTATTCCATTGCAATATAGGCTGTATGTTCGGTTTCGCCCGCGTCATAAATAGTGACTATGTTGGGATGATTGAGGCGGCCAGCCGACTTCGCTTCACGATAGAAACGCTCTTCAAAGTCCTCGAACTCGTCTTTTGGCAAATCCAAGTTGATCGCCTTGATAGCCACGGTGCGCTCGATCACCGGGTCAACCGCTTTGTAGACGGTACCCGTAGTGCCGTGCCCCAGCTTCGATTGAATTTCGTAACGACCTAACTTTTGAATTGCCACGGGAATTTCACCGCTAATTTTCGCGCAAGATCGGGGTCGGGAAGAAATTACAAGATACGAATTTTAGCGGAATTTACTACTCCGCGATATGTCGCGTTTCTCATCTTTTTCGCTATGCTTCGATACATTATGCAACGACGGGGAGGCGGGCGATCGAACCAAAAATATTGGCGTTGGGGAAGGAAGTTCCAAAGTAGAAGTTCAGCGTCGCCGAATGCGGCTGCTATTCCACGGTCACCGACTTCGCGAGATTGCGCGGCTTATCGACGTCGGTGCCTCGGTGCAGTGCAGCGTGATACGCGAGGAGCTGCAGCGGTACAACGTGCAGAATCGGACTCAAATAGCCCGCATGCTCCTGCATGCGAATGACGTGTATTGCCTCGTCTTCCTGGACATGCGAGTCCGCGTCTGCGAACACATAAAGCTCGCCACCACGCGCGCGTACCTCCTGCAAATTCGACTTGAGTTTTTCCAGCAACACGTCGTTGGGTGCCACCGCGACGACCGGCATGTCCCTGTCCACCAGCGCGAGCGGCCCGTGTTTCAGCTCTCCAGCCGGATACGCTTCCGCATGAATGTAAGAAATTTCTTTGAGCTTAAGTGCGCCTTCCATGGCAATTGGATGATGGATACCCCGCCCCAGGAACAGCGCATGCTGTTTGGCCGCGAATCGCGCTCCCCATTCCGACACCTGATTTTCCAATCCCAGCACGTTTTGCACCGCGCTCGGCAGGTGCCGCAGGGCAGCCAGCCACTCGGATTCACGCTTTTCAGAGAGACGTCCATGCTGCTTGCCCAGTATCATCGCGAGCATGAACAGCGCGACGAGCTGGGTAGTGAAGGCCTTGGTCGAGGCGACTCCGATTTCAGGTCCTGCACGAGTCATGTATCTTAGCCCCGATTCCCGCACTAGAGCCGATTCTGGAACGTTGCATATGCAAAGCGTGTGCATGTGGCCCAGCGATTTTGCGTGCTTGAGCGCGGCCAGCGTGTCAGCAGTCTCGCCGGATTGTGATATGGCGATCACCAGCGCATCGAGATTCGGCACGGTGTCGCGGTAGCGGTATTCACTTGCCACCTCGACATTGCACGGAATTCCTGCAAGACCCTCGAGCCAATAACGGGCAACAAGACCGGCATGATAGCTGGTGCCGCAAGCGATTATCAGAACGCTTTTAACGCGCGCCAGAGTGTGTGCGGCGCCGGGCCCAAATATTTCGGGAGCAAGCATCGCACCCATCCCTTCCAGCGTGTCGGAAATTGCCTGCGGCTGCTCGTGTATCTCCTTCTCCATATAGTGATGATAGTTGCCGAGTTCCGCCGCTTCCGGATTCAGTTCGCTCAAGTGCACCTCGCGCTTCACCGTGTTACCGCTGGCGTCAATCACGCGGAAAGCGGATAAGCTGACGTCGGCAATATCGCCCTCTTCCAGATAAACGATTTTCTGCGTCACGGGCAAAAGCGCAGATACGTCCGAAGCGATGAAGTTTTCCCGACTGCCTAAGCCCAGTAGAAGCGGACTGCCTTTGCGCGCGCAAATCAGCCGCTGCGGCTCGCTGGAATCGACCACCCCTATGGCGTATGCGCCTTTTAATTCCGCTAGCGCGCGGCGCGTCGCATCCAGCAAATCCCTGCTCTTGCGGAAATGAAAGTGAATCAAATGCGCGATAACCTCGGTATCGGTTTCGGATGCAAATTCGTATCCCAGCGTTTTAAGTTTCTCGCGCAAAGCCTCGTGATTCTCTATGATTCCATTGTGCACCACCGCCAATGTGTCCCCGCTCACATGCGGATGCGCGTTACGCTCGGTGGGGGCACCATGAGTTGCCCATCGCGTATGGGCGATGCCCAACTGCCCGTGGACCTTTTCCTTCTGCGCCTGGCTGCTCAATTCGGCCACACGCCCCACGCTGCGAATGCGCTTCAATCCGCCGTTTACCACCGCGAGCCCTGCCGAATCGTAGCCGCGATATTCCAGGCGTCTTAGCCCCTCTAGCAAAATAGGCACTACGTCACGTTGAGCTATGGCGCCCACTATTCCGCACATTTCAAAGGCCCCGTGAATTGTGAAAAGTGAAAAGTGAAACGAAACAGGCAAGCAAGACCGTACGGTTTCGGCAACGCGGGTTTTGACGTTTCACGTTTCACCGTTCATGTTTCCCTTTTTTCTGTGGACGTTTCCATCCGCGAACGGAAATCTGCTTGACACGCGACAGCGTGAGCTCGCCCGCCGGCGCGTCCCGCGTCACGGTAGTGCCAGCGCCGATAGTTGCGCCTTTGCCGATCGTGACGGGCGCCACAAGCTGGGTATCCGAGCCGATAAATACGTTGTCCTCAATCACAGTACGCAGCTTATTGGCGCCGTCGTAATTGCAGGTTATGGTACCGGCGCCAATATTGACATCCTTACCCACCGTAGCATCGCCTACGTAACTTAAGTGATTGGCCTTGCTTCGATTGGCGACACGGCTGTTTTTCATTTCGACGAAATTGCCGACATGCACCCCGTCTTCCAGCACCGTTCCGGGGCGGATGCGCGAATAGGGTCCGATGCGGCAGTCTCTACCAATTTGTGCGCCATCGATCACGCAATATGGCAGAAGTTCCGTGCTTGCGGCGACCTTTACATTCTTAAGCACGCAATACGCCCCTACTTTAACTTCATTGCCCAGGGCCACTGTGCCTTCGAAGATACAGCCGACGTCGATATTCACGTCTGTGCCGCACAGGAGCTCGCCGCGAATATCAATGCGTTCGGGGTCAGCAAGCGTAACGCCGCGCTCGAGCAATAGCCTCGCCCGTTGCCGCTGATATTCGCGCTCAAGCTCAGCGAGCTGCAGTTTACTGTTGACACCCAGCGTCTCCCAAAAATGTTTCGGCTGAACTGCAGAAACTTTGGCTCCATCTTTAATCGCCAGTGCCACGATGTCGGTGAGATAGTATTCTTGCTGAGCGTTGTTGTTGTTCAGGCGGCTTAGCCAATTGTGCAGCGGCAAGTTTGGGATCGCCATAATGCCGGTGTTGACTTCCCGGATTTCCCGCTCGGACGCTGTCGCGTCTTTGTCTTCGACGATGCGTGATATTTTGCCATACGCATCGCGCACAATGCGCCCGTAACCGGCGGCTTCCTGTAGCTGCACTGTCATTATCGTGAGCTGTCCCGACCTCAGCATCCGCCTAAGGGTGTCCGCCGCAATTAATGGCACATCGCCATACAGTACGAGCGTGACGCCATTCTTGTCCAAATGCGGCAATGCTTTCTTTAGCGCATGACCGGTGCCCAGCTGCGGCTTCTGCTTGACCAGAATCACATCGGCGCCTTTGAACTGATCGGGCACCCTGCCGCCACCATACACTACGCAAAGCTTCGCGGGTTTCAGCGCGCGTGCAGTATCCAGCACATGCTGCAACAGCGGTTTGCCGGCAAGCGTGTGAAGCACCTTTGGCAAATGCGAGCGCATGCGCTTGCCTTTCCCGGCAGCGAGTACGACGATATTCAACATGGTCTTATCGGCAGATTATGGCACAACGAACAGTGGATTTCAGCGTAGCCCAGCACCGGCAAGTTTTCTGAAAACATAGCGCTCTAATGCCTGTTTCTGCGCGCCGCTAAGGAAAAGACCGGTTTTAGTTCTGCGCCATAGAATATCGTCTGCACTCCGCGCCCATTCATGTTCGATGAAGTAATCAACTTCGCGGCTGAATAGTCCCGCGCCGAAATCCTTCCCCAAGTCGGATATTTCAAATGTGTCCTGCAACAGGCCGCGGACCAAACTGCCGTGCCGCCGGGCGAGGTCCCGTAAAAGCACGGGCGGCAAATGTGGATAGGCATTTTGCAAACCGAATAGAAACTGCTCGAAATCTGCCCCGGGAATATCGCCTCCCGGCAAAGGCTGCCGCGCGGTCCAGGGCGATTTTATAGATAACAACCAGGGCGAAAGAAGCCGAAGCGCAGTTTCAGCGAGCTTGCGGTACGTCGTGATCTTCCCGCCGTACACGGATAGCAGCGGCAGCTGACCGTTGTCGTCCGCTTCCACTATAAGCCTATAATCGCGGCTCACGTCGGATGGATTTGGATTCCCGTCGTCATAAAGCGAGCGCACGCCGCTGTAATGCCACACCACTTCGGAGGGATGAATCCTGCCTACAAAATAATGATTCACCGCGTCGCAGAGGTACTCGATTTCGGCATTTGATGCGCTTGCCGTTCTGGGGTCGCCCTGGAAAGGAATGTCGGTAGTGCCAATCAAAGTAAATTTTTCCTGAAACGGAATGGCGAACACGACGCGTTGATCATAATTCTGCAGAAGATAAGCGTGATTCCCCTGGTACGGTCGCGGTATCACGATATGACTGCCTTTCACCAGTCGGACTTTGTGCTCGGTCTTCTGTGCAATGACCTCTTCAAATAACGAGTGAACCCAGGGACCTGCGGCGTTGACCACGGCTTTGGCCTTCACTTCAGTGCGCCCGCGCTCACGCTCCAGTGTTGCTTGCCAAAATTTTCCATTGCGCCTGGCCGAAATGCAACGCGTGTATGGCAGGATGCGTGCGCCCAGGTCTTGAGCGCCGCGCATGTTTGCTATCACGAGCCTCGCATCGTCCACCCGACAATCGGAATAAACAAAGCCCTTATTAAACTGATCTCGTAGTGGGGCGCCGTACCGGCTCTGACGCAAATCTACCGCGCGGGATGCCGAAAAGGTCCCCGTGCCTCCCAGATGATCGTAAAGTAACAGACCCAAGCGCAACATCCAGGCCGGTCGCATTGTTCTCGCACGGGGCAAAACGAACTCAGTTGGGGAGACGAGGTGCGGGGCGCTTTTTAGCAGTACCTCGCGCTCGCTTAAGGCCTCCTTTACCAAGCGCAGGGCGTACTTTTCTAGGTAACGCAGTCCGCCGTGAATAAGTTTGCTGCTCGCCGAACTGGTGGCGCCACCGAGATCCCCTTGTTCGCAGAGCAGAACAGCCAGACCCCGGCCCGCCGCATCGCGAGCAATGCCTGCGCCGTTGATACCGCCACCGATAATCAGTAGGTCAACCGTATCCTGCGCCATGCGCGCAAAGCCGGGGGGCAAACCGGGACTGCCTTGGCAATGGTAACGAGCGTATTGGCGGCAAGAAAACTATTTCTTGCGCAGCCTGCGGATCGCGGCGAGCTGGGCCGCGAGCGATGCCACCTCGGCCTCGACCATCGCCACTTCCTGCTTATCTTTGGCGGTAGTACGCGCTTCCTCGGCTTGCTTGATGGCTTCCAATGCCTTCGCTTCGTCCAGATCCTTACCGCGGATCGCAGTATCAGCCAGCACGGTGATCAGCTTCGGCTGCACCTCGAGAATTCCTCCCGCCACAAACACCAACATTTCTTCTTCCTGGTTCGGGATCTTCACGCGTACCGTACCCGGTTTGATGCGGGTCATAAGCGGCGCATGATGCGGATATATACCGAGTTCGCCCAATTCGCCGGGAAGTACTACAAATTCAGCGTCACCCGAAAAAATGAATTCTTCGGCACTGACAATATCTACGTGTATAGTATGAGCCATCCCAAATTCCAGGTGGGGAGCAAGCTAAGAGCGGCCAAAGCGAAACGCGGTTTTATGCTTGCATGACTGTCTTGACTTCACTGTAACGTCTTCGCTTTTTCCACGGCCTCTTCGATGGTTCCCACCATGTAAAATGCCTGCTCGGGCAGTTGGTCGTAATCGCCGGCAATGATGCCCTTGAAGCCTTTTATGGTGTCATTGAGTGTTACGAATTTACCTTTCTGACCGGTGAAAACCTCCGCCACGCTGAAGGGCTGCGACAAAAAACGCTGGATCTTGCGTGCACGCGCCACTACCAGCTTATCCTCGGGGGAGAGCTCGTCCATCCCGAGAATGGCGATGATATCGCGCAACTCTTTGTAGCGCTGCAGGGTCGCCTGCACCGAACGCGCCGTATTATAGTGCTCTTCGCCGATCACTTTGGGGTCCATTTGGCGCGATGTGGAGTCCAGCGGATCCACTGCGGGATAAATGCCGAGCGAGGCGATATCACGCGACAGCACCACAGTGGAATCGAGGTGCCCAAAAGTGGTGGCGGGAGACGGGTCAGTCAGGTCGTCGGCGGGCACATAAATCGCCTGAATCGAAGTGATCGAACCCACCTTGGTAGAAGTGATTCGCTCCTGCAAACGTCCCATTTCCTCAGCCAGCGTCGGCTGGTAGCCGACCGCGGACGGCATGCGGCCAAGCAGCGCGGATACTTCAACTCCCGCCAGTGTGAAGCGGTAAATATTATCGATGAACAGCAGCACGTCGCGACCCTCGTCGCGGAAAGATTCAGCGATGGTGAGACCAGTTAATCCGACACGCAGTCGATTGCCTGGCGGCTCGTTCATTTGGCCAAACACCATCGCCACCTTTGACTCGGGCAGATTATCGAGCTTGATCACCCCTGCCTCGATCATTTCGTGATAGAAGTCGTTGCCCTCGCGGGTTCGCTCGCCCACGCCGGCGAAAACAGAAAGACCCGAGCGCGCCTTTGCGATGTTATTGATGAGTTCCAACATATTTACCGTTTTACCGACGCCGGCGCCTCCGAACAATCCTACCTTACCACCCTTGGCGAAAGGGCACACTAGATCCATTACCTTGATTCCGGTTTCCAGCAACTCCTGACTTGCGGAGAGCTCCTCGAAGCTCGGTGCTTCCTCGTGAATCGGGCGTTTCTCATCGAATTTTATGGGACCGCCTTCGTCAATTGGCCGACCCAGCACGTCCATGATCCGCCCAAGCGTGCCGTGTCCGACCGGCACGGATATCGGCGCCCCGGTGTTTATCACCTTCATGCCGCGTCGCAGCCCTTCCGATGCGCCCAGTGCAATAGTGCGCACCACACCATCGCCCAGTTGCTGTTGCACTTCCAGCGTGAGATCAATTTTCAACTGGGGATCGAGCGTGAGCGCGTCATAGATCTCGGGCAAATCTTCGCGCGCGAATTCCACGTCGATCACCGCGCCAATGCACTGTACAATTTTGCCTTCACTCATGGTATTTATCCTATAAATACAAAATCAAGTTTGCCTTAAGCAAAGTTGCCGCAAAGCGAAGCAAGTCCTTTGTCACCCGCGCATTCAGCACTGCCCATTGCCGCTTCGGGCGAACTGATGTTCAAACTGCCACCGCGTCATACTGCCGCCGCGCCTGGACGATTTGGTCTCGCCGTAACGTACGCATCGCGCACATTAGTCTCGCCCGATCGTTTAGAGCGCCGCGTCATACTGCCGCCGCGCCGCCCACGATCTCAGACAACTCTTTAGTAATCGCTGCCTGGCGCGATTTGTTATAGACCAGCACGAGATCGTCGATCACCTTGCCCGCGTTGTCGGAAGCTGCCTTCATGGCTACCATGCGGGCCGACTGCTCGCATGCCATGTTTTCGCACACGGCCTGATATACCAGCATTTCGATGTAGCGCTTCAAAACTTCATCCAGCACATATTTCGCATCCGGCTCATAGATATAATCCCACCTGCCTTCCGGTGCGCCCAATCTCTCGCCCGAGAACGGCAGCAGTTGCTCCATTACCGGTTCCTGCTTCATGGTGTTAATGAAGCGGCTGTAGAAAATCATCAAGCGGCCGAATCGCTCCTGAGTATAGCCATCGAGCATTACTTTTACAGCGCCGACAAGCTTTTCCATATGCGGCTTGTCGCCAAGGCCCACAACCTGAGAAACAATATTCGCACCTAGGCGCAGCATGAAGCCAAGACCTTTGTTGCCGATGCTGCAGACCTCGAATTGCTGGCCTTGGGCTTCCCACTCCTTCAATTTCTGGAGGGTGAGCCTAAACAGATTAGTGTTGAGCCCTCCACACAAACCTTTATCTGTAGTGACAAGGATTATGCCCAGTTTCTTCGCAACGGGTCGCTCAACCAGAAATGGGTGACGGTATTCCGTACTGGCGTAAGATAGATGCGCTGCGATGTTGCGGATTTTTTCTCCATAAGGACGAGCTTGGCGCATGCGGTCCTGTGCTCGGCGCATTTTCGAGGCAGCGACCATTTCCATTGCCTTGGTGATCTTGCGTGTGTTCTGCACGCTCTTAATTTTATTCCTGATTTCCTTCGAACTTGCCATTTATAAGCTCTCTGCGCGTCGGTACGCGCTGCGGATTGTGATGGATCAGTACACCGCGTTCTTTTTGAAGTCCTGCATACCTTGATGCAGTTTTTCTTCATCTTCCTTAGATAGATCCTTGTTTGACTCGATGCGGTTGACCAAATCGCCGTACTTGACCTTGAAGTAATCGCGCATTGCGCGTTCTGCAGCGAGCGCCTTCTTCACATCAATATCGTCGAAATAACCATTGTTGACCGCAAACAGCGTCAGCGCCATCTCCGAAACTTGCAGCGGCTCATACTGCGGCTGTTTCATCAGTTCGGTCACCATGCGGCCGCGTTCCAGCTGCTTGCGCGTCGCCTCATCAAGATCGGAAGCAAATTGGGCAAATGCAGCCAGTTCTCGGTATTGCGCGAGCGATAGCCGCACTCCGCCGCCCAGCTTTTTAATCACCTTGGTCTGCGCCGCGCCGCCTACCCGCGACACCGATATACCGGCGTTGATCGCCGGACGAATGCCAGCATTGAACAGATCGGTTTCCAAAAAAATCTGGCCATCCGTGATCGAAATCACATTGGTCGGAACGAACGCCGTTACGTCGCCGGCCTGTGTTTCAATTATCGGCAGCGCCGTGAGTGATCCGGTCTTGCCCTTCACTTTTCCGTTGGTGCTGCGCTCAATGTACTCATCGTTCACTCGAGCAGCACGCTCCAACAGGCGCGAATGTAGATAGAATATGTCGCCAGGATATGCTTCGCGTCCCGGCGGACGACGTAGCAGTAGAGAAATCTGGCGATACGCCCAGGCCTGCTTGGTCAAGTCGTCATATATAATTAGTGCATCCTGGCCGTTGTCGCGAAAATACTCGCCCATGCTGCAGCCGGAATAGGGGGCGATATACTGCAACGCTGCGGACTCGGAAGCAGAAGCAGCGACTACGATGGTATAGGCCATGGCTCCAAACTGTTCGAGTTTTCGCACCACGTTGGCAATGCTGGAAGCCTTTTGTCCTATCGCGACATAAATGCAAATCAGGTTCTTGCCCTTCTGGTTGATGATGGTGTCCACCGCCACTGCAGTCTTGCCGGTCTGGCGGTCGCCGATGATGAGTTCGCGCTGGCCGCGGCCGATCGGTACCATGGAGTCAATCGCTTTCAAGCCGGTCTGCACCGGCTGCGATACCGATTTGCGCCACACCACGCCTGGCGCGATTTTCTCAATGGGTGCAGTTTGCTTCGCTTGAACCGGGCCTTTGCCGTCGATCGGCTGGCCGAGCGAATTCACCACGCGCCCGATCAGCGCTTCACCTATCGGGACTTCCAGAATGCGGCCGGTGCACTTTACGGTGTCGCCCTCGCTGATGTGCTCATACTCGCCCAGTACCACAGAACCTACTGAGTCGCGTTCCAGATTGAGCGCTAGGCCGAAGGTGTCTTTCGGAAATTCCAGCATCTCGCCCTGCATCGCATCGGAAAGGCCGTGTATGCGGCAGATGCCGTCGGTTACCGAAATCACGGTACCCTGCGTGCGTGATTCGGCGGTCACCGCGAGATTTTCTATTCTGTTTTTAATCAGTTCACTGATTTCCGTGGGATTAATTTGCATTTTTGCTCCTAAATTAGTCCGGGTCGCGAATTCAGACTGTTAACGCCCTGCGCATGGCGTCCAGTTTGCCGCGCAACGTGGTATCCAAGACGTGGTCGCCTACTGTAATTTTAATGCCGCCTATCAGCTCGGGTGCGACGTTAAGCTGAGTGACAATTTTGCGCTGGTACCTGTGCCGGAGCCGCTGTACTAATTCGTTCTCCTGTTCTTTGCTCAGCGGATACGCCGAATCAATCTTCACTTCGAGCACGCTTTCTTGCTCGGCCTTGAAAGCTTCAAACAATTCCCGGATTTCCGGCAGCAACACAAGACGGTCGTTGGACGCGAGCACCTGCACGAGATTTCTGCCCGGGCCATCGAGTCTTTCTCCGCAAATACCAAGCAGCAGGCTCGCGACCTGCGCAGCGCTGAAATTCGGGTCATTGACGTAGACGGCTACGCGCGCATCTTTCACCACAGTTTCCAAGAGCGCCAGCTTGGCTGACCACTGGGACAGGGTACGCGTCTCGTCGGCCAGCCTGAATATGGCTTCTGCGTATGGCCGGGCTATGGTGACGTTTTCCGCCATGCTATTCTCTAAAGTTCGCTCTCGATGCTCTTTAGCAGGTCGGCATGCACCTTGGCATCTACTTCGCGGCGCAGGATTTTCTCGGCACCCGCTACCGCCAACGCGGAGACCTGGCCGCGTAATGCTTCCTTGGCGCGGCTGACTTCTTGGGTAATTTCCGCTTTGGCGCCCGCGATAATTCGGTCGCCTTCACTCTTGGCGGCTTGCTTGGCGTCCTCGATGATTTGTAGAGCTCGTTTCTCCGCCTGGGCGATGATATCTGAGACTTGCTGCTTGCCTTCGCGCAGAATTTCCACGGAACGATTGGTTGCTAGCTCCAACTCGTGCTTGCCGCGTTCCCCTGCCGCGAGACCATCCGCGATGCGCTTGCTGCGCTCCGCCATCATGCGAGTCAATGGACCCCAAAGAAACCGGTGAATAAACCAAACCAAAACCGCAAAGGTCATCATTTGACCGACAAGCGTAGCCGTCACGTTCACGTCTAAACTCCTTCTTTAGGTCTGTGCAGCGCTTTTCGCTGGAACCCTGATCACAATTAGCCGGCGCCCGCTTTGACTGCGTTCAACGCGGCCCCGAGAAACGGATTGGCAAAAGTAAAATACATGGCGAAAGCCAGCACAATAAACGGGAATGATTCCATCAGGCCGGCAGTGATGAACATATTAATGCGAAGCACCGGCAGCATCTCCGGCTGCCGGGCGATGCCCTCAATGTATTTCGAGCAAATGAGGCCCCAACCCAAAGCGGAACCCAATCCTGCAGCAGCGAGAATGATACCTACTCCTACTGCTGTATAGGCGTAAACCATGCCGACCAAATTAATCATGCCTGCTTCCATGCTGTCTCTCCCAAAAAATTACTAAATGAAATTTCCTGCGCTCTCAGTGTTCGTCGTCCAGACTTTGATGCGCCAGCGCTAAATACATGATGGTTAAGATCATGAATATAAAAGCCTGGAGAGTGATAATCAAAATATGGAAGATTGCCCAGGCCGTACCGGGCAGCCAGATTATCCACCAAGGAAGCAGTGCAATCAGCAGAAACACCAGTTCGCCCGCGAACATGTTACCGAATAACCGCAAACCAAGGCTGAGGGGCTTGGCAAGTTCTTCAACGACACCCATGACGAAATTGATCGGAATCAGCCATTTCCCAAATGGATGAAACAGAAAACCCTTGAGATAGCCCCAGGCACCTTTGGTTTTGACGTTGTAAAACACGACGAGGATAAACACGCATAGCGCCATTCCAAGGGTAGTGTAAGGATCAGCAGTTGGCACCACTCTGAGGTAATGTAGTCCTAGATATTGGGCTGCCTTGGGTAACAGGTCTACCGGGATCAAGTCCATACAATTCATGAGAAAAATCCAAAGAAACACGGTTAGGGCGAGCGGACCGATAAGCGGATTATATCCAGGAAACGCTGACTTGATCTGGCTGTCCACGAATTCCAGAATGGCCTCCAATAAATTCTGCGCTCCGCGCGGATTTTCGAGATTCAGGTTGCGTCCGACGCGCCAGCTCAAAAATACCAGAAGTCCGCCCAGCAACCAGCCGAAAAACAGAGTGTCGACGTTAAATGTCCAGAATCCATGCCCGATCTGCAGGTAGGTCAAATGATGTTGTATGTATTCAACTGGATTGGGTTTCACCGCTTCGCTCACATTAATATCAAAGCGGTCGCCGCACACTTCCCAGATTAATCGCGAAACCCAGTTGCGCCACAACAAACGCGACAATTAAAGGAATAGGCGCAAGTTTGAACCAACCCATTCCCGCGGCCAACAGCGCCAGCGTTACAATAAACTTGGGGAGAACGCCGGCGTATAGCCCTAATTGACTCGCGGTGTCGCCCTGCCTGACGATTTCCGGGGTGCGAGAAATCCGCCGTCCCAGTAACCATGTGCCAATCAACGCCACTCCACCGCCATAGATTGCCGCCCCGGCTTGTGGGCCTCCCAGCAGTGCAAAGATAAGCGCTGCGCTAATCAAGGTCAGTACAATTTGGGTAACCAGAACCCTACGGATACTTTTATCGAGAAGTTCAGCAGCGTGAGTCATTATGATTTATGCAGAGGACCGGGGGGATTTTCCAGACAACTGCTGCACCGCGAAAAGTGGAGAGTTTAACTGCCACTGCTTCAAGTCGTCAAGCGCAAACATTATCGTAGAACCAGTCATTTAACACCGGTGCCGGAGGCTCGTATCAAACCGTTATTAGCGTCCTTATCGATTTTTAGTACCTCTTCTGCAGGCGTTCTCGCGATTCATTTTTCTGCGCCACCGCTTGCCCGCTTTGCGTAAAACGCTTTGCTGGCAGTTTCTCCCGATTGTTGAGCTTTTGGCCGGAAAACCTTTTTTGCGTTCCGGATCGGTAATTTCTGTGGACCCGGGACACAATCTCAAATTAAAGTGGTGCCGCCACTCACAAGGCAGGAATACCTCATGTCACTACGCGCCACCCGTTAGTTGCACCCATCTGCAGAATTCAGTGCTTACGCAATTTACTGATTAGACTGTCGAGCTCGTCGAGGCTCGAATAATCAATAATCAGTTTGCCTGCGCCGCGCTTCCCCGGGCTGATGCGTACAGTGGTGCCCAATTTTTCCGACAGCTCCTCCTGCAGTCTGATGAGGTCA
>Ga0335077_10003397_pt1 | contig 19226 bp, 18 predicted proteins | sample Lox_Sample_31_FD_207151 | JGI IMG/M metagenome (GOLD analysis project Ga0335077, IMG submission 207151) | Soil microbial communities from Loxahatchee National Wildlife Refuge, Florida, United States - Lox_Sample_3.1 | ecosystem: Environmental > Terrestrial > Soil > Wetlands | place: USA...
ACGCCGAAGAAGATTCGCGAGCTCGTCGCCGCCGCGCTGCCGCACGCGCGCGACTACTGGGACCCGCTCCCGGCGGCGCTGCGGGCGCAGGAGGGAATGCCGCTGAAGAGCGACGCGCTCGTCGCCGTCCATCACCCCGGCTCGACCGACGAGGCGGAGACGGGACGGCGCCGGCTCGCGTTCGAGGAGCTGCTGCTTCTCCAGATCGGGATCGCGCGGCGGGCCGCCGCCCGCGAGCGCTCGCTCGCGCCCGCGCTCGGCGAGCCCGGCGAGCTGATCGCCCGCTACCGCAAGGCGCTGCCGTTCGCGCTGACGCCGTACCAGGAGCAGGCGATCCGCGAGATCGACGTCGACCTCGCGCGCCCGGTGCCGATGCAGCGGCTGCTCCAGGGCGACGTCGGCTCCGGCAAGACCGTCGTCGCGCTCTACGCGCTCCTGCGCGCCGTCGAGAACGGCCGCCAGGCGGCGCTGATGGCGCCGACGGAGACGCTCGCCGAGCAGCACTTCCTCACGATCGCCGACCTCTGTCTCGAGCTCGGCGTCACCTGCGAGCTGCTGACGAGCGCGCTGCCCGCGCGGGAGCACGAGGCGGTGCGCTCGCGCCTGCGCAGCGGCGAGGCGCAGATCGCCGTCGGCACGCACGCGCTCATCCAGCAGGAGGTCGACTTCGCCGACCTCGCCGTCGCCGTCGTCGACGAGCAGCACCGCTTCGGCGTCGAGCAGCGCAAGGCGCTCGTGGAGGGCCGCAGCCCGCACGTCCTGCACATGACGGCGACGCCGATCCCGCGCACGCTCGCGCTGACCGTCTACGGCGACCTGGCCGTGTCGGAGATCGCGAAGCCGCCCGCGTCGCGCAAGCCCGTCGTCACGAGCTGGATCACGGAGGACCGCGCGTCCGAGGCGTACACGCGGCTGACGCGGCTGCTGCGCGAGGGCCGCCAGGCGTACGTCGTCTGCCCGCTCGTCGAGGCGTCGGAGACGACGCTTGCCCGCGCGGCGGAGGAGGAGGCGGAGCGCCTGCGCCGCGCCGAGCTGCGCGACTTCCGCGTCGGCTGCGCGCACGGACGGCTGAAGCCGGCCGACCGGCGCGGCCTGATGGCTCGCTTCAAGGCGCGCGAGCTCGACGTGCTCGTCGCGACGACGGTGATCGAGGTCGGCGTCGACGTCCCGAACGCGACGGTGATGATCGTCCAGGAGGCGGACCGCTTCGGGCTGGCGCAGCTGCACCAGCTGCGCGGCCGTGTCGGGCGCGGCGCCGAGCAGTCGTACTGCCTGCTCGTCTCGCGGGCGAAGGAGGAGCTGACGGAGTCGGCGCAGGAGCGGCTGCAGGCGCTCGTCGACACGACGGACGGCTTCGAGCTCGCGGAGAAGGATCTCGAGCTGCGCGGCGGCGGCCACCTGCTCGGCACGCGCCAGTCGGGCGTCTCGGACCTCCGCTTCGCGCACCTGCGCCGCGACCGCCCGCTGCTCGAGCGCGCCCGCGCGGCGGCCGCGGCGATCGGCGCGACGCCCGGACCGCTCCAGGACGAGGTCGACGCGCTGTTCTCCGGGACCGACCCGGACGCGCTCGCCTAGGCCAACCGGTCGAGGATGTCCGCGAGCTCGCGCGGGTGCGAGAGCATCGGCGAGTGCCCCGCGTCGAGCTCGATCGCCTCGACGCCGAGCACGTCCCGGGCGAGGTGGCGCTGCCACTCGGGGCGGATGACGGCGTCGCGCGCGCAGACGACATAGACGGCGGGCCTCGGGTCGCACGGGGCGGCGTCGACCGGCGCCTGCGGGCGCAGCCTCGCCGCGAGCGGCGCGAAGCCGGGCGGGTACTGGAGCTCGCGGGCGGCGTCGGCCGGCTCGGGGTAGTACGACCGGTCACGCTCGTCCCGGATGCGCGCGTCGCCGAAGCCGGGGACGAACACGCCCGCCCAGCCCGTTCCCGCGACGAGGGCGCAGAGGAACACGCGGAGCCGGGCCGGGACGAGCGGGATCGTCAGCCCGCCGAGCGAGTGCCCGACGACGACCGCGTCGTCGACGCCGCCGAGCGCCGCGCGGACGACCGCCGCGTACTCCTCGATCCCGGCGTCGCAGTCGTCGCACGGCAGATCCGGGGCGACCACCGAGTGCCCGCGCCCCTCCAGCTCGGCGCGGAGCGGGTCCCAGGCCCAGCCGCCGTGCCAGGCCCCGTGCACGAGGCAGAACGTCGCCACCCGCGGATCCTACGATTCGGGTCGATGCGGATCATCGCCGGCTCCCGGAAGGGCCACACGATCGTGGCCCCGCACGGCCTCGACACGCGGCCGACCTCCGACCGCGTGCGCGAGAACGTCTTCAACCTCGTGGGCCCCGTCGACGGCGCCTCCGTGCTCGACCTCTACGCCGGCTCGGGCGCGCTCGGGCTCGAGGCGCTCTCCCGCGGCGCCGCCCGCGCCGTCTTCGTCGAGCGCGACCCCGACGCGGTGCGTGCGATCGAGCGGAACCTCGACAGGCTGCGCCTGACCGGCGCGAGCGTCCTGCGCCGGGACGCGACGACGGCGCTTGCCGGCGAGGCGTCCGCGGGCAGGAAGTACGATCTCGTGCTGGTCGACCCCCCGTACGACATGTATCCGGACCTCCAGCCGAAGCTCGCGCGCTACCTGCCGGCGGTGCTCGCCGCCGACGGCCTCCTCGTCGTCGAGACCGACGCGCGGATCGAGCCGGAGCTGCCGCTGCCGCTGCGAACGTCGCGCCGGTACGGGCAGGCGCGCGTGACGCTCTTCGAGGCGCCCGCGTGATCACGGCCATCTGCCCCGGCTCGTACGACCCGGTCACGAACGGGCACATCGACGTGATCACCCGCGCGGCCGGGATCTTCGACCGCGTCGTCGTCGGCGTCGTCGGCAACCCCCACCACAAGCAGCCGATGTTCACGATCGAGGAGCGCGTCGACTTCCTCCGCGCGGCGCTCGCGCACCTCGACAACGTCGAGATCGACGTCTTCCGCGAGCTCGTCGTCGAGTTCGCGCGCAAGTGGGACGCCAAGGCGATCGTCAAGGGGCTGCGCGTCATCTCCGACTTCGAGTGGGAGTTCCAGATGAACCAGCTCAACCGGCACCTCGCTCCCGACGTCGAGACCGTCTACGTGATGACGAGCCCGCAGGTGAGCTTCGTCTCGTCGAGCGGGGTGAAGGAGATCGCGGCGTTCGGCGGCGACGTCTCGGCGCTCGTGCCGGAGCCGGTCGCCCGCCGCTTCAAGGAGCTGTTCCCGGACGGCCGCCCCGGCACGCCGGAGAACCCCGGCGAGTGACGTGACGCAGCATCGCATCGACCCGGGCGGCGGCCGCGTCCTCCTCGTGGAGGAGGGCGGCGACCCGGACGGGATGCCCGTCCTCGTCCACCACGGCACCCCCGGCTGCGGCGGGCTGTACCGCCCGCACCTCGAGGACGCCGCCGCGCACGGGATCCGCCTGATCGGCTGCGACCGCGCCGGCTACGGCGGCTCGACACGGAACCCCGGGCGGTCGGTCGCCGACGTCGCACGAGACGTCACGGCGGTCGCCGACGCGCTCGGGATCGAGCACCTCGCCACGTGGGGCATCTCCGGCGGCGGCCCGCACGCGCTCGCGTGCGCCGCGCTCCTGCCGGAGCGGGTCGTGGCCGCCGCCGCGCTCGCCTCGCCGGCGCCGCACGATGCCGAGGGGCTCGACTGGACGGCGGGCATGGGAGACGCCAACGTCGCCGAGTTCGGCGCGGCGCTCGAGGGCGAGGCGGCGCTGCGCCCGCTGCTGGAAGAGTGGGCCACCGGGTTGCGCGAGGGCGGGCCGGCCGCGTTCGGCGAGAAGTTCGCGTCGCTCCTGTCCGGCCCCGACGCCGCCGTCCTCACCGGCGAGCTCGCCGAGCACCTCTACGACGGCATGGCCGGCGGCCTCGCACCCGGCGTGGACGGCTGGCTCGACGACGATCTCCAGTTCGTCGCCCCCTGGCACATCGACCTCGGCGCGATCGCCGTCCCGACGCTCCTCTGGCAGGGCGGCGAGGACCGGTTCGTCCCGCCCGCGCACGCGCCCTGGCTCGCCGCCCGGATCCCCGGCGTCGAGCTGCGGCTGACCCCCGAAGACGGCCATCTGACGCTGTACGAGCGGCGGATTCCCGAGGTGCACGCGTGGCTCCTCGACCGGTGGCAGGACCGTTCCACCGCCCGGCGAAGTTAGAATTCCGCCTCATGGACGTCCTCGTACTGATCGACAAGCTCGACGACCTCGTGCACAACGCGAAGGCCGTGCCCCTCACCGACCAGGTTCGCATCGACCGCGAGGAGATCTACGACATCCTCGACCAGATGCGCGCGACCATCCCGGAGGAGATCAAGCAGGCGCGCTGGATCGTGAAGGAGCGCCAGGAGATGCTCGCCGAGGCGAAGCGCGAGGTCGACCGGCTGCTCGCCGAGGCGCGGGAGCAGGCGGTGCGCGAGGCGTCCCAGACGGAGATCGTGAAGATCGCGGAGCGGCAGGCGCAGGACATCGTCGACGAAGCCCGCCGGACGGCGCGGGAGACGCGGCTCGAGATGGAGGACTGGGCCGACAACATCCTCGCGACGCTCGAGGTCAACCTCGACAAGTTCCTCGTCGCCGTCAAGCGCGGCCGCGAGCGCCTGCACGAGCGCTCGCAGGAGACCGTCGTCGCGGGCATCGGCCCGACCGACGGCGGCCCCGACGACCTCGGCTACTAGCCTCGACTACGCAATCTGCGCGACCTGCGGCACGCAGTTCGCCGAGCCGTCGCCCGTCCGCTGCCCGATCTGCGAGGACGCGCGCCAGTACGTTCCCGTCGAGGGCCAGCAGTGGACGACGCTCGGGGCGCTGCGCGAGAGCCACGGGAACTGGATCCGCGACGACGCCGGCTTCGTCGGGATCGGCACCGAGCCCTCGTTCGCGATCGGCCAGCGGGCGCTCCTCGTCCCCTGGCGGGGCTCGAACGTGATGTGGGACTGCATCACGCTGCTCGACGACGAGACCGCGGACGAGGTCGAGCTGGCGGGCGGGATCGCCGCGATCGCGATCTCCCACCCGCACTACTACTCGGCGCTCGCCGAGTGGGCGCAGCGGTTCGACTGCCCCGTGTACCTCCACGCGGACGACGCGGACTGGCTGATGCGCCCCGACGACCGTGTCGTCCACTGGCAGGGCGAGACGCACGACCTCGGCGACGGGCTGACGCTCGTCCGCTGCGGCGGCCACTTCGCCGGCGGCCAGGTGCTCCACGTCGCCGAGCGGCGCGCGCTCCTCGGCGGCGACATCGTCCAGGTGATCCCCGACCGCCGCTGGGTGAGCTTCATGTGGAGCTACCCGAACCTGGTCCCGCTCGGCGAGGCCGCCGTCCGCCGGATCGGGGCGGCGCTCGAGCCGTTCCCGTTCGACACGATCCACGGCGCCTGGTGGGGGAGGGTGGTCGAGCGGGACGGCTCGGAGATCGTGCGCCGCTCCGTCGAGCGCTACGTCGCCGCGATCGGAGGCGGCTACCCTGGCTAGATGACGCGCACGAGGAGAATGGTCCTCGAGTGGGCGGTGACGCTCGCATTCGCCGTCGTCTTCGTGCTCGCGTTCGAGGCCGAGGTGGCGCAGCCGTTCCGCGTCCCGACCTCGTCGATGGAGCCGACCCTCGCCTGCGCGCATCCCGGGCTCGGCTGCACCGCGAGCTTCAACGACCGCGTGATCGTCGCGAAGATCGTCTACCGCTTCCGCGATCCGGAGCGGAAGGAGATCGCCGTCTTCCACGCTCCGCCGCTGGCGAAGACGGAGTGCAGCGAGGGCGGCACCTTCCTCAAGCGGGTGATCGGCCTCCCGGGCGACACGGTCTCCGAGCGGAGCGGCTTCGTCTTCATCAACGGGAAGCGGCTCTACGAGCCCTACGTCAGCGACCTCGACCGCGACTCGATCACGCGGACGTGGCCGAAGCTCGGCAGGGATCAGTACTTCATGATGGGCGACAACCGTGCCGCCTCGTGCGACTCGCGCACGTGGGGACCGGTGAAGCGGTCGGCGTTCATCGGCCCGGTCGTCGCGACGTACTGGCCGCCGACGCGCTGGACCGTCCGCTAGCCGCGGCCTCCTGCCGCTCCGCATAGGCGGCGGCCAGCTCACGCGCGAGCTCGGCGAACGCCTCCGACGCGGCCGAGCGGTAGCGGTCGCGGTGCCAGACGACGGCCAGCACGCGCGGCGGGATCCGCGTGCCGAACGGGAGCGCGACCACCGCCGGATTGCGCGGGTTGACGACGAGTCGCGGCACGACCGCCGCGCCGAGCCCTTCCGCGACGAGGCCGACGAGGGTGCCGTTGTCGTCGGTGCGGAAGACGACGTCGAGCCCGGGCACGTGGCCGGTCAGGAAGCGGTCGATCTCGCTCGGGCTCCGCCAGCCGATCAGCGGCAGCCCACCGAGCTCGCGCAGCCGCGGCGCCGTCTCCCGCGCGGCGAGCTCCGACTTCGACGAGACGAGCAGGACGTACGGGTCCTGCAGCACCTCCAGCGACGCGAACGGCCCGGCCGGCAGCGGCAGGTCGGCGAAGGTGAGGTCGAGCTCGCCGCGCTCGACGCCGCGCAGCAGCTCGATCACGTCCGTCTCCTCCTGCACCTGCACCTCGACTCGCGGCCACTCGCGCTGGAACCGCCGGAGCAGTCCCGGGAGGATGCGCGCGCCGACGCTCTGGTAGATGCCGACCCGGAGCGGGCCGGCGGCGCCCTCGGCCAGCGCCGCCATGTCGGCCTGGGCCGCGTCGAGCTGGGCCACGATCGCGTCGGCGTGCCGCAGCAGCAGCTGTCCCGCCACGGTCAGGTCGACCCGGCGCGGCCCGCCGGGCCGGTCGACGAGCCGCTGGCCGACGGCGTGCTCGAGCCGGGCGATCTGCTGGCTGACCGCCGACTGCGTGTAGCCGAGCTCCCGCGCCGCCGCCCCGAACGAGCGGGTGCGGCCGACCGCGTCGAGTGCCGTCAGGTGCCGGAGCTCGACCCCGTGCCATTGATCACGTTTCATGATCGAAATCAATCATAACTCGCTTTGCACTAATGGATGAGCACAGGCACGCTGGCTCCATGCGGCTGAAGCTCGGAGCGGCTCTCCTCACCGTCTACCTCGTCTGGGGCTCGACGTATCTCGCGATGGCGGTGGCCGACCGGGCGCTGCCGCCGTTCCTGATGCTCTCCGTCCGCTTCCTGCTCGCGGGCGGCGCCCTCTACGCCTGGTCGGCGTGGCGCGGCGACCTGAAGCGCGACCGGCCGGGCCGCCGCGAGTGGACCGCGGCCGCGCTCGCCGCGTCGCTGCTCCTCGTCGTCGACACCGGCGGCGTCGCCTACGCGGTGCAGCGCGTCCCGACCGGACAGGCGGCGCTGCTGATCGCCAGCGTCCCGCTCTTCACCGCCGTGCTCGACCGCGTGTTCCTCGGGACGAGGCTCCCGCTCGGTGCGGTCGCCGGGATCGCCACCGGCCTGCTCGGCGTCGGGCTGCTCGTCGGCCCGGGCGGGAAGCTCGATCCGCTCGGCACGGCCGTCCTGCTCGGCGCCGCCTTCGCGTGGGCGTCCGGCACCGTCTACGCGCGCGGCGCGCCGCTGCCGCGGCGGCCGGTCGTCTCGGCGTCGCTCCAGATGCTCTGCGGCGGCGTCATGCTCGCCGTCCTCGGCGCCGCCACGGGCGAGCTGTCGCGGGTCGATCTCGGCGCGATCTCGCCGGCCGGCGCCGGGGCGCTCGGCTACCTCGTCGTCTTCGGCTCGATCGCGGCGTTCACGGCCTTCGGCTGGCTGCTCCGGCACGCCTCGATCCCGGTGCTCTCGACGTATTCGTACGTCAACCCCGCGGTCGCGGTCGCGCTCGGGTGGCTCGTCATGGGCGAGCACGTCGGCGGCAAGGAGATCGCCGCCGGGCTCGTCATCCTCGCCTCGGTCGGCCTGCTCCTCTTCGTCCGCGAGCCGGCGGCGCCCGCCGAGCCGACGCCGGAGTCGCTGCCGCCGTACATCCGCGAGCAGGAGGCGCAGGCCCTCGACGCCCGCACCGTGCCGCGGCTCGCCGACCTGCGCCGAATCTCCGCGTAGGCCTCGCGCTACCCTCGGAGGGTGACCGTCTTCAACCTCCGCACCGTCAGGCTCCGCAGCGGCGAGCAGCACCGCGAGGCGGTCGAGGTGCAGCTCGAGCCGCTCGTCCTCGGCGGCCAGGAGTACGTCCCGACGCCGGACCCGACCCCGGCCGAGCTGGCGATCACGAGGGCGACGACCGGGACGGTGTTCGAGCTCTCCTTCCGCGTCGCCTTGCACGGGCCGTGCTTCCGCTGCCTCGCCGACACCGCGCTCGAGCTGCCGATCCACGCGCGCGAGTACCAGGCGACGAACCCCGGCGACGACGAGGAGCTGCGCTCGCCGTACGTCGACGACGACCGCCTCGACCTCTCCTCCTGGGCCCGCGACGCCGTCGCGCTCGCGCTCCCGGACAAGATCCTCTGCCGGCCCGACTGCGCCGGGCTCTGCCCGGTCTGCGGGCGCGACCTGAACGCCGAGCCGCACTCGCACCAGGAGGCCGGGTCCGACCCACGCTGGGCCGCGCTCGAGGCGCTGCGCAAGAACGGCGACTAGCGGTCGATCGCGGACATGTCCGCGTAGCGGTCGCCGGCGGCGACGCCGCGCGGGAACTCCTCGTCGAGGAGCGCGAGGTCGTCCGCCGTCAGCTCGACGGAGCCGGCGCGGGCGTTCTCCTCGAGGTACGTGCGGCGCTTCGTGCCCGGGATCGGCACGACGTCCATCCCGCGGGAGAGCACCCAGGCGAGCGCGAGCTGCGCCGGCGTCGCGCCCTTCGCCGCGGCGAGCTCGCGGACCCGGTCGGCGAGGCGGAGGTTCCGCGCGAGGTTCTCGCCCGTGAAGCGCGGGTTCGTCCGGCGGAAGTCGTCGTCGGCGAGCTCGTCCGACGAGGCGAAGCGGCCGGCGAGGAAGCCGCGGCCGAGCGGGCTGTACGCGACGAAGCCGATCCCGAGCTCGCGGCAGGTGTCGAGGACGTCGCCCTCCGGATCGCGTGTCCACAGCGAGTACTCGGACTGGAGCGCCGCGATCGGGTGGACGGCGTGGGCCCGGCGGAGCGTCTCCGCCGAGGCCTCGGACAGGCCCAGGTGGCGCACCTTGCCCGCCGCGACGAGCTCGGCCATGGCGCCGACGGTCTCCTCGATCGGCGTGTCGGGGTCGACGCGGTGCTGGTAGTAGAGGTCGACGTGGTCGGTGCCGAGCCGCGCGAGCGAGCCGTCGATCGACTCGTGGACGAACGCCCGCGTGCCGACGATCCGGCGCGTCCCGTCCGCGTTGACCGTGCCCATGAACTTCGTCGCGATCTCGACCTCGTCGCGCCGCCCGCGCACGGCCCGGCCGACGAGCTCCTCGTTCGCGCCGTGCCCGTAGATCTGCGCCGTGTCGAGGAACGTGATCCCGAGCTCGATCGCCCGGTGGATGGTGGCGATCGACTCCGCCTCGTCCGTCGTCCCGTAGAAGGCCGACATCCCCATGCAGCCGAGCCCCTGCTCCGAGACCTCGAGGCCCGCTCCCAGCATCCGTCTCTCCACGCCGCGAGGCTACCCGTCCGCGGACGTGCTGCGCTCCGCCGCTATACTCCGCAGCCGGTCATGGCCGTCCCGAAGCGGAAAACCTCGAAGTCCCGCCGCGACAAGCGCCGCGCGACGCACGCGATCTCCGCGCCGCGCGTGAACGTCTGTCCGCAGTGCGGCCAGCCGAAGCGCCCGCATCACGTGTGCCCGACGTGCGGCACGTACAAGGGCCGCGAGGTCGAGCCGCTCCGCATCGACGCGCCGTAACGTCATGATTCGCGTCGCTGTCGACGCGATGGGCGGGGACCGCGGCCCCGGGGAGATCGTCGCCGGCGCGATCGACGCACGCACCGACACCCTGACCCCGGTCCTGTTCGGCTCCGCCGGCCTCGACGCCCACGGACTCGAGCTCGTGGCCACGGACGGCGTGATCGAGATGGACGAGAAGCCGGCCGAGGCGGTGCGGTCGAAGCCGGGCAGCTCTCTCGTCGCCGCGGTCCGGGCCGTCGCCGAGGGCCGCGCCGACGCGGTCGTCTCCGCCGGGAACACCGGCGCGATGCTGGCGGCCGGGCTGCTCGAGCTGCGGCGGCTGCCCGGGGTGATGCGCCCGGCGATCGCCGTCCCGATCCCGGCGAAGAACGGCCCCTCGGTGCTGATCGACGCGGGCGCGAACGCGGACGCGCGGCCCGAGCACCTGCTCCAGTTCGCGACGATGGGCGCCGTCTTCGCGGAGGAGATCCTCGGTGTCGAGAACCCCGAGGTGCGGCTGCTCTCGATCGGCGAGGAGCCGCAGAAGGGGAACCAGCTCACGCTGGAGGCGCATGAGCTGCTCGCGGCGAGCGACCTCAACTTCGCCGGCAACACCGAGGGCCGGGACATCCTCCTCGGCGCCGCCGACGTCGTCGTCACCGACGGCTTCACCGGCAACGTCACGCTGAAGCTGCTCGAGGGCGCGATCAGGACGCTGCTCGAGGCGCTGCGCGAGGAGATCGAGGCGACGCCGCGGGGAAAGCTCGGCGGTCTGCTGATCCGGCCCGCCGCGCGGCGGCTCCGGCACAAGCTCGATCCCGACACCTACGGCGGCGCCTACCTGCTCGGGCTCCGCGGCCTCGCCGTGATCGCCCACGGCAACTCCTCGCGGACCGCGATGGCGAACGCGATCCGCCTCGCGGCGAGAGGCGTCGAGCACGACGTCGTCGCCAGGCTCGCAACCCGGCTTCCCCAGCGGGCCGAGGCTGTATGATCGGCCGGATTTTCGGCCCCTGAGACAGAAGAGGTGACATGGCAGCGTCGCGCGAGGAAGTGTTCGAGCGGGTCAAGGAAGTCCTGACCGAGCAGCTCGGGATCGACGAGAGCGAGATCACGGAGGATGCCTCGTTCCAGGAGGACCTCGACGCCGACTCACTCGACCTCGTCGAGCTGATCATGGAGCTCGAGGACCAGTTCGGGATCAAGATCTCGGACGAGGACGCCCAGAAGATCCAGACCGTCGGCCAGGCCGTCGACTACGTCACGTCCCACCAGTAGCACCGGCGCGCGTCAGAGCCGGCTCGGATCGCTGATCGACGCGCTGCCGCCCGGCCGGGCGGCCACCGCGTTCACCCACGCGTCGTGGGCGAGCGACCGGACGGAGTCGTACGAGCGCCTCGAGTTCCTCGGGGACAGCGTCCTCGAGCTCGCGATCGCGCACACGATCTACGCGCGCTACCCGGAGTTCTCCGAGGGCCGGCTGGCGAAGATCCGCTCGCATGTCGTCTCGCGCGCGAGCTGCGCCGTCGTCGCCCGCGAGCTCGAGCTCGGCGAGCGGCTCGCGCGTCACGCGGCCGACTCGCCGCCGGAGGAGCTCGAGCGGCTCGCGCGGAACCGCAACGTGCTCGCGGCCCTGCTCGAGGCCGTGCTCGGCGCGCTCTTCCTCGAGCACGGCTTCGCCGCGATCGAGGAGGCGATCGTCGACGCGTTCTCCGACCGGATCGAGTACGCGCTGACGAGCCACGTCGACCACAAGACGGAGCTCCAGGAGGCGCTCGCGCGAACGGGCCGCCAGGTCACCTACGTCGTCCTCTCCGCGGAGGGTCCGCCGCACGACCGACACTTCACCTGCGCGGCGATCGTCGACGGCGAGCAGGTCGGCGTCGGCAGCGGCGGCTCGAAGAAGGCGGCCGAGCAGGAGGCCGCGCGCGAGGCGCTCGAGCGGGTCGGGGTGGAGCCGGCCGAGTGACCGCCGTCGAGGCGCGGATCGCGTTCCGCGGCCACGAGACCTGGACGCGGGTCGTCGGCGACGGCGAGGAGCCGGGGAAGCTCCCTGTCCTCTGCCTCCACGGCGGGCCCGGGGCGACGCACTGGTACCTCGAGCCGCTGGAGGCGCTCGCCGGGACGGGCCGTCGCGCCGTCTTCTACGACCAGCTCGGCTGCGGCGCCTCGTCGCGGCCGCACGACCCGTCGTTGTGGACGGTCGAGCTGTTCGTCGACGAGGTCGACGCGGTGCGCTCGGCGCTCCGGCTGGAGCGGCTGCACCTGTTCGGCAACTCGTGGGGCGGGATGCTGGCGATGGAGGTGGCGCTGACGCGGCCGGACTGGCTCGCCTCGCTCGTGCTCGGCTCGTCACCGGCGTCGATCCCGCAGTGGGTCGAGGAGACGGGCCGGCTGCGCGCGCAGCTGCCGGAGGAGGTTCAGGCGACGCTGGCCCGCCACGAGGAGGCCGGCTCGACCGACTCGCCCGGGTACGAGGAGGCGTGCCTCGTCTTCTACCGCCGCCACGTCTGCCGTCTCGACCCGTGGCCGGAGTGCGTGAGCCGCGCGTTCGCGGAGCTGTCGCGCGAGGTGTACGAGACGATGAACGGGCCGAGCGAGTTCCACGTCACCGGGACGCTGCGCGAGTGGAGCGTCGTCGACCGGCTCGGCGAGATCGACGTGCCCGCGCTCGTCGTCAGCGGCGAGCACGACGAGGCGACGCCGGCGATCGCGCACACCGTCCATGAGGGGATCCCCGGCTCGGAGCTCGTCATCCTCGACGGCTGCTCGCACATGGCGCACGTCGAGCAGCCGGAGCGCTACGTCGCGCTCCTCGACGGGTTCTTCTCCCGGGTCGAGGCGCTTCAGTAGCTCTCCGAAGGCGCTCCACGGGGGCCTACCGATGGCACCCCGAGCCGCGTCGGACACAGTGCGGCCACGATGGCAGTCAGCCACCTCGCCCGCGCGATCCGCGAGTCCGCGACGCTCGCCCTGAACGAGCGGGCTGCGCTCCTCGCCGCCCAGGGCCAGCCGGTCATCCACCTCGGCGGCGGCGAGCCCAAGAACAAGGTGCCGCTGGCGGCGATCGTCAGCTCGGCCGCGCGGCTCACGAGCGGCGACGTGAAGTACGTCCCGACCGACGGGACGATCGCGCTGAAGCAGGCGATCATCCGCTATACGGAGGAGAACTACGGCCGCGTCGTCGCGCCCGACAACGTGATCGTCTCCTCGGGCGCGAAGCAGTCGATCTACAACACGCTGCTGACGCTCGTCGACCCGCAGGACGAGGTCGTGATCCTCGCGCCGTACTGGGTCAGCTACCCGGAGATGGTGCGGATGGTCTACGGCATCCCCGTGATCGTCACGCCGGAGGACGGGAGCTTCGTCCCGCGCCTCGAGGAGGTCGCCGACGCGTTCAGCTCGTATACGAAGGCCCTGATCGTCAACAGCCCGAACAACCCGTCCGGCGCCGTCTACCCGGACGAGCTGATCGCGGGCCTCGTCGCGCTCTGCGAGGAGCGCGGCGTGCACCTGATCATGGACGACATCTACCACCGCCTCGTCTTCGACGGCGTGCGGCCGCCGTCGGCGTACGCGTTCACCGACCGCGACGTCGACGAGTCGTCGGTGATCGTCGTCAACGGCGTCTCGAAGCTGTACGGGATGACCGGGTTCCGCGTCGGCTGGACGATCGCGCCGCGGCCGCTCGTCGAGGTGATGAAGAACGTGCAGGCGCAGACGACGTCGTGCCCGGCCGCCGTGTCGATGTCGGCCGCCGAGGGCGCGCTCACCGGCGTGCAGAGCACCGTCGAGAACCTCCGCCTCGGCATCCAGAACCAGCGCGACGTGATGCTCCAGGAGCTGCGCGCCTTCGAGGGCGTGCGCGTCGAGAAGCCGCTCGGCACCTTCTACTGCCTGCCGGACTTCGGCGCCTACTCGCACGACTCGGAGGAGCTGTCGCGCTTCCTGCTCGACCGCGCGCTCGTCGTCACCGTCCCCGGCAAGGAGTTCGGCGCCGAGGGGCATCTGCGACTGAGCTACTGCGGCTCGACGAAGGACGTGACCGAGGGGATCCGGCGCATGCGCTGGGCGCTCGACCCGTCCGCCCCGAACGACATCTACATCGGCGACCGCCGCATCGTCAGGGACTGGCTGTGAGCTTCAACCCGCTGAACGTGAAGACGCCGGCGCAGGGCCAGGCGCGCGAGCTCGCGAGCGACTACGGGCTCGAGAACCACGGGATCACGAACGCGCGCTGCGTCTACTGGAACCTCCCGGCCGAGGCGCTGTACGAGGAGATCGCCTTCCGGGGCGAGGGCCGGATCGTCGCCGGCGGCCCCGTCGTCGTGAACACGGGCAGGCACTCGTCGCGCGCGGCGCAGGACAAGTTCATCGTCCGGGAGCCGTCGTCGGAGGAGCACGTCTGGTGGGGCGAGTACAACCGCCCGCTCGCGCCGGGCAAGTTCGAGGAGATCCTCGCGCGGCTGCTCGGCTTCCTCCAGGGCCGCGACCTGTTCGTCCAGGATCTCGACGCGTGCGCGCAGCCGGAGTACCGGCTGCCGCTGCGCATCGTCACCGAGCAGGCGTGGCACTCGTTGTTCGTCCGCAACATGTTCCGGACGCCGTCGGGACACGAGGCGTATCGCGAGCACGTCCCCGAGTTCACGATCGTCTGCGCGCCGTCGTTCAAGGCGTACGAGCCGGCGGACGGGACGCGCACGAGCACGTTCATCGTCCTCAGCTTCGAGCGGAAGCTCTGCCTGATCGGCGGCACCGGCTACGCGGGCGAGCTGAAGAAGTCCGTCTTCACCGTCCTCAACTTCCTGCTCCCGCTCGAGGGCGTGCTGAGCATGCACTGCTCGGCGAACGTCGGCGCGGACGGCGACTCGGCGCTCTTCTTCGGGCTCTCCGGCACCGGCAAGACGACGCTCTCGGCCGACCCGCGCCGCGGCCTCGTCGGCGACGACGAGCACGGCTGGAGCGACGAGGGGATCTTCAACCACGAGGACGGCTGTTACGCGAAGGTGATCCGCCTCTCGCCGCGCTCGGAGCCGGAGATCCACGCCGCGACCCGGCGGTTCGGGACGGTGCTCGAGAACGTCGCCTTCGACGAGACGACGCGCCACGTCGACCTCGACGACGACCGCTTCACCGAGAACACGCGCGCGTCGTATCCACTCGACTTCATCGCGAACGCGGTGCCGTCGCGGACGGCCGGCCATCCGAGCAACGTCGTGCTGCTGACGTGCGACGCGCAGGGCGTCCTGCCGCCGATCGCGCGGCTGACGCCGGACCAGGCGCTCTACCACTTCGTCTCGGGCTACACGTCGAAGATCGCCGGCACCGAGGCGGGGCTCGGCGCGGAGCCGGAGATCACCTTCAGCACGTGCTTCGGCGCGCCGTTCATGGTGCACCACCCCGCGGTCTACGCCGACCTGCTGAAGCGGAAGATCGAGCGGCACGGCGCCCGCTGCTGGCTCGTCAACACCGGCTGGGTCGGCGGCCCGTTCGGCGTCGGCAAGCGGATCTCGATCGAGCACACGCGCGGCCTCCTCGACGCGGCGCTGTCGGGCGCCCTCGACGAGGTCGGCTACCGCGTCGACCCGGTCTTCGGCTTCGAGGTGCCGGAGCACTGCCCGGGCCTGCCGGACGACGTCCTCCGCCCGGAGTCGACGTGGCCGAGCGAGGAGGAGTACTGGGCCCGCTACCGCGAGCTCGCGACGCGGTACGTCGGCAACTTCCGCAAGTTCGCCCCGGAGTGCCCGCCGGAGCTGGTGGACGCCGGCCCGAAGCTCGGCACGGGGGAACCGCAGGGTTCCCCCGCGGACCCCCTCCTTCGGAGTTGAGTGGCGCCTGGTGGCGTGCGCTGCGGCCGGAGCGCGGTCCGGCCTCCGCGCAACCGGCCGCTCGTCACCCAGAGCGGATCTCGGCGGATTCGCGGTGTCGCTGGTCCGCCTACGCCTAACGCGCCTTCGGCAGCGTTAGCCTCCGGCCTATGTCGCTCGGAGCTTCACGAGACCAAGGGCCGGAGGTTAGAGCGGGGTCTGCTCCAACCGACGGCCGGAGTTCGCCGTTCGGGATGGCCGTAGGCCACCACGGGCGGCGCGGGGCAGGCAAGCCGCCGACATCGCTCAGGGTGCAGGCCGAGCGCGTCGCGCGCAGCCGGGACCGCGCTCCCGGCGGAGCGCACACCATCGTCCGCCACTCAACACCGAAGGAGGGGGACGATGGGGGAACCACGGGTTCCCCCATCCGGAGAGGCCGGTAGGGTGGCTCCTGCGTGCACCTCCGCGCGATAAAGCTTCGTGGCTTCAAGTCGTTCCCCGACCCGGTCGAGGTCCGTCTCGACCGGGGCGTCGGCGTGATCGTCGGGCCGAACGGCTCCGGGAAGTCGAACGTCGCCGACGCGATCCGCTGGGCCGCCGGCTCGCTCAGCCCGAACGAGCTGCGGGCGGAGAAGCCCGACGACGTCCTGTTCGCCGGCGCCGCCGGTCGCGGCCCGGCCGACTTCTGCGAGGTCGAGCTCCTCTTCGACAACCAGGACCATGCCGGCCCGTTCGAGTACTCCGAGCTGTCGGTGGCGCGGCGGCTGCACCGCGGCGGCGAGGGGCAGTACCTCCTCAACCGCACGCCGGTGCGGCGGATCGACCTCGTCGAGCTGCTCGCCGACCTCGGGCTCGGCCAGGGCATGCACTCGATCATCGGCCAGGGCAAGGTGGAGGCGATCCTCGCGTCGAAGCCGGAGGAGCGCCGCGCGCTGATCGAGGAGGCGGCCGGGCTCGGGCGGTTCAAGGCGCGGCGTCACCGGGCCGAGCTGAAGCTCGCGCGCGTCGCGGTACAGGTCGAGCGCGCGCGCGACCTCGAGGACGAGGTGCGGAAGCGGCTGCGCCCGCTCGCGCTCCAGGCGACGGCGGCCGAGCGTGCGGAGAAGCTGCGGCTCGAGATCGCGCGACTGCGCGCGCGGATCGCGCAGCTCGACCTCGCCACGCTCGACGAGCGTCTCGCCGAGGCGGCCGAGCGCCGCGCGGCGGCGGGACTCGCGCGGAAGGCGGCGGAGGAGCGGCTCGACGCGGTGCTCGCCGAGCGCGGCGCGGCGGAGGAGGAGCTCGCCGACGCCGCCGGCAGGCGCGAGCAGGCGATGCAGGCGCTCTACCGGCTGCGCAGCGCGGCGGAGCGGCTCGGCATCCGGCGCGAGTCGGCGACGGGGCTGCTCGAGCAGGTGCGGACCGAGCTGGCGGCGGCGGAGTCGGACGTCGGCGATCCGAGCGTCGAGACGGCGCAGCTCGAGCTGGCGTCGCGCCAGGCGGCCGAGACGGCGCGCGTCGCGGCGGTCGAGCGCGAGACGCGGTTCGAGCGCGCGCGCCGTGCGCTGATGCGTCTCCTCGGCGCCGAGCGCGCCACGCAGGCGGACGCGCAGCGGCGGCTCGACGGCGTCCTGTCCGAGCGGACGGCGATCGAGGAGGAGCTGACCGGCGCCGCGGGCGAGCGTGAGGCGGCGCTGTCCGTCTCGTACGAGCTGCGCAGCCGGGCCGCGCGCCTCGCCGTCCAGCGGGAGTCGGCGGCGCGGCTGGTCGCGCGGCTCGAGGCCGAGCTCGCCGAGGCCGAGGCGGACGCCGCCCGCGGCGGGCCGTCGCCGGAGGAGCTGGAGCGGCAGGCACTGCTCGCGCGTGCGGCCGCGCGCGACGCCGCGCACGAGCGCGACACGCTCGCGGAGCGTGCGCTGACCGCGCACGAGCGGCTCGCCACGCTCGAGCGCGCGCTCGCCGAGCGCGAGGGGATCCCGCCCGCGGCGCGCGCCCTCGCGGAGCAGGGCGAACGGCTCGCGCTGTCGCTGCTCCGCGTCGACCCGGGGGACGAGCGCGCGGTCGCCGCGGCGCTCGGCCCGCGCGCGTCGGCGCTCGTCGCCGACGACGCGAAGGCCGCCCTCGAGCTGCTCGAGCGCGCGGCGGCGGCGGGGCTCGGCCCGCTGCGCGTGCTCGCCGGGCGCGATCCGAAGGAGCTCGTCGCCGAGCTGCCCGTGGTCGAGAAGGACGAGCTGCTCTCCTCGCCGGTTCCGGCGGTGACGCGCGACGGCTACGGCTACGACCCGCAGCGCGGCGAGCTCTGGTTCGCCGGCGAGACGGCGGAGGCGGTGCTGCTCGAGCTCGACGCGCGGCGCGCGGCGCTCGCCGAGGAGGCGCGCACGCTCGCCGAGCAGGCGCAGTTCGCGGAGCGGGAGGCGGAGGCCGCCGGCGAGCGCGCGGCCCAGGTGGAGGCGGCATTCGCCGCGGCGGCGCCGCGGCTCCGGCTGCGCCGCGCCGACGCGGCGACGCTCCGCTCGCTCGTCGCCGCGGCGCGGCGGCTGGAGCGGGCGCTCGACGCGCTCGACCGTGCCGTCGACGCCGTCGAGGCGCCGCTGCGCACGCGCGGCGAGGCGGGCGCCGAGCGGACGGCCGGGCTCGGTGCGACGCTGCGCGCGCTCGGTGAGCGCGAGAGCGCGCTCCGGCGGGAGGTCGCCGCCGCCGCCGAGGGCGCCGCCGCAGCGGAGCGGGATCTCGTCCGTCTGGGTGGCGCAGCCACGGCCGAGGAGCCGGGAGCGGGGGAGATCGACGCGCTCCGCGCGGAGGCCCGCTCGCTCGTCGCCGCCGCCGACGCCGCCGCCGAGGAGGCCACGGCGGCCGGCGAGCGCGCCCGCGACGCCGAGTCCGCTCGGATCGACGCCGCCGTCCGCGCCGGACGCCGCCGCGCGCGCCCGCACGAGCTCGCACGCGTCCTCGCCGGCGTCGAGCGCCTCGACGGCACGCTTGCCGCCGCGGTCGCCGCGAGCGCCCGCTTCGAGACGCCGCTGCGCGCGCGCGTCGACGCCGGCGGCCATCGCACCGGCGAGCTCGGCGAGGAGCTGCGCCGCCTCGGCGCCGCCGAGGTCGAGCTGCGTCAGGGGCTGTCGGCCGCGTCCGAGCGCGTGTCCGCGATCGACGTCGAGGTCGCCCGCGTCGAGGCCGAGGCCGACGAGGCGCGGCGCCGCCTCGAGCACGCGCGGTCGCTGGGAGCGCCGGCGGCGGAGCCACCGGCGCCCGGCGACGAGCCGGCCGAGGGTGACGACCGCGACGAGCTGGCCGAGCGCGCGGAGCGGCTCGAGCGCCGCCGCGAGCAGCTCGGCCAGGTGAACCCGCTCGCGAAGGAGGAGCACGACGCGGAGAAGGCGCGGCTCGAGGAGCTGACGACGCAGCGCGCCGATCTCGAGGAGAGCCTCGCCGAGCTCGAGAAGCTCAGCGCCGAGCTGGCGGAGACGGTCGAGCGCCGCTTCGCCGAGACGTTCGACGCGGTGCAGCGGCACTTCCACGAGGTGGCGGCGACGCTCTTCCCCGGCGGCGAGGGCCGGCTCCGTCTCACCGAGGCCGAGGACGACGAGGAGCTTCCCGGCATCGAGGTCGAGCTGCGCCCGGCCGGGAAGAAGGTGCAGCGGCTCTCGCTCCTCTCCGGC
>Ga0335077_10003398_pt1 | contig 19222 bp, 19 predicted proteins | sample Lox_Sample_31_FD_207151 | JGI IMG/M metagenome (GOLD analysis project Ga0335077, IMG submission 207151) | Soil microbial communities from Loxahatchee National Wildlife Refuge, Florida, United States - Lox_Sample_3.1 | ecosystem: Environmental > Terrestrial > Soil > Wetlands | place: USA...
TGCCTGGCGACGAGACGGGTTTCTTCGTGACTCCAGAGCGATCTCTCTTCGTCGGTCCCTTGCCGGGAGGGCGATCGCTCGTGGTCAGCGATCTCGGGCCGGCCGAGGGCGAAGCCGCGCGGCCGGGCGAGCCGTCGCTCGACGAGCTGCAATCGATCATGACGGCGTGCGGGCCGCCAGGAGCGATCGTGCGCGATCCGTCCTGGAAAGCGTTTTTCCGCTGCCACGCCCGGATCGTGCCGCGCTATGCGGAGGGCCGCGTCGCGCTCGCGGGCGATGCCGCCCACGTGCAGAGCCCGGTCGGTGGCCAGGGCCTGAACACGGGACTCCAGGACGCCTTCAATCTCGCCTGGAAGCTGGCTCTGGTGCTCGATGGCATCGCGCACCCGGAGCTCCTCGACAGCTACCACGTCGAGCGCCACGCGACGGGCCGTCTGATGCTCGGCCTGTCGGACACGCTCCATCAGAACGTCTTCCTGCACCATCCCGGCCTGACGGAATCGATTCGCCGCACGCTGATGGGCTACCTCGCCAGTCTCGAGGTCATGCAGCAACGCCTGCAGCGCACCATCGCCGAGCTGAGCGTCAGCTATCGACACAGCCCGGCCGTGGCGGAGCATCGGGCGCCCGCCATGCCGCTTCGGCGCCGGTCGTCCGACGGGTCGTCAGGGCTCCACGGCTGGCATGATTTCGGCGGCGCGCCCCGAGCCGGCGATCGCGCGCCCGACGCGCGCCTCCAGCGCTGGCCGGAGCGCGATCCCGTTCGGCTGTTCCAGGTCATGGCGGGCCTGCCGCACCATCTGCTCTTGCTGAGCGGAGTCGAGACGGCGGCGGACGCCGACCCGCACCTGCTCGCCACCGCCGTCCAGGTCTGCCTCGAGTATGGCCGGATGGTGCGCGTGCATCTCATCACCCGCCAGCCGCCGGCAGAACCCTGGCCGGGCAACGGCCTCGTGTTTCTCGACGAGCTCGGAGAAGCGCACCACCGGTATGGTGCACGGCAGTCGTGTCTGTACCTCATCCGTCCAGACGGGTACATCGGGTTTCGCAGTCAGCCCGCCGAGCCGCGGCGGGTGGTCAAGTTTCTGAAGGGGATCTTCGTCCGCGACCGGGCGGCGTGGGCGACGGAGCACATCGCGCGGCTCAAACGCGGGGAGACGGTGCAATTCCGGACGTGGGGCACCTCGATGCGCGGCGTGATCGAGCCCGGGCAGCTCTGCACGGTGGCGCCCGTGTCCGGCGCCGCCGTGAAGGTCGGCGATGCCGTGCTCTGCAAGGTGAAGGGCAAGCAGTGCCTTCACCTGGTGCGGGAGGTCGCCGCCGGCCGGTTCCTGATCGGCGACAATCACGGCACGATCAACGGCTGGATCGGCGCGGGCAGCCTCTACGGGAAATGCACAGCGGTGTCCTCGGCGCCGTCTGCGGATTGACAAGGTAGCTCCTGGGCGCTACCTTCACGAGCATGCGTGCGGTCGGCCTGAAAATCCTCAAGAACAAGCTCAGCGAGTACGTCCGGCTGGTCGCGGGCGGCGAGACGGTCCTCGTGACCGACCGCGACCGGGTCGTGGCCGAGCTGGTTCCACCCCGCGAAGGGCGCAGCCCCCTGCTCGCGGACGCCATGCTCGCCGATGCCGTGCGGCGAGGCTGGATCACGCCCGCCGCCGTGGGCCCCGGTCCCCCGCCACTGCGGGCACCGGTGATGAAGCTCGCAGATCTGCTCCGTGAGCTGAACGACGACCGTGCCGAGCGGTGATCTATCTGGACACCTCCGTCGCCCTCGCCCATCTCCTGGTCGAGGACCGCACGCCGCCGGCGAGCCTCTGGCAGGAACCGGTGGTATCGAGTCGGCTCATGGAATACGAGATCTGGACCCGCATCCACGCCAAACGATTGGGGACTTCGCGAGCGGATGAGGTGCGGGGTCTGCTGGCCCGCGTCTCGTTCATCGAGCTGTCGCCCCCGGTGCTCGCCAGGGCGCTCGAGCCCTTCCCGACCTCGGTTCGCACCCTGGACGCACTTCATCTGGCTTCCATGGAATTCCTGCGCTCGAACGGACAGGCGGTCCAGCTCGCCAGCTACGACCGGCGGCTTCTCGCCGCCGCCCGCGCGATGCGGTTCGCGCTCTTCAAACTCTGACGAGTCGGGCGCGACGGCCGACGTGCCGAGCGCCGCGTCGGCCCTGTCGTTGAGCGTCAGGCACCTGTCGTTGACGTCAGGCTCTTGACGTCAACGCCGTTTGGGCCGATCCTCGGCCGCAAACGAGGGCGTCGGCCCCTGGTCACGATCTAGGCACCCTGGTCAAAGGAGGCTCGGATGAGCCAGCACAATGGACACGAGCACGGGGAGAGGCGAGCGAAGAGCGTCAGCCGGCGGCGGATCCTGCAGGGCGCCGCGGGGCTGGCGGCCACGACCAGCGTGCCGACGGCGTGGATTCGCCGCGCCGGCGCGGCCGGGAAGGTCGTCGTCCGGACGATCGGTGGCGCCTACGAGGAAGCGAACGTCAAGGCGATCTTCGAGCCGTTCATGAAAGCGACCGGCATCGAGGTGGTCAAGGTTCCGGCCACGCTCGGCAAGGTGCTCGCGATGGCGGAGGCGGGCAACATGGAGCTCGACCTGATGGACGCCGGCGAGCTCGGCGTGCTCTCGCTCCGCCAGAAGGGCGCGCTCGACAAGGTCGACTACAAGAGCTGGAAGCTGACGAGGCCGGACGATATCGAGCCGGTCCTCAAGCGTGACGACATGGTCGGCAACATCCTCTTTTCGACCGTCCTCGGGTACAACACACAGGTCTTCCCCACCGGGCAGCAGCCGCGATCGTGGGCCGAGTTCTGGGATCTGAAGAAGTTCCCCGGACCGCGGATGCTGGCCGATCTGGCGTCTGGCTCCGTCGAACTGGAGTTTGCCCTCCTGGCCGATGGCGTGCCGAAGGACAAGCTCTATCCCATCGACATCGACCGTGCGTTCAAGTCACTCGATCGCGTGCGGCCCGGCATCAGGAAGTTCTGGGACACGGGCGCGCTGTCCGCGCAGATGCTCGCCGACAAGGAGGTGGTCCTCGGCAGCATCTGGAACGGGCGCCTCCAGGCCGTGGCCGACAAGGGGGCGCCGCTCAGCATCGAGTGGAACGAGGCATGCCTGCAGACACAGTTCTGGGCGCCCCTGAAGGGCGCGAAGAACGCCGAGAACGGGCAGCGCTTCATCGACTTCGCGTGTCAGCCCGAGATCCAGGCCAACGTGGCCAAGAACATCCCCTACGGGCAGAGCAACCGTCTGGCGTTCAAGTCGATTCCGGCCGATGTCGCGGCGCGCCTGCCCAACAGCCCTGAGCACAAGGCCAAGGGCTTCCTGATGGACGGACAGTGGTGGGCCGACAACCGGGGCAAGGTCAGCGAGCGCTGGTCGCAGTGGCTACTCCAGAAGGGATAAGGACCGGCGCGGAGGTTCGCCTCCAGGACCTCACCAAGGTCTACGGAGCCGTGGTCGCGGTCGCCGACGTCGCGCTGACCGTCGCGGCCGGGTCCTTCTTCACGCTCCTGGGGCCGAGCGGCTCCGGGAAGACCACCACGCTGATGATGGTGGCGGGCTTCGTCCATCCCACGCGAGGCCAGGTCTTCGTCGACGGGACTCCGGTGGCGGGCCTGCCGCCCCAGAAGCGCGATCTCGGCATGGTCTTCCAGAGCTACGCCGTGTTCCCGCATCTGACCGTTGCCCAGAACATCGCGTTCCCGCTCGAGGTCCGAAAAACGCCCGCCGCTGTCATCCGCCAGCGCGTGGGCGAGGCGCTCGAGCTGGTGCGCCTGCAGGGCTACGATCGCCGGCTGCCGCGCCAGCTCTCCGGCGGCGAGCAGCAGCGTGTGGCTCTCGCGCGGGCGCTCGTGTTCCACCCGCGCGTGCTCCTGATGGACGAGCCGCTCGGCGCCCTCGACCGGAAGCTGCGCGCCCACATGCAGGCCGAGCTGAAGCGCATCCAGCGGTACGTCCACGTGACCGTCATCTACGTCACCCACGACCAGGAGGAAGCGCTCACGATGTCCGACGGGGTCGCGGTGATGCGGGACGGGCGAGTGGAGCAGGTCGGCCCGCCGGCCGAGCTCTACGAAAGGCCGGTGAGCCCGTTCGTGGCAGACTTCGTCGGAGAGTCGAACTTCATCGGCGGAACCGTCGTCGCCGCGGCGGACGGCCGCGCCCGCGTCCGCACGGACGGAGGCTTCGAATTCTGGGGCACGCCGGTCGCCGCGCTCGCCGCGGGGCAGCGCGTGACCGCGGCCATCCGGCCCGAGAAACTGCTCACGGACGAGGCGGCCGCGGCCGACCTGAACCGGGGCCGGGGCGTCGTCTGCGAGGTGGTGTACGTCGGCGATGCGACCCGCTATCGCGTGGCGGTCGCCACGGCCGGGACGCTGACCATCAAGATCCAGAACCGGCTCGCGTTCCGTCCGTACGCCGTCGGGGATCCCGTCGAGCTCGCGTGGGATCCTAGCCAGACGCGGCTCTTCCAGGACGGTCGATGACGGCGACGGCAGGCGTGGCCGAGGTCGTCGAAGCCTCCTCCGAGCGGCTGGAGCGGAGGGAGCAACGGCGCTTCCTCGCGCTCCTGTTGCCGGCGCTCCTCACGCTGGCCGTGCTCTTCGTCTACCCGCTCCTCGGCATCTTCTTCCGCAGCGTGCACAAGACGGCGTTCACCCTCGAGTTCTATCGCCAGGTGTTCCGCACCCCGGTCTACCTGCTCGTCATCGGCCTCACCTTCCGCACGGCGGCCGTCGTCACCCTGATCTGCCTCCTGCTGGGCTATCCGCTCGCGTACGTCCTCGCCAACATTCGGCCGCGCGTCGCGCGGCTCCTCGTCATCGTCGTCGTGCTGCCGTTCTTCACCAGCATCATCGTGCGCACCTACGCGTGGATGGTGCTCCTCGGCCGGAACGGCATCGTCAACCACTACTTGACCGCGCTCGGCCTCGTGTCCGCGCCACTTCCCTTGCTCTACAACCAGGGCGGAGTCCTGATCGGGATGACCTACGTGCTGCTGCCGTTCATGGTGCTCACCATCTGGAGCGTCATGCGCGGCATCGACCCCGCGCTCACCCGGGCCGCCCACAGCCTGGGCGCGAGCCCGGGCCAGGCCTTCCGGCGCATCTACCTGCCGCTCAGCCTGCCGGGAATCGCGGGAGGCGCCTTGCTCATCTTCATCCTGAGCCTTGGCTTCTTCATCACCCCCGCCCTGATGGGCGGCCCGTCGGACGTGATGATCGCGATGCTGATCGAGCGCGAGGTGGAGTTCACGCTGAACTGGTCGTTCGCCTCGGCGCTGGCGGTGATTCTGCTCGTCCTGACCCTCGCGGGATTCGTGGCGTACAACCGCGTCGTGCGGCTGGCGCGCCTGTTCGAGGAGCGCGCGTGATCGCCGCCGAGGGTCAGCGCGCGGGACCGGGGACGATCGCGGTCCTCGCCGTCACCACGGCGGCGCTGATCTTCCTGATCGCGCCGGTGATCATCATCGTGATCGTGTCGTTCAGCGGGGCAGACTACCTGCGCTTCCCGCCGCCCAGCCTGTCGCTCCGGTGGTACGAGCGGTTCCTGGGCTCGTCGACCTGGCGCGGCGCCCTCGTCGTGAGCGTCCAGGTCGCGACCCTGACGACGCTCTTCGCGACGGTGCTCGGCCTGGCGGCGGCCCTCTCGCTGGTGCGCGGCAAGTTCCGGGGCAAAGGGCTCGTCTACGCGTTCCTCCTCTCGCCGACGATCGTGCCGACCATCATCACGGCCATCGCGCTCTATTTCTTCTTCGCGCGCTTGAAGGCGACCGGCAGCGTGCTCGCGATGGCGCTCGGCCACACCGTGCTGGCCTTGCCGGTGGTCGTCATCATCATGGCGGCGACGCTGCAGGGCTTCGACAGGCGTTTCGAGATGGCGGCGCTCAGCCTGGGCGCCGGCCGCCTCGTCACGCTGCGCCGCATCACTCTCCCGCTGATCGCCCCGGGCGTGCTGTCCGCCGCGCTGTTCGCGTTCCTCACCTCGTTCGACGAGCTCTTGATCCCGCTCTTCCTGTCGGGGACGGAAGTGCAGACCTTGACCGTGCGCATCTGGAACAGCCTGCTCCTCGAGGTGGACCCGACGATCGCCGCAGTCAGCTCGTTCTTGATCGCCATCACCTGCGTGGTGCTCGGCGCCAGCGCCATGCTCCGTCGCAAGGGAGAACACGATGAGTCCCACGTCGCGCCCTGACCCTCGCCCGACGGTGTGATCCGTGGCCCTGCACTTTCCCCGTGAAGAGCTGGCTGAGCGCCGCCGGCGCGCCTGCCAGCAGATGGCGCAACAAGGGCTGGACGGTCTGCTGATCTTCCGGCAGGAGAGCATGTATTACCTGACCGGGTACGACACGAGCGGCTACAGCATGTTCCAGGGTATGTACCTCGGCGCCGACGGCCAGCTGGCGCTCTGCACGCGCTCCGCCGATCAGCGGCAGGCGCGCCTGACCTCGGTGATCGAGGACGTGCGGATCTGGCGGGACCGCGAGGGCGCCAACCCGGCCGAGGACCTGCGCGACATGCTCGACAGCTACGGATGCCGCGGCAAGCGGCTCGGCGTCGAGTATCACGCCTACGGCCTCACTGCCCAGCGCGGCAAGATGGTGGACGCCGCGCTCTCCGGCTTCTGCCGGACGGAGGACGCCTCCGACCTGGTCCGGCTGCTCCGGCTCGTCAAGAGCCCGGCGGAGCTCGACTGCGTGAGAAAAGCCGGACAGCTCGCCGACGAGGCGCTCGCGGCGGCGACCCGCATGACGGTGCCCGGCGCCGTCATCGGGCAGATCTACGGTGAGATGCTGCGGGTGATCCTGGCCGGCGACGGCGATCCCTCGGCCAGCCGGTGGCCGATGGGCGCCGGCGAGGAGGCGCTGCTCGTCCGCTATCACACCGGCCACGGCACGGTGGGCGCGACCGATCAGGTGACCTTCGAGTTCGCCGCGGCCTATCGGCACTACCATGCGGCGCTGATGAACGTGATCCTGACGGGGCAGGTGGACCCGCGCCACCGCGACATGTTCGCCGCGTGCGTGGAGGCCCTCCAGGCCTCGGAGGAGACGCTCCGTCCGGGCCGCACCGTCGGCGACGTGTTCGACACGCACGCGCGGACCCTCGCACGCGCCGGATACGAAGGGCATTACCTGAACGCCTGCGGCTACACGCTGGGCGCGACGTACCCGCCGACCTGGATGGACTGGCCCATGTTCTACACGGGCAATCCCCAGGTGCTCGCGCCGGGCATGGTCTTCTTCATGCACATGATCGTCCTGAACAGCGACACCGGGCTCAGCATGTCGCTCGGCGAGACCTCCATCGTCACCGAGCGGGGCTCCGAGCTGGTGACCCATGCGCCCCGCCGGCTCGTCGTGAACTGATCACACCACCAGGGAGTCATCCGCGATGATCAAGCGATTCCACGTCCTCTACGTCGGCCAGGTCGAGCTCGAGAACATCGGTCTTCACGGCACGCCCGCCGATGCGCGGCGCTACCCGAACGACAAGCTCGCCGAGCCGTTCTTCGCCGCGCGCGACGTCGCGCAGCTCATGGACGACCTCGGCTACTACGCGCTGTGGACGGCCGAGCATCACTTCCAGCGCGAGGGCTACGAGTGCTTCCCGAACCTCATCCAGCTCTCCCTGTGGCTCGCCACCCAGACGCGCCGCCTCAAGCTCGGCTGCGCGTTCAACGTGATTCCCATGTGGCATCCGATCCGGCTCGCCGAGGACTACGCGATGGCCGACATCGTCACCGACGGCCGCGTGATCATGGGCGTGGGTCGCGGGTACCACTCGCGCGAGGTGGAGACGTTCGGGGAGCCGGTCATCGATCAGGCCGCCAACCGTGAGCTGTTCGAGGAGCAGATCGACCTCCTGCTGAAGTGCTTCAACGAGGAGGCCTTCGCCCATCACGGCAAGCGCTACGACTGCCCGCCCGCGGTGGAGTATCGCGGCTACCCGCTGACCGAGGTCACGTGCGTCCCGCGGCCCAAGTACCTGCCCGTCGAGATCTGGATGCCGATCGCGAGCAGCAAGTCGATCGATTACATGGCGTCGAAGGACTTCAAGGCCATGGTGACCTTGAACGGCGAGAAGATCCTCGACGATGTGATCCGGGCGTACCGGGACGCGTGCATGAAGCACGGCCGGACGAAGCAGCTCGGCGAGGACGTGATCTGGGGCGCCGGGCTCTACCTGGCGGACACGCCCGAGGAAGCCAAGCGCCGCGTCGAGCCCTCGCACGACGAGCGCTACAAGTGGTTCGCGCCCTTCGGGTTCGTCCGCTATGCCGACGAGCAGGGGCGGACGTGGGGAACGCCCGGCGCGCCCGCGCGCGTGCCGTCGCTCGCCGACGGCATCCAGCAGAAGGCGTGGTTCTGCGGACCGCCGGCGCACGTGATCGAGGGCATCAAGTCGATCGAGGCCAAGTATCCCGGCCTCGAGGACTTCATGGTCCACTGGGCGGAGGGTCTCTCGCCGCGCGAGTTCATGGAGCAGCTCCGCTGGTTCGCGCGCGACGTGATGCCGTCCTTCCGGGGCCGATGATCCGCCCCGACACGAGGGTCATCTCACCGGGTCATCAACGGCGCAGGAGGTCGCGGACGGGGGCGAGACTCGACTCCGTCGGCGCGGGCGGCACCAGCACGGCGTCATCGAAGCCGAGATCGACCAGCCGGCGAAGGCGTTCGGCCGCCGCGCCCGGCGCGCATCGCAGGTGAAACGGCGAGCCGTCGTCGAGCGCCGTCGTCGGCGCCGTCAGGTCGACCGCGATGTTGGTCACGATGGCCCGCTTGCCTCCGGCCGCGCGGAAGCGCCGAATCCCGTCCGCCAGCACCGCGAAGCTGGTCTTGGCGCCCGAGGCGATCCACCCGTCGAACTCGCGGGCCGCGCGCGGGATCCAGCGCTCGCCGTTCCAGCTCCCGATGAGGATGGGTGGTCCACCGAGCGCCGCGGGCCACGGCGTGAGATCCGCAGCACCGACGCGCTCGCCGCGCCAGAGACGGCGCATCACGTCGAGCGCTTCAGCGAAGGCCTTCATCCGCTCGGCATAGTCGACACCGATCGCCTCGAAGTCGGTCCGGGTCGAGCCGGCCCCGACTCCCAGCACCAGGCGCCCGCGGCAGATGAGGTGCGCCGTGAGGATCCGGTGCGCCAGCTCGACCGGCCGCCGCAGCGGCAGCTGGAGGATGCAGGTGCCGACCTCGATGCGCTCGGTGACGGCCGCGGCCACCGACGCGCCGATCAGCGGGTCGGGGAGGATGAACCCGCGGCCGATCGCATCGAAGTACCAGAGACCGTCGAAGCCGAGGCGTTCGACCATGCGGGCGGTCGCCGCCATGGATTCCGGGCCGGAGCCCGCCGAGCCAAGCGCCAGTCCGAGCCTCATGGCGCGGCCTTCACGGATTCGCCCGGGCGGTCCAGCAAGGGCTCGATCGCCGCCCGCGTGTCGGCGGAGGTCACCACCGGCACGATCTCGAACTCGATCAGGTCGCCCCAGAACGCCACCCACTGTTGCAGGAGACGGGCGTCCTCGCATTCCATGAGCTGAAAGCACCGGTCGAAGTTCGCCTCGATCCAGCTCCCCACGTAGCGCAGCCCCTCGGTGGCGCCCCGGCCCTGCTCGCGGAAGCGCCGGTACACCGCCTTGGCATCTCGGTTCTTGAATCGCTCGATCACCATGAAAAGCATCACGGGAGATTGTACCCTTGGAGGGCTCCGCGCGCTTCGAGGTCGGCGGCGCCTTCAGCGACGTCATCGAGACGAACCCGACGTACACTAGCGGCTACGTCAGATTGTCATCCACCGGACAGGGAGGACCGAGGCCATGGCGGTAGAAACGGTTGAGTCCCAGATCGACACGTTCCTCGAGCGCTCGCGGGCGCTCACCGGGAAGGAGGTCCGCGAGCGGGAGAGCTGGAACACCCTGGCGTCGCGCGACGCCATCCGGCACTACGCCTTCGGGACCAGCGACGGCAACCCGCTGTGGCTGGATCCGGACTATGCGGGCAAGACCGCCCACGGGAAGATCATCGCGCCGCCGGGTTTTCTGACCTCCGTGCTCTACCCGATCCTGCACGGCGCCCCGATGCTGGCGCCGCTGTCCTCGCTGATCGGTGGCCTCGAGTACGAGTGGTTCCATCCGGTGGAGGAAGGCGATGGGCTGCGCGCGTCGACGCGGCAGGCCGACCTCTACGAGAAGAAGAGCGGGAGTGGCCGGCGCCTCATCTTCGTCATCTCGGAGGCCACGTACTGGAACCACCGGGGCGACGTGGTCGGCAAGGCGACCGGCACGATGATCCGCGCGACGCAGGTCGGGACCGAGCTGCTGTTCGACCGGCCCATCTACCGCTACACCGAAGCCGAGCTGGAGCAGATCGGTGAGGCGGTCAAGAACGAGACGCGGAGTGGCGCGCGCACGCCGCTCTGGGAGGAGGTCCAGGTCGGCCAGGACATTCCGACCATCGTCCGCGGCCCGCTCACGATCGGCGACATGGTGGCCTGGCAGGCGGCGATCGGGCCGTCCTATCGCGCGGGCGGGCTCGGCTACATCGACGTCCTCAAGTCGCCCCACACCGGCGTCAAGAATCCGGTCACCGGCTGGCCCGTGAAGTACTCGCAGCAGCACGAGGACTTCCATCTGGCGGCTCAGCGCGGAATGCCGGGCCCGTTCGACAACGGGGTGATGCGTTTCGCATGGGTCTGCCCGCTCGTCACCAACTGGATGGGAGACGAGGGCGTGCTGAAGCGCCTGTACGTGCAGGTGCGCACGCCGGCCATCTACGGCGACACCATCTGGTATCAAGGCACGGTCAGCGAGAAGCGGCGCGAGGGAGACCGCGGCGTGGTCACCGTGCGCATCACGGGCACCAACCAGGTGGGGATCACGACCACGACGGGTGAGGCGGACGTCGTCCTGCCGTCCCGCGCGGCCGGACGCTAGCCGCGACGGAGACGATGCATGGGCAAGGTGCGCGTGCTGAGCGAGGCGGACGTCAAGGGGCTGGTTTCGCCGCTCGAAGCCCAGCAGGCCGTCGAGCAGGCGTTCCAGGATTTTGCCAATGGTATCTCCAGGATGGCCGCGCGAGTGACGGTGCCGATTCCCGACATCGTCGGCAATATCCGGATCCTGCCGGCGGTGAAGGTCATGCCGACGCCACGGCCGGTGCCGCCCACTCGCGGATATCTCGGGGTGAAGGTGTACACGGGCTACGTCGGGCCCGTGTTCAAGGACATGGAGAAGGACCGCTTCACGGTGCTGCTGTACGACATGCGTGACGGCGCGCTGCTATCGATCATCGCCGCCCGGTGGCTCGGCGCCCTGAGGACGGGCGCCACCGCGGCCGTGGCGACCAAGCACATGGCCCGTCGGGGCGCCACGCGGCTGGCCGTCGTCGGAGCGGGCGAGCAGGGCGAAACGCAAGCCTTGAACCTCGTCGCGCTCCTGAACCCGGAGCGCATCGTCGCCGCCGACCAGAGCCAGGAGAGCCTGGCGGCGTTTGCGTCGCGGCTGGCCCAGGCCGGGATTCGCGTGGATACGACCACCGACACCGAAGGGGCCGTGCGCGAGAGCGAGGTGATCTGCCTCGCCACCACGTCGCGCGCGCCGATCGTGAAGGCAGCCTGGGTGCGCCCCGGGACGCACATCAACGCGATCGGCGCCAACGTCGCGAACCGCCGCGAGCTCGAGGTTGACCTGCTGCGTGGCAGCCGCGTCGTCGTGGAGTACAAGGAGCAGGCCTTCCAGGAAGCGGGCGACCTGGTGGTCCCGATGAAGGCGGGCGAGATCACGGCGGATATCGTGGCGGCCGAGCTCGGCGAGGTGGTGACCGGCGCCAAGCCCGGGCGCACCTCGGACGATCAGATCACCGTGTTCAAGTCGATCGGGGTGGCGATCGAGGACGTCTCGGTCGCCGCCCTCGCCTACGAGAAGGCTTCGCAGCAGGGCGTCGGCACCGTCGTGGAGATGTAGGCGCCCATGACGCGACTGCTCGAGCATCAGAGCCTCCTGCTCCTCGAGGCGGCCGGCGTCACGGTCGCGCCCTATCGCGCGGTCGACACGCCGGCGGCCGCCGCCGAGGCGGCGCGTGCCCTCGGCGGCCCGGTCATCCTAAAGGCGCTCGTGCCGGCGGGCGGACGGCAGAAGGCGGGCGGCGTGACGAGGATCACGGAGCCCGCGGACGCGGCCTCGGCCGCCGGGAGGCTGCTCGGCAGCACGCTCGGCCACTTCCCGGTGACGCAGGTCCTCGTGCAAGCCTGCGTGGACATCCGTGAGGAGTACTTCTGCGCGCTCACCTTCGACAGCGTGACGCGCAGCCCCGTCATGCTCTTCTCCGCCGAGGGTGGAGTCGACGTCGAGGACCTCGTGCGCGACCGTCCCGACGCGCTCGTCAGCCGTCCAGTGGAGCCGACCGCAGAGCTGCCGCCCTTCGTCGGCCGCGAGCTCGGCGCCGCCGCCGGGGTCAGCGGACAGCGGCTCCTCGACGTGGCGGACGTGCTCACTCGGCTCTATGCGGTCTTTCGCAACAACGACGGGTTTCTCGTCGAAGTGAACCCCCTGGCCGTGGACGGGGCCGGGCGGCTCGTGGCGCTGTCGGCCGTCGTCGTCGTCGACGAGCAGGCGGAATTCCGGCATCCGGAATGGGCGCGACTCGTTGACCCGGCGGGCAGCAATGGCTGGCGTCCGCTCACCACGCTCGAGCGCGCCATGCGCGAGATCGATGCCACCGACGCCGGCTCGGCGATCCGCTTCAACGAGTTCGAGGATGGAGCGATCGCGTGCATGATGACGGGCGGCGGGAGCGGCCTCGTGACCTTCGATCATCTGCGCCGGCTCGGTGAGACACCGGCCACGACGTTCGACATCACGCCCGGGCGCGTGGAGGAGAAGATGTACCTGGCCACGAAGGCCATCCTGTCGCGGCCGGGACTGCGGGGGCTCGTCGCCGGTGGCAACATCAGCAACTTCATTCCGATCGACGTGAAGGTCCGCGGCGTCGTGCGGGCGCTCGCCGAGCTCGGGGTGGACGCCGCCCGTTTCCCCGTCGTGTTTCGCTACGCCGGCCCGGGCGTCGAGTCCGCGCGCGAGATCGCCGCGAAGGTGCCAGGCATCGAGTTCTACGACGAGCGCGTATCGCTGGAGGAGGCGGTGGAGCGCATCGTCGCCCGCGTCCGCGAGCCGGGGAGGGGGCCAGCGTGAGTATCCTGCTCGACGAGCGAAGTCGCGTGCTGATCCAGGGGATCACGGGCCAGCAGGCGCGGACGCATCTCAAGTACATGCTGAAGTACGGCACGCGGGTGGTCGCCGGCGTGGCGCCGGGCAAGGGCGGCGTCGACGTGGACGGCCTGCCCGTCTACGACACGGTGCACGCGGCGGTGCGGAATCATCCCGTCGATATCGCGGTGCTGTTCATCCCGGGGCGCGCGGCCAAGGATGCGGCGCTCGAAGCCATCGAAAACGGCGTGCCGCTCGTCGTGATTCTCGCGGAGGGCGTGCCGCATCACGACACGGCCGAGATCCTCGCCCGCGCCCGCGCCTGCGGCAGCCGCGTGATCGGCCCCAATGCCCAGGGGATGATCAGTCCGGGCAAGGCCAAGCTGGGCGGGACCGGCGGCCAGTTCCCCGAGCGGATGTACATGCGGGGGCCGGTGGGCATCCTCTCGCGGAGCGGCGGGATGGGCGGCGAGATCGGCAGCGCGCTCACGCGCCGGGGCATCGGGCAGAGCACCTACGTGTCGATCGGCGGCGACCTGCTGATCGGCAGCAGCTTCGCCGACCTCCTCCCGCTCTACGAGGCGGATCCCGAGACGCGCGTCGTGGTGCTCTTCGGCGAGCCTGGCACCGGCCACGAGGAGGCCGCCGCGGAGCTGATCGCCTCGGGCCGGGTGACGAAGCCCGTGGTGGCCTTCGTCGCGGGCGAGGCGCTGGAGACCTTGCCGCGCGGCATGAGCTTCGGCCACACCGGGGGACTCATGGCGCGGGGGCTCGGCTCGCCGAGACGAAAGAAGCAGGTCCTCCGCGACGCGGGCGCGCTGGTCGCGGAGCGCTTCGGCGACCTTCCGCCGCTCGTGGCTCGAGCGCTGGGCCTCGGATCGTCGTGACACCATCCGTCCGGCTCACGGGTGATTCGATCGAGCAGACTGGGACACCGCCTCGGCTGGCATCGGCGTCGGCGATCGCATATGATGCGAGCACATTCCCGATGCCTCACCATCGCGCGTGATGTCGACCCGGATGAAGTTCGGCACCTTCCACCTGATGGAGCGGCCGTTCTGGAAGTCCGAGCCGCAGGTCGTCGCCGAGCACCTCGATCAGATGCGGGCGGCCGACGAGCTGGGCTTCGATGCCGTGTGGCTCACCGAGCACCACTTCTCGTCCGTTCCGTACGTGCCCGACGTCCCGGGCGAGTACGGCATCAGCGCCTCGCCGTTCGCGCTCGCGTGCGCGGTGTCGCAGATCACGCGTCGTGTCCGCATCGGGACCGCCGTCAAGGTGCTCGCGCTCGACCACCCGCTTCGCACCGCGGAGGACGCGGCCCTGGCGGACATCCTGAGCCTGGGCCGGCTCGACTTCGGGGTGGGCTTCGGCTATCGGCAGTACGAGTTCGACGGCTATGGGATCCCCATCGCGGAGAAGAACGAGCGCTTCAGGGAAGCGCTCGAGATCATCGTCGGCGCGTGGACGAACACCGAGTTCTCGTATGCCGGCCGATTTCATCAGATTCCGCGCCTCTCGCTGATCCCCCGGCCGTATCAGCGGCCCCACCCGCCGGTCTGGATCGCGAGCCGGCTCGGCACACGGGAGATCATCGAGTTCACGGTGAAGAACCGCTACCAGCTGCTCTCCGCCTGGGCGCCGCCCGCCGAGCTCGCCGCCACCCACGAGATGTTCGGGACGGCCATGGCCGACCAGGGGAAGGCCGGCCTTCCGTTCGACTTTCCCTGCATCCGTCACGTGTTCGTGGGAGAGACGGACGAGGCCGCGCAGCGGGACGGCCGGGAGGCGGTGGAATACTACATGAAATCGACGGCGCTGTTCCGCCCCATCGGGGCTCACGAGCGAGACGAGATGATTTTCGGCAGCCCCGACACCTGCGCCGAGCGGATCGAGCGGTTGGCGCAAGCGTCGGGCGTGAACTACATCCTGTGCTGGATGAACTTCGGCGGGATGCCCCAGGAGCGGGTGATCCGCTCGATGAAGCTCTTCGCGCACCAGGTGCTGCCCCGGTTCCGGTAACGTCGCCATGCGCGTGAGCCGCATCGAAGCCTATCTGGTGGCCGTGCCGCTCCGAGGCGCGTTCAAGAACGCGCACGCGGTGAAGACCGTGCAGCGGAGCGTCGTCGTGCGCGTCAAGACCGACGCCGGCCTGGAGGGCGCCGGCAACGTCGATCCCTCGCCCGGCTACAGCGAGGTGACGCCGGAGACGATCGTCGCGGCCATCGAGTCGCGCCTGGCTCCGGTCCTCGAGGGCGTGGACCCGGCCAACGTCCGCTCTGCGATCGCGCGGATGGAGCGCGCCGCGCCTGGCGCGCTCGACGCCCAGGCCGCCATCGAGATGGCGCTCGTGGACTTGAGCGGCAAGGCACTCGGCATTCCCGCGCACCGGCTGCTGGGCGGCGCGGTCCGCAATGTCATCCATCTCAACGGGTGGATCGGGATCGTCGACCCCGAGAGCGCCTCCGCCGCGGCGCTCGACTTTCTCGCCCGCGGATACCGCTCCACCAAGATCAAGGTCGGCGCCGGAGTGGAGCAGGACCGTGACCGCGTGGCCGCCGTGAGGGCGGCGGTGCCGGACATGGAGATCCGCGTGGACGCCAACGAGGGCTACGACGTGGACTCGGCGATCCGCCTCGCCCGCGCGCTGGCGCCGTACCGGGTGCGGCTCTTCGAGCAGCCCGTGCCCCGCCACGACCTGGCGGCGCTGGCCAAGGTGCGCCGATCCATCGACATCCCCGTGATGGCGGACGAGGCGATCGCCGGGCTCGACACGCTGGCCCAGGTGATCCGGCTCGAGGCTGCCGATCTCGTCAAGGTCAAGGTGATGAAGCAGGGCGGGCTCTTTCGCTGCCTGCAAGCCGTGGACATGGCGGTCGGCGCCGGGATGCAGTGCGTGATCGGCCACGGCTTCGGACTCACGCTCAACACGCTCGCCGAGCTGCACGTCGCGGCCCTGAGCGAGAGCATCCTCGAGGCCTGCGAGAGCGTCGGACCCGCCAAGGTCGACGGCGACGTGGTGGCGGCGCCGCTCAGATTCGAGCGCGGCAGCGTGCTGCTGCCGGACGCGCCCGGCCTCGGCGCGGTGCTGGACGAGGCGGCGCTCGCGCGCTTCCGGATTCACGCCGGGTAGGGCGGCCTGCGATGCAGCTGGGGCTCGAGGGGAAGCGAGCACTCGTGACGGGCGGGAGCCTCGGCATCGGGCGGGCGACGGCGCTCGAGCTGTCGCGCGAGGGCGCGCGAGTGGCGATCGCCGCGCGCGGGCGTGAGGCGCTCGACGCGGCGGCGGCCGAGATCGACACCGCGACCGGGCAGCGCCCGCTGGCGATCCAGGCCGACTGCACGCAGGCGGAGGACGTCGCCGCGATGGTGCGCCAGGTCGGCGCCACGCTGGGAGGACTCGACATTCTGGTCAACTCGGTTGGCGCTGCGCGAGGCGGCCACTTCCTGGAGCTGTCCGATGACGACTGGGAGGAGAGCCTGGCTTCCAAGCTGATGGGCGAGATCCGATGCTGCCGAGAGGCCCTGCCGCTGCTCCGCGCCGGCGGGGGCGTCATCGTGAACGTGATCGGTCACCGGGGGCGACAGCCGGAAAGTCGCGCGCTCCCGGCGGGCGTGAGCAACGCCGGGCTCATCAACTTCACAGTGGGACTCGCCCAGGAGGAGGCGCGCCACGGGGTGCGAGTGGTCGGCGTCAATCCGGGCCCCGTCGACACGCGGCGCATCCAGAGCGTGTTCGAGACCGAGGCGAAGCTGCTCGGCGTCTCGGTGGACATGGCGCGCGACCGCTGGCTCGCGCACGTGCCGCTGGGACGTGTGGCCCGGCCGGAGGAGGTCAGCAACGTGATCGTGTTCCTCGCGTCGGATCGTGCCAGCTTCGTCTCGGGCACCGTGATTCACGTGGACGGCGCCGCCACCCGCTGCGTGTGATGTTCCGCCTCGACACCGACCACGGAACTGTGAGCGGCACGATAGACGCCAGGTGATCAGGGCGCTTCGCGCTAGTCGGCCTCTCTCCGGGAGACCGTTCGCGCTGCGCGTCGACGCGGCCTCCCTCCCCGTACTGTCGGTGCTGGCGATGCTCGTCGTCTGGCAGGTCGCCAGCACGCGATGGCTGCCCTCGGTGCTCTTCCCCACTCCGCTCCGGACGGCCGAAGCGTGGGTGGCGCTCGTCCGCGAGGGGGTGCTGCCTTACCACGTCGGGGTGAGCCTCGCCCGCATCACGGTCGGCTTCCTGCTCGGGACGCTCGTCGGCGTCCCGCTCGGGCTCTGCATGGGGCTCTTCCGGCCGGTGCTGATCGTCCTGGAACCCTACGTCCAGTTCTTCCGCTTCGTGCCGCCGGTAGCGTGGATCATCCCTGCCATCCTGTGGTTGGGGATCGGTGAGCGCTCGAAGATCTTCCTGATCTTCTACACGACGGTGTTCCTGGTGCTGCTCAACACGATGGCGGGCGTGGCGTCGGTCGCGAAGAATCAGATCCGCTCCGCCCGGTGCTTCGGCGTCACGCGGTGGCAGCTCTTCCTCTGGGTGAGCCTTCCCGCGACGATGCCGTACGTGCTGACGGGCATGCGCATCGCCATGGGCAACTCCTTCGCGGCCGTCGTCGGGGCCGAGTTCATCGCAGCCCAGGCCGGGCTCGGGTTCCTGATCATCGATTCGGGGACCTGGATGGCCACGGACCGGATGTTCGCCGGGATGCTGACGCTCGGCGTCCTCGGCATCATGGCCGACGTGCTCTTCCGCTTCGTCGTGGCGCGCCGGGCGGGGCGTTATCTGACGCCGCCCTGAGCGATGGCGTACATCGAGTTCCGCGGCATCGACTTCCGCTACGCTCCGGAGGACCCGCTCGTCATCCGGGGCTTCGATCTCGAGGTCCGCCGGGGTGAGCTGTTCACGCTGGTGGGGCCGTCCGGGTGCGGCAAGAGCACCGTGCTGCACATGCTGGCGGGCTTCGAGACGCCGTCCGCGGGGCAGCTCCTCGTCGACGGGCGGCCGGTGCGCGGACCCGAGCGCGACCGCATCGTGATCTTCCAGGAGCCCGACTCGCTCTATCCATGGCTCACCGGCCTCGAGAACGTGGAATTTCCCCTCCGGGTCCTGGGCGTGCCCCGTGTCGAGCGGCGCGCGCGAGCCGAGGACGCGCTGCGCCTCGTGGGATTGCGCGGCCACGGCAGCAAGCATCCCGGACATCTCTCGGGCGGAATGAAGCAGCGGATCCAGCTCGCGCGCGCTCTCGTGCTCGACGCGCCGGTGCTCCTGATGGACGAGCCGTTCGCGGCGCTGGATGCGCAGACGCGGCAGATCCTCCAGGAGGAGCTCGTGCAGATCGCGGCGCGAACCCAGCGGACCATCCTCTTCATCACCCACGATATCCAGGAGGCCATCTTCCTGGCCGACCGCATCGGTGTCATGTCCGCCGGTCCCGAGGCGACGCTCAAGACGATCGCCGACGTGCCGCTCCCGAGGCCCAGAGTCCGCGGCAGCGCGGCCTTCGGCATGCTGTACGAGGAGATCAATCAGATCCTCTCGGTGGAAGTGCGGCGGGTGCTGCGCCGCGAGGATAGCCTGCTGTGAGCCGGACCGCCCTCCGTCCGGGCGTCCGCCTGCTGGGGTACGCGGCTTCGGTGGGCGTGGTGCTGACGCTCTGGCAGTACGGGAGCAGCCGCGCGATCATCCCGCTGCTCTTTCCGTCGCCGCTCAGCACGCTCAGGGTCGCGTGGGGTCTCGCCGTCAAGGGCCAGCTCGAGGCGGACACCTGGGCGAGCCTCGGACGGATCGTGGCCGGCTTCACGCTGGGCAGCGGGCTCGGCGTGGTCGCCGGCCTGCTGATGGGGACCTTCCGTCCCGTGCGCCTCGCCCTGGAACCGTACGTGCAGTTCCTGCGCTTCCTGCCGGCGCTGGCCTGGATCCCCGCCGTGATGCTCTGGCTCGGTACCGGCGAGCAGGCCAAGATCGCGCTGCTCGCCTACACCACGATCTTCATCGTGGCGCTCT
>Ga0335077_10003399_pt1 | contig 19221 bp, 17 predicted proteins | sample Lox_Sample_31_FD_207151 | JGI IMG/M metagenome (GOLD analysis project Ga0335077, IMG submission 207151) | Soil microbial communities from Loxahatchee National Wildlife Refuge, Florida, United States - Lox_Sample_3.1 | ecosystem: Environmental > Terrestrial > Soil > Wetlands | place: USA...
GTGGTGTTTTCCAGGCCGGCGACAAGCAAATGACGTTTTCGGAACTGGCCGCAAAGCTCGATCAGACGGGCGGGCCGGTGGTCGGCCGCGGCGCAGTGAACCCGCGTGGTGTGGGCGGCTCCTTCTCCGGCTGTATCGTGGATGTCGAGGTCGACCCGGAGACCGGCAAGGTGACAATCCTGCGCTTCACGTCCGTGCAGGATGCTGGAAAGGCCATCCATCCCAGCTACGTCGAAGGGCAGATGCAGGGTGGCAGCGTGCAAGGCATCGGCTGGGCGCTGAACGAAGAATACTACATGAACGAGACGGGCTCGATGATGAATGCCAGTCTGCTCGATTACCGCATGCCAACGGCGCTCGACCTACCCATGATCGACACCGTGATTGTCGAGGTGCCCAATCCGGGTCATCCGTTCGGCGCACGCGGAGTCGGGGAAGCTAACATCGTGCCGCCGCCCGGCGCCATCGCCAATGCCATCTATCGCGCAGCCGGAGTGCGCATGAACCGTCTGCCCATGAATCCGCCCGCCATCATGCAGGCGATCTGGAGCCAAAGGGATTGAACTTGCGGCACGACCTCTTGTGCTGGTGAGATATCGCTCGCGGCGTCGAATATTGAGTGTTTCGCATATTGATGCTTCATGCCGGAAACTGAACCTAAATCTCAAAACACGTGGATAAACCGCCTCGAACGCGACCTCGGCGCTCATTGGATCGCTTTACGGAAAGCTCGAGACACGACGAATGCTAAGCGTGATGCTTTACAAAAGGCCTTTTCGGGGGACATTGCGCCGGACACTACCCTCGTCCTCTTTGGGTCGATCGCGCGGGAGGAAATGACTTCAGGAAGCGATACTGACTGGCTGCTTCTGGTCGACGGCCAAGCTTTCCCGCAGCATCTGGACCAGCAGCACGCAATCGCTGAAAAGCTTCACAAGCTCGGCTTTGAGAGACCCAGCCGGTCAGGGGCGTTTGGGCGTATGGTGGGCAGCCACGATATCGTCCACGAAATCGGTGGCGAGGATGACACCAACTCGAACACAACGCGAAGGGTCCTTTTGCTGCTTGAATCCTTTCCTGTGGGTAATCGCGAAGCATACGACCGCGTTCGCCGACAGGTGCTGAATCGGTACTTACGGGAGGGATGATCACGGGCTCCAACATGGTAGTGGAACCCTTAAGGTGCCGCGGTTTCTATTGAACGATCTGACGCGCTACTGGCGTACGGTTACGGTCGACTTTGTGTATAAACAGCGGGCGGAGGCGGGTCGGAAGTGGGCGCTGCGCAACGCGAAGCTCCGTATGTCCCGAAAACTGGTCTTCGCTTCTGGCCTGCTTCGGTGCTTCTTCTGTCATCTGGATCCTGATGCCGCGGAAGCTCGTAACGCACTGACCGCTCCACAAAACGATGTGAGCAAGCTGCTGGAATATCTGGAAAACCAGTTGAGTCAGGTACCGCTCGAACTGCTAGCTCGAGCTGCCTCTCGTCCATTTATTAAGAAGGCCTCGGCGAAAAGCCTGTTTGACAGCTACAATCAGTTTCTGGCCGTGTTAGACGATGGTGAGAAGAGAAAAGAACTCGAGGAGTTGACCGAGCCGACACAATTGTCGACCTCCAGGGCTTGGCAGGAAATTCGGCAACTTAGCCACGATTTCCACGGTGCTCTACTCGATTTGTTCTTCGGCGAGGACACGGAACTCAGACGCCTCAGCGTCGAATACGCGGTGTTCTGATCATGCGACCGATTGGATTCTCAACCGGCGCTTTGGCGAAGCAGGACTTTCGCAGGGCCTTAGTGTGTTTGCGGCTATACAACATCCCCGTGGTGGAGCTTTCGGCCCTCCGCCTGAACGAACTCGAGCCGCTGGTTGGGGCAATTGCGGACCTGGATTTGAGCTCTTTTCAATTCGTGTCGTTCCATGCGCCGAGCCATTTGGCGCGTTCTGACGAGTCGCACGTCACCGATCAACTACGGCTTGTGGTGGGCCGAGGCATTCCAGTTGTAGCACACCCCGACGTGATTGCTACGGATCAATCGTGGGAGTGGATGGGACAGCACCTTTTGATTGAAAACATGGACAAACGCAAGCCCGTTGGCCGGACCTCCAAAGAGTTGAAATATCTTTTTGACCGATTCCCGAAGTCGCGCTTCTGTTTTGATATCGGCCACGCACGGCAAGTTGATCCTACGATGGTCGAAGCTAGGCTCATCCTGGAATCCTTCGGCGACCGCCTTGTGCAAGTCCACCTCAGCGAGGTCAACACGGGCAGCAGGCACGATCCGCTCTCCGTTAACGCGATCTCAGCGTTTCAGTCTGTCGCCACCCTCATCCCCGAGACGGTACCGATAATCTTGGAAACACTCATAGATCAAGGCCAGAGCGATATGCTGACGGAAATCGAACGTGCCCGGCGCGCTCTTGACTCGCCAGTTTCGGCGGTTGCGTCATGAATCCGCCCGCCATCATGCAAGCGATCTGGAGCCAAAGGGATTGAACTTGCCCACGGTTTTTATCCCGACGCTGCTGCAGACCCTGACCGGCGGACGATCCAGCGTCGAAGTGGACGGGGCTACCGTGCGCCAGGTAATTGACAACCTGGAGCAGGCCTGGCCGGGGATCCGCGAGCGGTTAGTGGATCGGGGCAAGCTGCGCCCTAACCTCTCCGTTGCGGTCGATGGTGAAATCACGCCGATGGGATTGCTTGAGCCCGTTGCGCCATCGAGTGAGGTGCATTTCATCGCGGCCATTAAGGGCGGTACGCAGACGACGCAGCGTCAGCGCCATTTATAAAATGTCAGCACGTAGTGCGTGCCGCCTCGGTCAAACTCGGTGATGAGCTTTCCGTCGGGGCTCAGCCTGCTTGTGGCGCGCAGCCGTGAGAACCACAACAGCCCTTCGCGGTATTGCCACGTCCCCGTCTCGCGTCCCCACGTGTAAGTATGGTCCGGTTTCAACTCGAGCCCCGGCTCGGCGGCGCACGCGTGGGATGACTGTTCCGAGCCGCGGATCGAAGAGCAGGCCCAGGCTCCCGCAAGCGGATCGCCGAGCTTGCTCATCGCGTAGAGCGAGAGGATCAAGCCGGCTAACATCATCAGGCTGCGCACAGACGTTCCCCCCACAACATCTATCGGCATTGTGCACGGCCTAATTTAGAGCCCAGGCCACAGGTGTGGTACATTCTCGCCGAGATTCGATACTGATTTCTCATGGAACTGATTCGGACCTTGCTTGACCGGCAACACGCAGTCGTGCCCGTGCTGCCCGAAGATCTGCGCGCGCTTTACGGAGGCGACCTTCTCATTCCCACGGGCGACCTGCGCCCTTACGTGATGGGCAACTTCGTCAGCACCCTGGACGGGGTGGTCAGCTTCGATGTGCCTGGAAAAGCGGGCGGCGGCGATATCAGCGGCTTCAATTCTGCTGACCGGTTCATCATGGGGCTCCTGCGCGCGTCAGCCGATGCGGTGATGGTAGGCGCCGCTACACTAAACGAAGTCAGCCAATCGCATTTATTTATCGGCGAATCCATCTACCGCGCTGCCGCGGACTCTTACGCGCGTTATCGCCGCGAGGTCCTCTGCAAGCCACAACATCCGCTAACGGTGATTGTCACCGGCAAAGGCAACATCGATTTGCGACGAGCCGTTTTCCAAACGCCCGGTGTGCGCGCAGTCATCCTTACTACGGAAGAGGGCCAGGCGCGCCTGTCTGCCGCGGGCGTCCAGTCGCTGCCTTCAACACAAGTTCGCGTGATACCGGCGACGGGCTCGCGCCTGCCTGCCAGCCCTCTGGTGGAACTGCTCCAGCGTGAGTACGGCGTCCGTCTGCTCCTGCATGAGGGCGGTCCTGCACTGTTTGGCGCCTTCGTGGCCGAAGGGCTTGTGGATGAATTCTTCCTTACGGTCGCGCCACAGCTCGCAGGACGCAATCTTGAAAGCAGCCGCCCCGGCATGATCGCCGGCATCGAGTTCCTTCCTGGCGACGCGCCCTGGCTCGAACTCGTCAGCGTCAAAGAGTGCGGGAATCACCTGTATTTGCGCTACCGTAAGCGCGGTGTACCCGCATGATTCAAGCATCGTAACCTATTTGTTAGACTGATGGCTCTTCGAGGCCTACTTGGGTACCATTCCACGTGTTGCTTTTTTTACCGATGCGTTTCACGAAGCCACCGGGGTAGGCACGCTCAGCCGGGAATTCGAATATTTCGCGCGGCGCCACCAGCTTCCGTTCTTCAGTGTGCACGCCGGACCAGTTACGGAGCTCAAGCCGGAAGGTTCCGTCACCGAGCTTGAGCTGCGTCGGAGCCCTCTGGCGTTCCTGCTCGACCATGACCTGCGCTGCGATCCCTTCCTCACCCGCTACAAAGATTTCGTGCTGGGCGAATTAAGCTCTTTCAAAGCCGATTTAGTCCACATCACGGGGCCGGGCGACCTGGGCATTCTGGGAGCCTGGATCGCTCACGATCTGCGCGTGCCGCTGGTGGCTTCGTGGCACACAAACCTGCAGGAATACGCGCAGAAACGCCTGTACAAATCACTCGAATGGCTCCCTGAGAACCTGCGCCGCTCTATCAGCAGCGCGGCCGAAAGTGGATGCATGCGTGCGCTCATGCTTTTCTACGCCATGGGCCGGTTACTGATGGCACCCAACCAGGAGACTTGTGATCTGCTCGAGCAGCGAACGGGGAAACCGGCGGTCCTTATGGGCCATGGTGTGGACCTTGAGCTCTTTCATCCCGCGCGGCGTGCCCGGCAAGACAGCCTGTTCACACTCGGCTATGTCGGACGCATCACGCCTGAGAAAAACGTGCGGGCGCTGGCGGATATTGAGCAGGCCCTGCTCCGGCTCGGAATGCGTAACTTTCGTATTGTCGTGGTTGGCCGCGGGAGCGAAGAACACTGGCTCAAAGCCCATCTCCGGCACGCGGCGTTCACGGGGACTCTGCGCGGAACGGAACTCGCCCGCGCTTTCGCGGCCATGGACGTTTTCGTGTTCCCTTCAACCACCGACACCTTCGGCCTTGTGATTCTTGAGGCGATGGCCTCAGGCGTGCCGGCGATCGTTTCGCCGGGCGGTGGCCCGCAACACCAGGTCACCGAGGGGCAGAATGGCTTCGTCGCAGCCACGCCCGAAGAATTCGCGGAACGAATCTTGGCACTCAAAAACGACCCGTGTCTGCTCGCTCGCATGAGAGAAGCGGCGCGGCATCATGCCTGCTGCGCGTCGTGGGACACAGTGTTCTCGCCCGTCTACGCGACTTATAGGATGCTGCTGCGTGGAGGAATCAGCAGAGCACCAGGGGAATGAGTTCGGGGCCGGGTACCTGCAGCCGAATCGTTTTCAGTCGCCCGCCAAGCCGCTTGACGGCTCCATGTTGGGCGAAAGAAGTGCGAGGGTGGAAGGCCTCGAACTCCCCAGCGCAGACTGGCGCGAGACCGTCGCGCCAACCGCATGACCCAGCAGGCTGATCAGGAACCCAGCCACCCCGTCAACGGCAAAATGATACCGGCCGTAGACCGTCTCGACCGCGACCAGACAAGCGAAAACAAGCATCACGCGTCCAAACCATCGCCGCTCGGGGAGGGCTGCCATCACAGCAAAGGCCGACGAGTACGCCACCGCCACATGTCCGCTGGGAAAGACGCTGGCGCGAATATCCCATCGATCGAGCAGCCACACGTTAACCGTGCGGAACAGGGTTATGAGGGAGGGTAGATCCTGCCCCGGGAACGAAAGACGCGGGGACTGAGAAGGGAACTGAGGCAGCAGCGCGTATGTCAGCAATGTCCCGGAAAGCAACGTGAAGAGAAAGGAGCCGGCTCTTCTGCGGCCCCCGAGTAGATAAACGAGACCCAACAATACAGGCGGCATCGCATAGAGGAGCAAGTAAGAAAGCTCCAGCGCAGAGGGCAGCAACGGGCCCAACGATTCAATCAGCTCACGGCCGTGCCAATCATTCAGCAGGAGCCGGTCGATTCCGATCCAGCGCTGCCCAAACCCCGGATTCCAACGCGACGCCGCTACAAAATCGGCATTCCAATACGCCATGAGCAGCAACGGCATGGGCACCCAGTCTCTGGCGATGGCGATCCGTTCGCGGCGCAGGATGCGTTCACAGGCCTCCAACGCCGCGAACAAAAGGGGCACGCAGCCGTCCAGAGCGGCCACGAAGTAATGCCCTTGCCGTCCCGCTCTCGTTCCTGAAACGAGAAAGTAACTGACCAGGTCTGGCCCTGGCAAACTTCGCCGAACCGCACGGCATCAGTTCCCAACCAAATCACCCCGCAATGCAACATTCGATGATTCGGCGGCGGCCCGTGCGCTGGCCGCGGCCGAGGCACGGTGTTCACTCAGCCGCTCTTGAACCCAGAAGCGGACCATCCGGTAGCCCATCCACGCCGCTTCGGCCCTCTTCCACAACATGTGATCGCGAAGAATGTGGTTGCGAGCAGTCAACGTGACACGGCGCACGCAGCGGACAGCCAACGGCGCCTGCTGTTTCTCCGTTGCCGTCGCCGAGCCCAGCCGGGGCGTGTCGCACGAGTTTAGCTCGACCACGGCCACGCGGGCGTCCGTGGTCACGCCCTTCCTGCCATCCATCGCAATGTCGGTAGCGGGTTGCCGGCGCTTGACGTAGGATACCGAGTCGACGCAACCGGTGAACACCAGGTCGCTAACCACCTTGTCCCGCTCCAGGTCCACGTCATTCTGAATCTCGTGAGTGAAGCCGGAACGCATCGAGAAAGTGACCGCGATGTCCTTAGTCGCCGCCGCCGCCCACACCGTTTGGCCCCGAAATGAGCTTGGCCGCTTCCACATTCGCAGATGATCGCGCTTCACAAAGGTGTTGAGGGTCTTTTGCCGGCTGATGTCGGCCTCTGCGCCGTCCAGCAGCAACGTTCGCATAGGCGCGTCCGTATACTCGTGTCCTTCTGCAATGGCGCGTATCACGCGCAACCCGTTTGCCGGGGACATGGATTCCGATCCGGTCCATTCGGCTGCGGCAAACGCGTGGTCGAGGGCCTCCCGGGAGCCCAGAAACACGAGATTCGTTGGATCCATGGGCCTTGGCCAGCGTTTCGTGTAGGTCCAGGCCGGCACGCCCGCAACCAGCTCCTCAAACTCAGCGGACTCATCAGGCCGCTCCTGCCGTTCCTCGTCAGCGCATCCCGGTAGTTCGCTGGCAGGGATGGGGGCTTCAAGTTGCAAGGACAACTCCGTGCCCGGACCGTAGCTTATCTCGGGGTCAGGAAACCGGAAAACAGCCGTTTCAACCACAAACAACGGAATCAGAAAAAGCGGGTGATCCTCCATCTCAAAAAACAGACGCGAGCTCATGCGGTTCGAAAGACTGGCCGTCGCGCGGATCCCGCGGACGGAACCGTGCCGGTCCACGTGCTCGCGAGCGTTTTCCACACCGAGCAGTCGTGCTCGCATCGCATAGCTTTCGCCACTAGGCAAGCGGAGTTCATGGAACTCGATGTCCATTCTGGCGCATTCATGGATCAGCCCCAGACCGACTTTGTGTACGCGCTTCACAGTTCCGCTTACAATGGCCCCGGCAGGAATACCCCGGGAACACGCCGGCGCGACCACCAGAGCTTCGACACGGGATCCCGTCTTAGAGCTATAGGATGAAACCGCGGTGAGGAGGCGCACCTCCAGGACCGTGCCCGCCGGGACATTAGCCATCGCCGGTGTCGTCAGAATCACGGCGGCCATAGCGGCCAAGACGCCCGCGGTAACCTTTATCTGTGTACCAGACACGTTTGGCTGCTGGCAGTCAGAACCTGTGCGGAGCTGGGAAATGTATTTTTCAGCACTAAGATCTTTGCCGATTTTACAGCACGATCGGCCAATTGTGCAGCATTTTTGGGGCTATTTTGTTTTTTCTCACGACTCCAACTGTGACCCAGCCCGGAATCAATATACCGAACCAAATTTTGGCGGCGCTAAGCCGTCGAAAGCTAACCAAGGACTACTTCGTCAGAGCAGGGATGCCGCAGCCCAGGTTTCAGCGTTAGAAGGCTGGCACTTGGCACCTGAAACCTGACACCTTGGCGAGGCTGAGATGAATCGTTGTGCCTCAGACTACGGCCTGCATTTCACGAAAGTACTTGATCGTCTCGCGCAGGCCGTCTTCCAGCGCCACGTGCGGCTGCCAGCCCAGCAGGCTTCGCGCCTTGCTGATATCGGGCTTCCGCTGTTTGGGATCATCTTGCGGAAGCGGTTCATGAACAATCTGTGATTTCGTTCCCGTCAGACGCCGGATGCGCTCAGCAAATTCGAGAATGGTCATCTCCTGGGGGTTGCCGAGGTTTACCGGGTAGCGTTCGTCCGACTCCATTAGCCGGCACAAACCATCCACCAGGTCGCTCACATAGCAGAAGCTGCGCGTCTGCGAACCGTCGCCAAAGACCGTCATGGCCTCGCCCCGTAGCGCTTGATCGAGGAACGCCGGCACCACCCGGCCGTCGTTCAGTTTCATGCGCGGGCCGTACGTGTTGAAGATGCGCGCAATGTTGGTGTGCATCTTATGGGTCCGGTGGTAAGCCATGGTCAGCGCTTCCGCGAACCGCTTGCTTTCGTCGTAACAGGACCGTGGCCCCACGGGGTTCACGTTGCCCCAGTAGGTCTCCACCTGAGGATGCACCAGCGGGTCGCCATAGCTTTCGGAAGTCGACGTCAGAAGAAAGCGGGCGTCGTGCGATCTTGCCAACTCCAGCATCACACGCGTCCCCGCCGAGCCTACATCCAGCGTTTCGATGGGATGCTCGAGGTAGTCTTTGGGGCTGGCGGGCGACGCCATGTGCAGCACGGCGTCAACCTGCCCGTCGATGGCAAATGGCTGCGTGACGTCCTGGCGGATGAATTGGAACCGGGCGTGGCCTTTCAAATGCGCCAGGTTCTGCTCGGCGCCTGTCAGAAAATTATCCAGCCCTACCACCGTGTGGCCCTCCGCCAGCAGCCGGTCACACATGTGGGAGGGGATGAAGCCGGCAGCCCCCGATACGATTATGCGCAAAGTGTGCGGTCTCCAGAGAAGTTACTCATTGTAGCGAACAGGTCGCATCCGCGCTCACTGATGCTAGTCTAATCAAAGAATCATGCAGCCCTCACTCGCGGAAGCGTTCATTCTGACGCTGCTGATCGTCGCGTCCACCTCAGCTTTCTTGTTTCGATTTCGAAAAGTGCTGCATGCCATTCGCGCGGCGAAGCCCGAAAAGACTTGGAGCCTTCGGCCGCTGGCCCCTCGCCTGGGCCGGTTTATCTGGGAAGTGATGTTGCAGGGCAAAGTCATCTTCGACCGGCCCCTTCCAGGGCTCGCCCATGCCTTTGTGTTCTGGGGATTTTGCGCGTTCGCACTTGTGACCGTCAACCACATCGCGTCGGGCTACGGCCTGGTTCTGATTCCGCGGGACAGCCTTGCCGGCAGCGTCTATTTCGGATTCGTTGCGGTGTTCGCCGTGGCCGTCGCCATATCCATTGCGGGCCTCGCTGCCCGGCGATTTATCGCGCGGCCTATATGGTTAGGGAAGGTCTCACCCGAATCGGGCGTCATTGCGCTGCTGATTTTTCTGCTGATGGTCACATATCTGGCGGCGTTTCGGATTGAAGAAGGCACGCTCGCCGGCAGAATCAACTGGTGGCTGCACACGCTCACGCTCCTCTTTTTCCTGCCGCTGATCCCGCACACCAAGCATTTGCACCTGGTACTCAGCCCTCTGACGGTCTTCGCGCGCCGCGACGGATTTAGCCAGATCCCGCCGCTCGCCGGCGACGAAGATTTTGGCCTCGACACGGGAAAAGACGTCACCAGGCTGATCGCGCTGCAAGCCTACACCTGTGTGGAGTGCGGCCGCTGCACCGAGTTTTGCCCCGCGTACAATACGGGAAAGGTTCTCAACCCGAAGGAGATCATCCTCGGCCTGCGCAGTTATCTGAACGAAGCCGGGCCTCGCTCGGACCAGCCTCTGCTCGGTGCGCACATCTCGAGCGAAGCCGCGTTCCAGTGCACCACCTGTGGAGGCTGCGAATACTCGTGCCCGGTCGGCATTCAGCACCTGCCGGTGATCATCGGATTGCGGCGCGGCGCCGTGAACACCGGAAAATGGGAGGACGAATACGGCACCAAGCTGTTCCTCGCACTGGAACGCAACGGCAATTCACTCGGATTCGCTTCGAGCGAGCGGCAGAAGTTCATCGAAAAGAATTCGCTGCCCGTCTATGACGGGACGCAGGAATACTGCCTCTGGCTGGGCTGTATGGGCGCCTACGATCCGCACGGCCGCGAGATCATTCTCTCGTTGGCTCGCATCTTGCGCCACCTCGGTCTTACCTTTGGCGTGCTGCGAAAAGAAAAATGTACCGGCGACCCCATTCGCCGCCTCGGCAACGACTACCTGTTTTCGCAACTCGCCGAGCCGAACATTCAGCACCTGAACGAATCGAGCGTCAAGAAAATGATTTCCATCTGCCCCCATTGCGTGCGCACCATCGGCGAGGATTGGAAAGAATTCGGCGCAAGCTTCCAGATTGAACATCACAGCGAATTGCTCGCCCGGTTTCGCGACCACCTTCCGGCAGCGGGCGGCGCTCGCGAGACCATCGTCTATCACGACCCGTGCTACCTCGGGCGCTATCGCAATATCTATGATGAGCCGCGTGCGGTTCTCGCGCATCTTGGGGATCAGACAGATCCGCCGCGAGCCCGCGAGCGCTCGTTCTGCTGCGGCGCCGGAGGGGGGCAGATGTTTCTCGGCGAAGAGAAAGGCAAACGCATTAACGTGGAGCGGGCCGAGGAACTCGCAGCCACTGGAGCGGCAACCGTCGGCGTAGCTTGCCCTTTTTGTCAGTCGATGTTCCGCGACGCCCTGGCGGCCGTGTCCGCGACCCCACCCAAACTGCTGGACATCGCTCAAATCGCCGCTGCAGCCATTCAGGATTAACCCAACTTCCCCGAAAATGCGTACCGGAATCCGTTCTCCGCGATCCCGCGCATTTCCTCCTCCGAGAATCCAAACTCGCTGGCCGCGATTTCGTACTCCCGCTCGAGCGTGGTGCCGAATAACCCCGGATCATCCGTATTTAGCACAATCGGCACTCCGGCATCATAAAGCCGCCTCACCGGATGCGCAGCCAGCGATTCCACGGCGCCCGTTGCGACGTTGCTGGAAATACAGATTTCGAGCGGGATCTTATGGTCGCGCAGATGTCCGACCAGCACAGGATCCTCTATTGCGCGGATGCCGTGCCCGATCCGCTCGGCGCCCAACTGCAACGCGCCCCATACCGATTCTGGCCCCGCCGTCTCTCCCGCGTGTGCCGTGAGCCGCAATCCCTTCTCACGCGCAAACCGAAACGCCTCACCAAACCAGTCCGCCGGACCGCGCTGCTCGTCTCCCCCAATCCCGAACGACACCACACCTTGGCCTACAAGTTCGGCCGCCAGTCGCGCAACCTGCATGGCGTGCTCCACTCCGAAATGCCGGACGGCGTCCAGATTCCATCGCACCTCAACCGGCGAGTTGAGCGCTTCCCGCCGCACGGCCTCGTAAATCGCCGCGAAATCCTGGCCCTTCCACAGAACGACTCCCGCGGACAACGTGATTTCGGCGTAACGGATATTCTGCCGCTCAAGATCTTCCACCAGGCGCCGCGTGATCAACGCGTAATGCTCAGGCGAACGCAGCCGCTCCACCACCCATTTGAAACACTCCAAAAACCCCGCAAAGCTGCAGAAACGGAATCTCTCGCGAACCTCTTCAGTAGAGATTTCTGGCGCCAGGGCCGTCATTGTGTCCGGAGTGACCGAGCCCTCCAGATGTAAGTGCAGCTCCGCCTTTGGAAGTTCGTGATACACCGGCATCCTTGCAATAATATAGGCTCGCATGGCTTTTGCGGACATCGAGGCACTTGTCGGCGGCTATCACGGCGACGCCTTCCGCGTGCTCGGACCGCGCGTCGTTCAGAAGCGCGGCGGGACCGATCCGTGCTGGGAGGTCCGCGCTTTTCTGCCGCAAGCCAAATCCGCGGAGATCCTCATCGGGCCGTCCGCCTTCCCCATGGTCAAGCGGCGCAAAGAAGGCTTCTACGTCGCCCGGCTGGATGGCAAACAGCAACCCTATCGCATCCGCGTGCATCTCTATGGCGGCGGCTCACAGGAATTCGACGACCCGTACCGCTTCCCTCCGCTGCTTTCCAGCTTCGATCTTCACCTCCACGCGGAGGGGACCAATTTCGAGAGCTACAACATGCTGGGCGCGCACCTCGTCGAGGTCGAAGGAATTCGTGGCACGCGATTCGCCGTCTGGGCGCCGAACGCCGAGAGCGTAACGCTGGTCGGCGACTTCAACGATTGGGACACGCGCCGCCACCCCATGCGTCTGCGCGACGGCGGCATTTGGGAGATCTTCTTGCCCGGAGCATGCGAAGGCTGCGCGTACAAGTACAATGTGCGTTCCCGGCTTCGCGGCTACCAGCAGCTCAAAGCCGATCCCTACGCCTTCTACAGTGAAACGCCGCCGAAATCAGCGTCGCTGGTCGCGAACCTCGATCGATACGAGTGGGGGGATACGGAATGGATGAAAGCCCGCGCGGCAAGAGACTGGCTGCGCGAACCCATCTCCATTTACGAAGTGCATCTCGAAAGCTGGTTGCGCGGCCCGCACGGGGAAAGCCTGACCTACCGCCAAATGGCCGTCAACCTGGTCGAGTACGCCAAGCGCATGGGCTATACGCACCTGGAGATGCTTCCCATGATGGAGCATCCGTTCTCCGGCTCCTGGGGGTACCAGTTGATCGGCTACTACGCTCCCACCTCGCGCTTCGGATCGCCCGAAGATTTCATGTATCTGGTCGACCGCTGCCATCAGCAGGGAATCGCGGTCATGGTCGATTGGGTTCCCGCGCATTTCCCCAAAGACGCGCACGGACTGGCGTATTTCGACGGCACTGCCCTCTACGAGCACGCCGACCCCCGCAAAGGCGAGCATCGCGACTGGGGCACCCTGATCTTCAACTACGGCCGCAACGAGGTCCGCGAGTTTCTCATCTCCAACGCCCTGTTCTGGCTCAAGAAGTACCACATTGACGGGCTGCGCGTGGACGCTGTCGCTTCCATGCTCTACCTCGATTATTCGCGCGAGCCCGGCCAGTGGATTCCCAATCAGTACGGCGGGAACGAGAATCTCGAAGCCATCGACTTCATCCGCCGTTTCAACGAACTTGCGCACCAGGTTCCAGGCGCGGTCACTGTGGCCGAAGAGTCCACCGCGTTCTCCGGGGTGTCACGGCCTGTTTACCTGAACGGTCTCGGCTTCACCATGAAATGGAACATGGGCTGGATGCATGACATGCTGGAGTACTTCAGCATGGACCCGGTGCATCGCAAGTTTCACCACAACAGCATCACCTTCAGCTTGCTGTACGCGTTCACCGAGAACTTTGTGCTGCCCATCTCCCACGATGAAGTGGTCCATGGCAAGCGCTCGCTGCTGAGCAGGATGCCGGGCGACGAGTGGCGGCGCTTTGCCAATGTCCGCTCCTTCCTGGCCTATATGTACGCGCACCCGGGCAAAAAGCTGCTGTTCATGGGTTCGGAAATCGGGCAGTACGAAGAGTGGGACTATCAATCCTCCATTCGGTGGGAGTTGCTCGAGTTCGACTACCATCGCAAATTACAGAACTTTGCGCGCGGGTTAAATCGCTTCTACCGCGAGTACCGCGCTTTGTTCCAGGTGGACTTTCATTACTCCGGATTCGAGTGGGTGGATTTTCACGACGTGGAGAACTCGGTCATCGCCTTCCTGCGCAAAGCCGCGGATCCGGCGGATTTCCTGCTCTTCTGCTGCAATTTCACACCGGTAGTGCGCCATCGCTATATTTTCGGTGTCCCCGCTGCCGGGATTTACGATGAGGTCTTCAATTCCGACGCCGGAGATTTTGGCGGCAGCAATGTGACTAACAAAGATGGCGTTTCATCCGCGCCCGTCAAGTGTCACGGCCGCCCTCACAGCATATCCATCACCCTGCCTCCGCTGGCGGTGGTTGCTTTCCGGCGCCGTGCGTAGGATTCTCAGACAGATCTCATGAACGCAAATCGAATTGATGTGGTGATCGTAGGCGGTGGTCACAACGGGCTGGTCACCGCCGCTTACCTGGCGCGCGCCGGGCGCAAAGTGCTGGTGCTCGAGCGCCGCGAGTTGGTGGGTGGTTGTTGCGTCACCGAGGAAATTTGGCCCGGCTTTCGCGTTTCTACCGCGTCGTATCTCTCCAGCCTGATGCAAGACCGCATCGTGCGCGAGCTCGAGCTGGAACGGTTCGGCTACCTCGTCGATCCCAAAGACCCCGCGTTCTTCTCCGTTTTTCCCGACGGCCGCCATTTCTTCATGTGGCAGGATGACCGCAAAACGCTCGGGGAAATTGCTAAATTCTCCCAGCGCGACGCCGAAATATACCCGGTCTTCGAGCAGCACCTCGAGAAACTGGCGCAGGTGGTGGAATCGCTTCTGCTCACCTCGCCTCCCGACTTTCCCCCGCGCAGTCCCGTCGATTTCATTGATTACATCAAGCTCGCCGCCCGCATGCACAAGCTCAGCCGCTCCGAGATCGTGGGCCTGGTCAAGATCTTCACGCAAAGCGCCACAGACTTTCTGGACGAATGGTTCGAATCAGCCGAAGTCAAGGTCACTCTTGCGACTGACGGCGTGATCGGCGCCAACGGCGGACCGCGCTCTCCCGGCACCGCCTATATTCTGCTCCATCACTGCATGGGCGGCGTCGGCGGCAAGCGCGGGCTGTGGGGATTCGTGCGCGGCGGCATGGGAGCTATTTCCGAATCCATCGCCCGCTCTGCCCGTAGTAAGGGCGCGGAGATCCGCGTGAGCGCCCCGGTCGAGCGCATTCTCGTAAGCGGCGGGCGCGTGCGTGGCGTAGTGCTCGAAGGCGGCGAGGAAATCGAAGCCCCCATCGTGGCCTCCAACCTCGACCCTCACGTGACGTTTCTCAAATTGCTCGGCGAAGGCGACCTCGATCCCGAATTCCGCGAATCCATTCGCCGCTTCCGCATCGAAGGCACGTCGCTCAAAATCAACCTGGCGCTTTCCGGAGTCCCGGATTTCAAAGCGCTTCCCGGCGCCGGACCGCAACACCGCGCCACCATGCACATCTGCCCGTCCATCGAATACATCGAACGCGCGTGGGACGACGCCAAGTACGGCCGGCCTTCCGAACGTCCGATGCTCGAGATGACCATGCCCACCATGTACGATCCCTCACTCGCTCCGCCCGGCCATCACATCATGGGCATCTTCATCCAGTACGCCCCTTACACGCTGCGCGGCCTCCAGTGGGACGAAATCCGCGAGCCCTACGCCGACCACATCCTCGATCTCATCGAAGAATACGCGCCCAACTTCCGCTCGCTCGTCGTTGCCCGCCAGGTTCTCTCGCCGCTCGATCTCGAACGCCGCTTCGGCCTCACCGGAGGCAATATTTTCCACGGCGAAATGAGTCTCGACCAGATGTTTGTCATGAGGCCCGTAGCCGGCTGGGCGCGGTACCGCATGCCCGTCGGTGGCCTTTATTTATGCGGCTCCGGCGCGCATCCCGGCGGCGGCGTCATGGGCGCGCCCGGTTACAATGCCGCCCGCGCCATCTTGAAATCGGGAATGGTGCCACCCGACGAGCGCCGCGCCACCTCGGTCTGGTCCTCACCCAAATAATCAGCGCAAGATCCAGGCTTGCGGATGATGAGTCATGCCGATGTGCGGGTAGTAGTCCACCGCTTTCGGTGCCGAAAGCAAAATGACCGTTGCACCCGGACCGGATTCCTCCTTGGTTCTCCGCACCAGCTCTTTCCCGATCCCTTGCCGCTGGTACGACAACCTCACCGCCAGATCGGAAAGGTAAGTCGCGTACGCAAAATCCGTGAGCGCCCGCGAGATCCCGACAAGCAGTTCTCCATCCCACGCCGTAATCACCAGGTTCGCGTTGCGCAGCATCTTCTCCATCCGCTCGCGCTCATCCACCGGCCTCCGCTCTCCCAGCGTAGACGCACGGTAAAGTTCAATCACCTGGTCTAAGTCCAGATCGTTGCCGACTCGGTATTCAATCACTTCGAATCCAACTCCCCTGCCCGTTTATTAACTGAGCCGCGACTGCAAGGAGCGGTTGCGCGCACCGCTCACTCCTGCCCCGGTTCCCCTTCTTTCTCCAGCCCCATCTGCGTCAAACGGTAGCGCAGCGCATTACGCGTCAGCCCGAGACTCCGCGCCGCCTGGCTCTTGTTTCCGTCCGCCCGCTTCAACGCTTCACGGATGATTTCCTGTTCATATTGATCGAGCGTCATTCCCGGCGGCAGCGAAAAGTCCCCCACTGCGCCGCGCGGCCTCGGCGCGTTGTCCAGCTTGATATCCGCCGCGTCTAGCCGGTCGCCTGTGCACATCACCACGCTGCGCTCAATCACGTTCTCCAGTTCCCGCACATTGCCAGGCCAGTGATAGCTCTCCAGCTTGCTCATAGCCGCGGGCGTAATGGCCTGCACCCGATTGCCGCTCTCGCCCGAGTACTTGTGCAGGAAATGTTCCGCCAGAAACGGAATATCCTGCATGCGATCTCGCAATGGTGCAATGTTGATGGGCACTACGTTAAGCCTGTAGTACAAGTCTTCGCGGAAAGTGCCTTGCTCCAGAGCCGCGCGTAAATCCTGGTTCGTCGCCGCGATCACGCGCACGTCGATGTGTCGTGTCTTGTTACTCCCCAGACGTTCGAATTCCCGCTCCTGCAAAATCCGCAATAGCTTCACCTGAATCCCCGGCGGCACATCGCCAATCTCGTCAAGAAACGCCGTGCCGGTATCGGCCTGCTCGAACTTACCCGGCTTCGTCGTATTCGCCCCCGTGAACGCGCCTTTTTCGTACCCGAATAATTCGCTCTCCATCAGATTTTCGGGAAGCGCCGTGCAATTGATCTTCACAAACGGCCGGTCCCGCCGCGGCGAATGGAAATGAATGGCGCGCGCGATCAGGTCCTTGCCCACTCCGCTCTCCCCCGCCAGCAGAACCGTGGCGCGCGTCGGCGCCACGCGCTCGATGGTGGCAAAGACCTCCTGCATCACCGGACTTCGCCCGATGATGTTGTCGAACTGGTATCGCTTCCCAAGTTCCTCGCGCAACTGCCGGTTTTCGTCGCGCAGCGCCCGCACCTCGAGCGCTTTCTGAACCACCGCCATCAGATGATCGAGCGAGAACGGCTTCAGCAGAAAATCCACCGCGCCTGCCTTCATCGCCTCCACCGCAACTTCAATCGTGCCGAACGCCGTCATCACGATCACCGGCGCCCGCATGTTCTGCCGGCGGATGGCCGCCAGCAGTTCCAGCCCGTCCAAGCCGGGCAGCTTCAAATCCGTCACCACCAGGTCGGCGCGGTCTACCATCTTGAGCGCTTCTTCGGCGGAGCCTGCTTTGTCCACGTCGAAACCGGCGGCGATGAGCTGCAGCTCGATCACGCGGCGCAGTTTTTCCTCGTCGTCCACTACTAGGATGCGTTGCTTCATGTTTTTCGCTGAAGAGGCAGGTAAACCCGGAACACGCTGCCCTTTCCGGGCTCGCTTTCGACTGCTATTCTACCGCCGTGCTCGTCTACGATCTTTGAAACAATCGCCAGCCCTAATCCCGATCCCTCCGGCTTGGTCGTGAAGAATGGGTTGAAGATTTCCTCCATGTCTTTCTTCTCGATGCCCTTCCCGCGATCGATCACCGAAACCTCCGCCATCCCGTCCGCCGCACGCGTCTTGACCGTAATCGCGCCGCCCTCCGGGCTTGCCTGCGCCGCGTTGACCAACAGGTTGTAGAACACGCGCTCCATCAGCTCGGCGTCCAGCGGAAACGGCGCCAGGTCCGGCGAGTAGTTCTTGTACACCGTTACGTGATACTGCGGGGCGTCGCGCTCCACCAGCGTCACGGCGCGATCCAGGATCTCGGTTACATCCGCCGTGGCCACTCTCGGCTTCAAAGGCCGCGCGAATTCCAAAAACCGCGTGACCAGCGAATTGGTCCGGTCCACTTCGCACGAAATAAACCCCGCCACCTCACGCGCTGTTTCATTCTCCGACCCGACGTTTCGCATCAGCATCTCCGCCGATGCCTTCATCGTCCCCAGCGGATTTCGCAGCTCATGCGCCAAGCCCGCTGATAACTGTCCAAGCGCGGCCAGGCGCTCCGAGCGCCGTACCGCCGCTTCAGCCGCACGAAGCTGCCGGTTGGCGTCCGCCACTTCCTCCGCCGCTCTACGGTAATTTGCCGACTGCGCGCGCAAAGCTTCGGCCAGCACGTTCACGAGGTTTCCGGCAACGGCGAGAAAAGTCAGCCGAAGGATCAACACACGGATCCCCTCAGGATCAATGATCCACTGGCTAAAGTCGACGAACAGCACGAACGAAATGTAAGCGCCACAGGACAACAGCGTGAACAGCAGCGCCCCCACCACCCCGAGATACGTCGCCGCCGAGATGATGGGAAGAAGCAGAATAGGATAGAAGTTGCTAACCAGCCCGCCGTCGTACCCGATCAGCAAGTACGCGAAGACCAGTTCCAGGGCGATCCATACCACCTTTCCTCGCGGTGAGCGCAGAAATGGCAGTTTCGGTCCGGCAATCTGGAGGGCCGCGAGCATGAACAACAACGCGCCCTCGGAGACGTCCAGCGTGGGGCTGGCCACCGCCATCGCCGCAAACAACACGACCATGATGACGTCCTGCGGGCGCACCCACTTCATCCCGCGCTGCGTGTCCTCCCGCGATTCCAAGTGTGATCTCCTCCGCGATTGTGCCACAATTAAAGTACAGTCTCATGCCCAATCCAGCAGGTCGCGATCCGGAAGCCACCGGCGCGGAACCAAACTCTTTCGGCGATATCCTGTCCCAATTCGAGCAGTCCCACGCCTCTCCGGACGGCGGCCACGGCGAGGGCCGCGCGGGAACGGTGATCGCCGTTTCGGGCGACTCGGTATTCGTCGATGTCGGAATGAAGATCGAAGGAATCCTGCCCATTTCCGAATTTCGCGATAAGAACGGCCAGATCGACATCCATCCCGGCGACCACCTTCGCGTCGGCATCAACGGCCGGGATGAGCAAGGCTACTACCGGCTTTCCAAGCTCAAAGTGCAGCGCCCCAAGGATTGGGCCGGCCTCGAGAAGGCGTTCCAGGAGAAGCGCG
>Ga0335077_10003401_pt1 | contig 19214 bp, 17 predicted proteins | sample Lox_Sample_31_FD_207151 | JGI IMG/M metagenome (GOLD analysis project Ga0335077, IMG submission 207151) | Soil microbial communities from Loxahatchee National Wildlife Refuge, Florida, United States - Lox_Sample_3.1 | ecosystem: Environmental > Terrestrial > Soil > Wetlands | place: USA...
GACGGATTCCGGGTCATGACCATGCACGACGCCGCTGCGATCGGCGACGTGTTCGTCACCGTCACCGGCAACAAGAGCGTCATCGCGCGCGATCATTTCGAGCGCCTGAAAAGCGGCGCCATTCTGGCCAACTCCGGCCACTTTAACGTCGAAATCGATCTGGAAACGCTCGCCTCCATGGCGTCCAGCCGGCGCGAAACGCGGCCCTTTGTCGAGGAATTTGCGATGAGAGATGGCCGCCGCGTCTACGTGCTCGGCGAGGGCCGTTTGATCAATCTCGCCGCCGCCGAGGGACACCCGGCTTCGGTCATGGATATGAGCTTCGCCAACCAGGCGCTCTCGGCTGAGTACATGGTGAAGAATCATGCCAAGCTGGAGAAGAAGGTCTACGCGGTCCCCGAGGATCTGGATAAACAGGTGGCCCGCATGAAGATCGAATCGATGGGCGTCGCCATCGACCGGCTCACGCCGGAGCAGGAAGAATATCTCGCCGGCTGGGCCGAAGGAACCTAAACCGGCTCCTGAATCCTGGCCGCTGGCCCCTGGAAAGATACCGTGTCCTTAGTAGAAGGCGTTAAACACTCGCTCGAAATCTCGGTCTCCGTCGCCGAGGTCGAGCAGGAAACCGAGCGCGCCGTCGCCGACATTCAAAAAAAGGTCAGGCTCCCCGGATTCCGTCCGGGGCACGCTCCCGTGTCGCTGGTCAAATCGCGATTCGCTCCCGACATCCGCCAGAACGTGGTCGAAAAGCTGGTGCCCAAGGCGTTCCGCGCCGCCGTCGAGAAGGAGCATCTCGAAGTGGTCGGCCGCCCCGACATCAGCGACGTCCATTTCCACGAAGGCGAGCCGCTCAAATTCAAGGCCGAATTCGAGGTCGCCCCGAAGTTCGATCTGGGAGAATATCGCGGCGTCTCGGTCACCTATTCCGAGCCGGAAGTCACCGACGAGGACATCCAGAAACGCCTCCAGGAGGTGCGCGAGCAGAAAGCCGAGTACGTCAACGAAGAGCCGCGCCCACTCGCCGACGGCGACTACGCCATGGTCGCGCTCGAAAGCCTCTCCGGGGTGCAGCCCAAAATTTCGCAGGACGAGATTACGCTCAAAATCGGCGACGAAGCCACGCTTCCCGCGTTCAGCGAAAATCTCCGCGGCGCCTCACCCGACGATGCGCGCGAATTCGACGTGACCTATCCCGAAGATTACGAGCGCAAGAATCTCGCCGGCAAGACCGTCCGCTTCCGCGCGACGGTGAAGGCCGTCCGCCGCAAGGAGCTTCCCGAGCTCAACGACGAATTCGCCAAAGATCTGGGCGATTACCAGACCCTCGAGGAGCTCAAGGAAACCATCCGCAAAGGCATCCTGCAGGACCGCGAGCGCCGCGCGCAGGAAGACGCCAAGGGCCAGATCATCGACAGGCTGGTGGACATGCACGATTTTCCCGTCCCCAGCGCGTACGTCGAGCGGCAGATCGAGATCAACGTCGAAAACCAGCTCCGCGCGCTCGCCGCGCAGGGCATCGATCCGAAGACGATCAAGCTCGACTGGAACAAGGTGCGCGAAACGCAGAAGGAAAAAGCCACGCGCGACGTGAAAGCCTCGCTGCTGCTCGACAAGATCGGCGAGCGCGAGGCGATCCACGCGACGCAGGAGGAAGTGGACAAGGAAGTCCAGCGCATCGCCCGGCAGCAGCGGGAAGCGGTCGCGGTGACGCGAGCGAAGCTGCAAAAAGAGGGAGCCATCGGCCGCATCGCCGGCGCGATCCGCACCGATAAAACGCTCAACTTCCTGTTCGAGCACGCACGTAAGGAAGCTCCGAAGCTGGAAGAGGAAGAGAAATCGGAGTAACCGAATGAAACGGGCGGTGTCGCTGGCGACCTTCCTGCTTCTCTTCTCCATTCATGCGCCCGCGGCCGAGAAACACTGGCGAGCGGAGATTTCCGGCCTCATCGTTATTGGCCAGTTTCACCCAAGGTTTCCTATCCCGGGTTTCTGACGTTCCAGCCGTACTCCGAGAGCTACCCGCCAGCGCACGCTTGGGGCTGCGACTTCATTGTCGCGAATTTGCTCCCGCGCCAGTTGCGTTCCAGGAAAATTCATCCCGCCGTGGCTTTTCCGAACTTCTCCCGCAAAACCCCCTTCTGCACCTTCCCCGTCCCGCCCTTCGGCAATGCATCCACGAACACCACCGACGCCGGACATTTGAAATGCGTCATGCGCTCCCGGCACCACTCGATCAGCTCCTCTTCGCTCACTCGCGTCCCGTTGCGGCACGCCACCACCGCGCGGATCGCCTCGCCCCATTTTTCATCCGGCACTCCGATCACCGCTACTTCGAGCACCGCCGGATGCGCCGCGATCATCGATTCCACTTCCGGCGTATACACGTTCTCCCCGCCGGGTTTGATCATGTCCTTCTTGCGGTCCAGAATGTACAAGAACCCGTTCTCATCGAAGCGACCGATGTCGCCCGTGTGCATCCATCCGCCGCGCGTCACCTCCGCCGTGATCTCCGGGCGTTTCCAGTAGCCCTTCATCGTATTCGCGCCGCGCGAAATAATCTCGCCCGACTGCCCCACCGGCACGTCGCGATCCAGTTCGTCCACCACGCGCACTTCCACGCCCAGCACTGGTTTGCCCGCTGAAGTCACCGCTTCTCCGAAATGATCCTCGTAATCGAGCACGGTGATCAGCGGACTCGTCTCCGTCATCCCGTAGCCCTGCCGGAACGTCGTCCCCGGCAGTTTCGCCATGGCTTCCTTCAACAGCGGCAGCGGCATCGGCGAAGCGCCGTACAAAAAATTCCGCAAGCTCGACAAATCATATTTGCCGAACGACGGATGATGGATCACCATGTTCAACATCGTCGGCACCAGCACGGTTTCCGTGACGCCGTGCCGCTCGATCAGCTTCATGCACATCTCCGGGTCGAATGTCGGCAGATACGCGTGCGTTCCGCCGTCCGCGGTCACCGAATAGATTGCGCCCAGGTCGGCCAGGTGGAACATCGGCGCCGAATGCAGCCACACGCGGCGTTCCCGGCGATTTGTAAGCAGCAGCATCGAATACAGCAGGTTGACCCACAGGTTGCGATGCGTCAGCATCACGCCCTTCGGCCCGCCGGTGGTGCCGCTCGTGTAAAACAGCCCGACCAGGTCGTCTTCGTCCGGCTCCTCGAAATGCGGCCGCGCGCCGCTGTGCCGGTACTGGACGGCGCCGCGCGGAACATCGCCGCTGCCCGCGAAAATCACGCGCGGCGGTTGCGGAATTTTTTCGAGCAGCGTCGCGAAATGATCGTCCACCACCAGCGCCGCGGCCCCGGAATCTTCCAGCGTGAACGCAACATCGTTTTCGTGCCAGCGCGTGTTCAGCGGCACGATGACGATCCCCGCCAGCGCGGTCGCGTAATATAGCTCCAGGTATTCGTGCGAGTTCAGCATCCACACCGCGAGCCGGTCGCCTTTTGAAAGTCCCTGCTCGCCGAGCCACGCCGCCGCACCGTGCACCCGCTCGCCCATCTCGGCCCACGTGAGCGGACCCTGCGGAGTGATGGAGGCGACATTTGCGCCGAAAGACCGCACCGCCCGCCGGAATGGATAAAGAATGTTCATAGCAACTCCCGATTATGTTCACCGAGTTTCGGCGCGCGGCCGTCGGCGCGACCCGGCGTCTCGCTCAGCGCTGGAATCGGCGACTGCGGATAATCGCCGATCGCGTCTTTGAGATTCCGCACCGGCGCGACGCAGCAATCTTTTGCGCCGATCCGCTCGAACCACTGCTCGGCCGTCGCCGTTTTGAAAATCGCAGCCAGGCGCGCCTTCAGCTTCGACTGATCCTCCGCGTACTGCTGCGCGATCAGCTCCTCGCATCCGAGCTCGCGGCACAGATTCGCCCAGAATTTCGGCTCCAGCGCACCCACCGTCACGAACGATCCCTCAGCCGCCTCGTAAATCTGGTAACACGCATAACGCCCGCTCAGCAGCTCGTTCGCGCGCTCCGGGGCGCGGCCCGCTCCGCGGTACACCGACAACGGCACCTGCATCAGCGCGCACGATCCCGCGAACATCGAGACGTCCACGCGCTGCCCGCACCCGGTCCGCTCGCGCGCCTGGAGCGCCAGCAGAATCCCGATCACCGCCTGCATCGACCCTCCGGCCAGATCGGCAATTTGAATTCCCGCAAGCGCCGGCGCCTCGCGCGTACCCATCAGGTCGAGCACACCCGAAAGCGCCAGGTAATTGATGTCGTGGCCCGCGAGTGCCGCGAATTTCCCCTCCGCGCCGTATCCCGTGAGCGCGCAATAAATCAATCGCGCATTCGCCGCTCGCAGAGTCTCATATCCTACTTCCAGCCGATCCATTACGTCCGGACGAAACCCTTCGATCACCACGTCCGCGTCGCGCGCCAGCTTCAAGAACGATTCGCGCCCGCGCGCGTCCTTCAAATCGATCTCCACGCTCTTCTTCCCGCGATTGGTCAACGGGAAAATAGCGTTTTCTCCGCCGTTAATAAATGAGCTGCGCGCGTAATCGCCGATTCCCGGCTGCTCGATCTTGATCACCTCCGCGCCGAAATCGGCCAGCCACTGCGTCGCCACCGCGCCGGGCAGCAGCCGCGTCAAATCCAGCACGCGAATTCGGTCGAGCGCCATCATGCCCGCGTCTTCACCATCAGCCGGCTGGTGTACACCACCACCGGTTTTTGATCTTGATTCAGCACGGTCATCTCCAGCGCGATCACGCCGCGTTCAGAATTTTTCAGAGCTTTCTCCGTCACGCGCTGCGACACGTGAATGGTATCGCCGATGAACACCGGCGCGACGAAGCGCAGTTTGTCCACACCATAAAACGCGACGATCGCCTCCTGATTACCGGACATCTGCACCATCAGCCCCGTGGAGATGCTGAAGATGAGCGCGCCGTGAGCGATGCGGCGCCCGAACGGCCCGCGCTTGGCGTACTCTTCGTTCATATGCAACTCGACAAAATCGCCCGAGAGGCCGGCAAAGTTGACGATATCGGCTTCGGTGATGGTGCGGCCACGCGAAATCATTACTGCATCGACAACGTAATCCTCAAAATACAATCGATCCTCCCGACTGATCACTGACCGCTGATCGCTGACCACAATTTCACTACGATATAATCTCACTTTCTATGCACAATAAAGTCACTGTAGTCGGAGGCGGGAACGTTGGCGCGAGCCTGGCCATGAATCTCGCCATGAAAGAAATCGCGGACGTCGTCCTGGTCGATATCGTCGAGGGCGTGCCCATCGGCAAAGGCCTCGACATGCTCCAGACCGGTCCCGTCGAAGGCTATGACTGCCATGTCACCGGAGCCAACGATTACGCACCCACCGCGAACTCCGATGTGGTCGTCATCACCGCCGGTCTTGCGCGCAAACCCGGCATGAGCCGCGACGATCTTCTGCTCGCCAATTATGAAGTGATCAAGAACGTGACCGAGCAGTCCGTGAAACATTCGCCCAACGCGATTCTGGTGCTGGTGACCAATCCGCTCGACGCGATGTGCTGGGTCGCGCACCAGGTCTCGAAATTTCCGCGCCATCGCGTGGTGGGGATGGCGGGCGTGCTCGATTCGGCGCGCTTCCGGACCTTCATCGCGGCCGAGCTGAACGTTTCGGTCGAAAACGTCACCGCGGTGGTGCTGGGCGGCCACGGCGACACGATGGTTCCGGTGGTGCGCCTGTCGAGCGTCTCCGGAATTCCGCTCAGCGAGCTGATCGAGAAATCCAAGCTCGACGCCATCGTCGACCGCACGCGCAACGGCGGCGCCGAAATCGTCAAGCATTTGAAAAGCGGCAGCGCGTATTACGCTCCCGCGGCGGCTGCTGTCGAAATGGTCGAATCGATTCTCAAGGACAAGAAAAAAGTTCTGCCCTGCGCCGCGTATCTCGAAGGCGAATACGGCATCCGCGGTCTCTTTGTGGGTGTCCCGGTAAAACTCGGCGCCAAGGGCATCGAGAAAATCTACGAGATCCATCTGCACGACGACGAAAAAGCTATGCTTCAAAAGAGCGCCGCCGCGGTGCAGGAATTGATCGACGTTTTGAAAAAGAAGATGTGATGCGCGCGCTCGCGCTCATCGCGGTGACGATGCTCGCCCGCGCAGCCGATTTGAAAGTCGATCACATCACTGTCGCGGTGCGCGATCTCGCCGCCGCGCAACGCGCGTTCGCTGAGGCCGGCATCGAAACCGAGTTCGGCGGCAAACACGCCAACGGCCAGACCCAGATGGCGCTGTCGAGTTTCCCCGACGGCTCGTATCTCGAAATCATCGCCCCGCAGCCCGGCGCCAATGTTGCGCCGCACTACTGGTCGAAATTCATGTTGAACGACGCCGGCCCCTGCGCCTGGGCGATTGCAAGCGCGGACATCGCGGCCGATCGCGAGCGCCTACAAAAAGCCGGCGTCGCGGTCCGCTCCCAGCGCAACGGCCGCACGCGCCCCGATGGAGTCGAGCTCAAATGGGAAACCGTGGACGCCGGCCCCGGCACGCCCGGTTCGTTTTTCCCTTTCCTGATCCACGACGAAACCCCGCGCGAGCGCCGCGTTTATCCCAGCGGCAAACCGACGACAACGAAAATCTCGGGCGTCCGTTTCGTGGTGATCGCCGTAAAGAATCTCCAGGACGCGATCGCGCAGTATCGCGCCGCGTTTCATCTCGCCGAGCCGAAAATGGAACACAACCGCGCGTGGTTTCCCGGCACGCCGGTGATTCTTGAAGCCGGCCTCGCGGATCGCCTGAAACAATTCGGCGAAGCGCCGTGTGCCTTCGTGCTCGCGTCTGATCAAGCCTGGCCGGGCCGCGCCGAAACGTGGTTCTCCGAAACCATCCACTGGATCGACCCCGGCGGCGCCCGCATCGGGATTGTCCATAGACCGTAGGTCACTACCCACTACCCACTCCCCGATATTGTATAGATAACGTATGCTACGCCGATCGTTCCTGGGCGCCGCTCTCGGCGGAATCGCCGCCGCACAGCAATCTTCGATTTCGCCCTTCCCCGCGCCGCGCGATTGGGACCATCCAGGGCCCATCCGCTATCCCGATCCCGATGTGGTCGCGCTCGATCCGCGCTTCCGCAAATACATCGTCGGCAACACCGTCATCAAGCGACTGTACTTCGGAACGCTCTGGTCTGAAGGTCCCGCGTGGAACGGCGTGGGACGGTATCTCGTCTGGAGCGACATTCCCAACAATGTCCAGATGCGCTGGCTCGAGGAGGATGCGCACGTCACCGTCTTCCGCAATCCCTCCGGCTACAGCAACGGCAACACCTTCGACTTCGAAGGACGCCAGCTTTCCTGCGAACACGGCAACCGCCGCGTGGCGCGCTATGAGCCCAATGGCTCCGTTACCGTTATCGCGGATCATTTCGAAGGCAAGCGCCTCAATTCGCCCAACGACATCGTGGTGCATCCTGACGGCAGCATCTGGTTCTCCGATCCCACCTACGGCATCAACGGCAACTACGAAGGCTTCAAGGCGCAGAAGGAGCTGAAGGAAGCCGCCTATCGCGTGGACGGAAAAACCGGCAGGATGACCATCATCACCGACGAAATGGGTGGTCCCAACGGCGTCTGTTTTTCGCCGGATTATAAAAAGATCTACATCGCCGACACCGGACCGGGGCGCGAGGTCCGCGTATGGGACATCGACGGCGATAAGGTGCGCAACGGAAAACGGTTCATCCAATTCGACATTCCCGGCACCGGCGCGCCCTCCTTCGCCGACGGCATGCGCTGCGACGCGGATGGCAATTTGTGGTGCGGCGCGCCTCCCGGAGTGCAGGTGTTCACGCCTGAGGGAGAGCGCATCGGCATGATCCGCCTGCCGGAAACCTGCGCCAACGTGGCCTTCGGAGGAACCAAGCGCAACCGCCTGTTCATGGCCGCGAGCGAATCGTTGTATGCGGTGTACGTGAACACGGTCGGCGCGCACATTTGTTAGGGCTGCTTCTTCCTCTTCTTCTCTTCCTTCCCGCCGCCGCCCGCGAAATTCAGCGTGACATTCACGATGTGCTTCTGTTCGTCGATGTCTGTCGCAGGAGTGGTCTTGCCCAGGTTGTCGAAAAGCCCTTCGTTGCGCACGTCGTTCAGAAACGAATCCGGATAGCCAGGCTCGAATGCGTCGCCCGGCTTGAGCGCCCACATCTTGCGGATCACCGGCTCGCTGATCAGGTCCAGCCCCGCGATCGTCAGCTTCCCCATGGTGTAGCGCGGACCCGTGTCCAGCGTAATCAAAAGGTCCACGCGGTGCTTCTGGTCGTCAATCTGCCGGTCCGCGTGCCCTGTGACGTTCAGGTACCCTTTGTTGCGGAACTCCGCATAGATGCGATCCAGTCCGGCCTTCACGTCGTCGAAATTGGCGATGTCCTCGCTCTTCAGATTCGCGATTCCGCGCAATTCCTCCGATTCCTGCCGCGTCGAGTTGGCGAATGCGATCGAACCCAGGCTGTACGATTCGCCTTCCTCCACCGCGACCGTCACGATCACACCGTCGATGTCCTTCGCCGGCGACGTGGTGATTTTCGGAAATGTCACGCGAATACGCCCGCGCGCTTCGTACAGCGGCCGCACGCTCGCATCGAGCAGAATACGGAAACTGGTGTCGCTGAACGATGTCCCGATGGCCACGTCGTCGACGGCGCGCATCAGATCCGCCGCGGGCAGAACTTTATTGCCGGTGAAATGCACCTCGGCGACCTGCGGCCGCGGCGTGTCGGGGCGGAACAGAATCGTGAGCTGCCCGGGAATATCGCTGCTGACCTTCCCGACCACCTTCACCTTGTCGCCGACCAATTTCTGAATCTCGGCCGTGTAGCGATCGAGCACTTCCTTGGTCGCCGGAATCTCGTCGCCGAGCACCGGATTCATCTGCCGCAGATCCGCGCGCAAAGTATTTTCCGGAACGGGCAGATCCTCGATGCGGTAGGGGAAAAGCTGAAACACCTCGACCACTTCGAACGTGCCCGCGTAGCCCTTCTTGGACGGGCTCGGCTTGAACTCGTAGCCGACGCTTTCAAACGCGCCGGTGGCCATCAGCCGCGCGCGGGCCTTATCGAAATCGTCCTTCATCACCGATGCGCCGATCTTCAGCCCCGACGCCGCCACGATGCGCTCCGCCGGAATGCGCCGGTTCCCGGTAACGGTGAGCGTTTCGAGAGGAAACGCCTGGGGCGCGTCAGGCGGGGTCGGATCCGTAGCCGGGGCGCGCTTTTTCTGTTGCGCGGAAGCCAGCGCCGCGCACAGCAGCGCCAGGGCTAAAAATCGCTTGACGATCATTCCAACTCAATGACGATGTACATCAGCTTCCCGTTGCGCTGTACTTCGAGCACCGCCGTGTCGCCCGATTTCATCAAGTCGAGCCTGTCCCTGAGCGCCTTCACCGTCGCGATCGGCGTGCGGTTGATCTCGTAGATCACGTCGCCCAGATCGAGCGGACCTCCGCTATAGGGAGGATCGGGCGAGCGCACCGCGACCACCACGCCGTACTCGTGGCGCAGATCCGAAAACATGCTGGACAGCTTGTCGGTGATCTCCACGCCCAGAATCCCCAGCTTGGGAACCAGGTTCTTGTCCGGGCTCACGAAGTCCGCGAAACGGTTGCTGTCGTCTTTGCGCTCGCTCACCGGCACGTCGATGTCGAGCGGCTCGTCATTGTGCATCACCTTCAGGTGCACTACTTCGTCGAGCTTCATGCGGTCAATGATGGTTTCCAGTTGCGGCGCGTCCTGGATGGTCTCGCCATTGGCTTCGAAGATCACGTCGCGAATCCTCAACCCCGCCTTGTCCGCGGGACCGTCCGGAGTCACATCCGCCGCCACCGCGCCCCAGTCCTGCACCAGTTGCAGGCCCTTGGCCATGGGCGGCGTGATGGTCTCCGCCACGATGCCGATCTCGCCATGATGCACGTGGTGATCTTTCTTGATCTGCTCGTAGACGTTGCGCACCGCGTTGCTGGGAATCGCGAACCCCAGCCCTTCGCTGCCGCCGGATTGCGTCAGGATGAACGTATTCACGCCGACAACATGGCCGTCGGTATCCACCAGCGGACCGCCGCTGTTGCCCGGATTGATGGGCGCGTCGGTCTGCACGTAGACCGAAGTATCCTCCGCATGCAGCCGCCGCGACGCCGAGCTGACCACCCCCATCGACACCGATCCTTCAAGACCCAGCGGATTGCCGAACGCCATCACCAGCTGGCCCTGGTGGAGCTTGTTCGAATCGGCGAACTCGAGAAAGGGAAGATTGGTGCGGTCGATCTTGATCACCGCGAGATCCGTCTGCCGGTCCGCGCCGACCAGTGTCGCGTCGATGTGGATCTCGCGCCCGGGCACCCGGTGCGCGGCTTGCAGCACCACTTCGATCTTGCGCGCGTTCTCGATCACGTGATTGTTGGTGATGATGTAACCGTCCGGCGTCAGGATCACGCCCGAGCCGGTGGAGCGCTGCGTGGAAAGCAGGCTGCTGGCCTTCGTGCTCTCGCTTTCATCGGGCGTGACGTAGCCGGTCGAAAAAATCTGCACCACGGCCGGCCGCACGCGCGCAGCGAGGTCTTCGAGCGAATCGCTGAGGGTCTGCAACGGAACGTTTGTCGTCGCCGTCTGTGCATGAATTACGGCTGCGAAGGGGAACAGGGTAAGGATCAGCGTACGCCGCATCTACCCATATCCTTGCATAACGGGAACTGGGGACTGGGAGTTGGGCGGTCAGCTTCCGGTTACCCAAACCCCAGTCCCCAATTCCCAATCCCCAGTACCTAGTCTTTCATCCGCATCATCGGCAACCCGCCGTCGGTCAGGGTGTAATCCGGAGGCACCTGGAACAGCGACTGCGCCGGCTCCTCGCGGCTCACGTTAGTCAATCTGTAAACCGTCTCGCCGATGCGTGGATCGCTGCGTTTCGACATCACCACCACGCCGAGCTCCTGCGAATACCAGCGTTCGGAAACGATGCTAAGATCGCGCTCATTGCCGATTTCGCCGGCGGGGATGGTGGTCGTGGTGCGCGTCCCCTGCGCGGCGATGCCTTCGATCACCTGCGTGCCGAGCTGTTCCACTTTCGAATTGCCCCCGCGAGCTTCGCGCTTGATATCGCGCTGTTCCATAATCACGGGCGGCATCAGCTCGGCCGCGTCGGCCGGGCCGGTCCGGATCGCGAACGCAATCTTTCCGTCGGGACCCCCCGGAGGCGGCAGCGGCGGCGCGGAGTGCCGCTCCGCGGTGTGTGTGTTGGTATGCAGCGTGTAGCTCACCTTCGAAACCGGATCCGAAATGAACACGACCTTCGCCGGTCCCTTCTCCGCATTGAGATTGCCCAGCCGCCCGATGGTCTCTTCGCGCCGCTCGCGCCCGTCGCTGTCGCGATAGATCATCGTGGAGTTGCGGTTCACGATGCGGTTCCCGTCGGCGAGCGTCTGCGTGGTTTCCGTGACGGCCTCAGCCGAATACGGCTGCCCCTTCACCGGATTCCCGAACATTTGGCCGCTGACAAACGTCATCGTCTGCGCCAATTGCGCCTTCGCGTCGGCCATCTGTTTCTGCACCACCACCTGATCCGCCTCCTGCGCGCAAAGCGCCAGCGCGCAGCCCAAACTCATCGCCAGCAGTTTCATGATCTTCTCCTATTCATACTTCACGAACCGGATCGCCGTCGCCAGTCCTTCTTCACTCACCAGAACATCCGCCTGAACGCGGTCCGCCAGACGGTCGTCCGCCACCGGCAGTCCGACGGCGCGCATGGTCGACGCGGGCACATTGACGCGCAGCAGCTCGCCGCGATCCACCGGCGGCGGAGCGTCCAACAGCGGGAAAAACGGCGTCATCACTTCACGCGGCCGAGCCCGCCTTCGCGCCGGTTTTACGTCTGCGGCAGCCGTGACCACCGCCGGCGTCTCGACGATAGCCGGAGTCACGGTTCGCGGCGCCTGTTTCACAACGCTCTCCACGCGCGGATGACGCAACGCCAGAATCGCCACGACGATCATCGCCGCGGCCAGCGCGATCGGCAGTCTGTACCACCCGCGCCGCTGTGGCACAGGCTTTCGAGGCTGCTGAAAATCGCTCACGAAGACCACTCCCTCACGGTCGTGGCTCTGTAACCGGTTGTGAACGCAACGCGCCGATTCCGAGCCGCGCGCGTCAGCAAGCGGTGTTTCGTTGTTTTTCAGCACCCTCTTTAGCCTCTGGAACTCCCGCAGCACTCGCGCTTCGAGCTCCGGCGAAGCCTCAATCCGCGCATCGTGTTCCGCGAGCGCCCGCAATGCCGCGGCAATATCTTTTTCCGTCTTCATGACCCGCACCCCACCGACGCCGCGCATTTCAATTTTTTCGCCAGCATCGCGCGGCCGCGGTTCAGCCTGGACCGCACCGTCCCCACCGGGCAATCGAGCGCCGCCGCCGCATCTTCATAACTCAAATCCTGCAGATCGCACAGCACCACCGCCTCGCGATACGCCGCGGGCAGACTCAGCACCGCGCGCCGCACCTGCCCGATGGTTTCGCGGCGCTCGAGATCGCTCAGCACGTCATCCTCGGAGGCAAATTCGCCCACCGCCTCGGTTTCGCGCTCACGCTCGAGGCGGCGCAGCACCAGGTTGCGCGCGATCCCGTATAAAAACGACGCGAGCGCCCCGCGGGCCGGATCGAACCTGCGACCGTGCTCGACCAGGGCGATAAAAACCTCTTGCGTGACATCCTCGGCGACCACCACGTTGCCGGTCATCTGGAGCGCGAAACGGTACACCGGCGGATGACGCAACCGGTATAGCGCGGTGAACGCATCTTCATCGCCCGAGAGCGCCAGCCGGAGCAGTTCGTGATCCGTCACTTCACCAGGATTTCCGCAAGCGATGGCAATCAGTTCCACAAAATTACGTTTTTCTCCCGGTCGCGGCTGGATGAAATCCCGGCCAACGCGCCGCATTTATGCCGTGCGTTGGTCGGGTATTTTGCAATGAGAAAATTAGAGACGTTGCGCGTCGAGTTGAGGATAGCGCAGGGGCAGCAAAAACGGGCGCATGTGCGCGGGCGCCTCGAATCCGGTCCGGCCGGCTTCATCCTGCCACACCCGCGCGCCGAGCTGTATGTCGCTGACCTCCAGGCCGCCGGCGGGGAGTGGCGCGCCCTGGCGCACCAAATGCACCAGCGGATTCTCGCCGATTCCGGGATGCTCCCGCAGATACGCGCCGCAGTCGAACAGCGGATGCGGATTCGCGGCGCAATTTTCGAGAAAATGCGCCAGCGGATTTTCGAGCGCCTCCGGGCATTGCTCGACGTAATACAGCACGTCGAACCAGGGATGCGGCTTGCGCAGCTCTTTCGCGCCGTGCAGCAGGTAATGCGCGAACGGATCCATGCGCGCCTGGGCGACATCGGGATTCTTGCGCAGATAAAATTTCGAATCGAACAGCGGGTGCGGATCGCCGGTGCGGGCGAAGTGCGCGAGGTCAATCAGCGGGTGCGGGTTGCGTCCTTGAAATGCTCCGCGGGTGAGAAAATGCAGCAGTGGACGAGAGCCGGCGAGGTCCGGATTGGTGCGGCGGTAATAATCGGCGTCGAACAGCGCGGCGTGGCGGAACTTGGGAAGAAGTTTCAGAATCGCGAAGCGCCTGCCCGGAGCGGAACGCGGCGCGGACGCGACGGGCGTATCCATCGGACGGCGATACTCGCGCTGCCCGGCCAGCGCCGCCAGCCGCTCCTCCAGATCGTCCACCACTTTGAGCCGCTGGTCGAGCTCCGCGCGCGCCCGGCGCAGCAATTCAAAGTCGAGCTGATTCAACCGCACCAGCTTGCAAAAAATCTCGTCGCCGCACTCCTCGCGCAGACGCGCGTTGCGCTCCTCCAGCGTTCCGTTCATGCCCCGCGACACGTTCTCCGGCTCGCGCGGCTGGTTGAACCCGGGAAAAATCATCCGCGTGGAGTGCTCGATGGCGGCGATGCTTTCGGCGAAGCGGTCGACCACTCCCAGCAGTGAGGTGTTCAGCACGCGCCGCGTAGCGCGGTCGAGATCGTCCACGCCCTTGGGCGGATCGTTGATCAAGCCGTTGGCGAGCTGGTTGGTTTGCACATCGGTGACCATCCACGGATAGTTTTCGATGAGCTCGGCAATGAACTCAGCGAGCGTAAGCCGGCTCGCCAGGTCGCTGATGGGATCCCCCGGGGCAGGCTTGGCGCGAAAGAAATCGTAGGTGGAACGGATGCGCTCCAGCGGATCGCGCAGAAAACACAGGTCGAGGAAAATATAGCCGCGGACCAGCGGGACCGGATCGTAAAGCTGGTGGCTCGAAACCGCCTGAATTTCGGGATTGGCTTCCAGAAAATCGAGCAGCTCGGCGTTGGAGATCGCGTAATCGCGGTGGTCGGAGTCGAAACGGCGGTATTTTCGGGCGAAATTCCACTTCAGCAGCTCCTCCACGCTGGAGCCGGCGTTCTTCAGCAAATGATAGTGGAGAATGACGAACCGCACAAAATCTTTCGCGGGAAGCTACAAGAGTTACCTCTCATTCTACGTGCATTACTAACCCAGGGTTTACACGGCAGTCGCGCGAAATGCGGCAATAGCGCTGAAAAAGAGCGGATGGGGGCGCGCTTGAACGGCTGCGCGCTTCCCGAAAGCGCGTGAACCATTGAAGCAGGCCAAGCGTCGGCGGATGAGTGAAGCCGTGCAGCGTCGGTTTAAGGCATCGCATGGGCGGATTTTCCTCCGGGGGCCTGATCGTGGCCAATTGGAACGTTACAACGATCGCGTGGCGTAACCTGTCGTTTTCGTCAAGCGGGGGGAATCTGTACGTCGATGTTAAACTGAAAAATAAATGACATACGACGTGATCGTCATCGGGAGCGGTCCCGGTGGGTACTCGGCTGCTGTTCGCGCCGGTCAGTATGGGCTCAAGACCGCGATTATCGAAAAAGATCCCAGATTAGGCGGAACGTGCCTGCTGGTGGGCTGTATTCCGACCAAGGCGTTCCTGCACGCGGCCGATGTTTGGGAGCGCTTTCAGCACCCGGAAGAAGACGGGATGCACTGCGACAACGCGCGCCTGGATTTTCCGCTGGTTTCCGACCGCAAGAACAAGATCGTCTCCAAGCACTCCAAAGGCGTCGAGTTCCTGATGCGCAAGAACAAGGTGGACTGGATCAAGGGACGCGCAGTGATCCGGGGCCCGGGGCGCATCGAGGTGAACGGGCAGATCCTCGAGACGAAGAACATCGTGATCGCGACCGGGTCGGAGGCGCGCATGCTTCCGGGCTTGCAGCCGGATCCCAAGCGCATCGTCACCAACATCGAGATTCTGGATCTGCGCGAGATTCCGCAGACCATGGGAATCATCGGCGCGGGCGCGGTGGGCGTCGAATTCGCGTCGTGCTTCCACCGCTTCGGAACGAAAGTCACGATTTTCGAGATGCTGCCGCGCGTGGTGCCGCTCGAGGACGAGGAAGTATCGAAAGAGCTGGAGCGGTTGTTCAAGAAACAGGGAATTCGCGTGGAGACGGGCGCGCGCGTCGAAAACGTCGAGCGGCACGATAACGGAGTTCGGTTCAGCGCGACGTTTTCAAGCGGGAAGCAGGAAAATTTCGACGTCGAGACGCTGCTGGTGGCTGTGGGACGGCGGCCGGTGACGGAAAACGTCGGGCTTGAAAATACGCGCGTCGAAATGGATCGCGGATTCATCAAGGTGGATGTGCATCAGGAGACCGCCGAGCCGCACATTTATGCGATCGGCGACGTGGTGGGCGGAACTCCGCTGCTGGCGCACGTGGCCACGGCGGAGGGGATGATCGCGATCGGCCACATCGCGGGGAAGAGCGTGCCACCGATCAACAAGAATCGCATTCCTAACGTGACCTTCACCGAACCGGGTATCGGAAGCGCCGGGCTGACCGAGGCGCAGGCGCGCGCGGCGGGGCACCAGGTAAAGGTGGGGAAATTTCCGTTCATGGCCAATAGCAAGGCGAGCATCGGCGGGCGCCATGACGGTTTCGTGAAAGTGGTCGCGGAGGAAACGTATGGCGAGATTCTGGGCGTCCATATCATTGGTCCGGAGGCGTTCGAGCTGATCGGCGAAGCGGTCGCCGCGATGAACGCGGAGGCGACGATTGAGACGATGATGACCACCATCCACGCGCATCCGACGTTGTATGAGGCGATGGGCGAGGCGTTCAACGCGGTGAAGGGGCTGGCAATTAATGTTTGAAGTGCAACCGGACTCACAGGCTGAAGCCTGTGCCACCTTGCATGAGGTTGCAGGAGAGGGAGTGGCACAGGCTTCAGCCTGTGTGATTCGGGACCTCGGCCGAATCGGATATGTGAAGGCGTTTGAGCTGCAACGATCACTGGTCGAACAGCGCAAGCGCGGGGAGATCGCGGACCAATTGCTCATCGTGGAACATCCCCACGTGGTCACCATGGGGCGCAACGGGCACGACGAAAATGTGCTGGCGTCGCCGGAGATGCTGGAGCGCGCGGGGATCGGGTTTCATCGCACCGATCGCGGCGGAGACGTGACCTATCACGGGCCGGGGCAGATTGTGGGCTATCCGATTCTGGATCTGCGCGAGTGGAAGCGCGACGTGGTCGGGTACGTGCGCGGGATCGAGCAGGTGCTGATCGATTCGCTGGAGGAATTTTCGATTCGGGCGCGGCGCGTAGAGGGCGCAACGGGGGTGTGGACCGATGCCGGAAAAATCGCGGCGATCGGGGTGCACATCAGCCGCTGGGTGACCTCGCACGGCTTCGCGCTGAACGTGGATACGGATTTGAACTATTTCAGATACATCGTTCCGTGCGGTCTCACCAAACCGGTCACCTCGATGCGCGCGCTGGGCTGCCAGGCGTCGCGCGCCGAGGTGGTCGCCGCGCTGGAACGCAATTTCGGGCACGTCTTTAATAAACATATGGAGAACTTATGATTGACGTCGTCATGCCCCAGATGGGCGAAAGCATCGTGGAAGGCACACTCACCAAGTGGCTGAAGAAGGCCGGCGAACACGTGGAGCGCGATGAGCCGCTGTTCGAGATTTCGACCGACAAAGTGGATACCGAGATTCCATCGCCCGCGGCGGGAACGTTGAATGAAATTTTAGTCGAGGAAGGCAAGACAGTCGGGATCAATACGGTGGTGGGCAGGATTGCGGATTCGAACGGAGCGGGTCCGGGAGTCGCGGCGCAGCCGGTTTCGGCGCCTGCCCCGGCTCCGGCGCCTGCGCCTGCTGCTCCGGCTCCTGCGCCTGTCGCAGCGCGGCCGGAAGCTCCTGCTGTGGAACCGGAGACGACGGTCGTCGAAGAAACCGCGGGTCCGCTGTCGCCGCTGGTGCGGAGGATGGCTCGCGAGAACAACATCGATCTGGCGAAGGTGAAGGGAACGGGCGCGGGCGGGCGGATCACCAAGCAGGATCTCGAAAATTATCTGGCTGCGCGGGAGCAGGCTCCGCCGCCGCCGCAGCCGCGGGTTCAGCCGCAGGCCCCGCCTCCGCAGCAGCAGATGGTTCCGGTGCAGGCGCCGATTCAGGTGCCGCCTCCTCCGCCGCCGGCGCCGCAGCAGATCGCCTACACGGCGGCGACGCGCGTGGAGCCGATGAGCAACATGCGCCAAAAAATCGCCGAGCACATGGTGTTCAGCAAGCACACCTCGGCGCACGTGACCACGGTGCACAAAGTGGATATGACGCGCGTGGCGAAGATGCGCGATCGCGTCAAGGCCGCGTTTCAGGCGCAGTACGGATTCGGGCTGACGTATTTGCCGTTCGTGCTGCGGGCGGCGACGGCGGCGATCCGGCAATACCCGATTTTGAACGCCTCGATCGACGGGACCAACGTCGTTTATCACCGCGACATCAATATCGGCATCGCGGTGGCTTTGGAAAACGGCCTGATCGTGCCGGTGATCCGCAATGCGGATGAAAAGAACGTGGTCGGGTTGCAGAGAGCCATTGTGGATCTGGCGGCGCGGGCGAGGTCGCGGCAGTTGCGGCCGGACGAGGTGCAGGGCGGGACGTTTTCGGTGACCAATTTCGGCAGCTTCGGCAGTGTGTTCGCGACGCCGGTGATCAACCAGCCTCAAGTCGCCATTTTGGGCACGGGGACGGTGGAAAAAGAGCCGGTGGTGGTGGACGATGCGATCGCGATCCGGTCGATGGCATACCTGGCGTTGACGTTCGATCACCGGCTGATCGACGGAGCACTGGCGGACCAGTTCACGGGCAAGATCAAGGCGATATTGCAGGAGTGGGCTGAGGAAGTGATGTAAGTATCAGGCTCCAGGAGCCAGGATTCAGGAATCAGTTTCCTTTCTCAAAAAAATAATGGGTACCCTCCGCCGCTAATACGCCCGACGACTGGCGTCCGTCAATTGGCCGCAACGGCACGGCATCGCCACAATCACGTGCGACTGTTCGCCCGAACTTACGCATCAGGCGCTCGTCCATCGTCACGTATGACGTTGCGACGACAGGGTCTCGAGAACTTAATCGCCACTCGGTAAGGCTGGAGGCCGATGAATGCGCCAACCTTTCTGACTTGATGCTAGTGGGGAGTGCGGAGTGGGAAGTTGGGGCGAAACGGGATGTCATTGGAAGTAAACTGAATATACTTCTACATGCGATTGTTCACGGCGATTGATATTCCCGAGGAAGTGCGTAAGGCGCTAGGGATTACCGTGGCGCGGCTGCGGCCGGCGGCGAAGGTGAGTTGGACGGAGGTGGAAAAACTGCACATCACCACGAAGTTCATCGGCGAATGGCCCGAGGAGCGGCTGGAGGAACTGAAGGGGGCGCTGCGCGGGGTGGGATCGCCGGGAGCGATCGAGGTTCGGGTCGCGGGACTAGGGTGGTTTCCGAATGCGCGGCAGCCGCATACGCTGTGGGCGGGAGTGAACGCGTCGCCCGGGCTGGCGATGCTGGCGGGGGCGACCGAAAGCCTGCTCGAAGGGTTGGGAATCGCGCCGGAGGAGCGCAAATTTTCGCCGCACCTGACGCTGGCGCGGATTCGGGAGCGATCGAAACTGGGAGGGTTGCGGGGCGCGGTGGAGGCGCTGGGCGAGCCGGAGTTTGGGACGTTTTCGCCAGCGGCATTTTATCTGTACTTGTCAAAGGACGGGACGTACACGAGATTGGCGGAGTATTTCTTGGTGTGATGATGGGACTGCTGGCGGTGGCGATTGCGTACCTGATCGGAGGGATTCCGTTCGGGT
>Ga0335077_10003402_pt1 | contig 19210 bp, 12 predicted proteins | sample Lox_Sample_31_FD_207151 | JGI IMG/M metagenome (GOLD analysis project Ga0335077, IMG submission 207151) | Soil microbial communities from Loxahatchee National Wildlife Refuge, Florida, United States - Lox_Sample_3.1 | ecosystem: Environmental > Terrestrial > Soil > Wetlands | place: USA...
TTAAAAACCTGCATCCAATCGGGAACAAAATGCCATTCTTTCCGTCTTACCTTCTGGTGAACTCCATCTGGCAGGATCTGCGTTACGGCTTGCGTGGGCTCCGCAAACAGCCCGGTTTCACCGTCCTGGCGATTTTGGCCCTGGCGCTCGGCATCGGCTCCGTCACCACCATCTTCAGCGTCATCGATAACGTGCTGCTCGATCCATTTCCTTACAAGGATGCACGGAGGATCGTCACGTTCTACATCCGTGACGTGGAAAGGGGCGATCGTGGAGGGCGCGGCTTCTTTCCCATCCCCGAATTTCTGGATTACCAGGAACAGAATCATGTCTTCGATCGCGTGGTCGGTGATAACGGCGAAGACGTCCTCTATACCAGCGGCGAAGGTACGGAGCGCTTCCAGGGCGTGAATGTCACGCCGAACGTGTTCGAGTTCCTTGGAATGCCGGCGCTACTGGGCCGGGGCGTCACGTCCGACGATGGCAAGCCGGGAGCGGCGCCGGTCTTCGTCATGAGTTACAAGTTATGGGCCAAGGAATTTAACCTCGATCCCAAGGTGCTCGGGCGAGTGTTTGTTCTAAACGGCAAACCACGCACTCTGGTGGGCATCATGCCGCCGCGGTTCACCTGGTGGGCTGCCGATCTGTGGATACCGGCGCCGCTCGACCGCAGCGAACCCGAAGCGCAGCGCGGCTTCGTGATGCACGCCCATCTGAAACCCGGTATCACGATGCGGCAGGCGGAGGCGGATCTTGATGTCATTGCCCGGCGGCTCGCGGCGGTTTATCCCAAGGATTATCCGAAGAGATTCACCGCCCAGATTCAGACTCTGGCCGACTCGGTGGTCGGGCAGTTCAAAACCGTCCTGTACACGTTGCTGGGCGCAGTTGGGCTGCTGCTCCTGATTGCCTGCTCGAACGTCGCCAACATGCTGCTGGCGCGGGCCTCAGCGCGCGAGAAAGAGATGGCGGTTCGCGCGTCGCTCGGCGCGAGCCGGTGGAGATTGATCCGGCAACTGCTGCTGGAGAGTCTCCTGCTGGCGTTGGGAGGAGCGCTGGCGGGTTGCCTGGTGGCCTACGGAGGCATCAAGGCGCTGGTGGCGGCCATTCCCGAGAACACCATCCCGGATGAAGCTGTTATCGGCTTGAATGTTCCGGTTCTGCTGTTCAGTCTCTCGGTCGCGGTGTTGACCGCTTTACTCTTCGGCCTGGCGCCTGCCCTGCACATGGCCAAGCCCGATATTGTCGAGCCGCTGAAAGACTCCGGCAAAGGTGTAAGCGGTGGATTCCGCCACGGCAAGCTGAGAAGCACGCTGGTGGTAGTCGAAGTGGCCTTATCGCTTGTACTGCTGGTGGGAGCTGGTCTGCTGATGCGCAGTTTTGTTGCATTGCAACAAGTTGAATTAGGCTTAAACCCGGATAACATCCTGGTGGTGCGCCTGCCGCTGCCAAAGGAACAATACAAAACCGTCGCGGCGAAACAACATTTCTTCCGCGAGCTGCTCGAGCGATTGTACGCCTTGCCGGGAGTGGTGGCGGCCACCGAGACCAGCACTCTGCCGCCCTATGGCGGCATCCCCAGCGAGGTGGACGTTCCCGGCAAAACCCATTCCGAGAAATGGAATGCCATATTCCAGTTGTGCAGCGAAGGCTATTTTCCGACCGTGGGAATCCGTATGCTGCGCGGTCGCCTGCTATCACCGGCGGATGTGAATGACGCGCGCAAAGTGGCGGTAGTGAATCAAACGCTGGTGAAGAAGTTCTTCGGGCAGGAGAATCCCATCGGACGGCAGATCAAACTGAGCATGCTCGAAACCGTGCCCAAACCGCCGGTCAAGGACCCGGTATTCGAGATCATCGGCGTGGTTGCCGACGCCAAGAATCAGGGCATCCAGGACCCGCCCAGTCCGGAAGTGTGGATACCGTACACCATCACCGGCGCGTTCGAGCGCGGAATCCTGGTCCGTACTGCCAAAGACCCGCTCCCCATGCTGAACACCGTGCGGCGCGAGATCTGGGCGGTAGACCGCAATGTCGCACTGACGCTGACCGGAACCCTGAAGGACTTTCTGAAGTCGTTTTCCTACGCCGAGCCCCGCTTCAGTTTGATCCTCCTCGGCGTGTTTGCGAGCGTGGGACTGGTGCTCGTGGCCATCGGCGTCTTCAGCGTCATCGCCTACACGGTTTCGCGCCAGACGCACGAAATCGGGATTCGCATCGCGCTGGGCGCCGGTCAAGCGGATGTTCTCCGCATGGTGATGCGCATGGGCGTGCGATTAATCGGGCTGGGCGCCTTCGCCGGTCTTGCCGCCAGTTTCGGCGTAACCCGTCTGTTGGCCAGCCAGCTCTGGGGTATTTCCCCTCACGATCCGGTCACGCTAGTCGGAGTGGTCGCGGTGGTAACCATCTTCGGGCTGGCGGCCTGCTACTTTCCGGCAAGGCGCGCCACGCACGTGGATCCGATGGTGGCGTTGAGATATGAGTGAAGGGCTGCGCTCCCGTTAGTTCCGCGACTACATCTCGAGCCACTGCTTAATGTGCTCGTATACCGCAGGCTTGCTGAGCAGGTCAAAGTGGTTCGTGGCATGACCCACCCACTGGCGGGATTCGGCGAATGACAAAGTCATTGCAGCGTCTTCATGACGCCCCAGAGCGCTGTCCACCGGCACGATCCCGTCTCCGGAAAGCCCGTCGTCCAGGCCGCCCGTCTTCTCCGCGGTCGCGGCAATCGCGTAGCACTGCACTGCTTCTGGTAGCGGCATCGGCCGTCGAAGGTCTCCCGAGTGCTCGAAGCGATCACGTCCGTACCAATCGTCGTCCAGTAGATTGCCGTAACGGAGATCGGTGATGCCGGCGCTGCGAATCTTGCCCAGACGAGCGAGCGCATTCGTGTAGGGACTTAGATCCAGGGCGCCGATGATCTGGTTGCCCAAACGCTCCAGGGGTGTACCGTGGTGCGGCGTGCCAAGAAAGACGATCTTGCGCAGTTGCTGCGGCCATGTGCGCCCTGCCGCCGTGGCGTAGTAATAGGCACTGCGCGATACCAGTCCTCCCATGCTATGGGCAATGATCACAAAGTCTTCTAACGGTACAGGCCATTGCTCCAGAAGCGTCTCAAGCAACTTGGCGAAAGCCAACCCGTTGGTAGAGATATGCAGGCCGCTGTTGTAGTGTAGATGCACGGGCGTGTATCCCAGGTCGCGGGCTAGCGCCGCCCCATGGTTATGCCGCTTTCGCTTCCATTGCAGATCATTCATGCACAGCCCATGCACCAGTACCACCAGCTTGCTGCCTAGCCGGGGAATCGCGCCGGCCAACGCCTCCCGTTCGAGCGTCAACGGCGTGCCTTTGTGGCGCAAGCGTATGGAAATCGCGAGTGGATTGTCAGTCGCAGCGAAATAATCACCCATCACACCGTTCAGGGCAGCCAGCACGGCTTGGCGTTCAGGTGTCGACTTCCTCTCCTCCAGCATGGGTACGAGCGGAGCGAGAATGGTCTCGATCCCACCACCTACCAACCCGGTCACCGAGCGGATGCTCTCGTAAACCAGACCCGTGATGCCACTGGTGGGCCCCTGGGATGGCGTATCGAGGATTCCAGGGGTACGTGCGATATTGTCGTGCATCGCCTCTACCAGTTCACTGAGTCCCACAGTGGCGTCAACAGCCAGCCGGCTGAACCCGAGAAGATCGGAGGGATGTATCTCACTCCTTTTAGGCAAGCTGCCAGCTCCTTAACTCTCGGCCAGGGGGACATCACGGACGTAAAACCGGGTGCTACAGAGTTGGCACCAGTAAGGGTTGCGCCCCAGCATGCGAAGGAGCCAATCGAATAAGCCGTGCGACGGATAAATACGATGCGAATGGCAATTTGGGCAGAGAAATGACATTTGCTATTCCCTCCCTCACCGGGAGCCACCGCCGCCAGAATTGCGATACAGTTGCGGCCGGGCTCCGTTCACGTGAATGGCTCTTCCGTTGAGTTCGGTGCCGTTGAGCGCGACGATTGCCTTTTCCGCGTCGGCATCGTCTGCCATCTCCACGAAGGCAAATCCTCTCTTTTGGCCTGTCTGTCGGTCCGTCATCATCCTGAACCGCTCAACAGTCCCGTGTTTCTCAAAGATGCATCGAATGTCCTGCTCGGTGGCTTCAGGGCTGAGGTTTCCTACAAAGATATTGTTCATGTGTGCGCTCTCTTCTGGAAGGTTGGAGGGGCTTGCAGGCCGGTCCGTTCCTCTCTGGCAAAGCCATCCGGGACGGACGGTGAAGGTGACCGAATAACAGCTAGGCCGCTCGGCTCATGGTGGATAGTGCCAACTTCAGTCTACCAGATGGCGGGGTCAGCGTACCGGTTTGCTTCGAAAAGCGATTTATAGCCCCGATTTAGGTGTTGAGTCCTAAATCGGGGTTATTGAGGTTAGAACCTACCAGCGCTTGCGACGAAAGCCGCCGCCACCCGCACGCTCGGCCTTTGGACGAGCTTCGTTGATGTTCAGGGCGCGGCCGTCGAGGCTTGTCCCATTCAACGCGGCGATCGCTCTCTCACCTTCGGCGTCGTTGTCCATCTCCACAAATCCAAAGCCTCTGGGTTGCCCGGAGTCGCGGTCTGTGCAGATGTTAACTCGTCCAACCGAACCATGAGGTGTGAATAGCGAACGCACGGTCTCTTCCGTCGCTCCAAAACTGAGGTTCCCTACAAAAATATTTTTCATTGTTTCATTTTCCTTTTCTGACTTGAACAGCGGCTAATTTTGGAGGTGGACGAATATAGCGAAAACAGGCTAAACAGGTCTGCCTTGAATTGGCGGGATCAAATCTCATTCACTATAGCACAAACCTGGCGGCGAAGGTGGGGTGGGGCGATCTGACGGATCTATAGCTCCCGGCGGCGCACGCAACGCAAAGAACGCGGGCGTGTGAGTGAACGTTTTGTCGGGCACATAGGCTCGGAAAAGGCCCGGCGGGCCGCGGCTCCACGCTACGCCAGATGCGGAGAAAATGAACAAACTTGCGGCAGGCTGTGCCGCTGCGTTAGTTCTTGAGTAAACTACATCGAGCCGGGGAATCATGGCACTGCGAGAAAGACCAACGTTATCGCTGAACCGGCACGCCACGAGAGCCGGAGCGCAGGTCTGGTCCATGTGCGGGCGGGCGGTGCTGCTGATGTGCGCCGTCGCATCGTTGAGTCATGGCGAACGGCTCCCGGCCAAGGTCTACACCACTGCGGATGGTCTGGCGCACAACTCTGTCCATCGAATTTTTCGCGATTCGCGTGGTCTTCTGTGGTTCTGCACCGCCGAAGGTCTCTCTCGATTCGACGGCTACACCTTCACCAGTTACGGCACAGCAGAGGGGCTCCCGAATCCCAGCATCGCAGACATTCTCGAGACCCGGTCGGGCGTTTATTGGGTCGCGACCGGCGGCGGACTGTGCCGGTTCACCCCCAAGCTCTCGCAAACAAGCCTGGCAGTCTTTACGACCGTCGCCCTCCCTGCCGAAGTTGGAATCGGCGTCCACGCGCTGGACGAAGGCCACGATGGTACCCTCTGGGTCGGAACCCGAAAGGGGCTGTGCCGGTCCACGCGATCGCCGTCCGGCGAGCACTTTGAAGCCGTCCATCTGGAAGTCCCCCATATTTCGGACTGGGGCGTGACCGCTCTGCTCGAAGATGAGTTTAGGACTCTGTGGATCGGCACGGAAAACGCCCTCTATCGCCGCTGGAGTGACGGGCGGCTGGAACGGTACCGGCCGAGCGCGCTGGACGACGTTAATTATTGGACGATTACCTTGCGACACGACGGCCAGCGGCGCATCCTGGCCTCCACCAGCAGGGGTCTATGGACCTTTAAGCCCACCGAACTGGGGGTTTGCGATGAGCGCCTGTTTACGCACGCGCCCGGCGCCCACACCGACTATGTCACAGAAGTCATCCCCCGCCCAGACCGCAGCATGTGGGCCGTCCTGTTTGATGGGGTAAGCCGGTTGTACCCTGATGTGCCGCAAAGCGAGGCATCTCTGATACCTCTTAGCTCATCGATAGGCCTGGACGACGTTCCTCTCGAGACGATTGCGGAAGACCGTGCCGGCAATGTCTGGATTGGCTCTGATGGGGGAGGCGCCTCGCGGATTGCACGCAACGGGTTCGTCACCTTCAGCGAGTCAGACGGCCTCGGCTCGCACGACATCGTTTCGGTATTCGAAGACTCACGCGGACAACTGTTCGCAGTCAGCCGTGCGCCCGGTTCGCTCTTCCTCAACCTCTTCTCCGGCGGACGATTTCGCGCGATCCGGCTCAATCTCCCTTCCGAACTGGTTTCGAAAGTTTGGCATGGAAAATATGAGGTGGTCCTGGAACGCGGCGGAGACTGGTGGGTCGCCACACATAATGGACTTGCGCGATTCAGCGGTCTCACAGACCCGGCCGCACTGGCTCGCGCCCGGCCGCGCTACTACCTTCCCGGTGAGAACATCTTCCGGCTATTTGGGGATCGGAACGGCGGACTATGGATCAGTAACCAGTACGATCTGGGAAATCGACTCACAATCCTCCATTCTCAGACCGGCGCATTGGATCGCATCCCTCCCTCCACCGGCGGGCCGGATCTCGCGAATGACCGCATCCAAGCTTATTCCGAAGACCGCGCGGGTTCTGTCTGGATGGGATTCGGACGAGGCGGTCTTTGGCGCCGCTCCGCAGCCGGTTTCCGCCACTACGGCTCTGCTAGAGGTGCACCCGGGGCGTCCATCAACTGGCTCCATACCGATAACTTGGGCCGCATGTGGGCCGGTTCAGATAATTCGGGAGTAATCCGGATAGACCAGCCCGAGCGCGAGCCCCCCAGCTTCACGAGCTACACAACGCAGCAGGGCCTGTCCAGCAACGAAATCCAGTGCATCACCGAAGATCTCTCGGGCCGCATTTACCTGTGCACGGCTCGTGGCGTGGACCGGCTCGATCCGGCAACCGGGCGTGTGAAGCACTACACCACCGCAGACGGGTTGGTGGGAGGTGAATTGCAGACCGCGCTCCGCGACCGCTCGGGTGCCCTCTGGTTTGGTACCCAACAGGGACTCTCTCGATTCGCGCCAGATCAGGATCGCCCCGCGAATCCCTTGCCGGTGATTCTTACGGGAGTTCGGGTGGAAGGCATTGCCCTTCCTTTCTCACCGGCGGGTGAGACCCAGATCTCTCTCCCCGATCTTTCCCCGGGCCGTGATCACGTTCAGTTCGATTTTGTCGGTCTCAGCTTCGGCGCCGGCGACGTCCCGCAATACGAATACATGATGGAAGGTGCAGACGACGCGTGGAGCCGTCCCACGCTGCAGCGCTCTGTCATCTACGCCGGCCTTCGCCCACGAAGCTATCGGTTCCTTGTTCGGGCGGTCAACTCAGACGGCCTGGTCAGTCCGCAGCCGGCGTCGGTGGCCTTGTCCGTACTGGCGCCGGTCTGGTTGCGCTGGTGGTTTCTCGCGGCCGTTTCCGTCTCAATTGCCATGGTTTTGTACGCCGCCTGGCGCTATCGGATGCGGCAGCTAGCCGTGGTCCAGGGGATCCGTAAGCGGATCGCTACCGACCTGCACGACGACATAGGATCCAGCCTTTCCCAAATCGCCATCTTGAGTGAAGTGGTAAGAAAGAAATCGTTTCCCGACACGGCGGGCGCGCTGGATCAGATTGCGGATGTTTCGCGCGAGCTCGTGGACTCGATGAGCGATATTGTCTGGGCCACAGACCCCCATCGCGATCGGGTTGGCGATCTCGCCCAGCGCATGCGGGAGTTCGCAGGCGAGGTATTGGGCGGATCCGACATCGAATTCCGGTTTTTGATAACCGGCATCGAGGAGTCACAGAAGCTGGGTGCCAACCTGCGCCGTCAGGTTTACCTGATCTTTAAGGAATGCATCCATAATGTGATCCGCCATTCGGCAGCAACGAAGGCGCGCATCCACCTGCAGAGGGAGAACGGATCGCTGGTTCTAGACATTGCGGATAATGGCAAGGGATTCGACACGCTGCGCAGTTGCCAGGGGCACGGGTTGGCCAGCATGCGCGAGCGGGCGGCCAGCGTGGGCGGCAATATCCAATGGAAATCTGCGGCGGGCGGAACTACCGTGAAGTTGTCGGTTCCCCTACACGATTGAGTAGGGGGCAGGCCCAGCTTTCGCCGTATTGTTGGTCTGGTTAAGAAGCCATTCATGATCCAAATCGCGATCGTCGAAGACTCCCGTCAGATCCGCGAAGGTCTCCGCCAGTTAATCGACGGCTCTGAGGGCTACCGCGTCATCGGCAGTTTTCGCTCAATGGAAGAAGCGCTTCCGCAACTGGGCAGCGCGTTACCGGAAGTGGTGCTGGTGGATATTGGACTGCCCGGAATCTCCGGCATCGAAGGCATTCGCCGGCTCCGGCAGCTCTATCCGCAACTGCACCTTCTGGTCCTCACTGTTTATAGTGATGACGAGCGGATCTTCGATGCCATCTGCGCGGGCGCTTGCGGGTATTTGCTGAAGAAGACGCAGCCGGCGCGGCTGCTGGAAAGCATTAGGGAAGTGGCTGGCGGAGGTGCGCCGATGTCTCCGGAGGTGGCGCGGCGTGTGGTGGAGTTGTTCCGCACGATTCGGCCACCCGAGCGCGCTGACTATCACCTCACCCCGCATGAAATCAGGCTCCTGCAGTTGCTGGTGGACGGCCGCAACAGGAAGAGCGCCGCGGCGGAACTGGGCGTCAGCGTTCATGGCGTTTCGTTTCACCTGCGGCAAATCTATGAGAAGCTGCAAGTCCACTCCCGGTCTGAAGCCGTCGCCAAAGCCTTGCGGGACCGGTTGATTAAGTAAAAGCGGTCCGCACAAACCTGCACGTTTGGGTAGTCCTGCCGGTCAAAGCCGCCCGTATCATTGCCAAAACAATGTTCGAAAGGAAGGGACGAATGACCGTGCAAAAGCTTGTTTGGATGTCTCGGATCGCCACAGAGCCGAATTCGGGCAGATGGCAAAGCCGGATCTCGACCGTCTACGGAGTACTTGCGGATTACACGACCTCACTTTGCTCTCCGCGAAACCATAGGACGGTTGGCGCGACTCGGTCAGATTCAGCACTGCAGAAGCGTTCCGGAGGCCTAATGCGAATTACCAGCAGTGCCACAGTGTGTCGGGCCGTTGCGGTTTCGACCGCTGCCCTCCTCGCGCTGTATGGCCAAAATCAGCCCAAGGGCTACGAGAAACATTTCAGTCAGGCGGCTAAGCTCCAGCAAGAGGGGCAGTACCAGCAGGCCCGCGCAGCTTACGGACTTGCCTTACAGGAGGCCGAATCGGAGCTGGGAGCCGAGGACGCCGCTCTGTCGGACATTTTGATCCGGCAGGGTGCTTTGTGCAGCATCCTCCGGGACTATTCCGCGGCGCGGGCCTCCTACGAGCGGGCGCTCGCCATTTCGCAGAAAACCTTGGGCCCCGAACATCCCCTGGTCGGAATCATACTGACCGTTATCGCTATGACTCATCAGCAGCAGGAACATTATGGCGCTGCCGAACCGTTATATCGGCGTTCCTTGAGCATTCTCGAAAAAACTACGGGACCGAATGACCCCAACACAGCGGTGGCGGAACTCGGGCTGGCGAAACTCTTCGGTGTACAGAGGCGGAACACGGAGGCTGAAGAACTGCTGGAAAAAGTGATTCCGATGCTGGAGCGCATGCGTGTGTCTGACGGCAGGAATCTCGCGATAGCGCTGGTGGATCTCGCGGAGGCATACCGGCTGGACGGGCGCTATGCCAACGCGGAATCGTACTATCGCCGCGCGCTGGCAATCGTGGAGGCGCAGCCGGACTGGAGCACGTCCGAGGTCAGCCGCGGCCTGGCTCATTTTCCAGACATGTTGCACGCAATGAAGCGCAGGACCGAGGCTAAGGAGCTTAACGCCCAGATCAAGAGCATCTTGTCCAGGTGAGAATTCAGACGCTTCCTCAGAACCATCACCGGAAAAGTGAATGGAAAGTTCGTTCACCACAGGTAAGGCGCGACGCTTTTTCGGATAACGACAGAGTCCTCCGAACGCATTGCCACATTCACGGTCCGATCGGACGGTGCGCGTGCACTCCTGTGTCGCGTGGCACCGTCCGATTGCGGCAAACGGAGCAGCCGTTCGACCGCCTCAGTACGGCCATGCCGTATCATCCGCCCGCCGGATCGTCGGCCTCATCCTTTCCAGGTACGGATACCTGGCCGCGGCACGGTACTGGCGCCGATCTGGTTGCGCTGGTGGTTTCTCTTGATCGTTTCCGTCTCGGTTGCCATGGTTTTGTATTCCGCTTGGCGCTATCGGATGCGGCAGCTTGCTGTGGTCCAGGAAGTCCGCAAGCGGATCGCCACCGATCTGCACGACGACATAAGAGAGCGGCGGCCGAACTGGACGTCAGCTTCATGCCGTTTCGTTTCACCTGCGGCAAATATTACGCGGAATCGTTCGTTCCGGTTATGGCCCACCGCAGGTAATTTCGGCTCTTCGAAAGGGTGGCGAATCCGGCCAAAGCGATTAACGCCACTCATGGCAGTTGGAGGAGACCCAGGGCCCGTGGGCTAAGAAGCCATGCAGTTGCCCACTCGTGGAAGTGCCTGCGAACCGTGCGTCGCTGGTAATTACGCGCGGGTAGTCGCGATTTCCAAGGGCTGTGAAGAGGGGTGTGAAGTAAGTCTAACAACGATGTCCGAAATGTCAAATCGGCAACACCTGTAAGAATAGTCTTACAGACGGGCGCCGGAGTTCGGAGATGATTTCGTCCGCCAGGCGGTTCTCCTAGTTTTCGGAATTCCCAGCGCCGTTCTGCTTCACCACCTGCATGCGCGCCAGGGTCTGCCTTGCCTGCTCCGCCTTGCCCAGTTTCTTGTACATCAGCGCGAGCTGGTAATACGGGCTCGGATCCATTGGGCTCAGCTCGATCGCGCGTTCAAGAGCCGCCGCGGCCTCTTCATAGCGGCTCATTGCCGCGTATACTTTGCCGCGCAGATAAAATACGTCCGCGTCCGAAGGCGCACTCTTCTCAGCGAGCGAAAGTTCGTCCAGGACCTTTGCGTAGTCAGCACGATCCGGGCTCAGCATTGCCCGCGCGATCAGCAGATGAATCATCGGATATTCCGGCTTCCGCTGTGCGAGGTCTCGCAGAATAGCCGCCTCCTGCTCGGGGCGATCCGTTTTGCGGTATGCGTCGGCAATGTGCAGATACGCTTCCGGTTCATCGGGGGAGTGACGCAACAAGTCTCGTAACACTTCGATGCCCGCCCGGTATTGTTCGGTGCGGACCAGATCGGATCCTAGTGGCAACAGGAGCGCGGTCGATCCGGGCAGTTTGCGCCGGCCCTCCTGCAGGATGTTCACAGCGTCACCGTATCGCTGTGCCTTCTCGAATAGGAATGCGAGAGCCAGATAGGAATTCTCTTGCAAAGGATCCAAACGGATGGCCTCACGCAGATGAGCAATGGCTTCCTCACGCTGGCCTGTGCTCTCATAACTCAGTCCTGCAACTCCCGCGGCCGAGGCCCGCACCGCTTCGGGCAGGCCCGCCTGGTGCTGCACGGCCGCAGCATTGCGAACCGCATCCTCGTACGCGCCCACCGTGTTCTCCAGAACGGCGAGTTCCATCGCGGATCCGGCATTCGCGCCGCTGGCTCGCTGCGCGCGGAGGGATTCCGCGAGCGCCAGATCAAACAGCTTGTTCTGCACCAGGAACTGGGCCAAACCGGCGTGCAGGTTGCCATCCTGGGGGAAGCGCTTGGCGGCTTCGCGCAGACTGGCCTTCAAGCTTTCAATGTCGCCCAGAGAGAAATTGACCCGAACCAGCATGGCCAGTGGAAGAACGTTGGACGGTTGAAGACGATCCGCAATACCCAGCGACTTGCGGGCAGCAAGGAAATCTCCGGAGGCCGCCTCGGCAACGCCAAGCCCATAAAAGATCCGGGCGCTGTCCGGCGCCACGCAGCTTGCCTCGCGATAATCTCGGACGGCCTCGGCATACTGATGCTGCTGCATTTCACTTTGTGCCGCTGTGGTAACCATCTTGAGGCGGGTTGCAGTTTCCGCAGCAGTCAGCGGCTGAGTAGGGCAATCGCCGCCCAGAGCAGGAGCACAGGCAGAAAGCGCGGCGGCTGCCAGGCCCAGAACCTTAGCGCACACTGCAGTGGAGCGGCGTACACCAATTAAGCTCATAGACATCCTTCCGCGTTTTGTCTCGCTGGAGGGGCTGCTGATTGCCCTGTGAGTCTGAAGCGCGGCTCATCAACACGTAGTCACCCGGCGATGCGGTCCATGTGTAGCTCCATCGCACCCACCGAAACGGTTCAGGGGAGGACTGTGCCTGGGCGGGATTCCACGTCTTGCCGCCATCCACTGAAAGTACCACCTCGCGGACAGAGCCGGTTCCGGTCCAGGCGAAGCCCCAGACCAGATGCCTGCCGGCAGGGAGGTTCATTTTACCTGTCGGCCAGGCGATTACGGACTTGACTTGGATAGCCGACAGTCGCGTGATCCGTTGGTCCTCATCGGTTCGAATCACGCGATTGTAGACGCGGTCCATGCCGCTCTGGTAAAAGGGGGACTGCCGGTCGCCTTCATTCAGTACCACGATTCGCTGGACCCATTTCACCGAGTCCATCGCGTACCAACCCGGGAAAAGCGCACGCGCCGGGAATCCGTTACGGCGCGGCAAGTAGAGATCGTTCAGCTTGAACGCCACCAGGCTCGAAGCATCCAGACACTTTTCGAGTGGGACAAGCTGCGCGTAGGGCAGCGGCGCAGAATTTTGCAACAATCGGCCCGCATCGGCGCCTTCGAAGCCGACAAACGCCGCCTCGCGATCGATTCCTGCTGGTTCGAGCAAGTAAGAGATGGGTACGCCTTCCCACATACCGTTGCTTGCCGCCGAGCCATCGGCTGCATTTCCGGAGCACTCCAGAACCGCTTCCACCTTCTTCGCCGGCAACTCGACCAAATCGCTGAAACTCAATTGATAGGGATGAGCGACGCGGCCCTCAATCCGCAGTTGCCAGGTCTCCAGCGAAAGTCGAGGCTCGCTGAAGTGATCCCGGACGAAGAAGCGATCCGGCGAGGTCAGAGTGCCTTGGACTTCACGCAGCGGGTAAGCAAGATTCTGGGGTTCCGAAGCAGTGAGCGCCGGGGGGAGAATCGTTCCGGCGCCCGAAAGCAAAAGTAGCTGCCGGCGCGTCACCTAAAATATCAGTTTAAGCGCCATCTGGGTGATGCGTGGATCCCGTGCCGTGGTGATCTGGCCGAATGTGCTGTCGGTCACATAGGTATCGGGATTGCTGAATTGCGAGTGGTTGAGGAAGTTAAAGAATTCCGCCCGGTATTCCAGCTTGAACCGCTCGCCGAAAGAAAAGGTCTTGTGCGCCGAGAAGTCAAAATTGAAGGTCCCCGGACCAATCAAGGTATTGCGTCCCACATTGCCGAAAGTATTGTTCGCCGGCGTTGTGAAGGCGCTGGTTGTGAACCACTGTGCCAGCTTGGCAGCCGTCGACCCACTGGTGTAGTGCGGCGTAGACACGTACTGTGCCTGGTCATTGGAGACCTCAGGAAGGCTGAACGAGTAGTCTCCGGCGGTAGTGATGTTCAGGGGAAAGCCGCTCTGCCAGGTCCAAATCGCCGTTGTCTCCCAACCGCCGAGGAGAGTTTTGGCCAATCCTTCCTTGGGCGAGGGGAGTTGCCACAGGTAATTCAACACGAATCGATGCGGAACGTTGTAATCGGAAACGCCTCGATAGGCATTCACATCGTAGGGGTTGATTATATTGATGCCGCACAGGTCGGTTTGATACGAGACGGCGTCGATGCTCTTGCTCCAGGTGTAATTCGCGCTGAGGTTAACGCCGTGCGAGAAGCGCTTTTCCACGACCACTTGGAGAGAGTTGTAAATGGAATTTGCGCCTGACGTATCCACGGTGATCTGGCCGAACTGCTGGTACGGCCGGCGGGCATCCTCGTTGTCGGCGGTCGCTGTGGGACTGGGTAACGGAGCGTTGACGTCGGTGTTGTAGGCGAGGTGCCGGCCCGAGGACGCGACGTAGCCCACGCGCACCAGTACGTCACTAGTCACCTGGTGCTCGACGGTCAGGTTCCAGTTCTGCACTCGCGACGGCGTCCAGTTGTGCTGGTACGCAACGGCCAGGCTGAGCGGGATGTCGAAGGCCACGTTGGATGGTGGAAGCTGAGGAGCATACGCTCCTGGGAACGGGTTGGTCGTTCCCTGATACGGATTCATGAAGGGAACATTGAAGAAACTGTATTGCGGGCTGAACGGTGCGCTGTCCACCATGTTGTTGAACGCCTCAACGAACGGCGGCTGATAGAACAAGCCCCATCCGCCGCGAATCGTGGTCTTGCTTTTTCCTCCGGGGTTATAGGCGAAACCAATGCGCGGACCAAAATCCTTCCAGCTCGACAGGAACCCGCCCGCCGGACAGCCGGAGTCGCCGGCGAAAAGGTAGCCTCCCGGAGCGTTCGGAAACCGCGTCGATTGCTGCCCAGGCAGGAAGCATTCGGTGCGGCCCTCTTCGTCATGGTAGGGAATAAACGGATCCCAGCGCAGCCCCAGGTTCAGCGTGAGGCTCCGGCTCACCTTGAAGTTGTCCTGAATGAAGAGGCTGCCCAGGTTGCCGCGGCGTGCCGCGTATTCGCCGCCTCCCTGGATGAAATGATGCACATCGCCAATCAGAAAGTCTGCAAAGGGGTTCCCCGTATTCCCCGTACCGCTGAACGTGAAGCCGCCGTTCTGGCGATAGGTGTTGATCAGATCCACATCCATTTTCATGAAGTCGCCGCCGATAGCGATCTCGTGACGCCCGTGAACCCAATGCAAGCTGTCGGCGAAATGGAAGTTATGACGGTTGAAATGTCCCGGATGTCCGGAGCTGATACCAAAGAAGCCGGACACGGAGAGCGAGATCTCTGCCGGATTCGTACTGGCAATGGGAATACCAAGACTCGCCATGCTGAACGGAGCGCCGCTGATAATGGTGCTGTTGTTGCGGTTGTAGGAGAAGATCGCGTTGTTCAGCAGAGTGGGGCTGAATGTGTACGTGTCGCTTGCCGACACCCCTTGATCCCAGATATTCCATCCTCGGCCCGAGGTGACGATGTTCTGGCTCCCCACCACCGGATCCTTCCCGTAGCGGTCGTAGAAGTAGCGCCCGTAGATGCGCTGCTTGCTCAAGTTGTAATCCACCCGGGTCATGAACTGATTGTCATGTTCGTTATCCGGGAGGTTGTAGTAAATGACTCCGCTCGGATCCACAGCGGGCGGAACCAACTTAAGGATGGCGAGGCTGGCGGACGTGAATTCGCTCGAAGGGATCTGATTGTTCGGGTAAGGAACGCCGGTGTACGGGTCCACTAACTGCCGGCTCAAGGCCGAAAAATTGCCGTTACGCTCGGCATCGGTCGGCACGGTGGTTGAGTTGCCCTCTGAAACATCGCGGGATTGCATCCCCTGATAAGTTCCGAAAAAGAAGAGCTTGTCCTTGAGGATGGGGCCTCCGAAAGTCCCCCCGAACTGGTTGCGCTTCAGTTGGTCGGGTGCGGCAGCGAAGAAGTTTCGGGCGTTCAGGTCGCCATTGCGCAGAAAGTCGAACGCTGTGCCGTGAAATTCATTGGTCCCTGATTTCGTCACCACGTTGACGATGGCTCCCGAACCCCGTCCGTATTCCGCGCTGTAGCTGTTCGTTTGTACGCTGAACTCCTGAACTGCGTCGGGGTTCGGGAACGGGTTGTTGACGTTCGTATAGTGGTCCTGGTTGCTGCCGCCGTCGAGATTGTAATTCACGGTGTCGGCGCGAGCGCCATTGGTGGTGATGGACATCGCGTCCGGTGAGCTCGCGGTTTGAATTGTGTCCCCTGATCCGTTCGCGTTTCCCGCGCGCAGATCCGCGGTTCCGGGCGTCAGCAGAATCAGCGCCGCGGCGTTGCGCCCGTTGAGTGGCAGGTCGATGATCTTCTTTTCGGTGATCACTTCGCTCAAGGCTCCGGAACGTGTCTCGATCATTTGCGCGTTGGCTTCAACCGTGACCGACTGCGACGCGCTGCCGATCTTTAGCGTGATCGGAACCGTGGAGCTCTGATCCGTTTTGACTTCGATGCCGCGCTGCTCGAAGCGCTCGAAGCCGGCGGCTTCTACGGTAATGCTATAGACTGCGGCCGGCAGCAAAGGGAACACGTAGCCGCCGTCATTTCCGCTGAGAGTTTCACGCTTCAGCCCGGTAGCCAGGGCCGTGGCTGTGACTTTCGCGTTAGCTACGGCGGCCCCGCTGGGGTCCTGAATCGTTCCAGCGATAGTTCCGGTGGGCTCAGCAGCGTTCAGAAGACCACAAAGACAAAATGCCAGCACGAGATAAACACGCATTTGGTTTCCCCTCCAAACCTATCAACCGGGATTGCCATTTTTGGAACCCAGTTTCCAGCTAGTATATATCCGTTAGAATCCGGTTTCAGCGTTATTTTCATCGCCCTTAGGCGCTTTCGTGCCGCGCTCGATGCGTTCCGCAGGAAGGCCCCTGTACCCTCCGAGAGAAAGTAGATCGAGTCTCCGACATCACGGACACATTGATGTTGCCGTCGTCGGGGACTTGCCCGCGACAAAGTGCTGGGCGGTACGGAGCGAGGATTCTATCGGCTGGGGATTGCGCTGAAATCCCCAATCGCAACGGGGTAAATGGCTCAATATACACCGCACGGGAGTGTACGAAGAGAAGTTTCGCGCGAAATTCCACTGGATTCAGTCGTTTGGTAACCGCCTTGCAGAGCCCTCCACCATCATGGACGGACCCCGCCGCAACCTCTTGCGCTGGCTGCTCGGCGGGGGGCTTTCCGCTTCGCTGATTTCCTTCCTTTATCCTGCATTCAAATTCATGAACCCGCCGGACATTCCGGAGGCCTCGGTCAACGAGGTCAGCGCCGGAAAAGTTCAGGATCTGAAACCGAATACCGGCAAGATTGTAAAGTTCGGCAGTCTCCCGGTGATGCTGGTCCGCACCACCGAGACGGAGTGGCGTGCATTCTCCGCGGTCTGCACGCATCTGAACTGCACCGTGCAATACAAGGAATCCAGCCACCAGATCTGGTGTGCTTGTCATAACGGGCTTTATAACTTGAACGGGCAGGTAGTGTCGGGTCCTCCGCCCCACCCGCTCGAACCATATTCCGTGCACATCCGGGGGGATGAAGTGGTGATCTCCCGGAGAGCCTGAAAGGCGAAACATGGCATCCGCCACCGAGCCCCCGCAGCAGTCCGGATGGCTCGAAGAGAGGCTCGGGCTGGCCTCCATCCGGGCGTTCCTGGTGCATAAGACCGTGCCGGTGCACGCCCACACGGTCTGGTATTATTTCGGCGGCATCACCCTGTTCCTTTTCGTCATCCAGGTAATGACCGGCACTCTACTCCTGCTCTATTACCGGCCGTCTCCGTCGGAAGCCTACGAGAGCGTGCAGTTCATCATGACGCGGGTTCAGTTCGGGTGGCTGGTCCGATCGATTCACAGTTGGTCGGCGAACCTGATGATCTTGTCCGCCTTCATCCACATGTTCAGCGTGGTATTCCTGCGCGCCTTCCGGCGGCCGCGGGAACTGACATGGTTGAGCGGGATCGGGCTGCTCGGCCTGGCGCTGGCATTCGGCTTCAGCGGCTATCTGCTGCCGTGGAACACCATATCGTATTTTGCGACCAAGGTCGGCACCGACATGGCGGCGGCGGTGCCGGTAATCGGGCATAGCCTGGCGCGGTTTCTGCGCGGCGGCAATGACGTGGGCGGCGCCACCTTGACTCGTTTCTTCGGGTTCCATGTGGCCGTATTGCCCGGCATCACCACGCTGTTGGTTCTGGCGCACCTGGCGCTGGTGCAGAAGCACGGGATGAGTTCTCCGCAATGGGCCGTGGACCAGTACAGCCGGAAGGGGCAGCCCGTTCCGCAGATGCTGTTCTTCCCCAATTTTTTCCTGCGCGAGCTGATGGCTTGGTACGCGGCGCTGGGGGTGTTGGGGTCGCTCGCAGCCATCTTTCCATGGGAACTGGGCGTGAAGGCGGACCCCTTCGCTCCCGCACCGGCTGGAATCCGGCCGGAATGGTACTTCCTCGCGCCCTTCTACACGCTGAAACTGATTCCGAGCCACGTGTGGGTGTTTGAGGGCGAACTGGTTGGGCTCCTCGGATTCGGGCTCCTGGCGCTGTGGTGGGTGGCGCTGCCGTTCTGGGCGGTGAACCGCCAGGGAGTGGAACGCACGCGCTGGGTGACGGGCGCCGGCGTAGCTCTCGTGGCCTACCTGGCTACTTTCTCCGCGTTGGGGTACTGGCGATGAGATACGGCGTGCTCGCGTTCTTGTTCGCAGTTCCTCTGACGGCAGCGGATTCGTGTGTGGAGTGCCATTCCGTGCTCGAAGGCAAATTGCAGGCTCCCGCGAAGGCCTTCGCCAACGACATTCATGCGCGGTTCGGATTCAGTTGCTCCGATTGTCACGGCGGGAATCGCAATGAAACGGACCCCGAAGCCGCCATGAGCAAGGCGCGCGGCTTCGTCGGAAAAATTCCTCGTACGGCGGTGCCGGAGCGCTGCGCGCATTGCCACAGCAACGCCAGTTTGATGGAGAAGTACAAGCCCCGGCAGCGCGTGGATCAGATGGCGCAATATCGCACCAGCGTGCACGGCAAGCGCCTCGCCTCGGGCGACACGAAGGTCGCAACCTGCATCGATTGCCACAGCGTCCATGACATTCGCGAGGTGAAGGATCCGCTGTCACCCGTGCACCCGTTACGCCTGCCCGAAACGTGCGCGCGGTGCCACGCGGACGCGGCACACATGGCCGGCTATAAGATCCCAACGGATCAGTTCGCCAGCTATCGCAAGAGCGTGCACTGGCAAGCGTTGGCGAAACGCGGCGATCTGTCGGCGCCGAGCTGCGCCTCCTGCCACGGCAACCATGGCGCTCAGCCCCCCGAACTGGATTCGGTGGCCGCGGTCTGCGGCACGTGCCACGTCATGATGGAAGACCTCTACAAGAAGAGCCCGCACCAGCCGGTTTTCGCTGCGATGGGCGCCGGGGGCTGCGTGGTCTGCCATAGCAACCACGAGATCCGGCCGCCGAACGTGGGGATGCTCGCCGGCCCGAACGCGGTTTGCAGCCAGTGCCATGACGCGACGTCAGCAGGCGGGATCGCAGCGGCG